>Ga0194132_10008849_pt1 | contig 14210 bp, 16 predicted proteins | sample TA2KigOf80mmetaG_FD_148612 | JGI IMG/M metagenome (GOLD analysis project Ga0194132, IMG submission 148612) | Freshwater microbial communities from Lake Tanganyika, Tanzania - TA2015054 Kigoma Offshore 80m | ecosystem: Environmental > Aquatic > Freshwater > Lake | place: Tanzania: Lake... | reverse complement strand
ATCCGCGGTCAGCACGATCGACCCAGAGGCGAGCTGCACCTTGAGTGACTGATGGCCCGGTGTGTGGCCATAGCTCGGGATCGCAACCACCGTGCCGTCGCCGAACAGATCGTGTTCGCCATCCACCTGCAGCAGGCGGTGGCCCAGATTGTAGTCCTTCGGGTCGAACGAATTCGCCTCGATCAGCTCGGGCACCTTGCCCGCCTCCCATTCGCGCTTCTGGATCACCACCGTGGCGTTCGGGATCAGCTCATTGCCGCCCGTGTGATCCCAATGCAGATGCGAGTTGATGATGAAGGAGATGCTGCCGGGCTCGATGCCGAGCGTGGCGAGCCGGCCCTTGATCTCCTCGCCCGGACGAAACTCGACGGTGAAGACGTCGGCGCGCTTGCCCACGCGACTGCGAAAGTCCTTTTGAATCGCCGGGTGCATGCCGGTGTCGAACAGCACGCGGCCCTTGGGATGTTCGATCAAGTAGGAGGGCACGGGGATTTTCACCTGACCCTTCTCGCCATTGAGAAAGATGCCGAGGTCGCCGGCGATCCAGCCGCAGGTCATCGCGTAGAGCTTCACCGTCATTCTTCCCTCCCCATGAGCCTCTGCCCCTACCAATAGCGCATCGCGGCTTTGAAAAGATCGCGCAGCTCGTCCCGCCCGACCGGGCATGGGCTGTTGACCAGCAGCCGCGCCTGCGGGACGGTGCGATCGGTCAACGCCTCGATGTCATCATCGGTGTAGCCGACGCCCTGCAGGCCGTTCGGCACCTCGGAGCGGCGCATGAGTTCGATCACCCGATCCGCCAGAAGCTCGCCCGCGCGCTCCTCCGGCACGTTGCGAACATCGGCGCCGAAGGCGGCCGCCGCGCGCAAATGCCGATCGGGACAGGCCGAGGCGACCGAGCGGAACACCGCCGGCGCGTTCAGAATCACCGAGATGCCGTGCGGCACCATGGCGTGATCGTTAGGCCAGCCCTCGGGCCGATAGTCGCGCACCAACCCCGCCACGGCATAGGCCATGGCGTGCGGCACGTGACAGCCGGCATTGCCGAAGCCGATGCCGGCCAGCATGCCGGCGAACATCAGGGGCTCACGCGCGCTCAAGTCATCGGGCAGCTTGATGGCGCGCTCAATGTTCTCGCCGACCAGCCTGATCGCCTCAACGCAGGCTAAGTCACTATAGGGGTTCGAGCCCTGCAGCAGTGGGCGCTTGTCCGGCGTCGCTGGTGCAGCGCGATGCGAGAATGGGCGCGCGGTGAGGGACTCGATCGCGTGGCTAAAGACATCGAAGCCGTTCGCCGCCACGACCGGTTTCGGCAAGGTCATCAGTGTGCTTGGATCGAGCACACCGAGCGAGGGACGCAGCAGCCGATGCGCGATGCCGGTCTTCGCGCCCATCTCGAGCATGTCGAAGATCGCAATCCCCGTGGTCTCACTCGCGGTGCCGAACGTCGTGGGACACGCGATGTGCGGGCGGAGCGGCCCTGGCACCGGCCGCGCCTCGCCGACCGGCGCGTTCACATAGGTGAGGAACTCCGCCGGATAGGTAGCGTAGAGATTGCTTGCCTTGGCGGTATCCATGGCCGAGCCGCCGCCGACCGAGATGAAGCCGTCGAACTTGCCTTCCTTGGCAAAGGCCGCGCCCGCCTTGAACGAGCGGTCGGTCGGCTCGACCTCGACCTGATCGAACAGCTCGACTGAGAGCCCGGCGGCGCGCACCGCCTTAACCGCCTGCTCGACCGCCTCGAGCTTCGCCACCCGCTCGTCGGTGTAGAGCGCGATTCGGGTCATGCCGAGCGCCTTGGCGTCCTCGCCCACCTCGCGCAGCGAGCCGACGCCGAACTTCAGCTTCGGCGCCTCCACCGTGAAGGCGATGTCGCCGCCTTCGACCGGCTCGAAATAGGATTCCAGCGCCATCGGATTGCTCCTGGTGTTCGGTTCAGCGCTTGACCTTGGGCAGGACCTCGGAGGCGAACCACGACATCGCATTCAGCGTTTTCTGCAGGTCGCCGCGATAGAAATTGAACAGGAGCGCAGTGACACCAAGCCGGCGGAATGCCTCGATGTCCGCGATCACGGGCTCCGCGCCACCGGTGAACAGCATGCGGCTGCCATCGATCATTACCGGCTTGCCTTCGCCGGGCACCACCGACCAGTAGGTGATCTTCAGCGACGCGGGATCGCGCTTTGCCTGCTCGGCAAACTGGCGCACCGTCGTCACGCCAGCGGTGAAGCGCTCCAGCGTGTCGAGCGGATGCCGCGGGTTGCAGCCGATCGGATACCAGGCATCGCCGAGCCGCGCCGCGCGCCGCATCGCCGGCGCGCTTTCGCCGCCGACCCAAATCGGAATGCCGCCCTTCTGCACCGGCTTTGGCTCGAACAATATGCCGCCGACCTCGATGTGCTTGCCCCTGTAGTTTGGCTTCGCGCTCGACCAGAGCTCGCGATAGACCGCGATGTACTCATCGGTCACCGTGCCACGCGCCTCGAATGGCGGCGCGCCGACCGGCGGGAATTCCTCGGCCATCCAACCGGTGCCGATGCCCGCGATGACGCGGCCATTGGAGAGCACGTCAACCGTCGAGAGCAGCTTGGCGGCGAGCACCGGGTGGCGATAGGGCACCACCAGCACGGAGGTGAGCAGCTTGGCCGTTCTGGTCGCGTTGGCGAGGAAGCCTAGCAACGCCAGCGGCTCGAGCACCGCGCCGCCTTCGTTCTGGGGGTTGCTGTAGCTGCCGTCGGGCGAATAGGGGTAGCGCGAGTTGATGTCAGCCGGGAAGATGATGTGGTCCGACACGGCGAAGATGGAGAAGCCCAACTCCTCACCGCGGCGCGCCAATTGCGCGATCGTCTCGGGCGTCGCCAAGGGCCCGCCATTGGGGAGTCCAAAGCCAAGATCCATGATCTAATTCCTCTTCGTGTCGACGCCCTCTGCAGGCAAGACAGCCGGTTCGTCCTGTCCCAAGTTTCCCAAGCGCTGTCAACCGGCACATCCGCCCCTCGCAGTCACGGCGTGATCCAGGCATGATCGCTGAGACCGCCGCCAACCATCATTGCAGACCGTCGATGACCGAACCCCGCGCCGCAACCCCCGGCGAACCTGACGTCAAGTTCGGCCCCGCGCGCCCGCTCGCGGACCTTCGCGTGCTTGATATCGCAACCTTTATCGCGGCGCCCTTCGCTGCCACCATGTTGGGCGAGTTCGGCGCCGAGGTGATCAAGATCGAGCAGCCGGACGGCGGTGACCCGATGCGGAAATTCGGCACCAAGGTGGCGGAGGATGCGACCCTCGTTTGGAAGAGTGAGGCCCGCAACAAGAAATCGGTCACGCTGGACCTGCGCACGCCGGTCGGCGCCGACCTGTTCCGCCGCCTCGTCGCCAAGAGCGATGTCGTGTGCGAAAACTTCCGCCCCGGCACACTCGAGAAATGGGGCCTCGGCTATGAGGCGCTCGCCGAGATCAATCCGCGGCTGATCATGCTGCGCATCTCGGGCTATGGCCAGACCGGGCCCTATGCCAGCCGGCCGGGCTTCGCGCGCATTGCGCACGCGTTTGGCGGGCTCGCGCACTTGGCCGGCATGCCGGGCGGCCCACCGGTGACGCCCGGGTCAACCTCGCTCGCCGATTACGCCTCCGGTTTGTTCGGCGCCTTCGGCCTGATGGTGGCCTTGCGTGCGCGCGAGCAGACCGGCCGCGGCCAGGTCATCGACATTGCGCTCTATGAAACGATCTTCCGCTTTCTTGACGAGATCGCGCCGGCCTTCGCGTTCAATGGCAGTGTGCGCGGGCGCGAAGGCGTCTACACCGTGACCGCGTGCCCCCATGGCCAATACCCAACGCGCGATGGCAAATGGGTCGCCATCGCCTGCACCAGCGATCGCATCTTCGAACGGTTTGCCGCGCTCGTCGCGGCCCATGGCAGCCCGGCGCCCGAGCGCTGGTCAAACGGGCGCACGCGGGTGCCGGAGCGCGACGCGGTCAATGGCTGGGCGGCCGCCTTCACCCAATCGATGGACCGCGACGCGCTGATTGAGGCCTGCGTCGCCGGCGAGATTCCCTGCGCACCGGTCACCGACATTCGCGACATCTTCGCCGACCAGCACTATGCCGCGCGCGGCGTGCTACATCATCACGTCGACCACCATGACGGCCGCGACTACGTCGTGCCGGGCATCGTGCCGCGCCTCTCCGAGACCCCGGGCGCCGTCGAAACGCTCGGACCTTCGCTCAACGAGCACGCGCGCTATGTGTGGGAGACCCTGCTCGGCCTTTCGGAGTCGGAAATCGCCAAAGCGCGTGAGGCGGGCGCGCTCTGAACACACCTCGTTTTGCCACAGGGCGGGCGAGCGATTTCTTGAAGACGTGGCTGGAAATGCCGATGCGAGTTTGTTACTTAGTATCGGATTCGTTGGCAGCGTGGAGGCTTCCATGGTTGATCGACCCTCGACCCGACCGGCTCTTCGTGGCCCCTGGGGCTCTACGAGTCACGGGGGAGGCGTCTCCCGCCGCGGGCTCCTTGCCGGCGGCGTGGCCCTTGTGGGTCTGGTCGCCGCGACGCGCTCGGCGAAGAGCCTCGAAGTGGTCCACACGACCGCGCTGTTGCCCGAAATCCCTGAACGGGACGGCGTGCTGTCATGGCGCATGCTCTCGCAGGTAGCGGGTGATGGCTGGTCCGACGCCTTCGCCTTCGACCCGCAAGTCGAAGCGCTCGACGGCAAGGACGTGACCGTCGAGGGCTACATGCTGCCCTATGACGATCAGGCGAAGCAGCGCCAGTTCCTGCTTACGGCTTTTCCGGCGCACTGCCCCTATTGCATGCCGGGCGGTATGGCCTCGCTCATCGAGGTGGATGCAGCCGCAGGGGTGCCGACCACCGAACAGCGTATTCTCCTGCGCGGGCGCCTGGAGCTGTTGCGGGGCGACGGATTCGGGCTGCTCTATCGGCTCAGGAACGCGACCGTCGCATAGCCGCGCCGTGCGGCGCTGCGCGGTCAGTTCTTCCTGATCGGGCGCGCGGCCTTGCCGGCCAGCACAGGGCGTAGCACCTCCCAGATCGCGTAGACCGTTTCGTGCGCCTCGTAGGTCTCTATCGTGAGCGCGCGCACCACGACGAGCGGACCCATCCGCGTGACCCCGGCGCGAATGACCGGCGCCGTCGATAGCGCCGCGTGACACTGGTCCTCGAGACCCGGCCCGAAATCCGGCGCAACGGCCAGGATCGTGATCATGTGATTGGCGCCGGCCCAGTGCTGGCGGAGCGCCTGCACCTCGGCCGCGCCGCTCGCGATCAAGCGATCAAGCGCGATCGTGCGGCCGCCCCGGCGCACCTCGATCTCAGAAAACAACCGCTCGAAAACGAAGGCCTCGCCCGACGTGCCGTAATGGATGCGACCGGCAGCGATGATGTCGCTCGCGAACAGTCGCGCGGTCGGCGCGAGGTCCAGGAGCGTGCGTCGCTCGACGATGCTGTCGGCGAACGGAATGGCCTCGTCCGGCAGATACTCGAAGAGCGCACCCTCACCGACCGAGACCGTGACCAGCTCGCGCGAGGTTGCGCCTTCGAGGCATTTGTAGAAGCGGCTGGCGCCGGTACCGGTGGCAAGCATGCGCGTTCCCGGCTCGAGTGTGACCGCAAGCTCGGCCACGTCGCCTTCGACAAAGCCGCCGGCGCTGTTGAGCAGCAGGATGAACGGCTGATCATCGTGATCCTGATAGTGATAGCCCTGCCACTGATAGGGGATGCGCCAGGAATGCGGATCGATCTCGGTGCGCCCATTGCGGATCATCGCGCGCAGGTTCAAGAGCGCATGCTTGCCGATGATCCATTCGGGATCGGGCGCAATCCTGAGCGTCACAGCGGCGGAACTCGTCACGCGCTTCTCTTCTGCGAGTCGAGCAACAAGGCATCGCGCTCGATCCACGAGATCACCTTGTCGAGCCCTTCGCCGGTGCGCATGTTGGTGAAGAGGAATGGGCGCTGACCACGTTGCTTCTTCGAATCCCGCTCCATGACGCCGAGGTCGGCGCCGACATGAGGCGCGAGATCGATCTTGTTGATCACGAGGAGCGGTGACTTGGTGATGCCGGGGCCGCCTTTGCGCGGGATCTTGTCGCCCTCGGCGACGTCGATGACATAGATGTGGGTGTCGACTAATTCGGGACTGAAGGTCGCCGCCAGATTGTCGCCGCCGCTCTCGACAAAAATGATGTCGAGATCGCGGAACCTGCCGACCATGTCTTCGACCGCCTGCAGGTTCATCGAGACGTCTTCGCGGATGGCCGTGTGCGGGCACCCGCCGGTCTCCACGCCCATGACGCGGGCCGGATCGATCGCGCCCGATCGAATGACGAACTCAGCATCCTCCTTGGTGAAGATGTCGTTCGTGATGGCGGCCACCGAATAGCGCTGCCCCATGGCCCGGCAAAGTTGAACGAGCAGCGCGGTCTTGCCCGAGCCGACGGGCCCGCCGATTCCGATCCTAACTGGTTTACGCATACTCCATCTCCCACTGTCCTTCTGGCGCTTCCGTCGGGCGCTTGCGCGCTCTTGCTCTACTCTGTTCGCTAAACCTACATTTCACACGCGTATTCTGCCGTGATTTTCATGACATGCAGAGGCGCGTCGTCAGGCGCTCGTGCTCCATGGCCGCGATGTCGAAGGCAATCGTGGTGCTGCCGAGGTCACCAAGCCGTCGATCGAGCGCCAGCGTGACCGATTCCTGGATGAGCCCCTGGGCGCGCGCAACGATCCGTTGCGTCTCTACCTGGCCGAGCGGAATGAGCCGCGCGCCAACGGAGGTCATGTTGATCAGGCTCGACTGCAGAAACGCCAGCACCCCGTCACGCTCGCTGACGCCCAACGCCGCCGCCCCCGCACCGAACACCGTTCCCTGATGGCCCTCGAGCTGCCCAGCACGAATGGCCGCGCCGAGCGAGGCGAGCGGAGAGGGCTCGAAAACGTCATTCAGCGCGCTCAGCAGCGCGCGCCCACAACGGATCGAGGCATCGCGCACCTCGCGCGCAAGCTTGAGCGCACCGAGCGTCTCATCGATCGCCTTGAGCCCCCGCTCATCATTCGCGCGCCACGCCCGATGTGCGAGCGCCACGCCCGCGCCATCCGCCGGTGCCACCGCATAGCGCAGCCAGTCGCGGCAATGGGATTCAAGGCTTGTGGCGTTGTGGATCGTGCCGTGCTCGATCAGAGTCTCGAAGCCGAAAGAGTGATTGAACGCGCCGGTCGGGAACGCCGCGTTCGCCACCTGCAGCATCACGAGCAACGGCTCTGAGGGTTGATTGCTCATCCTTCGTGCGAGCCGTGATGATGGTGGTGATGATGGCCGTGGCCATGGGCGTGGTCGTGATCATGGTCGTGGCTGTGAGCGTGGTGCGCGGCATAGGCGCCATAGCGCGCGCCGACGAACGGCGCCCGCCGCCTCTCGAAGGCAATACCGAGCCGCTGCAGGAGGTCTGCCACCATCGGGTCCGCCGGTGTCAGCAAAGCCTCTCGCGTGAAGCGCACCGGGCGGTGCAGATTGCCGAGCTGATAGCCCGCGACCGAGGCGTCGAACGCATCTTTCGGCCGGACGAAGAACAGCTCCTCTTCGGCCGCAGCGACGACGATCGCCGTATCGTCATAGATCGCGAGCACGTCGCCCTCATTGAGCTCGCTGCCACGTTGCAGTGACATGCGCACCGCCCGGCCTGACTCGGTGTAGGCAACCATATGAGGGCTCGCCCGCTCCTCCGAGCTCAACACCAGTCGATCACGCTTCGCCGGTCGCGGCGTAAGCGTGTCGATCTGGCCAAGGATGCGCTCGATGACGGACATGGCTGAAACCTAAGCGCAGGCGGGTTGTGGCGCCCGCGCTCCGGCAATCCTATCGAAAATAAAACAGCTGTGTGAGTGGGAGCGTCTTCGCCGGCTTCACCGTAATCCGCTCGCCATTCATGTAGACGTTATAGGTCTCGGGATCGATCTCGAGGTCGGGCATGTTGTTGTTGTGCACCATGTCGCGCTTCGAGATCGTGCGCGTGCGCTTCACCGGCACGAGCGTCTGATGCGAACGGAGCCTCCCTTCGAGACCGGCATCGATCGCCGCCTGGGTCACGAACGAATAGCTGAGGCGTCCCGGATTGGCACCGAACGAGCCATATTGCGGGCGGTACTTGAGCGGCTGGCAGGTCATGAGCGAGCCTGCGGGATCGCCCATCACCGCGTGGCTAATAAAGCCACCCTTCACCGTCACCTCGGGCTTCGCGATGAAAAACCCGGGCCGCCAGAACACGAGGTCTGCCAGCTTGCCTGGCGTGATCGAGCCGACATAGGAGTCGACGCCGAAGGTGATTGCCGGGTTAATCGTGACCTTGGCGAGATAGCGGCGGATGCGGAAATTGTCGTTGTTCTTGCCATCTTCCGGCAGGCGCCCGAAGCGCACCTTGTTGACCGCCGCAAGCTGAAACGATCGTTGGGCGCTCTCGGCGGCACGGCCAACGCCCTGGCTGTCCGAGCCGATCATGCTGATCGCACCGACATCGTGCAGCACATCTTCGGCGCGCATGGTCTCCGCCCGCGCGCGACCCTGAATGAACGCGATGTCGGTCGGCACGTTCTTGTTCAGGTTGTGGCACGTGATCAACATGTCGATTTCTTCGTCGTACGTGTTGATCGAGAACGGATTGGTCGGGTTGGTGGAGCTCGGCAACAGGTTCGGCTCCATCACGCAACGCATGATGTCGGGCGCGTTGCCGCCACCGGCGCCCTCACAGTGATAGATGTGCATGACTCGGCCATTGATCGCGGCCAGCGTATCTTCGTAATAGCCGGTCTCGTTCAGCGTGTCGGCATGGATCTGCACCTGGAAGTCGAGCTCATCGGCGAGGTCCATGGTCGATTCGATGGCGGCCGGCGAGGACGACCAGTCCTCATGAATCTTGAGGCCGGTCGCGCCGCCGATCACGACCTGCTCGATCAGTGCACCCTTGGTCGCCGCATTGCCCTTGCCGAAATTGCCAAAATTGAGCGGGATGTCCCCCATGGCCTCGAGCATGCGATGCAGGCTCCACACGCCGGGGCACTCGATGCCGACCGTCTTGGGGCCCGAGCCGCCGCCGATCACCGTCGTGAAGCCGGAGTTCTGATACTCGTAGAGCTGCTGCACGGAATCGAAGTGCGGGTGAATGTCGACAAAGCCCGGCGTGCAGATCATGCCTTCGACAGAAAGAATGTCGGTGTTGGGCGAGACGATCAGGCCCGGCGTGATGTTCATCGTGTCCGGATTGCCGGACTTGCCGACGCCGACGATCTTGCCGTCCTTGATGCCGATATCGCCCTTCACGATGCCGAGGAACGGATCGATGATCACCGCGTTGGTGACCACGATGTCGAGTGCGCCGTCCGACGCCTTCCATTTCGACGCCTGCCCCATGCCGTCGCGAATGGTCTTGCCGCCGCCGAACACGAGCTCATCGCCGTAGGTCGTATAGTCATGCTCGATCTCGGCCACGAGGCCTGTGTCCGCCAGATGAATGCGGTCACCCGTGGTCAGCCCATATTGCGCCGCGTAGTCGGGACGCTTGATCTTCATGCTCATGGCATTTCCTCCGTGATCCGCTGCCCGCCTACTTGCTCTTCTTCTTCGCGCCGAACCGCTTATCAGCCGGCGTGCGCACCGGATAGCGCTCGTCCTCAAAGCAATAGCCGGCGGCCTTCAGGCGCTGCATGGTCTGACGCTTGATGATGTCGGAACGCGTGGTCCCGTTGGTCATGTTGTTCATGCCGAAGGCAACCTCGCGACCGACGAAGGTGGTGATCTGCACCTTGCGGCTCTGGCCCGGCTCGAAGCGCACCGCCGTGCCGCTTGGAATGTCGAGGTGATAGCCGAACGCGGCCTCACGATCGAAGGCCATCGCCTTGTTGCACTCGGCGAGGTGGTAGTGCGCACCGATCTGAATCGGCCGGTCGCCTGAATTGACCATCACGATCTCCTTGGTCGGGCGGCCTTCATTGATGACGATGTCGCCCGGGGCGAACTCGATGGCGCCGCACATGGCGGGCTCGCCCACATCGAACGCCTCCTTCGGAACGACGGATTTCGGAATCGGCGGCGGCGACCATTTTCTCTCGGCCATTGAAGCCTCCCTCGCGCAGCGGATCAGTCTCTGATCGGGTTCATGACGGTGACGAGCTTGGTGCCATCCGGGAACATCGCCTCGACCTGCACGATCTTCATCATCTGGGCGACGCCCTCCATCACGTCCTTCTTCTTCAGGATCGTGGCGCCGTACTCCATCATGTCGGTCAACATGGGAATGCTGCCCTCGCGGGCGCGCTCCAGGATCTCGTCGCAGATGAGGGCGACCGCCTCCGGATAGTTGAGCCTGACCCCGCGATCGAGACGGCGGCGTGCCATCTCTGCGGCGGCCCACAATTGGATACGCTCTTCTTCTCGGACCGTCAGATGCATGAGCCTTCCCCCTCGAGGTCTTCGGGCGAAACCGTCGATTTCCGCGCGACTTAGCGCGCATCGTCGGTGGCGCCCGAAAGGATTGTCGGCGTCTCAGGCTGATGCGGCAGCCCCCCGATCGGGCTCCCCATTTTGGGGAGGGGGTAGAACAGCTCGTTTGGATTTTACGGTTGGCTGACGTAGGATGTGATCACAAGAAAGAAGCGACCGATCGAACTCCCGATTCAGGGAGCCGAACGATAGGCCGGGCGTCACCGTCCAATGGGCCAAGCAAGAGGACGGTGGCAAGGGAGGTTGCCATGGCCGGACTGCTGGACGGGTATGCCCACGAGCTGGGTCGCGCCGATAGCTTCGGTGACGGCCTCGACCGCTTGATGGGCATTACGGCGGGGCTCGGCTACACCCAGGTGCTCTACGCCTATCAGCGGGTGCCGCCGCGGCTGCCGGACGGCGAATGGATACCGCTCCGGCTCAATGTGCGGAATTTTCCACAAGGGTGGGAACGCGGCTGGGAGCGCTTCGGCTCATTCGATCCCTATTACCGCGCCTGCTTCGACGGCACCTTGCCGTTCGACTGGGATGACGTCCAAGCCCGGGACACGCTGCACCCGTTCGAGCGGCAGGCATGGCGCTATTTGGCCGATTTCGGCCTCGGTCGCGGCATGACCATTCCGGTGCACCTGCCGGGTGGGCGCTTTGCCGTGGTCAGCGCGATCGTCGACCGATCATCGGCGAACTGGCACCACATTCGCGAGCAGACCCGCGAGACGATGTTCCATCTCACCCACCTCTTCCACAAGACGGTGCATGAGAAGGGCTTTGAGAGCCAGATCGTGGTCGCCCTGCCCGTGCGGCTCAGCCCGCGCGAAATCGAGTGCCTGCGCTGGGCGGCGGGCGGCCGCACCGCGCAGGATGTCGCCCACATCCTCGGTCGCTCGGTCGAGACCGTGCGGCTTCATCTCAAGAATGCGATAAACAAGCTCGGCGCCAACAACCGAACCCAGGCGGTCGCCAAGGCGACACAGCTTGGTTTGTTGCAACCCGATTGACTTGATCCGGCGGCGTCAGCCGCCGAGATAGGTCTCGAGCAGCTCGGGGCGCCCGTGCAGCTCCTGCGGTTCACCGCTCCACACGATCTCGCCGTGATCGATGAGATAGATGTGGTCAGCAAAATCCATGATGCGGCTGATGTTCTCTTCGACGATCAGGATCGTGCGGCCCTCGGCCTTGAGGCGGCGCAGCACGTCGTAAATCAGGTCGACCGCGATCGGCGCGAGCCCGAGCGAGGGCTCATCGACCATGAGGATGCGCCCATCGGCCATGAGCCCGCGACCAATGCCGAGCATGCGCCGCTCGCCGCCCGAGAGTGTGCTAGCGATTTGATTCTGACGCTCGTGGAGGCGCGGGAAGATCTCGAAGATCTCGGGCAGCCGTTTGGAAACCAGTTTGTAGGCCGCCGGCAGATACGCGCCCATGATCAGATTGTCGCGCACCGACATCTCGGGAAAAATCCGGTCACCCTGTGGCACGTGAACAATGCCGCGCGAGACCACGCGATTGGCCGGGAGGCCCTTGATTGTCCGGTCATCGAGCCGGATGTCGCCGCTCATCAGCGGCACCAATCCGGAGATACAATTGAGCAAGGTGGTCTTGCCATGGCCGTTGGGCCCGATGATGCCGACCGTCGCCGCCTCTTCGATCTCGATCGAGATCTCGCGGAGGACCGGCTGGCCGTGATAGCCGGCGGTGATGCCATCAACCTCGAGCAGGGCCATGTTTGATCTCAATCCGTCAGCCGATCGCCGGTCAGTCGATGCCAGCGCAGCTTGAAGATTTCCCACTCGCCGGCAGCGAGACTGTCGACCTCGATTCCAATCGATTTGGGCGACTTGCCCCGCCCCTGCAACTCCGCCACCACCCAGCGCTTGTGCGGCACGAGGCTGAGGAGAACGTGCTTGCCCTCGACATCGGCGCCCCGCATGCGATTGAGCAGGCGCTGGAGCGCCGGAGAATGCGGGCCGACCGGCTTGCGCCGAAACTGCTCGATCAGCGCGCGATCATCGTGGCCTATCGTGTAGCGGGTCAGGGTCGACACGATCACCTCGGCAGCGTCTCAACTCGCCAATGGAGACACTAACAACCTTCCGGCGAAGTCTCCACGCCTTCCCGCGAACCTCACCGGCGCCGCGGTCACCGGTTATCTACATCACCTCGCCGCCCGAAATCACGATCGCCTGGCCCGTCACCGAGCGCGCTTCCAGCTGTGCCAGCCAAGCGACGGTCGCGCCCACCTCGTCCGGCTCTATCAGGCGTCCCTGCGGGTTGTGCTTGACCAGCTCGGCCTCGGCCTCGGCACGGCTCTTGCCGGTCTTGGCCATGATGTTCTCGAGGCCGCGCTCGACCATGCCGGTGCGGACATAGCCTGGGCATACGGCGTTGACCGTGATGCCCTGCTTCGCGGTCTCATTCGCCATGGCACGAGTCAGGCCAAGGAGCGCGTGCTTGGACGCGGCATAGGCGCCAAGATAGGCGGGGCCGTGGACCGAGGCAAGGCTCGCGATATTGATGATTCTACCCTGGCGCGCGGCGACCATGGCCGGCAGAACCGCCTGGGCGCAAAGCAACGCGCCGATCAGATTGACATCCATCAGCCGTCGAACCATGGCCGGCGTGATCTTGAGCACCGGCGCCGTCTCGGCGATACCGGAGTTGTTGACCAGAATCTGCACCGGCCCGAAGGCCTCGACTGCCGCCGCGTGCACGCGCTTGATGCCGGCCTCGTCGGTCACGTCGAGCTGCAACGCGCGCGCCGCCGGCAACGACGCGGCGGTTTCCTCAATCGCCGCCACGTCGCGGCCCGTTACGGTGATGCGCGCGCCGAGCGCCGCCAGCGCCCACGCGGCCGCCGCCCCGATGCCCTTGCCACCGCCCGTGATGAAGGCGTGCGCTCCCGCCAAGGTCTGGGTCATGGCTGCCCTACTCCTGCCTGTCCTGCAGCCTGGACATAGCCGAGCTACCGACCTGAGTCACGGGCGCTCGCGAGGCAGCAGCACAAAAGAAAAGCGGCGCCCGAAGGCGCCGCAAGTCAGGGAGGTAGTGCGGACGGGAGAAAACGGGGATACGAAACCGAATGGTGATCGAAGACTGTTCCGAGACGATCAGTAGACCAGATCCACCTCGGTCGAGGACTCGCTTGAGACCACGACCGCAGCCTCATCAAACGAAGGCGGCCCGAAGCCGGCTCTGGCGCCATTCGAAAAGCCATAGCCCTCTTCGGGCAGGCCGATGAAATTCGTGTCGAACTCGCCGGAGGCGTTCTCGTCGTGGAAGACGGCCGCGGCATACTCGCCGGGCGGCAGGTCTTTGAACACCACCGGGGTGACGCCCTTCATGGCACGAACGTCGGCTGAGCGCACCGCGGCGCCGTCGGCGAGGAAACGGTCCTTCGCATTGTAGAGCGCGACGGAGATGACGCCATTGTCGCTGCGGACATGTTCGATCTTGAGCGTCAGGTCAGCGGCGGCAACGCCCGCGACCGTGAACAGCGTGGCGACAAGAAAAGTGCTGGCGAACTTGACGAGCTTCATCTTCCCTCTCCTTCGGCTCTCCGACTTCGGATCGCTATCGAAGCGATCAACGACGTCCGACCATAGGCAAAGGATGGAGTGGCCGAGACGCGAGGGGAAATATCGTCATGCTATTCTTGCCATAGCTTAAAAGCATAGAGTTAACGCGCGCACCCTCCGCAAA
>Ga0194132_10008847_pt1 | contig 14213 bp, 10 predicted proteins | sample TA2KigOf80mmetaG_FD_148612 | JGI IMG/M metagenome (GOLD analysis project Ga0194132, IMG submission 148612) | Freshwater microbial communities from Lake Tanganyika, Tanzania - TA2015054 Kigoma Offshore 80m | ecosystem: Environmental > Aquatic > Freshwater > Lake | place: Tanzania: Lake... | reverse complement strand
GGACGACTGAGAAGGGGCTCACCATCGAGCGGCGCTTCACCTCCGCGGGGACCCATCCCTACGACGAGCTCGAGTGGGAGACGCGGGACGCGGTCATCGGCGATCCGGACAGCCCGGCCTTCGAGCAGCGCGGCGTCGAGTTCCCCACCAGCTGGACTCAGAACGCGACCAACATCGTCGCCCAGAAGTACTTCCGCGGCCAGCCCGACTCGCCCGAGCGCGAGACCTCGGTCAAGCAGATGGTGGACCGCGTCGCCGGGCGCATCGCCCAGGCCGGACGCGACGCCGGCTACTTCGCCTCCGACGCCGACGGCGACGCCTTCGAGGCCGAGCTGACCTCGATCCTGGTCAACCAGAGGGCCGCGTTCAACTCCCCGGTTTGGTTCAACGTCGGCTGGAAGCAGCCGGGCTCCGAGCAGGCCTCGGCCTGTTTCATCCTCTCGGTCGAAGACGACATGGACTCGATCCTCTCCTGGAACACCAAGGAGGGCGTCATCTTCAAGGGCGGCTCGGGCTCGGGCATCAACCTCTCCAAGATCCGCGGCTCCACCGAGCCCCTGTCCAAGGGCGGCATCGCCAGCGGCCCGGTCAGCTTCATGCGCGGCGCCGACTCCTGGGCCGGCGCGATCAAGTCGGGCGGCGGCACGCGGCGCGCCGCGAAGATGGTCGTGCTCGACGTCGACCACCCCGACATCGAGAAGTTCATCTGGTGCAAGGCCGACGAGGAGAAGAAGGCCGCCGCGCTGAAGGCCGCCGACTTCGACATGCGCCTCGACTCCGAGGCCTTCGCCTCGGTCCAGTTCCAGAACGCCAACAACTCCGTCCGCGTCAGCGACGAGTTCATGCAGGCCGTCGCCGACGACGCCGACTGGGACCTGGTCGGCCGCGTCGACGGCAAGCCGATCAAGACCCTGAAGGCGCGCGAGCTGATGAACCAGATCGCGGACGCCGCCTGGCAGTGCGCCGACCCGGGCGTCCAGTACGACTCGATCATCAACCGCTGGCACACCTGCCCCGAGTCGGGGCGGATCAACGCCTCGAACCCGTGCTCGGAGTACATGCACGTCGACGACTCGGCCTGCAATCTGGCCTCGCTCAACCTGATGAAGTTCCGCGACGAGGACGGCAGCTTCAACGTCGACGACTTCACCCACGCGGTCGACATCGTCTTCCTCGCGCAGGAGATCCTGGTCGGGCTCTCCTGCTACCCGACCGAGGAGATCACCCGCAACGCCCGCGCGTTCCGCCAGCTCGGCCTCGGCTACGCCAACCTCGGCGCGCTGCTGATGGCGAACGGGATGCCGTATGACTCCGACGAGGGTCGCGCCGTCGCCGCCTCGATCACGGCGCTGATGACCGGCCGCGGCTACCGCCAGTCGGCCGAGATCGCCGCGGCGATCGGCCCCTACGACGAGTACGAGCGCAACCGCGAGCCCCACAACCAGGTGATGCGGATGCACCAGCAGGCCGCGTATGGGATCTCCGACGAGACGGTCGAGGAGGGGTTGCTGCACGCGGCGCGCGAGTCATGGGACGAGGCGGTGGCGCTGGGGGAGACCCACGGCTACCGCAACGCCCAGGCGACCGTGCTGGCCCCAACCGGCACGATCAGCTTCCTGATGGACTGCGACACGACCGGCATCGAGCCCGACTTCTCGCTGGTCAAGTTCAAGGAGCTGGTCGGCGGCGGCCAGATGAAGATCGTCAACGGCTCGGTCGACCTGGCACTGGAGACGCTCGGCTACTCGCCGGCCGAGGTCGAGCAGATCGAGGCCCACATCAACGAGCACAACACGATCGTCGGCGCGCCGGGCCTGAAGGAGGAGCACCTGTCGGTGTTCGACGTCGCCGTCGGCGAGCGCTCGATCAGCCACACCGGCCACATCGACATGATGGCCGCGGCCCAGCCCTTCCTCTCGGGCGCGATCTCGAAGACCGTCAACCTGCCCGAGTCGGCGTCGATCGCGGAAATCGCCGACGCCTACATCGACGGCTGGGGCAAGGGCCTGAAGGCGCTCGCGATCTACCGCGACGGCTCCAAGACCGCGCAGGCGCTGAAGACCGACGCCGGCCAGAAGAAGGGATCGGGCAAGGACGCGGACCCAGCCGCCGCCGAGGCCGCCCCCGCCGGGCCGGTGCGGCGCCGGATGCCCCAGGAGCGCGAGTCGATCACCCACAAGTTCTCGATCGGGATGCAGGAGGGCTACATCACCGCCGGCAAGTACGAGGACGGCTCGGTCGGCGAGATCTTCCTCACCGACCTCGGCAAGGAGGGCTCGACGATCAAGGGGCTGATGAACGCCTTCGCGACGGCGATCTCGATGGGCCTCCAGTACGGCGTGCCGCTCGAGGACTACGTGCGCAAGTTCAGCTACATGCGCTTCGAGCCCGAGGGCATCACCCGCAACCCGGAGATCCCGTTCGCCAAGTCGCTGCCCGACTACATCATGCGCTGGCTCGCGAGCCGCTTCATCGAGGACGTGGACTACCTCGAGCAGCTCGGGATCATGACCCCCGAGGTCCGCGCCCGCAAGGACGCCCAGCTGGCGCTCCCGACCGACGACACCAACGGCCAGGCCAAGCCCTCGAACGGCGAGGGCAACGGGAACGGCAAGGGGTCCAACGGGCACTCGAACGGCGAGGCCAAGGCGAGCGGCGAGGCGAAGGCCCCGGCCGAGCCGAAGCCCGCCACCGCGGCCCTGACCGACACCCCGCCCGTCGTCCCCGCCAAGATCGGCCAGGACCTGGAGCTCGGCCCGGCCTGCGACCAGTGCGGCGGCATGATGCAGCGCACCGGCAGCTGCTACACGTGCAGCTCGTGCGGCAACAACACCGGCTGCGGCTGAGTTGTAGAGCGCCATTCAAAGGTCCTGCGTGAGGTCGCCGCATGTCGCGCGCGGTCAACAGATGCTGGCGTTGCCGCCCTTGACCGTCGAAATTCCGACCGCTAAGACCGTCTAAGGAGTGCCGGCGCCGGCGCTCCCGCTTTCACGCGAGGCTGTCGCACAAACCCCCTGCATTTCCGTCCGTTTGGGCCCAGAAAATGGCCCATGCCACAGAACTTCAGAAGCTGCGACCGTGACCAACCGCTGCTGCTGCCGCCTGATCTTCGCGACTGGCTCCCCGAGGACCACCTCGCCTGGTTTGTGATCGAGGCGGTGGACGAGCTCGACCTCGAGCGCTTCTACGCGTCCTATCGCGAAGACGGCCACGGCGCCGCCGCCCACGAGCCGAGGATGATGGTCGGCCTCTTCGCCTACGCCTACTGCGTCGGCGAGCGCTCGTCGAGAGGGATCGAGCGCCGCTGCCGCGAGGACGTCGCATTCCGGGTGATCTGCGCAAACCGGGTCCCCGACCACGCCACCATCGCCCGCTTCCGGGTTCGCCACGAGGGCGCCCTCGCCGAGCTCTTCGGCCAGGTGCTCGGCCTCTGCGCGAAGGCCGAGATCGTCGATCCCGCCGTGCTCGCGGTCGACGGCTCGAAGTTCGCCGCTGCGGCCTCTGATTCGGCGATCCGCACCTACGAGGAGATCGCGGCCGAGGTCCTCGCCGAGGCCGGCCGCATCGACGCCGCCGAGGACGAGATCCACGGCCAAGCGCGCGGCGATGAGCTGCCCGAGCGGCTCACCACACGCCACGGCAGGGAAGCCTGGCTCAAGGAGGCAAAGAGCCAGCTCGAGGCCGAGCGCGCCGCGAAGCCGGAGCCGGTTCCGCGGGGCCGCGAGGAGCGCCTCGAGCTCTGCCGCCGCCGCCTGGCCGAGGACTGGCAAGCCGAGCAGCTGGGAAACCACGCCTACGAGGCCTGGCGGGCCCGAGGGGTCGCCGCCGACGGGTCGCGCCGGATCGCTCCGGCGAGCCCCAAGCCCTACCGGCCGCCGGAGCGCCCCGAGGGCAAGATCAACACAACCGACCCCGACGCCCGGCGGATGAAGTTCGGCCGCAACTTCCTCCCCGCCTACAACGCCCAGGCGGTCACCACCAAAGACCAGCTGATCGTCGCCGCCGAGATCACCACCCAGGGTGGCGACTTCGAGCAGCTCGATCCGATGATCTCAGCCGCCGAGCGCGAACTCGAGGGCGCAGGGGTGAAGGCGCCGCCCGAGGTGATCCTGGCCGACGCCGGCTACTGGTCAAACGGCCACATCGACTCGCTGCGCGAGCGGGGCATGATCCCGATCGTCGCCCCCGACACCACCCGCGGGCGGCCTCGCAAGACCCGGCTCGGCGGGCCCTATGACTTCATGCGCCGGGTTCTTGACACCGAGAGCGGCGGGGCTCTCTACTCGAGACGCATGCCGATGGTCGAGCCGGTCTTCGCTCAGATCAAGGCAAACCGGCGGATTGACCGGCTCAAACGAAGAGGGCGGGCCGCCGCCCGCTCGGAATGGCGCTTCATCGCCGCCACCCACAACCTTTTGAAGCTCTACCGCAGCGGTTTGGACCCGGCGGGCGCATAGCACCCTCCGATTTGCCCCTTTCGGCGGTTCCGCGGAACCGCCGCCTGCCGACCCCGGCGCATTTGCGCGACAGCCTCACGCGGGAGGGGCACCAACCAGCGCCGGCGAACTCGCGCCTGCTCTTGACCAAGAGCAGCCGCCCGCGGGCCATCGAGACCGCTGGCCGGAGTTGCGCTCAGCCCCCCGGGGTGACTAGAATCCCGAAAGATGAGAGGCAGAGGGCTGAGACAGGGTCCGGTCGTCGCCCTGGCGGCCGTGGTCTTGGCGGTGCTCGTCGCCCAGATTGCCGCCGCCGGCGGCGACTCGGGCAGCGATAGCGCCGACATCGCGAGTCTCAAGAACCGGATCAGCAAGCTGGAGACCCAGGTTGCGCAAGGCGCCACCGCTCAGACCGCCAAGAAGAAGAAGGCAAAGCGCGGCCCCCGCGGCCCCCAGGGGCCGGCCGGTCCCGCCGGGCCGCCGGGCACCGACGCAACCGCCATCTGCCAAGGCAACGGCTCCGGCGACACGATGGTCTCCGCCGGCGCGGTCTGCATCGACCGCTACGAGGTCTCGGTCTGGTCATCCCCCACCGGCGGCACCCAGTACGGGGCTTCATCGGACAACTATCCGTGCACCGACACCGGCCAGGGCTGCAAGGCCGGCACCGCGGGCGCGATCTACGCCCGCAGCGTCGCCGGGGTCACCCCCTCGGGCTTCATCACCTACTTCCAGGCCCAGCAGGCGCTCGCCAACGTCGGCAAGCGCCTGCCGACCAACGGCGAGTGGCAGCAGGCGGTCGCCGGCACCCCGGACTCGACCGCCTGCAACATCTCCACCGGGGCGGTCGCCAACACCGGCGCCAACGCCGGATGCGTCTCCAACTTCGGCGCCAACGACATGGTCGGCAACCTCTACGAGTGGGTCGCGGACTGGGTGCCCGTCTCGACCGCCTGTCCCGGCTGGGGCGCCGTCGGCACCTTCTCCAGCAACGACCAGATGTGCCTCTCGGGCGCCTCGACCACCGCCACCGGCCCCGCCGCCCTGTTTCGTGGCGGCAACTTCGACAGCGGCTCGAGTGCCGGTCCGTTCGCGGTCGGCGGCTTCCTCCGGCCGTCGGTCTCGGGCGGCAGCTTCGGCTTCCGGGGCACCCGCTAGTCGTTGTTGGCCATTCGGCGGTTTGCGTTTTGGCCCCGGGCGGGCGGGGCGGGCGCAGCCCGCTCCGCTCGCCCGGGCGCGCAGCGCATAAGCTGAGCGGCAAGGAAGCCGGATGCCAGCCGAAGAGGAGAGAGCCCCGATCATCGTCCGCTCCTACGACCTCTGCGCGGCGCTCTACGAGCACGTCGACCGCTTTCCGCGCGCCCAGCGCACCCTGCTGGGGCGGGTAATCCTCGACGAGGGCCTGCGGATGCTGACGGCGCTCAGCCTTGCCAACCGGCTCGCCGACAAGCGCGAGGCGCTGGCGGAGGCCTCCGGGCGCCTCGACGCGCTGCGGATCAGCCTGCGGCTCGCGAAGCGCCTAGGCTTCCTCTCGGGCCGCGGCTACGAGCACCTCACCGCGGTAGCCGACGAGATCGGGCGGATGCTCGGGGGATGGCTCAAGCACGAGCGAGATCGCGGCGCAGATGCCGGCGAGGGGTTCGAGGCGGCGAGCGCGGCGGCGGGGGCCGACGCCCCCTCGACCACGCCCGGCAAGGCCGGCGCCGTCCGCTACACGATGCAAAGCCCGCTGGTCGAGCGCTACCTGAACGCGAAGCTCGCCCACCCCGACGCGGTCGTGCTTGTAGGCGCAGGGGCGTTCTGCCAGGCGTTCTTCGAGGACGCCCGGCTGGTGGGCCGCGAGCTCGGGCTTACGGTACGCGACCTGGCTGCCGACTCCGAGCCGGAGAAGATCTTCGCGTGCGGCATCCCCAAGGCGAGGCTCGAGGCCCACGTCGCACGCCTCGGGCAGCCCGGACGGGAAGTGCATGTGGAGTAGGGAGCGGGCCCAACCGCCGCCCTGATTCGTGGCGGCAACTTCAACAACGGCACGAATGCCGGTCCGTTCGCGGTCAACGGCAACAACCAGCCGTCGAACTCGAACAACAACATCGGCTTCCGGGGCGCCCGCTAATCGTCCTCGCCGGGGCTTCGCCCCGGTGGCTCGCTCGCGCCGCCTTCACGGAGACGGCGCCCACGCCGCGGGGACGACAGGCCCGCCTCCCTGGCGCCGCGCCTCCGGGCACGCTCGGGACCGCGCGCGTGAACAGAGTCCGACCCCGGCCCGTCGAGTAGGGCTCCCCGAAAGCCGGGCCGGGGTCTCAACGCCCCGACCGCGCTGAGTCGCAGTGCGGCGCGAGAAGCACCTGTTTGAGCGTGTGGTGGCTTTCGGGTCGCTTCACCGCGCCTTCCTGGCGGCGAGCGCCGGCAAGCGCGACCGTCGCGCGGTGCGCCGCTTCGAGCTCGCGCTCGAGACCCGCCTCTGGGAGATGCACCGCGAGGTCGCGGCCGGCGCCTATGCCTGGGGCCCTTACCGGCGCTTCGTGATCTCGGACCCCAAGCGCCGCGAGATCCGCGCCGCGCCGTTTCGCGACCGGGTCGCCCACCACGCGATCGTCGCCGTCGTCGACCCGCTCTTCGAGCGCGGCTTCATCTCCGACACCTACGCCTGCATCCGGGGGCGGGGCCAGCACGCCGCGGTCGAGCGCTACCGACGCTTCGTCCGCGCCCGGGACGGGCGCGGCTACGCCGTTCACTGCGACATCGCGTCGTACTTTCGAAGCGTCGATCACGGGGTGCTGCTGACGCTGCTCGGGCGCCGGATCGCGGATCGCAGGCTGCTCGACCTGCTCGCGTCCCTGATCGCCCACGGCGGCGAAGCGCCCGGGGTGGGGATGCCCATCGGCGCCCTCACCAGCCAGATGTTCGCCAACCTCTACCTCGACCCGTTCGATCACTTCATGAAGGAGGAGCTGCGGGTGCGCCACTACGTCCGCTACATGGACGACTTCGTGGCGCTTGTCGACGACCGCGCCGCGGCCCGGAGGCTCCTCGCTCGGGTCGAGGAGTTCCTCGCCGAGTGCCTCAGGCTGCGACTCAATCCGCGCCGCAGGGTGATCGCGCCGCTGGCCGAGCCGCGCGACTTCCTCGGCTACGTCCATCACCCAGGCGGGCGGACGAGGGTGCGGCGCCGCAACGTGAAGCGGGCGCGGCGCCGGTTTGAGGCCCTCGAGGAGGATCTGCGCCAGGGCCGGACCGCTCCCGAGGTGGCGAGGAGCTCGATCGCGAGCTGGATCGGGCTCGCGGCGCATGCCGATGCGTTTCGTCTCTCGCGGGCGATCTTCGCCGAACACGACCCGGGCAACCTCGGGAAGCGGCTGCTGGTGGCGCGCCTCTCGAAGTAGGATGAGCTGCCGAGGCTCGCTCCTCGTCTTCCGCTTAAGGAGCACCTCCGACCCGGTCGTGCGGAGTGCCCAGTTGCGCGAGGACGAGAACTGCCTTGCCGCTGGCCGAGACCGTCAGCTGGGGCCGGCGACGCGCGAAGGGGGTAGTCGAGCGGAACGGCGACTCAGGCTGGTGGAGCTGAGGCGCCAGCCGGCTTCCGACACCGGTTGAGCACAAAGGTGCCGCCGTACTCGCTCACGCGCACACAGCTGCCAGACGTCCGACGGTCGCTGCAGTATCGGGCGCATCTCGTCCCGTCGAAACCAGCCGAAGGCTGACAGGAGGCCACAGTGGTTCGCTCGCGTCCGATCACCCCTATCTTTGCCATAGCCGCCGTCGGCCTGGCTGTGGCCGCGCTCGCATACACGATCCTGAGGCCGACCCCGGTCGACGGTGCCGCGACTGCGCGCCAACAGGTCCTGGCTTACGACAAAGGCCGCGGGCCCGTCGTGGCGTACAACAAGTGGAAGTGGCTCAAGAAGACCTACTGGATCGTTCCGCAGAACGGCATCTACTCCGTGGCACAGAGCGGCACTGACAGGTTCGACGTGATCCGAGGCCAGACCGTCTTCCGCATCACGGACTACTTCAACGGCTATTGGACGGGCGCGGTGACGGTCAAGCTCACGCGGGCGCTCGTACCCGCATGCCAGTACGTGCTGGGCGAAGTTACGCCGCAGGGCCGGGTTTACATGACCATGTACAAGGCCGACACGGGCGAAGTCATCAATAACCCGGTCGGCACGATGGTCAAAAAGCAAGGCGAGTGGACGATGGTGAACGAGATGACATCCCCCGCTCAGGGCGGGACCTTAAGCCACTGGGCCTACATGCTTCAGAGCAAGCCAGGCGACCGAACATTCAAGGACCTCCCGTTCGCCCATCAATCGATCCCGAAGTTCATGTCGTCGTGCCCCAAGGGACCGCCGATCCGCAGGTAGGGAGAGTTGCAGTCCGCCGCTGCGTTGCGCGAACAGGAGGAGCGCCGCGGCCGAGCGACTCCCTTCACTCGGGAGGGGCGTGCGGATCGCTGACGGGTTCAGCGCTGGTCCCATGGCCAAGCGAAAGCGTGGCTGGTGCATGCTCCGCCCCCCTCTGACCGGGCCGGGTGAGGTTCAGAAAGACCGGAGGCTCAGAAGCTCCGCCCGGCTGACGCGGCGCTCACTTCTTCTTCTTGGCCTTCACGCACTTCTTCTTGGGCTTCTTGCCCTTCTGCTTGACCTTCTTCAGCTTGAAGCCCTTCTTGCACTTGACCTCGAGCGTCGCCGTCGCCGCGCTGGAGGTGGCGGCTTCGTTGCTGGCCCGGTAGGTGAACGAGTCGCTGCCCTGGAAGCCAGGGTCCGGCGTGTAGGTGAGGTCGCCGGTCGAGGTGGTGAAGGCGGAGATCTCTCCGTGGGCGGGCGGTGAGGCGATCGAGAAAGTGCGCGTCCCGCCACCCGAGTCGCAGGGCAGGGCAATCGCCACCGGCTTCGGCTGTTTGGTCGAGGCCGAGGTGTTCTGGCAGCTCGGGGTGCTGAGCGCGTCGAGCGTCACCCCGCAGGCATTGGCTGCGCCAGTGACGAAGCTCTGGTTCTTGCCCGGGCCGTTCGGATCCGTCAACGGGGCGCGCCCGATGGTGTCGGGGTCGTAGTTGCCGCAGAAGACGTGCGTTGAGTTGACCGCAACGCCGCACGGATTGTCGGCGCCGGTGACGAAGCTCAGGTCCGGGCTGCCTGGACTGGCGATCGCGGCGCGAGCAATGGTGTCCGTGCCGGTGTTGGCCCAGTAGAGGTGGGTGGCAGCGGCGGTCAATCCGGTGGGAACGGAGGCTCCGGTTATGAAGCTCTGGTCCGGGCTCCCAGGACTGGAAAGCGCCGCTCGACCGATCGTGTTGACAGCGCCGCGATTGGTCCAATACACGTGGGTCGCTGTGAGCGCGAGCCCACCGATGTTGGTCCCTCCCGTGACGAGGTTCTGGACCGCTCCCATGCCATCCAGATCCGCCCGCCCGATCGTGCCGTTGCCGAAGTTCCCCCAGTAGACGTGCGTGCCGTCCGCGGCGATCCAACACGGGATGTTCGCGCCTGCGATGAAGCTCTGGTCGACGCCGGAGCCATCGAGATTGGCGCGCCCGATCGTGTTGGAGTCCACGTTCGCCCAGTAGACGTGCGCGCCGGTGACCGCGCTGCCGCACGGGCCGTTGGCGTTGGCGACGAAGGACCGATCGGCGCCGGTGCCGTTCAGCTCGGCCCGGCCGATGCTGTCCTCCGACTCGCTGGTCCAGTAGATGAAGGCCTCGGCGTGCGCAGCGAGGCCCAGAAGAGAGAGGGCGAGCGCAGCAACGACCACCAGCAGCATGCTCCGCCCCGTTCCCGCCCGTTCGCTCCCCGTCTCCTGCAGGTACCCCAGCCTACCCGTCGCAACGGCAGGGGTGCTCGCCTCGGGCGCCGACCATGGCCGAGTCCCTAGTGCGCGAACTGAAGTCGACATCGTCCACCGTGCCGTCCTCAATGTCAGGCGCACGTGATGCCGCAGAAACGCGGGCGCCGCACCGGGGCGCCCGCTCTTCCTCCGGAGCGGAAACCGGCTCGCCCCCGGGTCTCCCCTGTGACCCCCTAGGGGATGCGGCGGACGTTCGCGAGCAGGGTCTCCTTGATCTGCTCGATGATCTCCAGCGCCTCGTTCCACTCGCGCTGCCAGACGTTGCGACCGAAGATCACGCCCGAGCCGCCGGCCTGCATCACGGCCTTGGCGTGGCCGAGCACCGTCTCGTCGTCGACCTTGGAGCCGCCCGAGAGCACCACCAGCGAGCGCCCGGCCGAGGCGACCACGTGCTCGACGGCGTCCTCGACGGTGAAGCCGCCCTCGTTGTAGGGCGCCGGGGAGTCCTTGTCCTTGTCGGGGTCGATCTTGGGGAAGTTGAGCTTGACCACGTCGGCGCCCATCTCCATCGCCATCCGCGCCGCGTAGTCGATCGCGTAGAACGATCCCGCCCCGCCCTTCTTGTCGATCGCGGCGCCGCGCGGATAGGCCCAGACGATCAACGGCATCCCGTAGCGGTCGCAGTCCTCGCGCACGCCCTTGAGCTGGTGCAGGTCCTCGCCCTGGCGGGGGGAGCCCAGGTACATCGTGTAGCCGACGGCGTCGGCGCCCAGGCGCACGGCGTCCTCGACCGAGGCATTGGTGGTTGAGAGCGCGTCGTCGGAGGGGGGCACGTCGGTCTTGCCGTTGACCTTCAGGATCAGCGGCACCTGGCCGGCGTAGTCGGGGTAGTACTTCTCGGCCATCCCGATCTGGCAGGCGAGCGCCGAGTAGCCGGCCTCCGCGGCCAGGCGGAACTGGTACTCGGGGTCCTTCGAGGCGGGGTTGGGGAAGAAGTCGCGGGGACCGTGCTCGATGCCCTGGTCGATCGGCAGCAGCATCAGGGTCCCGTTCCCGGGCCCGAACTCGAACAGCAACCGCCTCAGGCGGGCGCGCTTGCCTGGCGGCAGCAACTCCAGCAGCGACTTCTGTTCGGTTGACGTCTTCACTTCCATCTTCGGGATTACCTCCTGGGGTCGGCTCTGACTCAGTATGCCCGACCGCCGCCGCGCTCGCAGCGGCGCCCGCCAAGCTCGGGCCCGGGTCGCGGCCCCTCCGACGTCTGGCTTCGGCGGCCGCCGGGCGCGAGTACGATCGCCCCGTGCTGGAGCACAGCTTCAACGGGACTCCTTTCACCCTCGGCATCGAGGAGGAGCTGATGATCTGCGACGGCGAGACGCTCGAGCTGTCGCCCGGGATCGGCCGCATCCTCGAGGCCGTGCCCGACGAGCTCCCCGGCGAGGTCAAGCCCGAGCTGCACCAGTCCTTTCTCGAGATCGCGACGAGGCCGCAGCGGACGGTCGCCGAGGCGGGGGAGGAGCTGATCGCGCTGCGCCGCACGGTGCGGGAGGTCGCCGCATCCCTCGGCCTCGCGATCGGCGCCGCCGCCACCCACCCCACGGCGCTCTACGAGGAGCAGGCGATCGTCGACCGCCCGCGCTACATGGAGCTGATCGACGAGCTGCGCTGGATCGCCCGCCGCGAGCTGATCTTCGGCGGGCACATCCACATCGGCATCGACGACGCCGAGAAGGCCGTGTACGTGGCCGACGGCATCCGCGGCTACCTGCCGCTGCTGCTCGGGATGTCGTCGAACTCCCCCTTCTGGCGCGGCAGGGCGACCGGGATGATGTCCTCGCGCACCCCGGTCTTCCGGGCCTTCCCGCGCGTCGGCATCCCGCCCTACTACGGCAGCTGGGAGATCTACTCCCATCGGGTCGAGCAGATGATGCGCGGCGGCGCGATCGAGGACTACACGTTCCTGTGGTGGGACGTGCGCCCCCACCCGCGGCTGGGCACGGTCGAGCTGCGGGTCTTCGACCAGCAGACGCGGGTGGAGTACACGATCGGCTTCGCCGCCCTCGCCCAGTCGCTGGCGCACCGCCTGGCGGCGCGCTACGAGGACGGGGTGCCGAGCGTCGAGCACCCCGCGGAGCTGATCGACGACAACAAGGTGAGGGCGGCGGTCGGGGGCATCGAGGGCCGCCTGATCGACTTCGACCGGGGCGTCGAGGTCCCCGGGGCGGAGATGGCCCGGGCGGTGATCGAGGAGCTGCGCGAGCATGCGCAGGAGCTCGGCTGCGAGCAGGAGCTGCTCGTCCTCGGCGAGCTGGTCGAGCGCGGCACCGGCGCCCGCCGCCAGCTCGCCTGGCTGGAGCGCCGCGGCGACCTCGATGGCCTGATGCGCGAGATCGTCGCCGCCAGCGGGCCGTGAGCGGCGCCGGCTCGGGCATACGTCGATCACGGAACGATCGCCGCGCTCAGTGATTCGATTTTCGTAGCAAAGTCCTTGCATTTTCGGCACATAAGTACGAAAATAGAAGTGATATGTCCAGCCAGCGGCCAATGCCCGTCGCCCTGGACCTGCTCGGCCGCCGCTGGGCGCTGAGGCTGGTCTGGGAGCTGCGCCGCGACGTCGCCGGCTTCTCGGAGCTGCGCGAGCGCACCGGGATCAGCCCCTCGGTGCTCGCGACCCGCTTGCGGGAGCTTGGGGAGGCCGGCGTGATCGAGCGCGACGACGCGCGCCGCTACCGGCTCAGCGGCCACGGCCGTGAGCTGGCGCGCCTGCTCTACGAGATCAATCGCTGGGCCGAGACCGCCGACCCCGGCTCCCGCCGCGTGCGCTGAGGCCCGCTCGCCGGGGGTATCCTCGCAGCGTGAACGCGCCCGAGCTCAGCGTCGTCTGCCGCAGCTGCGGCGAGGAGGTGAGCCCCTACGTCACCGAGTGCCCCTACTGCGGCACGCGGCTGCGCAAGCGGGCGCCGAAGCTGGAGCGGCGCGGCGACGAGCTCCAGGCCCAGGAGTCGCGCCGGGACCGCAAGCGCCGGGAGCGCGCGGAGCGCCGGGACCGCATGGCCCAGTACCGCACGGACGTCGGGGAGGGAGAGCGGCCCTACGCGGTCATCATCGCGATCCTGGCTCCCGCCATGCTCGTGCTCGTCCAGCGCGCGGCCGACCTGCCTGTCTCCGACCTCGGTGCGATCGTGGAGCCCGTCGGCGACGAGTGGTGGCGCTACCTGGCCGCGCCCTTCGTCTATCCGGACGTCCCCTATCTGTTCGTCTGCGCGCTCGGGATCGCGATCTTCGGCTCGGCCGTCGAGCGCCGCCTCGGCATGATTCCGACGCTGGTGCTGATGGTCGCCGCGGGGGCCCTCGGCATGCTCGCGGCCGACGGGATCGAGACCGCGATCGGCGCTGAGAGCGAGCTGCTGCTCGCCGCCGGAGGCAATGGCGTCGCCCTCGGCCTGCTCGCCGCCTGGGCGGTGCTGAAGGCGGCCGAGCTGCGCGCGGGGCTCGACGAGCACGCGGAGGTGATCGGGGCGGCGGTCTGCGCCGCGGTGCTGATCCTGCTGCCCCTGGTCGAGGACTTCGCCAACGTCTTCGCCGGGCTCTCCGGCGGGCTCGTGGGCGCCCTCTGCGGCTATGCCGCCTCGCTCGCCCGGCGCGAGCGAAACCCGGGATGACCTTCGACAAGTTCACCGTGCTCAGCCCCGAGCTGCACCGCTACGCGGTCGAGCACAGCTCCTTCCGCGATGGGGTGGTGCCCGAGGTCGAGGCGGCGGCCGAGCGGATGGGGGATCTGGCCAGCATGCAGATAGGTGGCGACCAGGCGGCGTTCATCTCCGTGCTCGTCGCGGCCGTCGGCGCGCGAAGGGCGCTCGAGGTGGGCACCTTCCTCGGCTACGGCGCGATCTCGATCGCGCGGGCGCTGCCGCCCGATGGCCGCCTCGTCGTCTGCGAGCTGGAGGCCGAATACGCCGAGCGCGCCGCCGGGCACCTGAAGCTCGCCGGGCT
>Ga0194132_10008846_pt1 | contig 14214 bp, 18 predicted proteins | sample TA2KigOf80mmetaG_FD_148612 | JGI IMG/M metagenome (GOLD analysis project Ga0194132, IMG submission 148612) | Freshwater microbial communities from Lake Tanganyika, Tanzania - TA2015054 Kigoma Offshore 80m | ecosystem: Environmental > Aquatic > Freshwater > Lake | place: Tanzania: Lake... | reverse complement strand
CGAGCCATGTGTCTTCCTCCTCGTTCCGCTTCAGGGCCTGCCGCTCGGTCCCCGGTTTCTCATCAGACCCTTGCGGGCGGCATATCTCATGCAGGCACTCACATCGATGGTGCGGAAGGCGTTGCGCTTGAGCCGCACCGTCACCTTCTGTCCTTCATCAAAGGACAATTCGCGTTCGCCGTCGAGGGCAATCGAGCCGGCGGCGATTTCTGGAACAATGGCATGGCCGGCGCTGAGTCGTCTAGCGCTGCGAACGGCGATGCGGCGCATGAAGCCCGGCGCGATCGGTGTATCGACGGTGATGCCCGCCTCGCCATCGCCCGCGAATTTGACATGGAGACCATGATCGTCGCGGCGCGAGACCGGGCGCAGCAGCCCGGCGATGGCCGACATGCCGATCACTTCCGGGTCGGCGAAGGTCACGAAGAGCTCGCGGAACGTATCGGGGCGCCAGAGGGCCCGGGCGCCGACATAGCGTTCAGCGACGATAGCCACATCGACCAGCGCGATGTCGCGCCGGTCACCGACCGTGACGACGAGCTGCTTGTTGCCGACGAAGGCAATTTTCTTCGGAACGCGGCCGGTCACCGCCAGCCCGACGGCAAGGCCGGTGATCGTCGGTTCCCGGTGCTCGGGGAAGGCGTTGTTGGTGCCCGTCGATATGCCGGCGATCGGAACATCGCCGCAGGCGGAGACAACAGCCCGGTGGGTGCCATCGCCGCCGAGCACGATGATGGCCGCAACGCCCCGGTCCTTCATTTCGCCGGCGGCGCGGATCGTGTCGGCGACGGTGCCGGTGATCTTCCAGTCGAGATGGGCGAGATGCGGAAACTCGCCCGTGCGCTGGCTCTCCGCCCGGTCGATGCCGCGGCGGACATGGTGCCGGATGCCGCCATTCTCCGGCATCATCAGCACATGGTTGACACCGCAGGCCTTGAGGCAGGCGAGCACCCGGAGAACGATGTTGGCGCGATCAGTCACTTGAAGGGCGGTGGCGTTGGCGATGACGCGGCGGATATCGCGGGCCGAAACCGGATTGGCGATGATCCCTATCGTGACGCCCTTCGTCATCGCGCTCCCGACTTGCCGATCGACCAGGCGTGCTCGCCGGAACGCCGACTACTGTTGTCTTCAAGACAAGGAAAGTTGGGGCAAGCCCACCCTCAAGTCAAATCTCCGGCGAAGCATCGGCCCCGGGACCGTCAGCCGCTGGACGAAAGCCTCGCCAGGCTGACGCGGAGTTGGGCGGCGGAGAAGACGGGCTCCGGAAACTCAAGGCGAAGGCTCCGGCCAGCCGCAACAAGATCGCAGCCGTCGGGATCGATGGCGGCGATCTTCCAGGCCTCCTCGGCAGCGCCGCCGAGCCGCCGCGCCAGGCGGGACACGGCTTCGGCATGGTCGTCATTCATATGGGCGATGGCGCTGTCCTCGGTCTCGGTCATCTCGCGCGCCGGCGGAAAGACCTCGTCGGGCATCCTTGTTTCGATGCGGCCGAAGCCCGCCACCGCATGGATGAGCTCCGGCTCGAGCCGCCAATAGGCGAAATCGGGAAAGCCCGCATAGAAATTCGCCTCCGGATGGCGGGCGAGATAGCGGCGGCGCACGCGCTCCTCGGCACAGGGCAGGAACCGCCCCATGACCGTCACCCGGGCGCCGGTCAGGGCATCGCCCGTGGCGGGAAGCTCGCTCGCCATGAGGCTGGCGCGGCCATCGGCCAGGAGGTTGCGCGTGTGCCAGGCAAGCTCCGAGACGAAGATGACGGGCCGGCCATCGACATCGCTCGCCAGATTGACAAGGGAGCCATAAGGGATGCCGCCCTCGCGGTTGAGGGTGGCGAGTGTCGCCGTCCGCACCCGCCGCAGGAGCCGGCGCATCTCGTCCCCGGTAAAGCCCTTCTGGGCCGCCATCTTCGGTCCTCGCAAATTGGGTCGGGAACCCCTATCATAGATGCCAGAATTTGTTCCAGTTCCGCCCCTAGAGCCCGCTTAAGGGAATTAATCGAGGATGAACAAGAAGATGCCGACGATCGCATTGGTCGACGACGACCGCAATATCCTGACCTCCGTGGGCATGACGCTCGAGACGGAAGGCTATGCCGTGCAGAAATACAATGACGGCGCCGCCGCCCTGCAGGGCCTCCAGGACAATCCGCCCGACATGGCGATCTTCGACATCAAGATGCCGCGCATGGATGGTATGGAGCTCCTGCGCCGCATCCGCCAGAAGACCGACCTGCCGGTCATCTTCCTCACCTCCAAGGACGACGAGATCGACGAGCTCTTCGGTCTCAAGATGGGAGCCGACGATTTCATCAAGAAGCCCTTCTCCCAGCGCCTCCTCGTTGAGCGCGTCAAGGCCGTGCTGCGGCGGGCGAGTTCGCGCGATCCGGCCGCCGTGCCCCAGGAGGCGGCCAAGGTCATCGAGCGCGGCAAGCTCGCCATGGACCCCGATCGCCATTCCTGCACCTGGGACGGAAAGCCCGTGACGCTCACGGTGACCGAGTTCCTTATTCTCCAGGCGCTCGCCCAAAGGCCCGGCATCGTCAAGAGCCGCGATGCCCTGATGGATGCGGCCTATGACGATCAGGTCTATGTCGACGACCGCACCATCGACAGCCACATCAAGCGCCTGCGCAAGAAGTTCAATCAGGTCGACGTCAGCTTCGACGGCATCGAAACCCTTTACGGCGTCGGCTACAGATTCAAGGAGCAATAGGCCCGGGATGGGGCCGATCCATGCTGGACAAGGTCAGCCAGGCGGAACAGCCGGCCCGCGCCGAGGGCGATGAGGGCGCTGAAGCGGGCGCGCCGCCCGCTGGCCGCAGGTTTTTCCTTGGCCGGCTCGGTCCGCGCCGGCTGGCCAGCCGCATCGCCCTTCTCAATCTTCTCGGTCTTGCCGTCCTTGTCGTCGGCATTCTCTACTTCAATCAGTTCCGCCAGGGCCTGATCGACGCCCGCGTCCAGAGCCTCACGACCCAGGCCCACATCATCGCCGCGGCGATCTCGGGCTCGGCCACCGTCGACACGGGCTCGATCGTCATCGATCCCGACGCCCTCGACATTCCCGAGGAAGGCGCCACCTCCGATGTCGAGCAGCTGAGCGGCCTCGACTTTCCGATCAATCCCGAAACCTCCGGCGCCATTCTCAAGCGCCTGCTCAGCAATTCGACCGTCCGGGCCCGCATCATCGATCCCGAGGGCAACATGGTCGTCGACAGCCGCTTTCTCTATGGCCGCGGCGACATCATCCAGACCGAACTGCCGCCGATCGATTCGGGCAATTCCTTCCTGCTTAGCTGGTGGGAGCGCTTCACCACCTGGGCCTTCGCCTATGATTATCCGCTGCAGATCGAATATGGCCTCGACAATGGCAAGGAGTTTCCCGAGGTGGCGGCCGCCCTCGGCGGCGCCTCGGTGAGCGTCGTCCGCCTCAACGAGAGCCGCGAGATCATCGTTCTCGTCTCGGTGCCGGTGCAGCGCTTCAAGGCGGTGCTGGGCGCCCTTGTCCTGTCGACGACGGGTGGCGAGATCGACGATGTTCTGCGCGCCGAGCGCCGCGTCGTTCTCTTGACCTTCGGTTTCGTGGCGCTCGTCACCATCGTCCTCTCGGGGCTTCTCGCCAGCACCATTGCCAGGCCGATCCGAAGACTCGCCGCCGCCGCCGAGCGCGTCAGGCGCGGCATCAACAAGCGTGTCGAGATTCCCGATTTCACGGCGCGGCGCGACGAGATCGGGCATCTCTCCGGCGCCATCCGCGACATGACGAACGCGCTCTACAACCGGATCGACGCGATCGAGGCCTTCGCCGCCGACGTCGCCCATGAGTTGAAGAACCCGCTGACTTCCCTGCGCAGCGCCGTCGAGACCCTGACCTTCGTCAAGACCGACGAGCAGCGCGCCCGCCTCGTCGAGATCGTCAAGCACGACGTGAAGCGCCTCGACCGGCTGATCACCGACATTTCCGATGCCTCCCGCCTGGACGCCGAAATTGCCCGCGGCGAGCAGCAGCCCGTCAACATCGTCAAGCTTCTCGGCGCCATCGTCGCCCTCGCCAACGAGACGCGCAAGGAGAACCAGGCCGAGATCGCCCTCGATGTCGCCCAGCGCCAGGCCGGCCGCGATTCCGAATTCATCGTGCTTGGCCACGATTCGCGCCTGAGCCAGGTCGTCCGCAACCTCCTCGACAATGGCCGCTCCTTCACGGCATCGGGCACGCGGCTCGTTGTGCGCGTTCGCCGCGCCGGCCCCGATGTCGAATTCCGTGTCGACGATTCAGGCCCCGGCATCCGGCCCGACAATCTCGCGCGCATCTTCGAGCGCTTCTACACCGACCGGCCCGAGGGCAGCTTCGGCGCGAATTCGGGACTCGGCCTGTCGATCTCGAAGCAGATCGTCGAGGCCCACAAGGGCCGCATCTGGGCCGAGAACCGCTATGGCCCGCCGGGCTCCGACGGCAACCGTCCGGTCCTTGGCGCGCGCTTCGTGGTCCGCATTCCGGCGGCTGGCGATGACTGGCAAGAGCCGAAGAAGTCCTAGTCTCAAGGCAAGGCATGGCACCTGCATCGCCATCGGCGATGTCGGCGTCCTCATTCTCGGTCCGCCGGGAAGCGGCAAGTCCGATCTGGCATTGCGCCTGATCGATCAGCCCGGACTTGGCCTTGACCGCCGCGTCAAGAAAGCGAGACTCGTTGCCGATGATCAGGTCCTGCTTCGGCCCGTGAACGGCAAGCTCGTCGCATCGGCGCCGGGTGCGATCGCCGGCAAGCTGGAAATCCGGGGACTTGGCATTGTGACGGTGCCACACCGCAAGCAGGTGACGCTGGGCCTCGCCGTCGAACTTGCGCCCAAGGGCGGGATCGAGCGCATGCCGGAGCGAGGCGCCAACCGCTTCTCGGCCCTCGGCATTTCGCTTCCTCTTGTCGTGATCGATGCCGCCTCGGCCTCGGCACCGGCTCGGGTTCGGGCGGCGGTTGCCCGGCGGACAAGCATCTGATGGCCAGTTGCAAGGACCTGCCGATTTGGGCATTGTGCGCCAGCCCAGAGCGGAAGGCACCAAAGTGAACCCACTGTGGCGAGAAAATCCCGCTCCAGCATGTTGGCGACGATCGACCTTTCTGACTGATGACGGTCCCGTCAATCGTCAGCTTGGTCCAAGCGTCGCGGTAGGTTGTCGTGCCCGGAGCAGATAGCAGCGCATGATCGGTCTGGTTCTGGTCACCCATGGCCGTCTGGCTGTGGAGTTCATCCACGCCCTCGAGCACATTGTCGGCAAGCAGTCGATGATCGAGGCCGTGTGCATCGGCGCCGAGGACAAGATGGAGGATCGCCGGACCGACATTGCCGCGGCGGTCGCTAGGGTCGATGGCGGTTCCGGCGTCATCATTCTCACCGACATGTTCGGCGGCACGCCGTCCAACCTCGCCATCTCGCTCATGGAGCTTGGCCGTGTCGAGGTTGTCGCCGGCCTCAATCTGCCGATGCTGGTGAAGCTCGCCCGCATCCGCAAGGATGCCGGCCTCGACAAGGCGGCCCTTGCCGCCCAGGACGCCGGCCGCAAATACATCAACGTCGCCAGCCAGATCCTCGGGGATTGACCGGTGTCGAAGCTGAGCCGCGAGCTGGCGATCATCAACCAGCGGGGACTCCACGCCCGCGCCTCGGCCAAATTCGTGAAATGCGCCGAGGGCTTCGACGCCGACATTTCCGTGAGCCGCGACGGACAGACGGTGCCGGCGACATCGATCATGGGCCTGATGATGCTGGCCGCCGCCATGGGAACGACGGTTCTCGTCGAGGCCTCGGGCCCCCAGGCGGCCGAGGCGCTTGATGCCCTCGATGCCCTAGTCGCTTCGAAGTTCGACGAGGAATAGCGCGAGGAACTCGACGCCGCGCGGCCCTTGCAATAGATTTGGTTCACTCTGCCTGAACCGGGAAACAGATCATGCTTCGCACCGTCTTCGCCATCCTGTTGGCCGTCGCCCTCTCTCTGGCCGCCGGCGCCGCCCAGGCGAGCAAGGTGGTGATCTCGATCAACAAGGTGAAGCAGCAGATGACGGTCAACGTCGACGGCGAGACGGAACATGTCTGGCCCGTGTCGACCGGCGCCCGCGGCTATGACACGCCGAGCGGCACCTATCGTCCCTTCCGCATGGAGAAGGAGCATTTCTCCAAGGAGTGGGACGATGCCCCCATGCCGAACTCGATCTTCTTCACCGGGCGGGGCCATGCCATCCACGGCAGTTTCTATGTGAAGAGCCTGGGCCGCCGCGCCTCCCATGGTTGCGTCCGCCTTGCCCCCAAGAACGCCGAGAAGCTTTTCGCCATCGTCCAGAAGGCGGGCATGAAGAACGCGACCGTCGTCATCAAGGGCGGAATTTTCGATGGCGGCTTCTATGCCGCCGATGCCCCCGGCGTGACTGCCGGCAAGAAGAAGCTCAAGAAGTTTCTCGAACTCTTCGAACCCTGATAGGCCAGGCTAGCGGTTCGCCGCATCATCCGACTTGCTGTCATCGTCGCCATCGCCTGCCGGAAGCCTCCGCTTCTCGTCGATCTCATGGGCCTCGCCCTCGATGATCGGACCCTCGCGCCACGATCCGGGAGCACGCGGCTGATCGCTCACCTGGGCCTTGGCCGAGAGGCGATCCGCCAGAAGCGATCGCAGGAAGGGGATCAGGAGGAGGATCGCCACCACGTCCGAGACAAAGCCTGGGACGAAGAACAGCACGCCCGCAAGCGCCATGAGAAATGCCGATGCCGCCTGCCTGGTGGCGAAGCGCATGTCGGTGCCGGCCTTTCTCATCGTCGCGGCGAGGCCGAGGCCGGCCCAGCGGATGATCGTGACACCGATCGCGCCATCGGCAAGGATGAGAAGAAGCGTTGCCAGAAGGCCGATGTCCCGGCCCATAACGATGAGCGAGGCCAATTCGGCCACGATGAGGCCGAGCACCAAAAGGGGAAAAATCCTAGACATCTTCGCCTCGACGCTCCGCCATTTCTGTTTGTACCATGGCCCTGCGGCTCCTATATATATAAGGGCGTCAATCCGGCCGTCTCCTGGAGCGGTTGGACTGCGATCCTCGACTTCCGGAAACCTCGTAACCATGCTGTTCGAACCTCTCAACCTCCTGCTTCTGGGAATTGTGCTCGTGGTGTTCTGGCGCCTGAAATCCGTTCTCGGGCGGCGCACCGGCAATGAGAGGCCGCCCTTCGATCCCTTCGGCACGAAGCCCCAGGGCGGCGGTGCGCCGGTTCCCGAGGCCTCCAATTCGAACACCGCACCCTTGCCGGCGCCTGGCGGCGAGGGTGGCGGAACCGCCACGGAACCGGCGGACCGGCTTTGCCGAGGCCGGATCGCCCCTGGCCGCAGCACTCGAGGCGCTTGCCGCCGCCGATCCGGGCTTCACGCCGGCGCGCTTTCTCGATGGCGCCCGCATCGCCTATGAGATGATCGTCGATTCCTTCGCCCGGGGCGACAAGCCGGCGCTCAAGAATCTCTTGGCTCCCGATGTGCTCGAGGGTTTTTCCCGCGCCATTGATGAGCGGAAGTCGGCGGGCCAGACCGTCGAGCAGCAATTCGTCGGCATCGATCATGTCAATCTTCTCTCGGCCGAACTCCTGGGCCGCAAGGCGCAGGTCGTGGTGAAATTCGTAAGCCAGCTCATTTCGGCGACGCGCGACAAGGCCGGCGAGGTGATTGACGGCGATCCCAAGCAGATCCGGACGACGACCGATGTCTGGACCTTCGAGCGCGATGTCTCGACGCGCGATCCCAACTGGCTTTTGACCGCCACTCGGGAACCTGCGTGAGGCCGTGGCCGGTCCGCCTGGGATTGGTCCTGCTCGTTCTTGCCCTTGATGCCATGCCCGCCTCTTCCTCCCAGCAGCTCCTCACGCCCCTGCGCTTCACCGACATAGGTTCCTGGCCGAGCGACGATCATGGGGCAGCACTTGCCGCCTTTCGCCGCTCCTGTGCCGAGATCGTGGCGGAGGGCCGGGCCTTCGCCAGGCCCGTGCGCTTTGGCGGCGAGCGCCGGCAATGGCTCGATATCTGCGACCGCGCCGCCACGGCGGGCGATGCGCGCCAATTCTTCGAGACGAACTTCGTGCCGTTCAAAGTGCGCGAGGCGGAACGGCCGGAAGGCCTCTTCACGGGCTACTATGAGCCCGAGGCCGAGGGCAGTCTGACGCCCTCCGCCCAATACCCGGCGCCCATCTATGGCAAGCCATCCGATCTTGTCGCCTTCGACGATGCGGCGAAGACGGCGACGGGCTTGAGCTACGGGCGGATTGTCGATGGTGAGCCTCGTCCCTACTTCACCCGCCGCGAGATCGAGGAAGGGGCACTCGCCAATCGCGGTCTCGAGATCGTCTGGCTGCGGGACTGGGTCGATGCCTTCTTCATTCATGTCCAGGGCTCGGGCCGCGTCAGGCTGGCCGATGGCGGCACGAAGCGGCTTGCCTATGCCGGCAAATCGGGGCGTCCCTATACGAGCATCGGCGGCGTTCTCGTCGAGCGCGGTGAGCTGACGCGCGAGACCATGTCGATGCAATCCCTGCGGCAATGGATGGCGCGCGACCCGCAGGCCGCCCGGGACCTTATGTGGCAGAACGAATCCTTCATCTTCTTTCGCGAGGTCGAACTGGCCGATGCCGATCTCGGCGCGCCCGGCGCCCAGCAGGTGCAGCTGACGCCGCTACGCAGCCTCGCCGTCGACCGCTCGATCTGGATGTTCGGAACGCCCGTCTGGCTCGACACCAGCGTGCCCGATGGAAAGGGCGGGGAGGAGGCGTTCCGCCATCTGATGATTGCCCAGGACACGGGCTCGGCCATTCGCGGCGCCGCCCGCGGTGACATCTATTTCGGCTTCGATCCCCTGGCGGGCGAACGCGCCGGGCGGATGAAGGCGGCGGGCACCATGATCGTGCTCCTGCCCCGCGCCCTCGCCGAAACTCTCGACGGTCGCCCGTGACGCGGAAGCCGCCCGATTTCGACCTGTGGACCGAAGTGGCGCGCGGCGTGAAGCCCCTGGGCCGGCACCGCCCAGCAGCAAAGACGGTCAAACCGGCCAAGAAGGTTCCAGCGGCCGCCGCTGTAAGCGCTCCCCGGCATGAGCCGGTGCTGCCCAGGCGACAGCCGGCGACGGTTCCCTCGCTCGCCGCCTTCGACCGGCGGATGGCCCAGAAGCTCACCCGCGGCAAGGCCGAGATCGAGGATCGCATCGATCTCCACGGCACGGGCCTCGAGGAGGCGAGGGTCAGGCTCCTGCGCTTTCTCGAACGCGCCCATCACCATGGTCTCGGCATGGTCCTCGTCATCACCGGCAAGGGTGCCTCGCCCTTTTCAGGCCATACGCTCCATGGCCGCAGCCATTTCCACGCGCCCGAGCGCCAGGGAAAGCTGCGCCGCGCCCTTCCCGATTGGCTCCATGAGGCGCCCTTCCGCCTCGTTGCCTCGGGCTTTCAGCCCGCCCATCCCCGCCATGGCGGCGGCGGCGCCTTTTATGTGAAGATCAGAAAGAGGCGGCGGAGCCCATGACGCCCTTCGGCGAGCGCCTGCGCGACGGCCGCGGGCGAACTTTCAAAGGATGAACTTCGAGAGATCGGTGTTGCGGGCAAGATCGCCCAGGTGCTTTTCGACATAGGCCTTGTCGATCCGCACACTCTCGCCGTTCCGGTCCGTGGCCGAGAAGCTCACATCGTCGAGAACGCGCTCGAGCACCGTTTGCAGGCGTCTTGCCCCGATGTTCTCGATCGCCGCATTGGCCTCGGCGGCGATGCGGGCGATCTCGGCGATGCCATCCTCGCTGAATTCGAGCCCGACACCCTCGGTCTTCAGAAGGGCCGTGTATTGCTTGAGAAGGCTTGCCTCGGGTTCCGTCAGGATGCGGCGGAAATCGTCGCGGCCGAGCGCCTTGAGCTCGACCCGGATCGGCAATCGGCCCTGAAGTTCGGGCAGGAGGTCCGACGGCTTGGCGATGTGAAAGGCGCCCGAGGCGATGAAGAGGATGTGATCGGTCTTGACCGGCCCATGCTTGGTCGACACCGTTGTCCCCTCGATCAGCGGCAGGAGGTCGCGCTGCACGCCCTCGCGGCTGACATCAGCACCGGCCCGCTCGGAACGGGCGCAGATTTTGTCGATCTCGTCGAGAAAGACGATGCCGTTGTTCTCGACCAAATCGATCGCCTCCTGGACGATCTGATCCTGATCGAGAAGCTTGTCGCTCTCCTCGCCGATGAGAAGGCCGTGGCTGGCCTTGACCGTCATGCGCCGCGTCTTGGTGCGGCCGCCGAAGGCCTTGCCGAGCATGTCGGAGAGATTGACAACGCCCGCCGATGCGCCCGGGAGGCCCGGAATGTCGAAGCTCGGCATCCCGCTGTCGGCGACCTGGATGTCGATCTCCTTGTCGTCGAGCTCGCCCGCCCGGAGCTTGCGCCGGAAGTTTTCGCGCGTTGTTTCCGAGGCGTTGACGCCGACGAGAGCGTCGAGCACGCGGGCCTCGGCGTTGAGCTGGGCCTGGGCCTCGACGCCGCGCCGGCGCTGGGCCTTCACCATGGCGATCCCTGACTCGAGCAGATCGCGGACGATCTGATCGACGTCGCGGCCGACATAGCCAACTTCCGTGAACTTGGTTGCCTCGACCTTGAGGAAGGGCGCATTGGCGAGGCGGGCGAGGCGGCGGGCAATCTCGGTCTTGCCGACGCCGGTGGGCCCGATCATCAGAATATTCTTGGGGCTCACTTCGTCGCGCATGGCGCCCTGAAGCTGCTTCCGCCGCCAGCGGTTGCGGAGCGCAATGGCGACGGCGCGCTTCGCCTCCGCCTGTCCGACGATGTGGCGATCGAGTTCCGAGACGATCTCGCGGGGCGTGAGTTCGGTCATGTGGCGCGCAGTTCCGCTTGTGGCACATGGTGCATGATGAGGACTCCCTCGGTCCGGCCGGCGAGATGCGGGAGAAGCTGAAAGCCCGCCTTCTCATAGGCGCGCACGGCGCGTCGGTTCTCGGGGTCGGGATCGATGATGATGGTTTGATGTCCCATCTCGCGCAGCATCTTCACGAACCGCTTCAGCACGGTGGAGCCCAGGCCACGGGCCAGATTGGCCTCTTCTCCGATGGCGATGTCGACGCCGACAGTCGCCGCGTCAAGCTCCATGAGCCAGGGATTGTCCGTTGTCCATTCTTCGGTCTGGTGCGGCCCGATGTGCCAGTACTGGATGTAACCCGCGGGGCGGCCGTCAACGGAGAAAATGAAGGGGTGTTGAAACCTGTCACGCTGCTCTACCATGTCGACAATCTTGTCCAACTCGTCCGCGGGCTCGCCCCACCATTGGCGCATATGCGGACCCTCCAGCCAGCGCCTGAGGAGCGCGTAGTGGGCCGGTGTCACCGGCTCGAAGCGGATGTCCGGCTCACGCGGCATCCAGCACTTCGACCGTCAGGTTGCTGTTGGTGTAGACGCAGATCTCGGCGGCGATCGCCATGGACCGGCGGGCGATCGCCTCGGCATCGAGTTCCGTGTCGATGAGGGCGCGGGCGGCGGCAAGCGCGTAGTTGCCGCCGGAGCCGATGGCGCAAACGCCGCGCTCGGGCTCGAGCACATCGCCCGTTCCCGTCAGCATGAGGGTGACGGTGCGGTCGGCGACGATCATCATTGCCTCGAGCCGCCGCAGATAGCGGTCCGTGCGCCAGTCCTTGGCCATGTCGACGCAGGCCCGCGTCAGCTGGGTCGGATATTGTTCGAGCTTGCTCTCGAGCCGCTCGAAGAGCGTCATGGCATCGGCGGTGGCGCCGGCGAAACCGGCGATCACCTGTCCGCCGACGCCCAGGGGCCGCACCTTGCGGGCATTTCCCTTGACGATGGTCTGGCCGAGGCTGACCTGGCCGTCGCCGGCAATCACCACGCGGGTAGCCTTCCTGACCGAGAGGATTGTCGTGCCATGCCAGCCTGGAGTCTTGTCCATCGCGTCACCTGTTCCAACTCCATTTAGTGTCTGGATTAACGAAAGAAAAGCCGCACTTGGCCAATTCTTGCTGCATCTGCTAAGACGCCAGCGGCCCGGACCGGGCGGAGAATCACCATGCGCAGCGCCAGCCTCAGCCGCAAGACCAGCGAAACCGAGATTTCGGCGACCGTCGATCTCGACGGCACCGGCCGTCACGACATCAAGACCGGCGTCGGCTTCCTCGATCACATGCTGGAGCAGTTGGCGCGCCACGCCCTCATCGATGTGACGCTGAAGGCCAAGGGCGATCTCCACATCGACAGCCACCACACGACGGAGGATTGCGGCATCGTCCTCGGCCAGGCCATCGCCAAGGCCCTTGGCGATCGCACCGGCATTCGCCGCTTTGCCAGCCTCGATCTGGCCATGGACGAGGCCCTGACGCGGGTGGCGATCGACGTCTCGGGCCGCTCCTTCCTCGTCTGGAAGGTGGCGTTCTCGCAGGCCAAGATCGGCGATTTCGATACCGAGCTGGTGCGCGAATGGTTCCAGGCCTTCGCCATGAATGCCGGCATCACCCTCCATGTCGAGACGCTGCACGGCGCCAACAATCACCACATCGCCGAATCCTGCTTCAAGGGCCTGGCGCGGGTGCTGCGGCAATCAATCGAGATCGACCCCCGACAGAAGGACCGCGTGCCCTCGACCAAGGGCACGCTCTGAGGCCGATGGCGATCTACACGGTAGTCGGGAAGGCCGGCGGCAGGGAGGACGATCTCCTCTTCCTGCGCGAGGGCTTCTGCTGGCCGGCTTTCGTCTTCGGCGGCCTCTGGGCCCTTTGGCATCGCCAATGGCTGGTCGCGGCGGGTGTGTTCGGCTTTGCCGCCATCCTGGCGCTCGCCGCTCTGCCGGATACGATCACCGCCATCGTATCGTTCGCCATTCAGGTGGTGCTCGGGCTCGAGGCCTCGGCGCTTCGCCTCAAATCCCTTCTTGCCTCCGGCTACCGCGAACTGGGCCTCGCCGCCGGCCGGTCCCTTGAGGAGGCCGAGCTCAGATACTTCGCAAGCCGGAAAGAAACCCCGGCGATCGCCCATCGACCACCCGCCGAGTACCGCCCCGGGCCCGTCGATACGCTCGGCATGTTCGGAAACGTGTGAGCGATCGATGCGCGTTGCCATCATCGACTATGGCTCGGGAAACCTGCATTCGGCGGCCAAGGCCTTTGAGCGGGCCGCCCGCGAGACGGGAGCGGCATCGGACATTCGGGTGACCCGGAAGCCCGAGGAGGTGCGGGCCGCGGATCGCATCGTGCTGCCCGGCGTCGGCGCGTTTAAGGATTGCCGCGATGGCCTCAAGTCCCTGCCCGGCATGTGGCAGGCCCTTGACGAGGAGGTGCGGCAGAGGGGCAAGCCCTTTCTCGGCATTTGCGTCGGCATGCAGCTCATGGCCGCGCGCGGTCTCGAGCACGGGGTTTGCGAGGGTTTCGGCTGGATCGCCGGCGATGTCATCCGCATTGCGCCCGCCGATGAGTGTCTCAAGATCCCCCATATGGGCTGGAACACCCTCGATGTTTCGCGCCCCCATCCGCTTCTCGCCGGCATGACGCTGGGCGAGGCGGGCCTTCATGCCTATTTCGTTCACTCCTATCATCTTGCCTGCGCGACAGGCGGCGACATTCTTGCCACGTCTCCCTATGGCATGGCGATCACCGCCATGGTGGCGCGCGACAATATGGCGGGAACCCAGTTCCATCCCGAGAAGAGCCAGGCGCTTGGCCTCTCGCTCATCGCCAATTTCCTGAGGTGGCGGCCGTGATCCTCTATCCCGCCATCGATCTCAAGAACGGAGAATGCGTCAGGCTGAAGCTCGGCGACATGGATCAGGCCACGGTCTTCAATGACGATCCGGCCGCCCAGGCGCGACAGTTTGAGGCCCAGGGCTTCCAGTGGCTCCATGTGGTCGACCTCGATGGCGCCTTCGCCGGCAAGCCGGCCAACGCCGCCGCCGTCACCGCTATCTTGCGGGCGGTGACATTGCCGATCCAGCTTGGCGGCGGCATCCGCACCATGGCCCAGGTCGAGGAATGGCTTCACCTCGGCGTGCGCCGAATCATTCTCGGAACGGCGGCGCTCAAGGCGCCGGACCTCGTGCGCCAGGCCTGCCGCGATTTTCCGGGACGCGTCGCCGTCGGCATCGATGCGCGCCAGGGCAAGGTGGCGGTCGAGGGCTGGGCCGAGACCAGCGAGCTGACCGCGCTTGAGCTGGCGAAGC
>Ga0194132_10008845_pt1 | contig 14215 bp, 17 predicted proteins | sample TA2KigOf80mmetaG_FD_148612 | JGI IMG/M metagenome (GOLD analysis project Ga0194132, IMG submission 148612) | Freshwater microbial communities from Lake Tanganyika, Tanzania - TA2015054 Kigoma Offshore 80m | ecosystem: Environmental > Aquatic > Freshwater > Lake | place: Tanzania: Lake... | reverse complement strand
CGCCCTCCTCGATGTACGCGCAGATGTTGTCGTTCGCGTGGAAGCGCTGTCCGGCATCCCGGAGCCTTCGTCGGATCCGGTCCGCGACCGGGGTCGTGCGGCCGCCGATCTCGGTGCCCGGTGACGTTTCGCCTTCCGGTGCCACGCCCGGATTGTCCCTCTCGGCGCTCACGGCGCGACGCTCTCGTCGAAGGGGCTCGTCCCGCCGTCGCTGAAGCGACGCACGCGCCGTTCCGCCTGCTCCCGGTCACCGCTCGACTGCCGAGCGAGCGGGCCGCCCTGCCAGCGCGGCGATGCGGTCACCGCGATGGCGCCGCCGATGGCCGCGCCGGTGCGCGAGGTCGCTACTTCCGTCGTCGGGAGTGTGAACGGACGAAAGGGCTCGACGACGATGCCGAGCGAGCTCATCAAGGATCTCTTGCCCATGGTCTCAGGCTACCAGAGGCTCCCCGCCGGCCAAGCGGGATGGTCGGCCCCGCCTCCGATGCTCCGGGTGACGGTCGCATCGTTCGCGGCGCGCATCCCCGCGACCGGTGCACTAGGCAAACGAGAGTATCTGAAGGTTCGCTTGACCGAGCAGCGCGCGCGGCGAGCTCACCACCGGCCAGAGCAGATGCTGCCCGGCGCCGCACAGCCGACCGGCGAGCCGCGAGAGAGCGTCCAGCCGGTCGGTGCCGTCGAGCTGCGCCATGACGAGCTGGTAGACCGCTTCCTTGGCAGCCGCCAGTGCCGGGGCGGCGATCACCAGCTTGTCGGTCGCGAGGAACGTCGTGAGGTCGCCGAACGAGACCAGCATCGGCTTCGGGGATGGCCGAAAAGCCTCGAGGGGCAGGCCCTGCAGCTGCCGCTCGACGTTCGCCGCCGCGTGCTTGCCCATGTCCAGCGCGTGATAGGCCTGCTTCGCGAGTCCGGCGGGAAAGCCCGCCGCGTCACCGGGGACGAACACCTGGGGGTACACCCGATGTCGCAGCGTCTCGTCGACTTCGGCCCACTCCCGCCCGGAGGGTGTCAGCCCGCTTCGCGCCAGCACCGGCGGCGGGACGGGCCCTCCGGTCCAGATCGTCGCGTCGGCGGGTAGCGAGGCCCCCCCGGTCATCAGCACGGCGTCGGCCGTGACCGCCTTCACCTTCATCCCCGCCCGGATCGCGACCCGATGCGGCGCACACAGACGCCGAATGGCCGGATCGAACGCCGGCGCGCCGCCGGGGAGAAGTCGCTCGCGCGCCTCGACGAGCGTGAAGCGCAGGTTGGGGTCGTCGCGATAGCGTCGCAGGGCCTCGCCGAGCGCCTCGATGCCCTCGAGGCCCCCGCCGACGATGACGATGCGTGCCGGGCGACCGCTCGACGCCAGCTCGGACAGGCGCCGTCCGATGCGCGCGCACTGATCGACGTCGCGGAAGATCAGCGCGTGCTGGTGCACCCCGGGGATACCGTAGGTGGCGCTCTCCGCACCCGCCGCGACGACCAGGGCGTCGTACTCGAGCAGCGTGTCGTCCGCGAAGTGCACGCGGCGTCGGCGCGGATCGATGCTCTCCACGCGCGCGCGGCGAAAGCAGTGGCCCGCTCGTTCGACGGCGTTGCGACGGTCGAGACGCAGCGCCGCGGGCGTCTTCACCCCGGACACGAGCTCGTGCACGTTCGGCAGGAACTCGAACCACTCGCCGGGATCGACGAGGGTGACTTCGAGGGAGGGCGGCAAGGCTTGCGCGGCCGCGAGGCCGGCAAAGCCCCCACCGACGATGACGACGCGTGGGCGTTCGGGTCTCTCGAACATCCGCTTCCCGCTTAGGACATGCGCCTATTCGGTGACGTGGACGCTTCCTATTCGCTGCGAGCCCGGTCGCGCGGCGCCCGCGCCGCCGTGTCGGCGTCGCGTCCGGCGCGTGCCAGCTCACGCGCCGACACCGCGACGAAGACCGCGCACAAGCTGGCCGCCAGGGTTCCGAAAGCAAAGATCCATGCGTTCGACATGTCACTTCAACCTGCGGTGGATGGCAAGGCGGATGTAGATGCCGAAGGCCAGGATCGACGGGACCCAGATGCCGACGAACATCCCCTCGTCGCGCTGCCCCGTGAACCAGAGGGACACCGAGAGCAGAAACGAGAGGAACGCGGCCAGGAGAATGAAGTAGTCGGACCTTTCAAACATGGTGGCACCCGGGGAAGCTCCAGCCCGCCAGCGCACCGCGTCGGCTGCTGCACGGCTGTGGTCGATCGCCGATTCGGCTGCTCGGCGTGACATCACGCTGGGCGCCGGTGGCGCAGTGGGCTCAGAAGTTCTTATCTTGAGGAGGCGTGGAAGATGCCATCGCGATATCGGCCGCTGGAGGCAACCGTTGCCCCGTCCGATGGTCAAGGCTCCGTCTATACATGATTGCAGAGCGCGTGGTCGACCAGGTCAGGATCACGCGACCGGCGGTTCAACGTCGTCCTGGCGACGGGGCCGCGCTAGTGAAGCCGTCGCAAACGTTTCAGGCTCGGGCCCATTGTCGGGAAGGCGCTCTCCAGCCGCACGTGATCATGCCTGATGCCGCTCGCCGCCACCGCGTTGCGCGCTGCGTCCTCGTCGCGCGGACCACGGCCCATGCCTTGGGGGCGCGATGTCTTGCAGACCAGGGCCGAGAGCGCGGCGGTGTGCATCGCCTCGGGATCGTTCGCGTCGCGGAGCGTTTTCCCACGCGCCGGGTTGCGGCGGTCACGGACAGCGGCTCCCGGACCGACGGACTCGTTTCCGCGCCGAAGCGACCGCACTTTGGATCGTGGGTGGCCTCGTTGCGCGGCAAGGTCCCGCGCGACGTCGGTGAGACACATCAGTCGGGAATCACGACTTCCGTGTCGAGGGCGCCGATCGTGCCACCGAGCCGCACGTTTCTTTCGATCGCGGCGGTGAGCGTCTCTCGCAGGTCCCTTGGGAAATCCGCGTCGGGGTACGCAGCGCCGGTCGCTTCCTGCACACGGACGTGCGGCTTGTCGGCGCCATCCGATCCGGCGCCGTGCTTGCCGGCCGACTGCTGCCCCGCAAAGGCCGCCGTCGCGGCAAGGGAGATCGCCAAGGCCAGTCCCGCAATGCTTCCGATTCGTGCGTTCATGTCGTGATCCTCCGCTCGGCGAAGCCCCGTGCCTCGCCATGGGTAGAGGATGACTTAAATCGTTCAAAACGTCAACCCATGATCCCAAAATGGGTGCAGTAACCCTGTGCGAACAGATCGTAATGAGCCGCGTGGATCACCAGAAAATCTAGTAAACCTGTGGACTTATCGCAGTGGTCGTGGCGGAAAAAAAAATCGTTCAGATCGTTCGCATATTGCGTTCAGTTGACGCCCGCGCGATCTCGAGCATCGCGATGCGCCGCGCGCTCGCCGCGTGTCGGGGATTCGCGCTCGATCGCCGAGCAAGGCCGTGATCGACGGCGCCGTCGCGCCGGGAGCCGCAGCTCACAGGTGCCTTGCGCGGATCCGGAAGTGCACTATGATCGCCGAGAGTTTCGTCGAGCCTCGGGACAAGCAGAGACGGGAGATCGCGCTGATGCCGCCCTTCACGATCGCGAGCCTGCTCCAGGTGGGTCTGGCCCTCGGACTGCTCAACGTCTGGCTCGTCCGGCGGGGATCGCCGACCGCGTTTCGCGGCGGCGCGGCCGGATCCCTCGAGGAGGAGTTTGCCGCCTACGGGCTGCCGCAGTGGGCCTTCTTCGTTGTCGGCGCGCTCAAGGTCGGCATCGCCGTCGTACTCCTGCTGGGTCTCTGGACGCCGTCGCTGGTGCCGCCGGCGGCGGGAGGCCTCGTGCTGCTCATGCTGGGCGCAATCGCCATGCACCTGAAGGTCGGCGACCCGCCGGTCAAGTCGATGCCGGCGCTCGCGATGCTGTCGATGAGCGCCAGCCTGCTCTTCCTCGCGCGTACCTGACGGCCGTCCGCGAAGAGATCCCGCAACGCGCGCTCGTCCAGGGAGCGAGCCCCGGCCTGGGGCTGGCACTCGTCCGTGTCCCGCTTGCGACCGATCGGCGCCGACGCGTCTTCGCGACCTGCCGGGCGCCCGAGACGGCGGGCGCCCTCGCGCAGCTCGCCTCGCTGGAGTAGCGACTAGAGATCCTGCCGCTCGACGTGACCTGCGAGGAGAGCATCGCCGCGGCCGCCACGGTGGTGCGGCAGCGCACGGGGCGCCTCGACCTGCTGGTGAACGTCGCCGGCGTGCTGCACGGCGACCAGGGACTCGCGCCCGAGAAGCGTATCGCCGCGGTGTCGCCGGATCTGCTGCGCCGCGTGTTCGAGGTCAACGCCTTCGGGCCGCTGATGGTCGCGAAGCACTTCCACCCGTTGCTGAAGCACGATGGGCGCGCGGTGCTGGCGAACGTCTCGGCGCGCGTCGGCAGCATCGGCGACAATCGCGCCGGCGGCTGGTACGTCTACCGCGGATCCAAGGCGGCGCAGAACATGTTCACGCGCACGATCGCCATCGAGCTCGGACGCCGCGCGCCGAGCGTGATCGTGGTCGCCGTGCATCCGGGGACGGTGGACACCGACCTCTCGCGGCCGTTCCAGCGTTCCGTGCCGCCGGCCAGGCTGTTCGACGCCGAACGCGCCGCCCGGCAGATCGTCGACGTCCTCGCCGGCCTCACCACGGCGCAGTCGGGGACCTTCGTCGCCTTGGACGGCTCGACGATCCCCTGGTGACGGGGATCGCGGAGCTTCGGCCGTTGGGGCTCGGGTCGACCGCGTCGGCACGCCGTCGCGCCTGCGTATCAGGTCGTCCGCTCCCGGGTCTTTCGTAAGCCGACTGGAAACGCGGTCAGGGCCTCGATGACATCGAGATCGCCGACAAGTCCCGGAGCCTCAGGGAAGTGCCGGAGCCGTTCTCGCTGCGAGGTCATCATGATGCGCGCTTCGATCCTCGTTCCCATCCGGCATGTTCATCTGCCCATGGTCCGCAGGTTGTCGGGTTCGGACCGTCCGGCTGGTCGCGATCGCGTCGAGAACGATCTTCACTCCTGTCCGATCACCGACGTCGGCGCACCGTCGGCGGTGTTGCCCGTGCGATGCCGTCGGTGCCGAACGAGACGATCCGGCCTTCTCCGGGCGGGGCTGGTGAGCCGGGCCGGCGTCAAGCTCGTCCAGTGTGGGGCGGGCAGCGCGAGGTCCGCATGCAGGCAGCGGGTAAGGGGTGCTCACCACGGCGGAAGCTCGTCTGCGTGCTCGCGGCGCTCGCCGACGGAGTTGCGCTCGCCGCGGCGCCCTGATCACCCCGTTCTCGATGTTGCTCGCTGCCACATGCTGTTGTCGCCTCGCGACGAGGAACGAGACTGCTCGTGCCTGGGGTTGCGCCGCGCGCGCGGTGGGACCGGACGTCTTCTAGACGCCGGTCCGAGGACGGAAGCCCAGGGCCCGGGGTCTCGACCCCAGGGCCCTTTTTTTGCGCCGAAACCGCGTCGCAAGAGACGACGAGACCCGATGAGCCGCCCGCCGAGCTCGTGGGGCATCCGGGCGCACCGTCCCGGCAGAGGAAAACGGCGCAGCTGACCGGAACGACCGGAGGCAGGCGCGACCAGAAGCGAGCGACTCGCATGAATCTCCGGTATTCCGCCTCGAGCCACGCACTCGTCCTTGCATCGTCGATCCTCCTTGCGGCCGCTGCGCAGCAGGCCGGTGCGGCCGGCACGTCGGCGTCCGGTGCGGCCGGCATCGTGCAAGTCGCCGGCGCCGCATCTGCCGTGGCCGAAGAGGTGGCGGGCGACGCGCCGGACGATCCCGCCCCGGCCGCGCTCGCGCCTGATCCGGGCGCCTCGCCGTCGCCGCGAAAGCGCGAGGAGCCGCGCGACTACTACGTCAGGGCGCGCGGCTACCGGATCGTGCCGGATACCGATCCGCCGCGATACGTCCGGGCCACCAGCAGGGCCGACGTCCCGCTGCTCAGGGACGTCGACTGGCTCGACTTCGGCCTCGAGCACCGCATGCGCTCCGAGTACCGCGACGACAGCTTCCTGCGAACGCCGCAGGAAGGACAGGACTACCCGTTTCTGCTGCGCTCGCGGATGTTCTTCGGCGTCAAGAAGATCTTCGATCCGTTCCGCTTCGCGTTCGAGCTCCAGGACTCGCGCTGAGAGAACAGCATCTGTCGCAACACCAATCGCGAGGTGAACGAGTACGAGCCGATCCGGCTCTACGGCGAGCTTTTCTTCGACGACCCGGCCGGCGACGGCCGGCCGCTCTACGTCCGCGGCGGCTGCATGGCGTTCGAGCTCGTCGACCGCCGGCTCGTCGCGAACGACGAGTTCCGCAACACCACGAACAACTTCCAGGGCGTGCGTGCGAAGTGGGGCAAGCAGACCAACGCCTGGGACATCGACGTGTTCGCCATGAAGCCGATCAACCGCCCGATGTACGAGTTCGACGAGACCTTCGAGGCGCAGTGGCTCTATGGTGGCGTGTTCAGCTGGCGCCGCTGCTCCGGGATCGCGACGGTGCAGCCGTACTGGTTCGCCCTGTCGCAGGGCAGCACGGACGCGAAGCCCGGGGGCAACTTCCACATCCAGACCGCCGGCGTGCGATCGTACGGCGTCGTCGGCACGACCGGCTGGGACTGGGACACCGACCTCGTCTACCAGTTCGGCGACTGGGTCGACGGGAAGACCCAGCGAGCCGGCGCGTTCGACGTCGAGATCGGGTACACGTTCGAGGACTGGGCATGGAAGCCGCGCTTCAGCGGCTTCCTCGGCTACGGCACCGGCGACCGCAACCCGGACGACGACGTCAACAACTCGTTCAACTCGCTGTACGGCTTCAACCAGCCGTGGTCGCGCAACGACTACTTCTCGTGGGACAACGCGATCCAGCCCAAGGCGCGCGTCGAGCTCACGCCGGCGCAGAACCTGCTGATCGACGCCGGGTACGGCGCCTTCTGGCTCGCGAGCGCGAAGGCCGCCTGGCAGCGCGCCGAGCTGCGCGACCCGACCGGCAAGAGCGGTACGTTTCTCGGCAACGAGTGGGACCTGCGCATCCGCTACAAGCTGCTCGGTCGAATCGGGCTCGAGTGGAGCTACTCGCGTTTCAACCCGGGCGGCTTCCCGAAGAAGCTCGGCAAGCCGCTGGCGAGCAACTTCTTCTACTTCCAGGCCACCCTGAGCCTCTTCGAGTGAGAGGGTGTTGCCCGCCGCGGGGAGCACCGGCGCGGGCGGAAAAACGGCGAGCGGCGCCGCCCGGGACGGGGCGGCGCCGCTCGCGCGAGCAGCACGGAGCGCGCGGCTCTCAGAAGGTGAAGATGACGTCCATGCCGAAGATCGCGCCCTCGTCCACCGGCAGGCCGGCGATGTTGCGCGCCTCGTTGTCGTTCGCAGCGGGGCTCCACTGCCAGCGCAGCTCCGGCCGGATGATGATGTTCGGGATCGGCTTGAGGTTCATGCCGACCGTCGCCTCGTAGTACGAGGTGTTGTTGGGCTTCCACCACTCGAAGCGGGTTCCCACCCCGATCTCGTCGTAGATGTAGTACATGAGATACTGGTTGATGCCGATCGTGCTGTAGTAGTCCGAGCCGGTTCCCAGGACGTCCTTGTTCACGTCCAGGTAGTCGCTCTGGAGGACGTAGTTGAGGCCGGGCAGCGGCTTGGTGTCGATCACGATGCTGTGCGAGTAGCCGTCACCGATCGCGCCGAGGTTGCCTGCGGTCGCGAGGTAGGTGAACGAGACCTCGTCGATCGGCGTGACCTTGAAGCCGCCGAGGAAGTTGCTGCCGCCGTCGTTCTGGTCGAAGCCGGTGTCCCAGCCGGCCGTCCAGCCGCCGTAGAGCGTGAGCATCTCGAACCCGGAGTACGTCGCGAGCGCTCCCGTGTGGGTGAAGGGCTCGCTCCGGTACATCGTGAAGGCGTGGCTGAAGAAGAAGTTGGTCGGTGCGGTCACGACCTCGTAGCCGATGGGCGTGAAGAAGTGACCACCGATCAGTGAGAAGTCCTCGTAGGCGAGCTGCGCGTAGAGCTGCGGGATGGCGAAGCCGTAGCCGGAGCCGCGATCGAAGCCGTTGTCGAAGTCCCAGTTGCCGGGGAGGTTGCCGAACGCCTGCGTGTCGGCGGAGTCGGTGCCGTACATGGCGTCGGCGCGGAAGCCCCAGTCGAAGCCGTCGCTGCCGTCGGCGACCTTCTCGAGGTACAGCCAGCTCTGGTTGTTGTTGATGCGGCCGGGATCGGTGTTGAACAGCCCGGTCGAACGGCTGGTGTAGCCGAGCGACGCCCAGCCGCCGAAGTTGATCGGACGATCCTCGCCCAGGATCATCTCGGCGGCGGAGTAACCCTTGCCCTCGTTGCTCAGGAACTTGATCGGCTCGGTCCCGTAATAGTCCGGGCCGAGGCTGCGATCCGGCTCTTCCGCGGCCTCTTGCGTCTGGACGCCCGAGACCTCGGCGGCGCCGGTCTCGATCCCCTCCGATCCGACGTACTGGCCCCAGGCGATGTCTGTGCTCGCGACCGCGAATGCGGCGGCGGTACATGCCCGCAGGATGTTCAAGACCATGTTCTCCTCCCCTGAAATGTTCGGCGTGGGATGATCGCCTTGTGGTGCCCGCGGCGTAAGCAAGGACGCTGCCTGCGGTCGCGCTGCACTCGTGAGCGGAACGGCGGGCGTCCCGGGGCGTGGCGAGGTCCGTGCCTCCCCGCGTGCTGCACGCATTCGCGCCAGTGCCCAATCCGGTGGCAGCGCCGCGGGCATCTGCGCCGAAGCCGAGCGGGGCGCCCGAAGGCCGTCGCGATGAACTGCTGAGTGCCGTTTCGTGAACGATCGATGACAAGACGCCTGCGTGCGCGTTGCGATCTTGTTGCGTCGAGCGCGTCGGGTTAGCCCGACCGGCTAAGCGTACGGATGGGAGCGCGGCACCAGGGAACAGAGAGGGGATCGATGACGAGCGGCAGCTGCGCGAACAAGCGGAAGCGAACGACGCACCTCGCCGTCTCCCTCCTTCTGGTGATCCAGATCGCCCTCGGCGGGCCGGCGACGGCTCTGGCCGCGGGTACCCCGACGGTGAATCTGTACGTCGACGAGACCTCGGGCCAGGTGTTCACCAAGCCCGGCCCCGGACGCACCCACCTCGGCACGTTCAAGCGCGTCGAGACCGACGGCGAGCCCGCGCCGGTTGCACCGGCCGCTGCCCCGAAGAAGCCCGCCAAGGTGCGGACGGTTCCGGCCGCTACCGGCCCCGCGCCTGCCGTCCCGGCCGCGCCCGCGCCGCCCCCGGGCGTGGTGCCAGCCGAGACCGCGCCACCCCCGGGCGTGGTGCCGGCCGGGACCGTGCCGCCTCCCGCGGGCGAGACGGCCCCCGTACCGGTCGAGGCCGCGGCGCCGGAGAAGCCGGAGGCAGAGAAGGGGGTGATCCAGGCCGTGGTCAAGGAGGCGCTGGCGTCGAAGTGGTACGAGAGGATCTCGCTGCGCGGCTACGTGCAGACGCGCTACACAGCACTCCTCGACAAGGACAGCGACGCGGATTGGTTCGTTCCCGCCGACCGGTCGGTGCGTGACGGCGGGGGGATCTACCTGCGCCGGGCCCGCATGATCTTCTCCGGCGACATCACCGACCACCTCTACATCTACATCCAGCCCGACCTGAACGCGGCCCCGGCCGACGGCGACTTCTCGGTGCAGCTCCGCGACGCCTACGCCGACATCTCGATCGACGAGAAGAAGGAGTTCCGCTTCCGCGTCGGCCAGTCGAAGGTGCCCTTCGGCTGGGTCAACATGCAGTCGAGCCAGAACCGCATTCCGCTCGAGCGTCCCGAAGCCTTCAACTCGGCGGTGGAAGGCGAGCGCGACGTCGGCGTCTTCTTCTACTGGGCGCCGGCCGAGATCCGCGAGCGCTTCCGGTATCTCGTGAGCAGCGGCCTCAAGGGCTCGGGTGACTACGGCGTCACCGCCCTCGGTGTCTACAACGGCCAGGGGCTGAACCGCCTCGACCAGAACAACGACGTCTACGTGGTCGGCCGCGTCAGCTACCCCTTCAAGCTCGGCGGCGGTCAGTTCTTCGAGCCCGGAATCCAGGGCTACTGGGGACGCTTCGTGCCGCGCGTCGCGGCGATCGGCGACCCGGCGGTGACGCCGTCGGCGCCGAAGAGCGGTGTGCTCGACCGCCGGCTCGCCATCTCGGCGGTGCTCTACCCGCAGCCGTTCGGCTTCGAGACGGAATGGACCGTCGGCGACGGCCCCGAGCTCGTCGACGACCAGCGCATCGAGTCGAAGTCCCTGTGGGGCGGTTACGCGCAGGCCTACTACCAGTGGAAGTCGCCCTGGGGCGTCGTCTTCCCGTTCGTCCGCTGGCAGTACTACGACGGCGGGCGAAAGTTCGCGCGCAACGCGCCGTTCACGCTGCTCAACGAGTGGGACTTCGGCGTCGAGTGGGCGTTCCTGCAGAACCTCGAGTTCACGATCGACTACGCCTACAGCGCGCGACGCACGAACACGAACACCTACCCGTACGACGACATCGTGGACGGCTCGCGGATCGGGTTCCAGCTCCAGTTCAGCTACTGACGTTCGCCGACGACGTCGGATGGAACCGGCACGGCGTTCCATCCGACGTCCGCACGGGCTTCGCCGACCACGAAGCGAAGATTGCGCGCCGGGCGGCTTCCTCGGGTGTGCCGGCGAGCGGGTGGCCGGCACGGCACCCGCTCGCCGGTCGTCACCGGCGAATCACGGCGGAGCGGTCTGCCGGTGCGGGTCGCGTGTCAGAACGCGACGTCCAGCGAGACCACGGCGTTGCTGCTCGAGACGTCGTCGGCCGAGGGCTTTTTCTGGAACTGGTGCAGGTAGCCGACCTCGAGCGCGGAGGTGGGCGTGAGCTGTCGGCGAACGCCGAGGTAGACCCGGTTCTGGTCGAAGCCGGCCTGCGGGCCGCCGGTCGCGTCGTTGCAGTTGACGAAGAGCTCGTCGGAGATCGCCGCGAGCCAGGTCCGTGCGGAGTCGATCGGATACGTGAAGCGCAGCATGTGGCGCAGCCGCAGCGACACCCCGTCGACGCCCTCGATGAAGCGCTGCTCGAATCGTGTGCGATTGATCATGCGCAGCTCGCCCACCGGGGTCTCGAGCAGCGACTCCTGGTAGCTGCGGTTCTCGCTCTTGAACGGGTCGAAGCTCGGGATCCAGCCGTAGCCCTGGTAGAGCGTCCAGGACGGCACGACCTGGTAGCCGATCGCAGGACGGAGGACGAGCTGGCTCATGCCGTCCCCGTCGACGCGCGGCTGCACTTCGAGCCACAGCTTGAAGCGCTGCGGCAGCGAGACCCGCGCGATGCCCTGGAACCAGCCCTGTCCCTCGTGCGTCAAGCTCGCCCGCGCCGGTGCGCCGCCGAGCAGCAGGACGGCGAGCGCCAGCAGCGCCCGCTCGCCCCCCTTTGTCATGGCACTCCCTGGAGGGTCACTCGTCGACCACCTCGATCATCACGGTGAAGCTCATCGACTCCTCGTATCCCGCGGCGTTCGCCGTCAAGGTGAAGCTCACGGATCGCGGCGCAGGCACCTCGCCCGTTGGAGCGACCACCTGCCACTGAGGGTGCAGGTGGATCGGCGTCGTGCCGATCACGACCGAGTCCCCTTCGTCCTCCAGCACGGTGTCCCCGAACACGAGCCGTGCCCCCGCGTCGATCGCGGTGATGGTGACCGCCACCGGGATCCCCTCGGGCAGGGGAAAGAGAGCGCCCGCCTCGCCCTCGATCGCGCTCTCCAGCGAGACGAAGCCGGGGTTGGTCCCGCTGTAGAGCGTGAAGCCGCCGATCTCGGCGCTGAACGCCGCCGGCGCCGCCATGTCGAAGTCGTAGTCGGTCGTGAGCTGGCCCCCGTCGGGCGCGCTCGAGCCGAAGATGAGCTCGAACTCCTCCTCCTCCTGCGACGGGATGGGGCCGTCACCCCAGCAGCCGGCCAGGGCAGCCGACAGGACGAGTGCCGCGGTCAGTGCCGGGCGGCGGATCGATCTCGAAAACGTCACGATGGCGGCGCACGCGGCCGCGGCGGAAGACGCGAAGCTGTACATCTCTGCTCCCCCTCTGGCGTGGAACGGGCCGCAAGGACGGGCCCGGGATGGTGGATCTGCGCAACGAGCTCGCTGCACGTGGCCGGGCATGGGCATGCGCCGGCCGTGGAACGCGGAGCCTGGCTAGATCGCAGGGGGGGCGCGCGAGCCGAGCGCGCTGGCCGGCGCGGCGAGCTCGTCGTTGCCGGGCGCGCCGGGCGCTGTGGCGGCAAGGAGCGTCGGCCGTTCGAGTCGCACCGGCTCGCTCAAGTCTGCTGCCGCGTACGAGCGTAGCAGGTGACAGCCGGCGCAGTCCGCGGCGCGGTGATCGTGGGCGACGCGCGAATCGCCGTGCACGGAGTGTACGGATGCCAGCGCGATGGCGGCCAAGAGGGCGCAGATGCCGATGGCGGCGAGGAGCGGCCTCGAGCGTGTGACGCGCTTCAGCTTCATCCGGTCAGACCCTGGCCCTAACGTGTCGTTCGCCCGGCCGGAAGTCAAGCACACCCGGTGTTCGCGACCAGCCCCGGTTGACATGCGTGCAGCACGTTGGTAGCCGGTCGCAATCGTGACCCCGATGCCCACCCGTGCGCGGCGCCGGCTCGCCCGGATCGCAGCGGTCGTGTTCGCGGTTGCCCTGCTGATTGCTGCCGGGCACCGACACGAGCAGCACCAGGGCGTCGAGAGAGGCTGCGCCGAGTGCGTCGTCGCGCACCACAGCCCGGTCCTGCTCGGCGTCACCACGGTGACGCTGGCGCCCTCGGCCGCACCGCCCGAGCGCCTCTGGAGCGCACCCGAGCACGCTGCCCACCGCTGGCAGAGCCTGCTCGAAGCGGGTCGCGCTCCCCCTCGCCCGATCCTCGCCTAGACTTCCTCGCCGCCACGCCGCCTCCCGCGCGGGGGAATGGCCGTGGCAGACGTCTTGGCGACCCGCCGGCTGATGCTCGCGGGTCGGGAAGTGCGGTGTTCCGGCGTGGCGGTGCCACGCGCGAACACGCACTCGAGGGACCAGATGCGTTTCCGTTCGATCCGTCCGACACCCAGGCGAGCCCAGGCAGGGCGCCGGTGGGCCAGCTTCCGGCCAGCGAGCCTCGCCGCCGTCATCTTGCTCGCGGTCCACCTTCCGGCTTGGGCCCAGCCCGCCGCCGAGCCCGCACCCGAGCCGACTCCGCTGCCGCTCGCCTCGCCGGCCGAAGGCGGCGCGCCGGAAGGCGAGGTCGCAGCGGACGCGGCACCGTCGCGCTCCTTCCGCTTCGAGGAGATCGTCGTCACCGGTGCGCCGCTGCCGCGCGCGATCTCGGAGCTGGCGAAGCCGGTCTCCGTTCTCGAGGGCAAGACGCTGCTGCCGCTGCAGGCGCCGCAGCTCGGCGAGGTGCTCGCGGAGCAGCCCGGCATCAGCCAGACGTTCTTCGGACCGGGCGCGAGCCGGCCCGTCATCCGCGGCCTCGGCGGGGACAACATCCGAGTCCTCGAGAACGGGCTCGGACTGATCGACGCCTCCGCTGTCAGCCCGGATCATGCCGTCAGCCTCGAGCCGCTGCTCACCAAGCGCATCGAGGTGGTGCGCGGACCGTCGGCGCTGCTCTACGGGCCGAACGCGATCGGCGGCGTGGTCAACAACTTCACCTCGCGCATCCCGGACGAGCGGGTCGCGAACGGTGTGCACGGCGTCGTGCAGGGGCGCGGCAACACGGTGAACCTCGAGGCGGCCGGCATCGGCATCCTCGAGGCCGGCTACGAAGGCTGGGCCGTGCACCTCGACGCCTTCGGTCGCGAGACCGACAACTACTCGATCCCCGGCTTCGCGCGCTCGTCGGAGCTCCGCCGGGAGCGACCCCTCGAGCCCGGCGAGAGCGAAGAGAAGGGCGAGGTCATCAACTCGGCGCTGTCCACGCAGGGCGGTGCTGCGGGCGCCTCGTACTTCTTCGACGACGAGACCTACCTCGGCGTCGCGCCGTCGATCTACGACACGACCTACGGAATTCCCGGCGCCCCCTCGACCTTCATCGAGCTGCGCCAGACGCGTCTCGACGTCGCCGGCGCGATCGGCTCGCCCTTGCCGAAGATCTCCACGATCAAGGGGCGGCTCGGCCTGGTCGACTACAACCACGACGAGCTCGAGCTGACGGCGAACGAGGGCGCGATCATCGGGACCAAGTTCGAGAACCGCGGCTACGACCTGCGCTTCGACGCCCTGCACGAGCAGATCGGACCCTTCGAGGGCGCCTTCGGCTTCGAGAGCT
>Ga0194132_10008843_pt1 | contig 14217 bp, 12 predicted proteins | sample TA2KigOf80mmetaG_FD_148612 | JGI IMG/M metagenome (GOLD analysis project Ga0194132, IMG submission 148612) | Freshwater microbial communities from Lake Tanganyika, Tanzania - TA2015054 Kigoma Offshore 80m | ecosystem: Environmental > Aquatic > Freshwater > Lake | place: Tanzania: Lake... | reverse complement strand
GCAGATGCCGGCCAGCGCGAACTGCCCGGCATAGGGCACCACCGCCTCGCGCATCAGGCGCGTTGCCGTTCCCGAGCGGGCATGGCCCTGCGACTCGCTGGTTTTGGAGGGTTCCTGCATGGTCATTCCCGGCCACGGTCCGGCGGCTCAGGGCTTGGCTCCGTTGCCACTGTGGAAGGCAAAGGCTAGTTTCGCGACATCGTCACATCGGCGCAAGCCACTGATTTTACTGCCGACCTGAGCCCAGGATTGATCATGCCCGATACCGCCCCGGTGGCCGATCTGACCCAAACCAAACCGATCGCCATGGTCGATCTTGCCGCCCAACGGGCGCGGATCGGCCGGCAGGTTGAGCTGGCGATCAGTCGCGTGCTGGCCCACGGCGCTTTCATCAACGGGCCCGAAGTGACGGAGTTGGAACGTCGTCTCGCGACAGCGTGCGGCGTCGACCACGTGATCGCCTGTGCCAGCGGCACCGACGCACTGATGATGGGATTGATGGCGCTCGGTGTCGGGCCGGGCGATGCCGTAATCGTTCCCTCGTTCACCTTCACGGCCACGGCCGAAGCCGTTGTTCTCGTCGGCGCAACGCCGGTCTTCGTCGATGTCGATCGCGCCACGTTCAACATGACCGCCACGGCGCTTGCGGCCGGCCTCAAAGCAGCGCGTGCGGCGGGCTTGCGCCCGCGCGCTGCGATCCCGGTCGATCTGTTCGGTCAACCGGCCGACTACGATTCACTCGCCGATGTTGGCCGTCACGAGGGCGTGGTACTTTTCGCCGATGCCGCGCAAAGCTGCGGCGCGTCGTACAAGGGCCGCAAGGTCGGCGCGCTCGCACCCCTGACGGCGACCAGTTTCTATCCTTCGAAGCCCCTCGGCTGTTACGGCGACGGCGGCGCCTTGTTCACCCCCGACGCCGAACTCGCGACCCGCCTCAGGCAAATTCGCAGCCACGGCCAAGGCAAACATCGCGATGACATCGTGCGGGTTGGGTTGACCGCGCGGCTCGACACCATCCAGGCGGCGGTGCTGCTCGAAAAGCTCGCGATTTTCGACGACGAATGTCGTGCCCGCCAAACCATCGCCGATCGCTACGCCAATCTGCTCGGCGGATCGGTGGACATTCCGCGCCTTGCCGCCGGGGCAACTTCGGTCTGGGCGCAGTATACGGTGCTTTCGCCCCACCGCGATCGCATCGCGGTCGAACTCAAGGCAAACGGCATATCGTCGTCGCTCTTTTATCCCGTGCCGGTCCATGCGCACGGGCCCTATCGTCATTGCCCCAGGGCCGACGGCGGGCTTGCCGTGACGATGCAGCTTGCGAATGAGGCCATCAGCCTGCCGATGCATCCGTATCTGACGCCCGACGACCAGGCCCGTGTCGCCGCGGCCGTGCGCCGCGCGATCGCGTGAGCGCCACCCCGATTCGATTTGCGGTGATCGGTTGCGGCCCCATGGGCCTCAACCACGCTCGCGCTCTGACGCGTCTCTCTGAAGCGACGCTGGTGGGTGTGACCGATATTCATTCCGAACGAGCGGCCGGTGTGGCATCCGAACTTGGCTGCGCTGCCATGACGCCCGAGTCACTCCTCGGTCACGTCGATGCCGTTGTCGTCGCGACGCCGGCCCACACCCACGCCGCCGTCGCCCTGCCGCTGATCAAGGCCGGCATCCATTGCCTGATCGAAAAGCCGATCGCGCTCACGCTCTCGGATTGCGAAAGCTTGGGCGCCGCCGGGCCGGGCATCGTCAGAATCGGATACATCGAGCGATTCAATCCGGCGTTTCGGGCCTTTGTCGGTCTGGCACGCCAATCGGTCACGGCCATCACCGCATACCGCCTGAACGCGCCGAGCCGGCCGGTCGCGCTTGATGTGATCGACGACCTGATGGTTCATGACCTCGATCTCGCTTTGATCTTGAAAGGCCTCTCGGCAGACTGCGTCGCGGCCCGCCGCATTGGCCGCGAACAGCGCGAAGCCGAGATCAGATTTTCCGATGGCTCCACGGCGACCTTCGCGGTTAATCGGGCCTGTCAGGCCTCGGCGCGATCGATGGTGATTGTCGCCGACGGAACCGCGCACCATCTCAACTTCGTTGAACGCTGCCTGACACCCGCGCCCACGATGCCCACCCAGAATCAGGACCAACTTGAGGCCGAGATCGTCGATTTCATGATGGCCATCGCAGGACAGCGTGGCGTTGGCGCGACAGTGACAGAGGCGACCGCCGTACAACGCCTCGCGCTGGCCATCACGGGAAAGCTTGCCCAATGACCAGCGCCGAAAGGATTGGTGCTGACAAGATTGGCGCCGGCAACCGGGCGATCGCCGCCTGGTGTCTCTATGACTTCGCCAATTCGGGCTATGTCACCGTCGTCGTGACGTTTGTGTTCGCCACGTATTTTGCCCAGGCCGTCGCGCCAAATCCCGAAACCGGCACTGCCTGGTGGGGAACCGCACAGGCGATGTCGGCGATCCTGATCGCGCTCGCGAGCCCGATTTTCGGCGCGATCGCAGATCAGACCGGTCCACGCAAACCTTGGATTTTGGCCTTTGCCCTCGCCACGGTGTTCGCCACGGCAGCGCTTTGGGGCGTGACACCCGATCCTTCAGCGGCGCTGTTCGCCTTGGTCATGGTCGTGATCGCCAACGTCGGCTTCGAAGTGGCACAGGTTTTCTACAACGCCATGCTGCCGCGGGTCGCGGGCACGGCGGCGCTGGGTCGTGTCTCCGGCTGGGCCTGGGGTGTTGGATATCTCGGCGGGTTGCTGTGCCTGGTGGTCGCGCTGTTCGGCTTTGTCCAGGCCGACCCGCCGCCGTTTGGGCTCGATGCGGCGGTGGCCGAGCCGGTGCGGGCGACGTCGCTCCTCGTCGCCGTCTGGGTGGCGGTCTTCGCGATTCCTTTGTTCCTCTGGGTCCCCGACGATGCTGGCCGCGGGCTGCTGTGGAGCGTCGCGGCGGGCCAAGGCCTGGCGGCCCTGTGGCGAACGCTCAAGACCGCGCGCGCGCAGCCCAATCTGATGCGCTTTCTGATCGCGCGCATGATCTACAACGACGGCATCAACACGCTGTTTGCTTTCGGGGGCATCTACGCCGCCGGCACGTTTGGGATGACGATTGCCGAAGTGATTCAGCTCGGCATCGCGCTCAATGTCACCGCCGGCCTTGGCGCTGCCGGCTTCGGCTGGCTTGACGACAAAATCGGATCGCGCCGCACAGTTGTCTTTAGTCTGGTCGCGATCATGATTCTTGGCACGGTGGTTCTGCTGGCGCCGGACCGCACGACATTCTGGATCTCGACATTGGCGCTCAGCACGTTCTTCGGCCCGGTTCAGGCATCGAGCCGCACTTTGATGGCGCGCCTCGCCCCGGTTTCACAACGCAACGAGATGTTCGGCCTGTTCGCCGTGACCGGCAAGGCGATCTCGTTCCTGGGGCCACTGACAGTTGGCTGGATCACGCTCGCGACCGGCTCGCAGCGCTGGGGCCTTGCGACCTTGATGGTGTTCTTCGCTGTCGGGCTGTGGCTGCTGCGCAGCGTCCGGGATTCAGTGCCGGAAGTGCCGCATTCCAGTTAGCACCATGGCGAGATTTTTCTCGTCCGCCGCCTTGATCACGTCGTCGTCGCGGATCGAGCCTCCCGGCTGGATCACGGCGGTGGCGCCGGCGGCGACGGTCGCGAGCAGGCCATCAGGAAACGGGAAGAACGCATCGGACGCCGCGACCGAACCTTCGGTCAACGCGCCCTTGAGCCCCGCGGCCTCGGCCGCCTCTTTCGATTTCGAATGCGCGATCTTGGCCGAGTCGATCCGGCTCATCTGGCCTGCGCCGATGCCGACGGTAGCGCCATCCTTCACATAGACAATGGCATTCGACTTGACGTGTTTGCAGACCGTGAACGCGAACAGCAGGTCGGCGATTTCGCGAGCGCTGGGTTGGCGTCTAGTGACGACCTTGAGATTGGACTCGCTAACGTGGCCGTTGTCGCGGCTCTGCACGAGATATCCGCCGGCGACATTACGAATGGCGCGGCCAGAATCGTGCGGCGCCGGCATGGTGCCCGTGAGCAACAGGCGCAGATTCTTTTTCTTGGCGAACAACGCCTTGGCCGCTTCGTCGGCGGCGGGTGCGATCACCACCTCGGTGAACAGCTCGGTGATCTTGGCGGCGGTCGGGCCATCGATGCCACGGTTAAGGGCGATGATACCGCCGAAGGCCGAGACCGGATCGCAGACGAGAGCCTTGGTGTAGGCATCAAGACAGCTTGCCCCAAGCGCGACGCCGCAGGGGTTGGCATGCTTGATGATGGCGCAGGCCGGCCGATCGAACTCGGACACTAGCTCATAGGCCGCATCGGTGTCGTTGATGTTGTTGTAGCTGAGCTCCTTGCCCTGGACCTGGACGGCCGAGGCGACGCCCGGCCGCGCCGCGCCGGTAATATACAGCGCTGCAGTTTGATGCGGGTTCTCGCCATAACGAAGAGTCTGCTTCAACCGTCCGCCAAAGGTCAGCCAGCGCGGATATTCGTCCTTGAGTTCGCCCGCGAACCAGCCCGAGATGGCGCTGTCATAGGTCGAGGTGCGCGCGTAGGCACGAGCTGCCAATCGGCGACGGAGGTCATTACCGACCGCGCCCTTGTTGGCCGACATATCGGCGATCACCGCCGCGTAGTCCTCGGGATCGACCACGACGGCAACACCGGAATGATTCTTGGCGGCGGCGCGGATCAGCGCCGGCCCGCCGATGTCAATATTCTCGATGCAGGTGTCGAAGTCGGCCTTGGCGGCAACCGTCTTCTCGAACGGGTAAAGGTTGACCACCACCAGATCGATGGGCTGGATTCCGTGCGCGGCCATGGCTTTCTCGTGCTCGGCGTTGCCGCGAATGCCGAGAATACCGCCGTGGACTTTGGGATGAAGGGTCTTGACCCGGCCGTCGAGCATCTCGGGAAAACCGGTCAGCTCCGCGACTTCTTTGACGGCGAGCCCTGCCGCCTTGAGTGCCGCCGCCGTGCCGCCGGTCGAAATCAACTCAACGCCCTGCCCCGCCAGAAATGTCCCAAACTCGATCAGTCCGGTTTTGTCGGAAACCGAAAACAACGCGCGGCGGACGGCAGGCATGAGGGCTTCCTGTGGATAATTTTCGGCGAACGGCGCGCGGGCTTTAGCACGCGGGCGACACGAAAGGAATCATCCGGAAAGCGGCGGATTTACTTGACGATCTTGAGCTGTGGCTTGCCGCCCGGATAGGAGTCGCGCCGCATCTCGGGCACGAGCTCGCCGATCAAGGCCATCGCCGCCATCGGGTCGCGTTTGCGGCACGCATCAGTCAGGGCCGTCATCTTGCTGGCGACGATGCCGTGGTCGGCGACCCGTGGCCGGGCGATCAGAATGCCCGGCATGTCGGTCGCGACCGGCGGCTCGTCGCCATGGAACAGCTCCTCGCTCAACTTTTCGCCCGGGCGAAGTCCGGTAAATTTGATTTCGACATCGATGTCGGGCGTCTTGCCGGCGAGGCGAATCATTTGCCGCGCCAAATCGAGGATTTTGATCGGCGCACCCATGTCGAGCACGTAGATGCCGCCCTCGTCGCTGCGCAGCGGTCCGAGAGCACTTGCCTGCAGTACCAGCTCGACCGCCTCGCGCGCGGTCATGAAATAGCGCTCGATCTCGGGGTGGGTGACGGTAAGGGGAACTCCGGTCTCGAGTTGTTTCTGGAACAAGGGCACAACCGACCCTGCGGAACCCAACACATTGCCAAAGCGCACCGTAATGAAACGTGGTCCCGCGCGTTTGAGATCGAGTGACTGGCAATAAGCTTCAGCGGCGCGCTTGGCGGCGCCCATTACGCCGGCGGGATTTACGGCTTTGTCGGTAGAGACCAGAACCATCACCGCGACACCGGCCGCGACACAGGCGTCGGCGACCAGGCGCGTGCCGACGGCGTTTGTCAGAAGGCCTTCAAGCGGATTCGCTTCAACCAGCGGCACATGCTTGAGCGCTGCGGCGTGGAACACCAGTTCCGGCTTGGCTGCGGCAAAGACTTCCGCGATCCGTGCCGCGTCGCGGACGTCGGCAAGCATGCTGGTGAGCGCGAACCCGCGATTGATCTCGCGAATTTCGTAGTCGATCGAATAGAGATTGAATTCGCCATGATCGACCAAAGTCAGCGCCGCCGGCGACAGTGCGGCGATCTGGCGCACCAGTTCGGCGCCGATCGATCCCCCCGCCCCCGTCACAAGAACGCGGCGCCCCTTGATCAAGCGCTCGATGGCCGCCCGTTCGAGCTTTGCCTGGGGACGGCTGAGCAGGTCTTCGAGCGCGAGCGGTCGCGACTCCAACGCACTGTCGATCGTCTGCAAGTCAGTGGGCGCCACGACCCGTCCCAGCGAGCAGCCGGCAAGAGTCGCGATGTCAAAGATTCGCCGCAGCGCATCGCCCGCAATGCCAGCGCGAACCACGACGATTCGCTCGGGCGCAGTGCCACGGGCTTTCAGTTTGGCGATTATTGCCGACAGGTCGCGATCGCGGCCCAGAACCTCGACACCCTGAATCACCTGACCCACGCGGGCCGCGTTGGCGGTGACCATGCCGAGGACGCGGAACGCCTGGGACGGTACCCGGTTCATCGCACGGAGAAACTGCTCGGCCTCGGGCCCAGCGCCGATCAGAAGAATCGGTGTTCCCTGCAGGCGGGCTCCCAAGCGAACCAGCAATTGCCGGTCCTTGATCAGGCGCACGATCAGTCGCGGCCCGGCCAGAAACAACACCAGGACAAACCAGGCGATGATCGGGACCAGACGCGGAAACGTTGCCAGCCGCGTCGCAATGAACCAAACCGGCACGAACACCAAGACCGTCAAGGTCGCAGTCTTAAGAATATTCAATGCGTCTTTGGTCGAGACGTATTCCCAGACATGGCGGTAAATGCCGGTCACGAGGTAGACCAGGGCCGCAACAGCCGCGAAGACGGCAGCGGCTTCGAGCGCCATCTCTTCGTTGTCGAACGCCGCGGCGCCGAGGCGCAGCACAAACGCCACCAGAAGCGCCAGAAACGCCATCGCCACGTCGTGGGCGAAGACGGCAAAATTTCGGGGCTGACGCAGGGTCTTGAACCAGGTTTCCATGGTTCAAATCATACCCGAGGCGGGCGCACGGCGCCACGCGGGTCAATTTTCGGGAAACGCACCTTCGAAGTCATCGCGGGCCTGGTGCAGGTCCTCGATCCGGCCAACATCGATCCAATATTCGCGCAGCGGAAACACGGCCGGTTTCTGCCCCGCCGCCTTGATTCGCTCGAACAACGCCGGCATATCGGCCCGCCCGCCCGGTATCAGATCGCGCGCGGACGGATCGAGCACGTATATCCCGGCGTTAACGAAATAGCGGTGAACCGGCTTTTCGACGATGCCATGGAAGAACTGATCTTCAAATTGGACAACGCCGTAGGGAACCGTGTGTTTGTATTCGAACACGCCCATGGTCGCAGACGCGGCCTGCTCCTGATGAAATTTGAGCAGGTGATGGAAATTCACCCGGGCGAGGAGATCGCCATTCATGACAACGAGGGGGCCCTTGATATCTCGCGGCAGCAATCCAAGCGCGCCCGCTGTTCCCAACGGTCGGTCCTCGCGCAGATAATTGATGTGAGCACCGAACCGCGCGCCGTCGCCGAAGTAAGCCTCAATGATTTCGCGCTTGTAATTGACGGACAAGAAAATCTGCTTGAAATTCTGCGAGACGAAACGCTCGACGATGATATCGAGAATGGGACGCCCTCCCACTTCGACCATCGGTTTCGGAATGTCTTCCGTGATCGGTCGAAGCCTTGTGCCGCGTCCACCGGCCATGATCACTACGGTCGTGTCTGCAGCATTGGCGACATTGTCGTCTGCGGCGATCGATTTCAATCCAACGATCCTGCCGTCACGATCGATCAGCGGCAATTGCAGGATCGAGCGCTGACGCATGATGCGGGAGGCGTCTGCGGCGGAAATATTCTCCGGGGCGGTGACCGGCCGAGCGTTCATGACCTGCGCGACGTGATCTGCCGGCGTTACGCCGCGCAGAAGACCGCGCCTGACGTCGCCGTCAGTGACCGTGCCAACCAGTCGGCCATCGCGGTGCACGAGCGCGATCGGGATCGCCGCGCTATCGATCACGCGGAGTGCGTCGGAAATGGTGGCGTTGGTCGCGATTAAATTCTCGGTGAATCCGTGCATGGTCAGTGATGGCCCGTCACCATGCCGTCCAGCCTCCGTCGACCGCCAGGCACTGGCCGGTGACGTAAGCCGACAGATCAGAGGCCAGGTACGCCGCGGCGCCGATCATGTCCTCTTCGGTTGCCATGCGCGCGAGCGGTACCTTGGCGACGTAGCGCTGTTTGAACGTGGGCGGCGTTTTGCGCTCGACACCGCCAGGCACGATCGCGTTGACTCGGATCGTCGGCGCGAGCGTCGTTGCCAGCCAGCGCGTCATTTGCAACAGCCCACCCTTGGAGGCGGCATAGGCGGCCGGCGGTCCAAACGATTGGTTCTCGTAGAGACGCCAATCGGGTCCGACCAGACCATAAATCGATCCGACGTTGATGATACTCGCGCGACCTGAAGCGCGAAGGGCTGGAATTGCGGCTTGGATCAAGGCGAAGGGTGCCGTCAAGTTGACATCGAGCGCTTTGCGCCAAGTGTCGAGACTCTGCTGCTCGATCGGCGTTGTCCAACCTTGCAGCGCATCCGTGCCGACAAACGCTGCATTGTTGACGACGATATCGAGGCGCCCACAAGCAGCCACAACGCTGTCGGGGATGGCCCGGACGGCGTCGTCGTCGGCAAGATCCACGGTCAGGGCGACCCCCTTGACGCGATCGGCAACATTTCTTGCTGCGGCGCCGTCACGATCGAGCACGACCACCTTTGCCTTGAGCTCTGCATAGGCGGTGGCGATCGCGGCGCCGATATGTCCACCGCCGCCGGTGATCAGAGCAACCCGGCCTTCGAGCGATATCAAATCGCTGACGGTTCGCATCATTTTCTCCCTGGCCGCGCTGACGCGCGCTGGCTCTTTGGCCGTGCCGGAGCGCCCATGACGACTTTTCGCGCAGCGACCCGGCGTACGACGACCGCGCCAGCCGCGATCACCGCATCGGCGCCAATCGTAAGGCCCTGGACGATGACTGCGCCGGCCCCGACATGAACGCGCGCCCCGATCACGACAGCCCCCGACAAAACGGCGCCCGGCGCCACGTGGGCGTGATCGCCGATCAGGCCGTCATGATCGACCTGCGCCCCGGTATTGATTACGGCATTAGCGCCGATCACGGCCCCCGTCTGGACAATGGCACCAGCCATGATTTGCGCGCCCTCACCGATTTCGACGAACGACGCAATGATGGCGGCCGGGCTCACAACCGCTGGAAATCGGTATCCAAGTCGACGCCACCGTTCGTAAGTCCGTCGACGCTTTTCAAGATCGCTGCCGTCCGCGCTCGGCATGTTGCCAAGCCCGTTGGCGAGAGATACCGATGCTGGACGATAGCGAGCGACGATGTCGTCGCCGCCCAGGACCCGGGCACCGTCGATCTTGGTTCCAGCAAGGCCGGGATCCGCATCGACAAAACCGAGGACGCGTTGACGCGCTTGCCGCAAGACGTCGAGAACGACCCGGCCGTGGCCGCCGGCCCCGATGATAATGAACGGTTTCGCGCTCATTGCGGCTTGATCCTTTCGTCCGCGGCATAGGATCGCCGCGACCGCCGGCCAAGGTAGGCCCAGTAGTCGAGCGGCGCCACGCCGCCCGCAGGACGTTTGACGCCCAGATTCATCGCGGTGAAGGTCTCGCCTTTCGCAATCGATCGCAAGGCCACGAGGCTCTTGCGGGCCACGCTCATGGTCTGTTGCTCAACTGCCGCCGGTCGCTTCCGACCATCGCCGAAGGCTTGTTCGACGTCGCGAATGCCGCGGATCATGGTCGTAAGTTCGTCGACCGTAAGGGAAGCGACATGATCCGGCCCCGGCAAGGCACGATCGAGGGTGAAATGCTTTTCAATCATGGTCGCGCCGCGCGCGACCGCGGCCATGGCGACAGAAATTCCCTCCGAATGATCCGACAAGCCGACGGGCAAATTGAATTCGCGTCTCAGCGAATCCATGGCTTTGAGGTTGATGCTCGCCGCTGGTGCCGGGTAGGCGCTGGTGCAGTGAAGGATCGTGACGCGCCTCTTCAAGGCTTCGCGTCCGCGGCGTGAGGCGAGTACGGTGCGAAAGGCTGCGCGCGTGGGTTTCGCGGTTCGCGGTGCCGTATAACCAAAGGCAATCACGCCGAGTGCGGCGCGAACATCGGCCAGCGTTGCCATGCCGGTCGACAGCACGATCGGCTTTCGCGAACGGGCCATGTCCAGCAGCAAGGGCGCGTTGCCGATCTCGCCCGAGGCCACCTTGAGACGCCGAACACCAATATCGTCGATCAGAAACCGCGCGCTCTCCCGATCGAACGGCGTCGACATGAACTCGATGCCGGCGCGTCCGCAGGCGATCGCAAGCCGTCGGTGGCCGGCGCGAGACAGTTCCAAAGTGGCAAGCATGTCGAACTGCGACCCACGTCGACCGAGATTGCGGGCTTGATAACCAGCCATTGGCGCAGTCGCCGTCACGAGATCGGCGGCGCAAAAGGTCTGAAACTTGATGGCGTCGGCGCCGGCCGCGGCGGCGGCCTTCACCATGGCGAGCGCCCGGCCAAGGTCGCCGTTATGATTCACGCCGGCTTCGGCAATGACGAATGTATGCTCGGTCACGTGACCCCATGCGACATCCGGGCTTGGCGATCCCTAAACTATTGACATGTGAGGTGCAATCCGGCGGCCGCTTCGGTTAAGCTGCGCCGGTCGAGAAAATGGCCGCTGTTGTTGGCTGGCGGAATCATCGTGACCACTGGTATCCACTTTTTAATCGTTGCCGAAGGGTCCTGGGGGCAGGGCCTGGAGCGACCATGAGCCGACGTCGTATTGCCATTGTTACCGGCTCTCGCGCCGATTACGGGCACCTTGTTCCGGTGATGCGCGGCGTCGCAGCGGCGCCAAATCTGGCTTTGTTGGTCGTGGTCTGCGGCCAGCATCTCGAACCGCGGTTCGGCGATACCTGGCGCGCCGTCGAATCCGATGGGTTCGCCATTGCCGCCAAGATTTCCTATGAACTTGGTTCGGACTCCGCGGCCGATATCGCGCGCGCCGTCGGACGGGGCGTCACGGGTGTCGCGACCGCGCTCGCCGAATTACGCCCCGATATCGTCGTTGTGCTCGGCGATCGCTATGAGATTCTTGCCGCGGCGACCGCTTCGCTGATGCTTGGAATTCCCTTGGCTCACATCCATGGCGGCGAGCTGACCGAAGGGGTGCTGGACGATTCGATCCGGCATGCCGTCACAAAAATGTCCGCCCTGCACTTCGTGGCCGCCGAGCCGTATGCGGCGCGCGTCCGGCAGTTGGGCGAGCCGCCTTCGCGCGTTCATGTTGTTGGCACGCCGGGGCTCGATCATCTCGCCGGGCTCGGTGACGTATCGCGCGCCGAGGTCGCCCGCGATATCGGCCTTGCGCTGGACGGCCGTTTTTTCCTGGTGACGTTCCATCCCGAAACGCTCGCGGTCGATCGCGGGCGGGTAGCCGCCGAAGCGATGACCGCAGCGCTGTCGCGTTTCGACGCCGACGTTTTGATCACCGGCGTCAACAGCGATGCCGGCAACGCCGCGATCGCGCGGGTATTGACGGATTTCGTCGCCGGTTCGCCCGCCCGCCGCAAAATCGCGACATCCCTTGGCCAAACGCGATACCTCAGGGCGCTCAAAATGGCCGAGGCCGTGATTGGAAACTCATCCTCGGGCATGATCGAAGCACCGGCCTTGAAGGTGCCGACGGTCAACATTGGTGATCGACAGAAGGGGCGTCTACGGGCGGCCTCCGTGATCGACTGTTTGCCGCGACCGGCCGACATTGAGGCCGCCATCCTCAAGGCTCTCAGCGCGGAATTTCGTGCTGCGGCGAAGGCGAGCCCTCCTCCTTACGGCGGGACCGGCGCGGCTTCCAGAATCGTCGACGTGCTGAAGACAGCCGATCTCGCTCAATTGAGCCGCAAGCCGTTCCACGACATAATCGGCCACTGACCCCTTATCGCGATCACCGCACGCCAGCGCACCCCATGCCCGACAAAGTCGCTTTGATCACCGGCGCCACCGGCCAGGACGGCGCATATCTCGCCGAGTTTTTGCTGGCCAAGGGCTACCGGGTTCATGGCGTGAAGCGCCGGTCTTCGTCCTTCAACACCGGCCGGATCGACCACATTTATCGCGACTTTCACGAGGCCGGGGTACGTTTCTTTCTGCACTACGGCGATATGACCGACGCCACCAACTTGATCCGATTGGTACAAGAAGTGCAGCCCGACGAAATCTATAATCTCGCCGCCCAAAGCCACGTCCAGGTCAGCTTCGAGACGCCCGAATACACCGCCAACGCCGATGCACTCGGGACGCTTCGATTGCTCGAGGCCATGCGCATTCTGAAACTCAAGGACAAAACCCGATTTTATCAAGCCTCGACCTCCGAGCTTTACGGCAAAGTTCACGAGGTGCCGCAAAGCGAGAAGACGCCGTTCTATCCGCGTAGCCCCTATGGCGCCGCCAAGCTCTATGCATATTGGATCACGGTGAATTACCGCGAGGCTTACGGCTATCACGCCTCGAACGGTATTCTGTTCAACCACGAGAGCCCGTTGCGCGGCGAGACCTTCGTCACCCGCAAGATCACCCGCGCGGTTGCCTCGATCGGGCTTGGCCTGCAGGACAAAGTCTATCTCGGAAACCTGGACGCCAAACGCGACTGGGGCCATGCCCGAGATTATGTCGAAGGCATGTGGATGATCCTGCAACAAGCCAGCCCCGATGATTATGTGCTCGCCACCGGCGAGACTCACTCGGTGCGCGAGTTCGTCGAATTCGCTTTTGCGGAGACCGGTCGCTCGATTGTTTGGAAGGGCACGGGCGTCGACGAAGTCGGCGTCGACGCCAAGACCGGTCAGGTTCTGATTCAGATCGATCCCCGTTATTTCCGGCCAACTGAGGTCGATCTTCTCCACGGTGACCCCGCCAAGGCACGGCGTGTCTTGGGGTGGAAACACAAGACATCGTTTCGCGACATGGTGCGCGAGATGATCGCGGGCGACCGCGATGCCGTGAAGGCGGAATCGCAACGGTTCGCCAGACACGAACAGTAACCCGATGTCCAACACCCCATATTCGCTCGCCGGTAAGCGCGTCTGGGTCGCGGGGCATCGCGGCATGGTCGGTGCCGCGTTGGTGCGGCGCCTTGCGGTCGAGAATTGCGAAGTACTGACGGCGCCGCGTGATAGCGTCGATCTGACCCGTCAGGACGCGGTCGAGCGTTGGATGGCGGCGAGCAAGCCCCACGCGGTTTTTGTCGCCGCCGCAGTTGTCGGCGGCATTCATGCCAACGACAGCCGGCCGGTTGAGTTTCTCACCAACAATCTCCAGATCGAAACCAACATCATCGCCACCGCCCACGCCACCAACGTCGAGAAACTCCTGTTTCTCGGATCAAGCTGCATTTATCCGCGGATGGCCACTCAACCCATCAACGAAGACGAGCTCTTGAGTGGTCCCCTGGAGCCGACGAATCAATGGTACGCGGTTGCCAAGATCGCCGGCGTCAAGATGTGCCAGGCTTATCGCCGCGAGCATGGCCGCGATTTCATCAGCTGCATGCCGACCAATCTCTATGGCTCCGGCGACAATTTCGACCTGGTGTCGAGCCATGTGCTCCCGGCGCTGATCGTCAAGGCGCATCGTGCCCAAGTGGCGGGCGACAAGAGCATGACGTTGTGGGGCACCGGCAAGCCCCGCCGTGAATTGCTTTACGTCGACGATTGCGCCGATGCCTGTGTCTTTCTGATGAAGAATTACTCGGGCGACGGGATGATCAATATCGGCTGGGGCGATGACGTTACCATCGCCGAGCTTGCAACCACGGTCGCCGAGGTGGTCGGTTTCACCGGTCAGTTCATCTACGACACCTCGAAGCCGGACGGCACACCGCGCAAGCTGCTCGATACGACGCGCATCAACGCCATGGGCTGGCGGCCCAAAATTGGACTGAAGGCCGGAGTCGACATGGCCTATCGATGGTTTCTGGACAACGTCCGCTGACCGCGTTC
>Ga0194132_10008841_pt1 | contig 14220 bp, 12 predicted proteins | sample TA2KigOf80mmetaG_FD_148612 | JGI IMG/M metagenome (GOLD analysis project Ga0194132, IMG submission 148612) | Freshwater microbial communities from Lake Tanganyika, Tanzania - TA2015054 Kigoma Offshore 80m | ecosystem: Environmental > Aquatic > Freshwater > Lake | place: Tanzania: Lake... | reverse complement strand
ATTTCGCTTTCTGGCTTCGTTTCTCCTCAGTCGCAGAGCCCTGGCTATGCTCCTTCGTCGTGCCTCGCCAGAAAGCGAAATCACCTCCAGCAAAACCGGAATTTATTTTGCACAGACCCTTAACAGAGGACCAGACGCTGCGCAAGAAATGGCAACGACCGCGCAATCTTTGCGCAGCCAGCCGCAGCTTTCTCGAACGATAATGAACAAAACTTGCGAGAAGTTGCGAAACAGCCGTCCGGATCATCCGCGCGGAATGCCGAGCATGAGAGTTGCATTGCGGTGCTGTAACTCGCCAACGCCCGGTCGCGTCTGAAGGCGCCACGCGGTGCGGTGCATCCACAAGATATCGGCGCCCGTAGCGCAGATTTGAAATCTGCCGTATCGCAGGATTGCATCCTGCAAGGCGTCGGCAGGCCTCGGTGCGCGAAGAACCGCCGCCGCGCTGCCGATTGCAAATCGGCGATACAGCAGAGTGCAACTCTGCGCTACAAGAGCCGAAGTCGCCGGCAACTTGTGCCTGCACTAACGCGGTCCTGAATGAATGAGAAGTTTTGAGTTCGGAACATGCCTGCCTCCTTGTTGAACGGCGCGTGCGGCGCATTGGAATTAGCCGGCGGAGAAGAAGACGCGCCTCGCACAAACGCGTCCGGGGGCGCGCCATCGCCGGTTGGCGGCGCGCGCACGAGCGCCTATTCGGACGGCAAGATTCGGAATATTTGCCTCTTGCTGAGCGTCGCGGTGGCCTTCAACCACTCGCGCACGATCAGCTTGTTCTACGGCTGGGAAGGCGTGAGTCTGGAGCCGGTCAGTGCGGATTATCTTCAGCGGCCGCCGTTCGAAATCTTGCTCCAGCATTTTTTATCGGGCGCGCTGGGCCGAATCACCAATCCGTTCTTCTTCCTCATTTCGGGGTTCCTGTTCTTTTACGGCTGGCAACCCACGCTGGCGGGTTGGTGGGGAAAGATGCGCAAACGGATGTTCACGCTGCTTGTGCCGTTTCTGGTCTGGGGCTTCATCGGAAAGCTCGTCAACCTGGGCGATTGGCTCTTCACCCGGCCCGATTCTCTGGCGGAGCAAAGCGACGCGTTGATCCAGGGGTTGCCGGGCGTGTGGGAATTGCTGATTTCCATGCCGTCGTCGGGTCAGCTCTGGTTTGTCCGCGCTTTGCTTCTGATCATGCTCGCGGCACCGGTCCTGGCGTTGCTGATCGCGAAGCTGCGCGCAAGTTTGCTCCTTGTGATCTTCGCGGTTTATGTGTCGCCCTGGCAAACGCCGTGGGATTCCGTGGACAAAAGCGCGATTTGTTTCTTCAGTTTCGCCGCGACGCTCGGCTTCTTGCGGGCGAACATCGAGTGGAAATCGCGCGTACTGGTCCAATGGGCCTTGGCAGCGTGGCTGAGTCTGGCGGCGATCTATACGGCGCTATCCCTCGTGACGGTCTGGGACCTGACCCTCCTGTTCAAGTTCCTGATTCTGGCGGGTGTGCCCGGGGATTTGGGCGCTCTACGAACTCGTCCCCAACGCAATCCATGATTGGCTTGGCCGGCTTTCGCCTTACCGTTTTTTGTCTATATGGGTTTTGAGCCGCTGCTCACCATCGTGCAGGACAAGTATTACGCGAGCCTGGCGCCGTCTCAAGCGACGCACCTCCTGGGTTATCTGTGTTTCCCGACGCTCGTGGTGGCGTTGTGTCTTGCCGTCGCGTGTCTCCTTCGCCGCGGCGCGCCGAACGTCTATTCGTTTCTGAGCGGCGGGCGCTGAGTGCGATCTTTTCGCACAAGCCGTTACGCGATGACAAGGCGTCACCGAAACGCGCCGGGTCGGTGACCGGCGCTCCGCACGCTGGGTTCATGGGCCGTAAGCACGGCTCGAAGGCCGGGGTAGCTTTCCCATGAACCGTTCCTCCGGGCCGTGGCCTTTAGTTAGGCCGCTTCAACGCTCAACTCCGGAGAGTGCGCGGAAGCAGCCTGAAGGCTGCGGTCCGCACGGTTTTCGGTTCAAGGGCCGAATGCATGGTTCTGAGGCCAAGAAAGCTTCCCATGAGGCAGCCGGTAGGGCGAGCCTGTCCTCAGCGAGCCGAGTCAGACGTGTTCCACGCACGTGGATCGGCTCGCCGGGACGGACTCGCCCTACCGCTGACCGGTTCAAGGGACGAGTGCATGGTTCTGAAACCAAGGCAGCTTCCTATGAACCGTTCCTTCGGACCGTGGCCTTTAGGCCGCTTCAACGCTGGACTCCGGAGAGTGCGCGGAAACAGCCTGAAGGCTGCGGTCCGCACAGTTTTCGGTTCAATGGCTATGTGCATGGCGCAGTGGCGAAGGCAGCTTCCCGTGAGGAGGTCGGAAAGGGCGGCGGGTGAGATTCGGGGATCGCTCAGCATCGGCCTGCCCGTGACACGCCAGACGGGGTTTGATCACCGAGGCCCAAAGATGGTAGCCGTTCGTGTTCAAGTGCAGCCCGTCGTTGGCGAAAAGCTCGCGCTTGAGATTCCGTTGTTCGTCGAGCATCGGCGTAAAGACATCGATGAAATCCACGAATTCATACCGCGCTGCCTCGGCCTTGAGCAACGCGTTGGCGCGGCGGATTCGATCAAAGAGATGTGTGCGACTGATGCTGGGTTTGATCGAAATGAGCGCGATGCGCGCGTCCGGCAAGCGAGCGTGAATGGTTTGGATCAACTCCCGGAAGTCCGCGAGAACTTGACGCGGCGTGCGGCGGCCCGCGAGGTCGTTTTCTCCGGCATACAGAAGCACTACGAGCGGCTCGTAAGGGAGAACGATCCGATCCGCGTAGGCGAGAACGTCGAACATCATCGCCCCGCCAAAGCCTCTCCGCACGACCGGAAGCGGGGAGAAATCCTGTTTCAGCGTCTCCCACAACCGGATGCTTGAACTTCCGACGGCCAGAATCGCGCCGCGCGGAGGGGGACTGGAAAGTCGCCCAACCGGCAGGCTGGAAAGCCTGCCCTACGCCACCGCATCGAACTCACCAAACGAACTTTGGCTCGTACACGGGGCCGAGGCCGTGTTTGCGAAGCAATTCGATGAATCGGGCCAGACCGCGCCTTTCATCCGCGCCGAGATGAAAATGGATGTGCCAGCCAAGGTAGTCTTTGCGGAACGCGTAATCGTATTCGGTGCGGCCGCCGATGATGGCGTCCAGCGAATCCATCCCGAAGTCTTTGGCTTCTCGGAGCAGGCGGCGCAGTCTCTCGTTCTCGACGCCTCGTCTTAAGGCCCAGACCGCATAGACAAACGGAAGCCTGGTCAATTCAAACCACGCCGCGCCCAGATCCCAGATCTCGTGATCGTGCGGGCCGAGCAGAAAATCGAGCGCGGGATCGCCAATCAACAAGGCGAAGTCCGGGAGTCGGCTCGCGTCGTAACTCGGGAGTGGTTTGAACTCAGGCCAAAGCCCTCGTTCTGCGAGCAGCACGCGCAGCAAGTTCACGCTCGCCAGAGACGCGGTGTCGCAGAAGATCTCTTTGGCTTCTTCAAGCGGCCGGCGGTGCGCGAGAAACACGCTTTTGACTTCGCCCAGCGACGCGACGGCGATTCCGTCCAGCACATTATAACAATCGTTGAGCAGAACTTCCGTCACGCTGACAAGCGCGGCGTCCAACTCGCCGCGGCGGAGCTTTTCGGCCAGCGCGGAAGGTGGGATAAACAGAACTTCCTCCTCCAATCCGCGCGTCAACGGGACCGCGTTCAAGTAAGGAACAGACCCGACCCGGAATGGCGCAAGCGCGTGGTGGAGGTTTTCTTCTCGCTGGACCTGCGCGGCGCGCGTTTCACGTTCGTGTATTTGGGCGAGGTCATCCGCCGGCTCGGCGGGCGCCAGGCGAAGTTTCGCCGGTTGTTCTGAAGAAGACATGCAACAAAAGCGGCTGCCGGAATGGCCGAGTTCACGGCAAGCCGCAACCAAAGTCGTTACAATGTTAAATCGTTAAATCGGTTGAATGAAAAATTTTGCGCAAGCCGCGGAAGCCTTTATGGGATAGCAGTGCAGGTTTTTCTCGCAGGCGGGGCTGCGAGAAAGTGGCTTCGCAGCCTTCACAGAAAAGAGAACCAAGCAAATCAAGCCTCCGTTTCCTCTGTTGCCTCCTGTTAAAATCATCTCTTCCTTGCGACCAACATGTTGGTTTGTTTGTGGCAGCAGTGGCACAAACAAAGACTAATTCCAGCAGAGCTTGTGTGACAATTCCCGGAAGGCGCGGCGCATTCAGGTTCATGAGTGTCAATGGGGGGGGAACTCCCGCTCATGCCGTCGCCAGATTCGCTTCCAGCATCGGCGAACGATTCGAGGTTGACGCTGTGGCTGAACCGCCCGGCGTTTCCCAAACCTTGATCGGTTCGTAGAACGTATTTCGTTGCACGGGCACGCGACCCGCCTCGCGGATGGCTTTGATCATTTCGGCCTCCGTTTGCAGTTCGGGAGATTTTGCCCCGGCCATGTGAAAGATTTTTTCTTCGAAAATGGTCCCGTGCAAATCGTCGGCGCCGTAGCTCAATGCGACTTGCGCAAGCTTCAATCCCATCCCAATCCAATAGGCGGTGATGTGATCGAAGTTATCCAGGTAGATCCGGCTGACCGCAATCGTGCGGAGCGCGTCAAAACCGGTGGGCGCCGTGTTCACGGGAATCTTGTTGTTTTCCGGCTGATAGGGCAAGGGCACGAACCCGGAAAACCCCCGCGTCTCATCCTGCAGCTCACGCAGGCGGCGCAGGTGATCGACGCGATCCTCCAGGGATTCGACGTGGCCGTAAAGCATCGTGCAGGTGCTTCGCTCGCCCAGGCGGTGCCAGGTTCGATGCACGTCCAGGTACTCTCCGGCGGACTCCTTGCCTTTGGCGATGGCGGAGCGGACTTCTTTCCGGAAGATTTCGGCGCCGCCGCCGGTCAGGGAGTTCAGCCCGGCCGCGCGTAGTTCGAGCAACGTTTCCTGCACGGACTTCTTGGCCAGCCACGCCAGGTGCAAAATCTCGATTGCAGTGAAACACTTGAGCTGGAGCCGGGCATCCAGATTCTTCAGCGCCCTCAGCATGTCCGTGTAATAGCTGAAAGGCAGGCTCGGATGGAGGCCGCCGACAATGTGCAACTCAGTGATGCCGATCGAGAGTGCCTCCCGGGCCTTCTGCGCGATCTCCTCGACCGTGTGCTGAAAACCATCCGCGTCCCGCTTTTTCCGGGCGAACGCACAGAACTGGCAGCTCAGGATGCAGTAGTTCGAGTAGTTGATGTAGCGATTGATAATGTAGCTGGCGCGGTTTTGATTTTTGCGCTGGCAGGCGAGATTTGCGATCGCGCCCAGGGCATTGATATCTTTGGTTTGAAAAAGCCGCAACGCGTCGCACTCCGAAATCCGCTGGCCACGGGCGATCTTCTCATGGAGGTCGCGCAGTTCGCTGCGCTGAAGAAAGAAATTCATCGAAACACCTGGAATCTGGGAAACACGACTTCCGTCACGGTCACGACCAGGAACACCACGCTGATCAGCGCGTTCAGTCGGAAAAAGGCCACGTTGATCCATTTCAGACTTCGTTTGCGAGCCAGCCAATGTTCGAGGAGCAAGCTGCCCAGGATGATCAGCAAGCCCGCCAAATATGCCACGCGAAAGTTTGAAATCAATCCGAACAGGCCGAGCAACCCCCACATCACCATGTGCGAGAGAAAGGCAAACATCAGCGCGTTCTTCGGCCCCCATCGGACCACCAGCGAGCGCAGGCCTTGCTTGCGGTCAAACTCATAATCCTGCAAGGCGTAGATGATGTCGAAGCCCACCAACCACGCCACGACGGACAACGCCAGAATGAACGGCTGCAGCCCAAACGTGCCTCGAACCGCCAGCCATGCCCCGACCGGCGCCAGCGCCAACGCGACGCCCAGGTAGAAATGCGTGAAGTCGGTAAAGCGTTTGGTCAGCGAGTAAAAGCAAATGACGAGCAGTGCTAGCGGTGAAAGGTAGAAACACACGCTGTTGATGAAGTAGCTCACGACCATCAGACCGAGGCCGCTGGCGGCGCAAAGTGTCCAGGCGCCTGGGAGCGAAATCTGGCCGGCTGGCAAATGGCGCGTCGCGGTGCGAGGATTCAATTTGTCGAATTCGCGATCGACGATCCGATTGAACGCCATGGCGCAGGTCCGGGCGCAAACCATGGCGGCGAGGATCAATCCGAACGTGCGCCAGCCTGGCCAACCGCGTTGCTCCCGCGCGGCGACGACCATTGAAGCCAGGGCGAAGGGCAGAGCGAAGATGGTGTGGGAGAATTTGACGAATCCTCCCCATCGGCGGACGAGGGGGAGAATAGAGGATGGAAAATCGAGAATGGAGGGGGGCCGAGCCATTGAAGCAAGTCAGCGACGTGCGGAAGAACGACAAACAGTGTCTGCCTTCTGGTGGGTGCGATTCACAGTGTCGGTCAGCGACTCCAATTGGCTTTCCTCTCTCCCCGCGAGGAACGAGCGCGGAGAGAGTTGGAGAGAGGGGTTTCTTGGAAATAGGAGAAGCGCGCCAACGCACCTCCCCTCCCCAGCCCTCTCCTCCCTTCGGGAAGAGAGGAAGAAGACTTTGTTGACCGACAGTCTTAATCGCACCTGAGCCTGGTCGCGGCTCTTGTTGTAAACGTTCAAGTCACGCAAACTGTTGATCCTTGCCATCTCTGTCCTCCACTTATGCCAGGTTCAATCCTTTCGTTTCTGCACCGCCGATTGCGTCCCATGCGCCATCTCCATCCTCCCCCTCACTCCCGCTCCTCCTGCCAGCGCGGCATGATCGATTGCGGAACTCCCAGGTGATCCAGGACGCGCGCGACAACGGTGTCAATGACTTGCTCGATCGTTGTGGGATGTGTGTAAAAGGACGGGTTCGCCGGCAGAACGATCGCGCCGGCCAGGACCAGCAATTCGATGTTCTTGACGTGAACCAGATTCAAAGGCGTTTCCCGGGGCACCAGGATCAGTTTCTTTCGTTCCTTCAGCATCACGTCCGCCGCGCGGAGCAGGACGTCCTCGCTAAAACCGTGCGCGATGCGTCCCAGGGTGCCCATGGTGCAGGGAATCACCACCATCGCGTCCAGGGGATTCGAGCCGCTGGCAAAGGGGGCGTTCATGCTCTTGACGCTGTGCATCTGCGCGCCCTGCGGCAAACGGAGACCGCCGGGCAATTCTTGTTCGATCACCGCCCGGGCGTAACTGCTCTGCACGATGTGAATTTCGTGTTGAGCGCCGTCGAGATTATCAAGCAAACGCTGGGCGTACAGCGTTCCGCTCGCTCCGGTCATCGCCACAAGGATTTTCATGCCGTTCGTGTGCAGCGCACTATGCCCGATGTGAAATCGCTTGAGCAAGCGCGTTGACGCGAAACAGGTGACCCCTCGGTGGAGAACGGTGGGGCGAGACTCCTGCCGAGCCAGTGCCATCGAAAGAAAAGCACCCCAGGAACGTCGCTCCACCGTCGTTAACCGAGGGTTCCGAGGGTTGGAGTCCACAACAAACGAATTGCTTTCGCGGACGGGACCGTTTAACAATTCTCCCGGCGTTGGGTTGATCCAAAGCCATTGCTGAGCGCGTTCGATAAAATCCAGCCGCAAACATGGACGCAGTCGAAGAATCAATCGGAGCGATTCCCGCCCTTGACGGGATCGAAGAGGAGATTCCGACGCCTTCAACGCCGGCTGTCCCCCTCCACCGCGACGACGCCATCATTCAAGCTTTCCGAACCGCCGCCCGCCTGACGGCGCAAACTTTGGTTCTGGAGATCGAGGGGTGGGCCGAGCAAAACCCGGATCATCAGGCGGAATTGGACCAGGAACTAGCGAGCGCCCAACAGCAGTTATCCGACGGCGATGCTAGGGCCTTGGCGGACGACGACGAAGACGCGATCCAGCATTACCGCAAAGCCTGGACGCACGCCTCGACTGCGGGACGATATACGACGACGGCTGCGTAAGCGTTCCTTGTCGTCAGGTGTCTGGGGAATCTCTTCATCTCCGTTTGCCCTGTTTACTCCAGTTTGAATTGAATTCCCCTTCCCCTTATTCGATCAACGGCGCTTTCTGTGCTACGCTTCCATGCCTGTTCGTGCGAACTGACTATCGACTTGAGCGCACTCCCGTGAAGAAAGGCCGTCAAAGATGAAGAAACGGCTGATCCAAATTGTCGTGGCTGTGTGTATCTTGATCGCGGTTGCTTTGGCCGTGGTCTGGCTCTCTCTCGATTCGATCGTCAAGAAGGGAGTCGAGAGAATCGGCCCCGAACTGACGCAGGTAGTTTCAAGTGAAGGAAGTGCTGATCACCGGCGGCAAAATCAAACTGAGCATGAACGTGCTCGCGGGGAAGGCGCTCTCTGTTCCGCTGCCGGAACTGCGCCTTCAGAATGTGGGAACGGCCGACAACGCCGTCCCAGCCGCTGAACTGGCGCGTCAAATCATGAAGCCGCTGCTGGCCAGTGTGACACGGGTGGTGACGGAGGCCCTCCCAGATCTCACCCAAGGCGTCAAAGAAATCGGCAAAGGAGTCGAACAGCTTGGCAAAGGAGCCGTGGAAAAAGTCGAGAAAGTCACCAAAGGTTTGAAGGATTTGCTCCGAAAGTAACCCCGCAGGGTTAAAACCGGCTGCGCAGCAAGGCGGCCCTACCTGACTTGGTTCGGAGGAAGGGCAGCGTTCAAACTGCCGCGACGGTATCCTTCCAAATCCAGTGTGACGCGCGCGTAACCAGCCTTCCGGAGTGCGCTCGTGACATCGGCGCGCAGGCCGTCCTTGAGAAATCTTTCCAACTCCGCCTGCCCGACTTCGATGCGCGCCAGGCACCCGGCTTTCAACTCATGATGGCGGACCCGGACGTCATGGAATCCCAGGTCGCGCAGCACGCGTTCGGCTTCCTCGATCATCTTCAGCTTTTCCGGCGTGACCGCTTCGCCGTACGGGATGCGCGAACTCAAACAGGCCATCTGCGGTTTGTCCGCCGTCGGCAAGCCGAGATGCTCGGACAACTCGCGGATTTCGGGTTTGGTCAGGCCAACCTCCTTCAACGGCGCTCGAATTTGAAACTCCCCGGCCGCTTTGGCGCCCGGGCGGAAATCGCCGACGTCGCTGGCGTTCTCTCCATAAGCGACCACGGCGAAGCCTTCCTTCTGCGCCAGAGGCGCCAACTCGGTGAACAGTTCGTGCTTGCAGAAATAGCAGCGATCCGTGGGATTCGCGAGGTAGTTCGGGTTCTCAAATTCCTTGGTTCGAACCACGCGCGCGGGGAATTCAAACTCGCGGGCAATTTCCAGGGCTTCCTCCAATTCCCGGCGAGGAAGACTCGGGGAGTCCGCAATCACCGCCAGCGAGCGATCCCCCAAAACCTGCCGCGCCACAAACGCAAGGAACACAGAATCGACACCGCCGGAGTAAGCGACCAGGCAGGAGCCAAAGGACCGCAGCAGCGTTTTCAACTCTTCGAGTTTAGCGAGCGTCACGCCACAAAAGTGCCATCCGCCCTGCGGGGTGTCGAGCCTCAGGCTTCGCAGAATCCGAGCAGCAACGCCATGCCGAGGGCAGCGACGGACGTCATCATGAGGAGCAAGCGGCCAGGCCGAGTCAACTTCCTCGCGCGCCGCGGTGCTCCTGCGCGCCTTGCAGGGACTGAGTGGCTTGCTTCGCCGCCGCCAATCGGCAGGGCGCCGGCAAGTCCCAGCGTGCTCGGACTGGGAGACGCCCCGCAGAATGCAATTCTGCGATACGGCAGAGTGCATCTCTGCGCTACGAGCTTTGTCGTCCATCCCGCGGACCAAGCAGTAACTCCCCCATTCGGTCTGAGATAATGCCTCCCAATCAAATCGCGAGCATCCTGGGGAATGCCCGATGAATTGGCGATTGGCACCCCGGTCGGCAAGCCCACAGAAACACGGTGTCCGCTTTATCCGCTCAGAAGACTCTCTCGGTAGGGCGAGCCTGTCCTCAGCGAGCCGATCCGGACGTGTTCTAAGCGCATGGAGCGGCTCGCCGGGACGGACTCGCCCTGTCCTCCAAAACCTAAACCGGCCAGCGGTAGCGGAACAGACTCAGATCGAATTGCGTCTTGCCTTCCGTGAGCAAATCCGCGAGCACGCTGCCCAGGGCGCTGGAGAATTTGAAACCATGTCCCGAGCACGGACTGGCCACGAGAACTTGCGGGCAGCGCGGGTGCGCATCGATGAAGAAGTGATGATCCGGCGTGTTCGTGTACATGCACACGACTGCGGACCGCAATGCGCCATCCGCATCCGGCATGAATTTACGCAGTACCGCGCGCATGGCTTCTGGCTCGTCGGCGTGGACCGCGCGGTCAATCGCATCCGGTGAAACGATCCGTCCTTCGTGATGGCCTGCGACCTTGACGCCTTCGCCCAGATCCGGAAAACCGTAGAAGAAGCGCTCCGGTTCATGCTCCCACAGATAGATGGGACAGCGCTCCGGACGAAAATTTTCCGGCGCTCTCTTCGCTTCAAACCAATAGAGCACCTGCCGCTCGACCGTGAACGGCAGTTTCAACTCCGGCAGCAGCGTCGTGATCCAACTCCCGCTGGCCAGAAGAAGGCGGGAAGCCTGGTAGATCCCTTGAGACGTGACAACCCGCGCCAAACTTTCATTCGTTTCCCAGCGAGCCACCGTCTCATTGAGGTGAATTTCCGCGCCGTGTCGCCGGGCGAGTGTCAGATGAGTTTCCACACAAGTTTCGGGGAACAGAATCCCGGCGCGAGGTTCCCAGACCGCCACCATGTCATCCGTCGGTTGCAGCGCGGGAAAGCGCCGCCGCACCTCCGCCGCGGAGAGCGTGTCATGCGGAAGACCGTGCTCCTCTGCGCTTTTCTTGGCTCCGCCCACCACGATTCCGTCCGGTGGGCCGATCATCAATCCGCCCGTCTGGACGAAAAGCCGGCGCCCGGACTCGCGTTCGAGTTCAGCCCATAACTCGTACGCGTGCTGGACCAGCGGCACATAGATCGGGTGTTCGAAGTAAGCCTCGCGAATGATCCGTGTCTGGCCGTGCGATGATCCCATGGTGTGCGGCGGCGCGAAACGGTCGATTCCCAGAACCTCCCTCCCACGCCGCGCCAAATGATAGCAAGCCGCGCTGCCCATTGCGCCCAGACCGACCACGATCACGTCATATTGCTCAGGCACAAAGCGAAGATATCGGAGGGGGTTAAATGGTTGAAAGGTTAAATCGGTTGACCTCAGCGCGTTCAAACGAAAATTCGGCGGCCAGGAGATCCGGTTGGTGCCGGCGCTGGATTGCATGTTCGACGCGGCTGCTTACTGTGCAGACCGTGGGATTGACGACAGATCGACCGGAGAACCGTAGCGCAGATTTTCAATCTGCCGTATCGCCGAATTGCATTCGGCAGGGCGTCGGGAGATCCAAGCGCACCCAACCTGCCGAGACCACGCGGATTGCAAATCCGCGATACAGCAGAATTCAATTCTGCGCTACTTTGTCAATGCCCTGGGCGTCCTGGGTGAAGCCGATTCTCTTGGATTTTCTTGACGGGTCGGACGGGGGAACAAATGCTGATCCGGCAGCCTAAATCACTTTGGGATCGGCTGCGCGCGTAGCCGCGGCCCGATCAACGAAGTGGCAGTTCGAAGTGCTAACGAGATCCCAATTCTTCGATGCGGAAGAAGCCCTCCGCGAGGGCGAGATCAAATTTCGCTCTCTGGTCACCGCGATGGACGACGTCGTTTTCCACGCTCGACCGCGAGCAGCGCCACACGGGTGTTTATGGCAAATGGCTCGAAAAGGAAGGGTTGGCTCCGGAATTCTTCCTCGGCAAGACGGCTCGCGAGGTCCTGGGTCCCGGCGCCGGCCCGGTTCATGAGCAAGCGAATTTGAAGGCGCTGGCCGGCGAGCACGTGGTTTATGAATGGTCCCTGGCCCGCGCTCAAGGCAAGCCGCGATATTTTCAGACGTCGCTTTCACCCATCCGGAACGCGGCGGGCGACGTTGTCGGAATCGTGGGGGTCGGCCGCGATATCACGGCCGCCAAGAACGTCGAAATCCGCATGGCGGCTTTCTCCGCATTGGGCCAGAGGCTCAGCCTGGCCACCCAGCCGAAGGACGCCGCGAGCATCATCGCGGACGTGGCGGATTCGCTGTTTGGCTGGGATGCTTGCACCGTCGATGTGTACGACGCGGACAAGGACGAAGTATTTCCCTTGCTGAACGTGGACATTGTCAACGGGCAGCGCACGGCGGTGGAGCCGGTGCGCGTGGGCACCCCCGCACCCCCCTCGCAGCGCCGCGTGCTCGAACACGGGCCGGAATTGATTTTGCGCCCGGATCCACTCGTTTTTCCTGCGGAGTCCATCCCTTTCGGGGATACGTCCCGTCCGTCGGCTTCCCTCCTGTTCACGCGGATTCGCAACGCCAGCAAAGTCATTGGGCTGCTCTCGGTGCAAAGCTACACCGCAAACGCTTATACCGCGGAGGATTTGGAAACGCTGCAAACGTTGGCCGATCTGTGCGGCGGCGCGCTGGAACGCATTCGGGCGGCGGAGGCGCTGCGCCAAACCGAAGCCCGGTATCACAGCATCTTCGATAACGCGGTCGAAGGCCTCGCGCAGGTGGCTCCCGAAGGCCGTTTCCTCACGGCCAATCCCGCGCTGGCCCGCATGCTGGGTTACGCGTCCCCGGAAGAATTGATGGCGTCGATCACGGATATTGGCCAGCAACTGTACGTGGACCCGAACTGGCGGAAGGTGTTGACCCGGCAGCTCGCAGAGAAAGGTTTCATCAAAGGCCACGAAATCCAGGCGTATCGCAAGGACGGCCAGATCATCCGGGTCTCGATCAGTTCGCACGTGGCGCGGGACGAGGGCGGCAAAGTTCTGTACTTTGAAAGCGTCATCGAGGACATCACCGAGCGCAAGAGTCTGGAGACGCAGCTTCGGCACATCCAGAAGTTGGAGTCGATCGGGCAGTTGGCGGCCGGAGTGGCGCACGATTTCAACAACCTGCTCACCATCATTCAGGGCTACACCAGCTTGCTTCAGAATAGCCCGGACCCCCAGGCCGACCTCCGTGAAGCCCTGGCGCAGATTGGAAACGCCGCCCAACGCGGCGCCGACCTGACACGCCAGTTGCTCACCCTCAGCCGGCGGCAACCGATGCGGCCGGTGTTGCTCGATTTGAATGAGGTGGTGCGAAACGTCGGCAAAGTGCTCCAGCGCGTGTTGGGCGAGCACATGACTCTCCAATGCCACGAATGCCCTGCGCTGCCGCTGATCGAGGCCGACCTCGGCATGGTGGAACAAGTCATCATGAACCTCGCGGTCAATGCGCGCGATGCCATGCCGCAAGGCGGCACGTTGACCCTGGCGACTGAGGCGATCGAAATCGACGCGGCTTACGTGAGCACGCATCCCGAAGCCGCCACCGGCCCGCACGTCGCCTTGACCGTGAGCGACACGGGCATCGGCATGGACGCCGCGACGCTGGGCCGCATCTTCGAGCCGTTTTTCACGAAGAAAGAAGTGGGCAAAGGCACCGGCCTCGGTCTGGCCACGGTGTACGGCGTGGTCAAACAACACCAGGGCTGGATCGAGGTGACGAGCGCCGTCGGCCGCGGCTCCACTTTCAAAGTCCTTCTGCCGGCGACGAGAAAACAAGCGGGCGAGCGGGGAACGGAAAAGCCAACCAAAACCGGCTTTGAAGGAAACGGCGAGACCATCCTGGTGGTGGAAGACGAACCGGCGTTGCGGTCGCTGGCGCGCCGGGTCCTTCAGAATTACGGCTACTCGGTTCTTGACGCCGGGTCTGGTCGCGAAGCGCTGGACGTCTGGGAGAAGAACGCCTCGGAAATCCACCTGCTGCTCACGGACATGGTGATGCCCGGCGGCATGACGGGACGCGAGCTGGCCCGGCGACTCCAGATTCGGGATCCGCTTCTGAAAGTGATTTACACTAGCGGTTACAGCCCGGAAGCCGTGGCCGAAGGACTCGAATTGATCGAAGGCGTCAACTTTCTCGCCAAGCCGTATCGTCCCGGCGCGCTGGCCAAGATTGTGCAAGCGCGGCTCCATCCCGAATCAAGCGATCGGGAAGGGTCGTTGCCCGTCTGAGGATGAACGGTAACTAACTAAATCCAAACATAACCCGAGTGCGGCAGAGAGTATCCATCTGCCTGCGCGAATTCTGTGAAGGATATGAAGACTAGATACCTCGGACTCCTCCTCGCTCGTCGAGTTGAAGAC
>Ga0194132_10008840_pt1 | contig 14221 bp, 10 predicted proteins | sample TA2KigOf80mmetaG_FD_148612 | JGI IMG/M metagenome (GOLD analysis project Ga0194132, IMG submission 148612) | Freshwater microbial communities from Lake Tanganyika, Tanzania - TA2015054 Kigoma Offshore 80m | ecosystem: Environmental > Aquatic > Freshwater > Lake | place: Tanzania: Lake... | reverse complement strand
ATGGAAAACTTACATCCTCGACCGATGGCTTTCCTCCACTGTTGCTCGTGGCGGGAATCTTCCGGCATTCACCACGGACAGCTGGTTCAGTCGAACCCTCCTGCCCGGGCATCATAATTTCGTGGAGACGGTGTTAATCGAGCCCGCGTTGGATCCGATGCTCTCCGAGGCCGCACTTGAGGCTCTGCGTGCAGCCAACATCCAGTTCGTCCATACCTTCAAGGACATCGATATCGGGATGTCGAGCGACGACGTTTTTTACATCGGGTTCGACGGCCTGATCCATCACCCGTGAGTTTTGGACGCGATTCGGCATCGCCTCAATACGGGCACGGTCTGGAGCAGGCATGCCCGCAGCAGGGACTGCGTGTTGGGGCCAAGGTCCGATGCTCGGAGGCGGGACATGAGTCTGCCTGCATCCCTCCGGCTAAGACTGACGCTATTGCGTACTGAGTACTTCGAGCGCCTGCAATGTTGCGGCATTGCGCCCTTCGACGCCGAGTTTCTGAAAAATTTGGGTCAGGTGATGTTTAACGGTTTTCTCAGCAGCTCCGCAGATCACGGCGATCTCGCCATTGCTCTTGCCCTGCGCCACCCAGAGCAGCACCTCGGCTTCGCGGGGTGTGAGCCCCAGCTTCTGTTCCAGAGGAGCCGGAGAATCAAAGTTGGGGGCAAACCGCCGGGCCTCTTCAATTCGTGAATCCAGCTCTCGCTCACGCGCCGCTTCGCGCTCAAAGCGCGCGCGAATCGCTGCAAGCAGATCGGCCTTCACCACAGGCTTGGTCAGATAGTCATCCGCACCCAGGTTCATGCCCGCGCGGATGTCAGGTTTCTCCCCCTTGGCTGTAAGAAAAATGAAGGGCGTTGTCGCCGTGGCCTTGTCAGCCCTCAGCTCCTTGATCACTCCGTAGCCATCGAGTTCGGGCATCATGACGTCGCAAACAATCAGATCGGGAAGCTCCGCCTTGGCCGTGGCAACACCGACCACGTCGTTCTCGGCGGTCAGGACACCGAAGCCCTCCATCTCGAGCGCTGTGGCGAGGTTGCGGCGCATGGGAGCGTGGTCCTCGATCAGAAGAATGGTTTACATGTTCATCTCAATACCAATGAACCGCGGGAAAGCCAACTGGGACCTTGGTCTGATAGACGGTTGAGGGGCACAAGATAAATTGGAGGCATGCATCTGACGACAGGCCAGGTTGAATTGATCCGCAGAACGTTTTCATCGCTCGAGCCAAAAGCTCGCGTGGCGGCCCTGGCGTATTTTCAGAAACTCTTCTCTCTGAACCCCCGATTGCGCCCCGGGACCGACTTCAACCTGGAGGCTGAATCCGAGAAGGTGCTCGCGGTCTGGCGCGCGGCCATCGAGTTTGCCGACGAACCACGGCTTCTGAAGCCCTGGCTGTGCACCCCCGGTCAACGCTGTTTCAGCTACGACCCTGGCGGGAAATGTGATCGTGAATCCGAGGAGGCGCTGCTGTGGTCGTTGAGCACAACGTTGGGATGCGAATTCACCCCCGAGGCGCGTGCCGCCTGGGTTCGTCTTCACGCCGTCGTCGGGGAGGTTTCCCGCAGTGTTCCCCGCACCGGTCTGTAGAGCCCCCGCTTGCCACTTTTTCGACTTACACCCGCCCCCCCCTCGTAATCGTAATCGGCTGATCGTCGTCGATGGCTGGGATCCCGTCGTGCAGCCGGTAGCTCGGGTCAGGGATGCCTTCACAATCACAATCACGATTACGATTACCATTGCGAGGGGAGGGCGCGCTGGGAGAGGGGGGGATGCGCCCCTGTGGAGCTCTGGTGGATCATCCTCCAGCGTAATGGGACCAAGGTCCTATAGCGTCCGGTCATCGTTTCGTGTTCCATAGGCTCACTTGTAATCCCTGGACTCGACTCAGCTGCGGTAACTCGTAAGCAAACCATGACAACCCGAATCATCCTCACTTCCCAGCACACTCTCCCTGTTGCAACAGCACTTTACCGCTGCCAGCCGACCATGTGTGTGCGGTTCGCGGGGTTTGCCGTCGACGGCGTCGTCACGACGAATACAAGCCTCGCACCTGAGTTGGGCGACCTTGGGAAGACGACGATCGGCTCTGCATCGTTCCCTGCAAAGCCTCGGGTTCTTGACGCGTTCCCGGGCCCTGGGGGGGTAACCTGGCAAACGGCAACCAGGGCCTCCCTCACATCCGATCGCACTCACCACGACAGGTGTTGCTTATGAATCGGTTCATCCTGGCTGGATTCTTCCTGGGAGCGGGGGGCCTGGTGGGCTGGGTGTTCTCCCAGGCGCCCTGGTTGATGGCGGTGCTTGTCCTGGCTTGGGGCGTCAACAGCCTGTCGAAACGGATTTTGAGGCCATACATCACGCGTTATGCTCCCGTGATTCAGGGATCGCCGGAGGGCTCCCACGAGCCGGTGAGCTCGCGTGGTGCTCCGATGACAGTCAGGCCCGGATTTGAATCTCCGACCTCCTCCCGGGAGCTTGAAGAACACGTCCACAAGCTGGGATGATCGAGCAGATTTCTTTCTGGCCTCGAAAAGCCTGCTGGAACAACCTGCGCAAATCATATGCGCACTGGTTTCCTCACTCTTGTCCTGGTCGCTCTTGTTTCCCGGTTGCTTGCTGCTGAGGGAAGCGATGCTCCAGCCCTTCGACACTCCTACCTCGTCTTGGGTGCCAAGACTGCGATCATCGGCGAGGACGGGAAGGCGGCCTGGGAGTATCGTGGCGGTTCGCGGGATGGTTTTGTGCTGCCGAACGGCAATGTGCTGATTGCCTTTGCGGACGTTGTCGAGGAAGTCGTTCCTGCTGGCGAAAAGCTCAATCGCGTCGTGTTCACCTACAAACTGAGCAGGGAGAACGGCGAAATCAGCACGGCGCAGCGGCTTTACAACGGCAATACGCTCGTTACCGAACTGGGCAGGCGCCCGCGTCTTCTTGAAGTGAATGAGAAGGGCAGTGTGGTTGTGGAGGTGCCGCTACAGCCCGAGACCGACAACACCCACATGCAAACCCGCATGGCACGGCAGTTGAGGAACGGAAACTATCTGGTTCCCCACCTGCTGGCCTTTGCGGTGAAAGAGTACTCGCCGGACGGTCGGGTGCTGCGTGTGATCAAGACCGATCTCGTGGAACTCGGGGGACGAAAGGCGGAGAACTGGCCGTTCACGGCCATTCGTTTGGACAACGGCCATACCCTCGTCTCCCTCACTCATGGCAACAAGGTCGTGGAGTTTGATCAGTGGGGCGGGGTCGTCTGGAAGGTCGATAACTCACATGTCGGAGGAAAGTTTGCCGATCCTTGCGGCTCCCAGCGTCTCGCAAATGGCAATACCGTCGTCGGCAGCCACGCCGCACACAAGGGCATCTCAATGATCGAAGTGACCCCCGATCACAAGATCGTCTGGACCAGCGACCATCCTCTTGCCGCCAGCGTCCACCATTTTCAAATCCTGACGACCAACGGCAGGAAGGAGCCTGGCATGCCGCTGAAGTGATCGCCGCACGGGTCGGATCATCGCTTCCATCGGCTCCATTCCAATCCCGGTCGATCCACACGAAACTGAACCAGTCGTTTTTCCCTGGCTTCCGTCACGTAAGCCGTCCGTCCATCCCTCCCCCCGAAACAGATGTTTGTGGGATGAGGCCCGAGCACATCGATTTCCCGCAGGACCACCCCCTGGGGTGAGACTTTTACGACCACACCTTTGCCGTGGCGCGTGATGTAAAGGTTCCCATCGATGTCGCAACGCATGCCATCGAAGCCGAAGTCATCGAAGCGTTTGAACAGTCGCTTGTTCTTCAGCGAGCCATCCGCGGTGATGTCGAACTGCCAGACGTTGCGCTGGACGCTTTCATTGACGTAGAGGGTTCGTCCATCCGGGCTGACTTCAATCCCGTTGGAGGTGCCCATGTCAGCCGATTCACGATGCGTTCGTCCGTCGGTTGTGATGCGCCACAGCTGGCCGGTGCTATTCTTCCAGTTGGGATCGCTGGCATAGAGCGTTCCATCAGGCGCAATGGCCAGGTCATTCGGTTGATTCATGGCGGGGTTGTGGGCGAAGACGGAGACCTGCTTCGACTTCATGTCAACCTTCAGCACGTTGTGTCCTGTATAGTCGGCGATGAACATGTCGCCGGCCGGGTTGAACCGGATCCCGTTGCCCCAGCTTTCTCCAGGCAGTTCAAGGAAGAGCACGGCCTTACCCTTGGGTGAGATCCGTGCGATGTTCCGCGCGTGCCGAAAGCTGACACAATAGACATTTCCTTTGCGATCACACGCCGGCCCCTCGATGCCATCGGTGAATTCTCCCGCGGTCAGGGCGGTGGCCACGAACAGCTTTTCTGACCCGGGGGCTACCGTCGCAGCGGTTGCCAGGCTGGCATGGAGAAACAGACAGGGGAGCAGGATGTATGGTTTCATGGATGCGCCAGACGATGAACCTCACTCACGTGAGAGTCAAAATGGGAAATGGGCATGGAATAGCCATTGCGGAAGTGATGTCGTTGGATGCCGACGATGGAAGTCCTCCTGTCTCCAGGACAAACCGGGATGTTGGCGGTGCTTTGCCGGAGGAGGGCGCCGGGCGTCGGGAAGATCTGCATGAGCGAGGGGAACCCGGAGAAGGCAAAGCGGATCGGCGCTTCTGATCGGACCGGGTGTTCATGGCCTCATCCGGAGTTTAGCCGCCAGAGGGTGAAGTTGAGCGCCGCCGCGAAGCTCACCCACACCAGATACGGCGCGAGCAGCCACGCCGCCAGCGGACTGCGTCTGCCAAACAGCAGCAGCGTCGCACCAATGGCGAGCCAGAGGAGCACAATCTCCGCGAAGGCCAGCGCGGGGTTCTGCAGCCCGAAGAACAGCCATGACCAGAGCGCGTTCAGGATGAGCTGGACGAGGAAGGAGCCGAGTGGCAGCGCGTTCTTCACGAATCCCCTGTTCCGCCAAACCAACCACGCGGACACGGCCATCATCGTGTAGAGCGCGGTCCAGACGGGGCCGAAAACCCAGTTGGGAGGATTCCACGAAGGCTTGTTCAGGCTGGCATACCAGGCGCCCGGCGGGAACGACGCACCGAACCACGCCGCGCCAAAGCAAAGCAGGAGCCAGCCGATGAGGACCAAGACGGAGTTTACTCGACTCACCATAAGGGGTGGCGTTGAGCGTGATCCCTCTCCCAACGCCTCCGCGGAGCTATCGTTTTGCATATTCATTGATCAATCTGATCAGCCTGCGTCGATGATCCTCCTGCCTGCCGACGAGGCCGTTGAGCATGTCCCGCGTCACGCAGGGCACGCCTCCGCACAGTTTGAGGATCTTTTTCTGTTTCATGAAAGCCGGTTGGGATCATAGCGCGAGCCGGGACCCCTGCCAATTCTTGGATCGTCGCTGTGATAGACAGCCCTGCGCTGGCGCTCGGTGCGTCCGCATTGCGTGCGTCCCGCTTCCTCTCCTCACACCGGCAGCGCTTTTTTTTGAACAACCTTGCCCCAGACGGCTTGAATACCAGGGAAGTAATGTCGTCATGGCCTTGAAAACACAAATGCTGGTGAGTCAGGAACTTTCGGGTAGACCACTTTATGCTGAACTGGAAACCCAATGGCCATGAGAACTCGTGACGAAGCCAATTGGCACCACCTGGAAACCGAGGAGGTGGTCCGGCTGCTGGATGCGGATTTGCGGCACGGTCTGAAGCCAGCAGAAGTCGAGCTTCGGCGCGCGAAGTTCGGGCCAAACCGTGTCTCGCCCCAGCGGCGTGCGAGCGCTTTTCGACGCTTCCTGCTCCAGTTTCACCAGCCGCTTGTTTATGTGCTGCTCGCCGCGGTCGGGGTCACCACGTTCCTCGGCGAGTATGTCGATGCATCGGTCATCCTGGGCGTGGTGCTCGTCAATGCCGTGGTCGGATTCCTTCAGGAGAGCAAGGCCGCAAAAGCCATCGATGCCCTGGCGCGGATGGTCGTGACTGAAACCACCGTGCGCCGCGACGGCCAGAGACTGCGTCTGCCTTCCGTTGAGCTGGTGCCCGGCGACGTGGTCCTGTTGCAATCGGGTGACCGCGTGCCCGCCGATCTGCGGCTGTTCCGCGTCAAGAGCCTGCAAGTTGATGAGTCGGCGCTGACGGGCGAATCGCTGCCCGTGCATAAGCACGCTGATCCGCTGGCGCTCCACACCATTCTCGCCGACCGAAAGAACATCGCCTTCGCAGGCACGCTCGTGACTTACGGACAGGCCGAGGGCCTGGTGTGGGCCATCGGGGATCAGACGGAAACAGGCCGCATCGCGACGCTGATTTCCGAGGCGGTGGACATTGCGACGCCGCTGATGAGGAAGATCGCCAGGTTCAGCGGGTTGTTGCTCTGGGCGATCCTCGGCCTTGCGGTGCTGACGTTCACCGTGGGCGTCTGGCGCGGCGAGCGGGGTGTGGACATGTTCATGGCGGCCGTGGCGCTCGCGGTGGGCGCGATTCCCGAAGGGTTGCCCGCCGCGCTTACCATCACGCTCGCCATCGGAGTGGCACGGATGGCCAAACGGCGCGCCATCATCCGCAAGCTGCCAGCCGTCGAGACGCTGGGCAGCACCACGGTCATCTGCTCGGACAAAACCGGCACCCTCACCGAGAATCAGATGACGGTGCAGGAGGTTTTCGCGGGCGGACAATTCTACCATGTCACCGGGGCGGGCTACGAAGCAGAGGGCGAAGTGCGCGTCGAAGGACAGCCGGTCACACTCGAGGGGCATGCCGCTCTGCGTGAGACTCTGACGGCGGGCGTGCTTTGCAATGATTCGCAACTCCTTCGCGACAGCGGCCGGCTGGCTGTTCAGGGCGATCCTACGGAGGCGGCGCTCATCGTCGCGGCCCGCAAGGCCGGTCTGCTCCATGAGGAAATGAATCGCATGCGTCCGCGAGTGGACATGATTCCCTTCGAATCCGAGCATATGTTCCGCGCCACGTTGCACGACGAGAGCAAGGGCCGCGTCATCTACAAGGTCGGCGCGCTGGAGCGCCTTCTCGACCGTTGCACGGACGCGATCGACGCCCGGGGCCAACTTGTGTCCCTGGACAAGGAGACAGTGCATTGTGCCGTCGAGCAGATGGCGGCGAGGGGCTTGCGCGTGCTGGCCTTCGCGCGCCGCCATGTCGAGTCCAGGCATCCCAGCCTGGAACACGAACACGTCGCGGCCGGGCTTACATTTCTTGGTCTGCAAGGCATGATCGATCCGCCCCGGCCTGAAGCTGTTCAGGCGGTCGCGGAATGCCAGCGCGCCGGCATCGCGGTGAAGATGATCACTGGCGATCATCTCGCCACTGCTCGCGCCATCGCAGCACAGATCGGGTTGGGTGCGAGCCCTTCCCATGGCCGGGAGGCGCGGGGTGGCGGGTGTCCCGGGCCGTTGCCGGAAGCCGCGGCCAGGGTTGTCGCCCTCTCCGGCAGGGAACTGGAGAAGCTCTCCGACGAGCAATTCGAAGACGCAGCGGAGCGCGCCACGGTGTTTGCCCGCGTGGCTCCCGAGCAAAAGTTCCGCCTGGTCAAAGCCCTGCAAGCACGAGGCCATGTCGTGGCGATGACCGGTGACGGCGTGAACGACGCGCCGGCCATCAAGCAGGCCGACATTGGCATCGCCATGGGCGTCACCGGCACGGATGTCGCCAAGGGTGCGGCTGACATGGTCCTGACCGACGACAATTTCGCCTCCATCAAGGCCGCCGTGGAGGAAGGCCGCTGCGTCTTCGACAACCTGACGAAGTTCATTGTGTGGACCTTGCCGACCAACGCCGGCGAGGACCTCACCATCATCTTCGCCATATTCGCCGGCCTGACGCTGCCGATCCTGCCCGTGCAACTGCTCTGGATAAACATGACCACCGCGGTCCTGCTGGGCCTGATGCTCGTCTTCGAGCCAAAGGAACGCGATGTGATGCGCCATCCGCCTCGGGACCCGCGACAGCCCATCCTCACCTTTCCATTGTTCATGCGCACCGGGCTGGTCACGCTCATCATGACGGCGGGCGCCACGTTCCTTTTCCATTGGGAACAGCAGGCTGGAGGCGAGACATTGGCCGAGGCCCGCACCATCGTCATGGTGGAACTGTTCTACCTCTTCAACTGCCGTTCGTTGACGCACTCGATGTTCTCCGTGGGCGTATTCTCGAACCCGTGGATTCTTCGAGGCTGCGCGGCGATGATTGCCGCTCAGCTGCTTTTCACCTACGCGCGGTTCATGAACCGGCTGTTTCACACTGCGCCCATCAGCGCCGAGGCGAAGGCGCTGCATGGCCGCTACCTGCCGCAGATTCAGGAGCGCGTGAAAACCATCAACCCGTCGGAATTGCTCCCGCTCATCCGCGGGCAGTAGGTCCAGACGAACCCTGTCCTGGCAGGGACGGAGCGAAGGACAGTGCGCCCGCGCGATCGGCCATCCGCCATGCGACTGTTGGAGAAACACAACCTCTGAATCATTATGTCCGGGTCGCTGCGCGCCAATACGTGTTCTGCCCGGTAACCGTTGATGGGCGAATCCGTTTCAAACGTCAGCCGAACTTGAACCAAAGCCGAGCATCCGGTTGAGCCCCAGGCCCGCCCACCGTTCACTTTTGTCAGGAGTTTCCACCCATCGCCCGCTCCAGCCACGGTATCTGTACGAGCCTGCACCGGGTCATCGGACAGCCGAGCGCGGCTCCAGTTCGATGAGTTTCTGCCGAATGGCCTGGGCGATACGCGTGTGGCCGGCCGCGCGCAGATGGGATCCGTCAGCAAACATCTCCGACAAGTTCTCCGCCTGGAGCACTGAACGCATGGAGAGCATTCCCACGTGCCGGTTCGTCTGCGAAGCTGCAAACTCCTCCAGCCGACTCTCCACAAATGACAATTGTCCGGAGCTGTCCTTCACGACGGACCTCTGTGTGATCAGGAGCACTGATGTGCCCTGAGCCATCGCCTTTGCGATGGTTTCACGAGTGATCTCATGCACACGCGCATTCCAACGATCGAGGGTTTCTCCCTTTGCGGAGGCTGCCACTTCCGCATCGACGTCACTCAGTCCCGACTTTTCCCGGACCTTCTCCGGCAACCATTCCCAGAAGATGCGCTCCGTCTTGGCTTCATGGAGGCGACGGAAGACGAGGCTTTTCATCAGCCAGGTCCGCGGGTGCCATCCCTTGTTGTCCTGGCTGCGACGGTATTCCCTCTCGTCCTCGAATTCATTGGAGTCATTGAGGTGAAGCACGAGGAGGCTGGGTTTGTAGCGCAGGGCCCGCAGGGCGGTGATCTGGATCCGACGCGCGCCATACCCGGGGACGGCCAGGTTCCAGACTTCAGCCGGAGCTCCGGCGGAATTCAGCATGTCCTCCAGCTGTTTGGCATAGGAGGCAGCCAGGCTCGGGCCTCTCGGAACCGAGTCTCCCGCCACCAGGATTCTGGAAACGCCCGGAGCGGGATCTGCTGCGTACGTTTGGGGGTGGAACCGTCTGCCACCCGCGCGGAAAAGCCGCACGGATCCCCGGGTTGAATCATCGAACCCGGCGTTGGGATGATAGCCGTAGTCGAAGCGGCCCTCGAAACTTCTGCCAAAGAAAATCCGCGCGGAACCTTCTGCGATGATCAGCACGCCTGCGACCACCAGAAACGACCGGGTGATCCACGCACGAAAAGTGGGAGGGGTTTCCATGGTTCAGAATTGAAAATAGATGAACTCCTGCTCCCCCGCCGCTGCACTCGCTATGGCTGCGATCACCAGTGTGTAAGCGACGCCTCGAACAGGCCACGGCCAATGGATCAGACCGCTTTCACACCCGTGCCGACGGCAGGCCAGTTGCCAGGCGAAAAGCGGGAGAACGTGGATCGACAGCCAGGCCCATGCCCCCGCCGATGGCAGCGCTCCAGTGACATCCATGGTTGAAATCCCGTTGAACCAGCGTGCGATGGCGGTCAGGTCGCCGCTTCTGAATAGAACCCACCCGATCAATGTCCAGATCCACATCAGCGGGACTGCGAAGTGTTGCGTCCAGCCCGTCCCTCCGCTCTCCATGCGAGCCAACCCGGGGAGTCGATAGAGGCTGAGGATCGCGGCATGCCATGCTCCCCAGAGGACGAAGTTCCACGCGGCGCCGTGCCAAAGTCCGGCCAGGAGCATGGAGATCCACAGATTCAAAAGCGTCCGCGTCATTCCGTGGCGGTTTCCGCCCAGAGGGATATAGACGTAGTCTCTAAACCATGAAGAGAGGGTGATGTGCCATCGCTGCCAGAACTCGGAAGGCCCCCGGGCAAGGTAGGGGAAGCGAAAGTTTTGTGAGAGTTCGATCCCGAGCAGCCGGGCTGAGCCTATGGCCATGTCGGTATAGCCCGAGAAGTCACCGTAGATCTGGAACGCAAATGCGATGGATCCCAGAAGCGCCCAGGACCAGTTGAGGGGGGTGGCGGGATCGAAAGCGTAATTGGGGAGGATGGCGCAGGAGTCAGCCACCACCACCTTCTTGAAGCATCCAATCAGAAGCAGCCGCAGGCCGATGTGAAGGTGGTCGATCCTCCAGATTCGTGCGATCTCGAACTGGGGGAGGAATTTTCCAACGCGCTCGATTGGACCTGAAATCAGCTGTGGGAAGAACGCGAGGTAGGCGGCGAACAGAACAAAACTGCGGGCGGGGTTGGAACGGCCTTTATAGACGTCGACGGCGTAGCTGATGGACTGGAACGTGTAGAAGGAAATGGCGATGGGCAGGATGATCGTGGGCAATGTCCAGCCAGCCTGGATGCCGGAGAATGAAAGAGCGTTGCTGAGGGAGTTTGCGAAAAAGTTGAAGTATTTGAAGAACGCCAACACGCCGAGGTTTGTTCCGATACTGAGCCAGAGGAACCCGAGTCTGCGGCGATTGCTCTCCAGTCTCCAAAGGATCGGGTAGGCGAGGGTGAAGAGCAGGGGCAGGGCTGCGGTTGCCACCCAGGCGAGGGGAGGCGCGACCAGGCTGGATGCTTGGTCCGGAGGTGCCAGCATGGAACCCAGATGACAGAGGCTCACCCAGGCGAAAGGTGTCGATGAGGCGAGCAGCACGTGTCGGAGAGGGCGACGTTCACCCACCAGGGCGAGGGTGCAAAAGAAGTCCACGGTGGTGGAACAGAGCAGCAGGGCACCGAAGCGCGGATCCCAGGATGCGTAAAAGGCGTAGCTGGCCACCAGAAGCAGCCAGTGTCTTCCCCTCAACGGCAGCTGCCAGTACAGCACTGCCACCGCTGCGAGAAAGAAAGGGTACTTCCAGTCGATGAAGGACACGGGCGAAAGCTAGCGTCCGGTGCTTGTGCAGCGCAAGATCCGCGGCGGGCTTCCTGCATTTGTCGCGCAGGATCCCGGGAAGAGATCAACCCCGTTTCTTGGGAGAGAAACCCGGCGGCAGGTTGCTGGGTGGAGGGGGGGCGGCTGCTGAGGTGGCGGGTGCGTCGGCCACGAAGGTTGGATCCAAATCCGCCAGTCGATCCTTTGCCTTTTTCGCCGGGCCGGTCGCCGGATGCTCCGTGGCGATGCGCTTCAACCAGGCTAGAGCCTGCTCCTGCTTGTTGAGCTTGCCGGAGTAGAGGTTGACGAGGTGAATGGCCGCCCAGCCCCAGCGATCCCCGTTGAACCTGTGTGAAAGCACCTCCTCATACTCGAGTGCGGCAGCCAGCGGATTTTGCAGCTCGTTCTCGTAGAGCTCCGCGATGCGGATCTGGGCATAGATCTCACGGGGATTCTTCTTGAGGAAGGCACGCAGCAAACGCACGGCTTCCAGATGATCTCCCGACAGGGCCACGTGCTCGGCGTGGTCATAGTCCGGGTTGTGAACCCCCTCAAGGTTGTCGTTGTAGATCAGTTCCGTCGTCTTGCTTACAAACCATCCGGAGACATCGCGAGAAAGAAGGAGCCCCAAGCCAACGATGCCTGCGAGGAGTATTCCGCCATACAGAATCATCTTTCCCTGGGCAGCGGTGTTGTGCTTTCGGGGGGCAGGTTCCGTGATCTCTCCCGGAGTCGCGGGGTCGGAGGGGGCGGTCGCATCCGTCGATGCCCGCCAGCTCGAATAAAACCCTGTAGCTGCCCACAAGGTGATCAGCAGCAGGGCGACATAAAGCACGATCTTGAACCAAGGTTTCATTCAATGAGGCCAGATCCATCCAGGCTTCCTCAGCAAGGAGGCGCAGTCCCGTCGGACAGCCAAACCAAACCAGAAAGCAGACAATGAATCAACCCGGAGTTCCGATGATCCATGGGACACTGCTCTAGGTGAGTGAATTCGCCTCGTCTCCGGTTGCTTCGCGCATTGCGCTGAACAGCGATCCAGCGGCTCCGGCAGCGACAGGTTTCTTGGGCTGCTTGCCGTTGTCCCATTCCACCAGGTGTGGCGGAAGCTCCCGCAGAAAAGGGGACGGATGACAGGGGAGGGCCTGGCCATAGCGCTTCCGGGCCGAACAGAAGCTCATCATGAGGGTCTCTTGCGCACGGGTGATCGCCACGTAAAACAACCGCCTCTCCTCGTCGAGTGTGTTTTCTTCCTTCGATCGGGAATGAGGAAGCAAACCATCCTCCATGCCGACGACAAATACGTGAGGAAACTCCAGACCTTTGCAGCTGTGCATCGTGATTAATGTGACCTCATCATTCCGTGCCTCCTTCTCAGCCGCCCGCTCCCCATCCAGTGTGATCGCATCGAGAAAATCCTCCAGCTTCCGGCGTGACTCTGTCGTGGAGGATTCCCCGGGGTCCAACGACGACGTGAGCTCCTTCACGTTTCTGATCCTGCCATCTGCCATCTCGGGATTCTTCTCGCCGCGTCGCAATTCCTCGAAGTAGCCGATCTCGGTCAGAAAGTCCTCTGTCCAGCTCTTCAGGAGCATGGACTGGCCATCATCGAGTTGAGCCGATCTTCGCTCGATCCATTCCACGAATGCGCGGATGCTCTCAGCCGTTCGCGTGAGAAAGCTGGCTTGCACGTCGGTGTGGCGCATGGCTGCGAACACCGAGCAGTTGCGCTCCTGGCTCGCGGCCAGGAGCCGTTCCATTGTGACATCGCTGAGTCCGCGGGGAGGGGTGTTGGCAATTCGCAGCAAACTGATGTCGTCATGGGGGTTGATCAACATCTTCAGATACGCCAGGAAGTCCTTGATCTCCCGTCGATCAAAATAGCTCTGTCCGCCGATCAGATGGTAACGGATCCTAGCCTGCCGGAGCGCGGTTTCAATGGCGCGGGATTGCTGGTTCGTGCGGAACAGAATGGCCTGCTCCCCCCAGTTGATCCGTCGGCCCTGCCGGTTGAACTCGATGTCCTCGGCGATGGCCGTGGCTTCGGCCTCGTCGCTGTCATAGGCTCGAATGCCGATCAGGCTGCCTTTCCCCTTCTGCGACCAGAGGTTCTTCACCCGCCTTCGCGCATTGTTCTTAATCACCGCATTGGCGGCCTCGAGGATCATGTTGGTGGAGCGATAGTTCTGCTCCAGCTTGATGACCTTCACCTTCGGGAAATGCTTCTCAATCTCGAGAAGATTCGCCGTGTCCGCCCCACGCCAGCCGTAAATGCTCTGGTCATCGTCACCTACCACGCAGAGATTCTGATGCTCGCCCGCCAGGAACTTGATCAGACGAAACTGCGATGCGTTGGTGTCCTGATACTCATCGACCATGACGTAGCGGTACCTCTGCCGGCAGGCAGCAAGGGCGTCCGGGTGCTCATCAAACAAGCGCAACGTCAGGAGTATGAGATCATCGAAATCGACAGCATTTGCAGCCCGGAGAGCCGACTCGTATTTGGCCTGAACATGTTGTGCGAGCGCGACCACGCTCGGATCCGATATCCGCATCGGACCGCCATTGCGGAACTTGCTGAGCATCGCCAGGACGGCGTGCGGATCTGTCTTCTCACCTTTCGCCGAGATGTGGCTGAGGATTTTTTTAATGGCTGCGATCTGGTCTGATTCGTCGAAGATCACGAAGCCCTTCTTGTAGCCCAGCTTCTCGATGTGCTGGCGCAGGATGCGGACGCACAAGGAATGAAAAGTGCAGAGCGTGGGTTTGTCTGGCTGCGAGCCGTCCGCCGGCTTTGGACGTCGGGGCAAAAGCTTTCCCACACGCTCCGCCATCTCCCGCGCCGCCTTGTTGGTGAAGGTCACCGCGAGAATGTTCGACTGTGCGATCCCCTCCTGGGCCATGTAGGCGATGCGATGGGTGATGACACGGGTCTTGCCTGTCCCGGCGCC
>Ga0194132_10008838_pt1 | contig 14222 bp, 13 predicted proteins | sample TA2KigOf80mmetaG_FD_148612 | JGI IMG/M metagenome (GOLD analysis project Ga0194132, IMG submission 148612) | Freshwater microbial communities from Lake Tanganyika, Tanzania - TA2015054 Kigoma Offshore 80m | ecosystem: Environmental > Aquatic > Freshwater > Lake | place: Tanzania: Lake... | reverse complement strand
ACGCCGGCGCGGGTGTGGGGGCCCCCAGAAACGCAAACGTGCGCTCACCACCACGGACTTCGATGTTGAGGGGACACAATCCGACGATATCGCCGGCCGAGTTCACCAGCACAAACGACTGCCCCGACACAAACGCGTCACCGGCGATCGCCGTGGCCCACGCAATCCACGTGGTCGTCTGCCAGAACCACGCCGTGTCCCAGGCGGCTGCACACGCGTCCCATCGGGCGACCAAATCGCCCGAGAGCGGCACCACACGAAGGCCGGCCGTCATTGCGCGGGTTCCGAAGGCGCCAACGTCAGATGTGCCGTGGCCGCCGCGTGCGAGAGCGTCGGACGCCGTCCCGATCGCAACAGGTCGCCGGCGGCCGTGCCGGTATTGAGAATCAGATCGATCGCCGACATGTGTGAGACAAACGGCCCGTGTGGTTGCGGGTACACCGGGTGTTCATACCGGTGATAGACCAGATCGATGCCGTGATCCGCGAAGCGGTTGTCCTGATCGATGTAGACGTGTGATCCGAGCGGCGACAGATAGCGTGTCGCCCCCACCGCCTTGCAGACCGACAGCAGGCGATCGACCTTGTGGCCCTGCGCGGCCAGCGACGAACTGCGCAGAAGCGGTGTCGTGATGCCAAACGCGGCGCACATCCAGGAGATGACGTCCTGGTTGAGCGCCGCCAGCCTGGCCTGCCGTGCCGCAAGCACTTCGCCGAACTGCGCGGCATACGGGGCGTAACACGCCGCGCGGCCGTAGGCGTGCTGCAGGGTGCGTGTGTGTTTGTCCCGAAAATCCCCGTCGGGATCGATCTCGACCTCCTGGATGGTCTGATCGCGCTTGCCTTTCGACAACACCGGCACGGTCAGCCACGTCTCACCGGCGGCGGTTTTGACACGATTCCGTTGCTGCCAGCTTCGTTTGTCGAACTGCACGCAGTCGTACAACACGAACACATCACACTGGTCGATCATGTCAAGGTACCCCGCCCACGGCAGGTACGTCGGCTGCATGATCGCAATCGTCTTGCTGCCGGTCACTGGGGGTCCTTGGATTCCTTTGGCGCGTATCCGGTGTTGACGAAATAGTTCAACTGGGACGCGTCCTGCGATTTCAGCTCGGCGGCCTTCCCCATGTAGACGCCGTTGGGCACGGTGTCCTTGACCACCATGGCCCCCGCGCCAATCACGCCGCCCGCCGCAATGGTCAGGCCGTCACGAATGGCGGAATTGACGCCAAAAAAGCAGAACGGCTCAATCGTCACGTGGCCGGAGACCACGACGTGTGACGTCAGGAAACAGTGGTCACCGATGACCGAGTGATGCCCGATGTGGTTGCCGCTCCACAACGTCACGTTGTTGCCAATGGTCACAAACGGCTGAATGGTCTGGTTCTCGAAAATGAAGCAGTTGTCGCCGAACACGGTGTCTCCCCAGGACACCAGCCGCGAACAAATCAGGTTCGGCAGCGTATAGCCCTTGGCTTTCGCCTCCGTATATTTCTGCGCTCTGGTCTGGTTCAGCTTGCTGTAGCTGAGAGCCACAAACAGTTCGTAGGTGTCCGGCGGGTGACTCTCCAGCAGTCCCTCAAACGGCACCACGGGTCGGTCGCAGAAGGTCGACCGATCCAGGCGATCGGCGTCGCCCGTGAATGCGACGATGTCGCGCCCCAGGTCCTTCGTAAAATAGAAATGCGCGAGCTGGCCGACGTCGCCGAGTCCGAAAATGACGATGGGTTTGTTGCGTCCGGTGGTACTCATCGTGTCAGCGCCTCCCACGTCACAATTTCACCCTTCGCCACGTCCGTCGTCAGACGCCGCCCCACGAGTCCGCCAATCAACCGCGGGCGAATGCCGTTGGCCGGCCGCGCCGCCGTCAGGTCATCGGCCGTCAGTGTCGTCCCCGCCGCCAGGTCACGCGCGGCGCGCAGACTCTCCCGACGGGCCTCGCGGCTCTCCTCCACCAGCATCTGCTTCTGCCAGGACCCGAGACTCGCACGTGCCTCCCGGATCCCCGTCACCATCGCCGCAAAGTCGGCGGGCTCAAGCGCATAGAAATGATCCGGGCCGCTGCCCTCGCGATCGAGGGTGAAATGTTTCTCAATCATGCATGCCCCGAGCGCCGCCGCCACGATCGGCACGGTCAGCCCCAGACTGTGGTCGGAAAAACCGACCGGCACATGGAACGCGTGGCGCAGCGTGTCCATGACACGCAGGTTCGCCTGATCCGGCGTGCTGGGATACAACGCCGAGCACTGGAACAACGCCACCTGATCATTGCCGGCGCCCTTGACGACCTCGATCGCCTCATGGATGTCGGCCAAATCGCACATCCCGGTGGAGATCAGCACGGGCTGTCCCTGCGCGGCCGCGTGCGCGACCAAGGGGAGATTCGTGGTCTCTGACGAGGCGATCTTGTACGCCGGCGCGTTGGACGCGGCCAGGACATCGATGGCGCCGATGTCGAACGGGCTGGCAAGAAACACCACCCCGCGCGCGGCCGCGTGCGCGGCCAGTTCCGGCACCCACTCGCGCGGCAGTTCCAGATTCTTGATGATCTGGTAGAGATCGCCTCCCTGCGGATACAGGACATCCGCCGAGAACAACTGGAACTTCACCGCATCGGCGCCCGCATCGGCGGCCGCGTCAATGAGGCGCTTGGCCTGGTCACGATTCTTGTCGTGATTGGAGCCAATCTCAGCAATCACCAGGACCGGCTCGTTCCCACCGACCAGCCGTCCACCAATTGTCACGTTTTCTCTCATGCCGCACTCACCTTCGGAAGCAGATCCAACACACGTTCGCGACCACGGCCGTCCACCAGCGCACGGCCGCACACAGACATCGATTCACGTACGACCCGATCGCGCAGCAGGCGGGCCACGGCCGAGTGAAGATCCGGCCAGCGCCCGTGCGCGTCCGGCGCCACGACCAGCGTCGAGCCTCCGGTGGCGAACGCGGCGTTCAGGGCAGGGTCACTGTTGGGCCGGGCGACAATCACGCTGGGTGTGCCGGTCACGGCCGTCTCGTATTTTGTCAGGCCGTCGCCGGTAATCGCGGCGTCCGCCCACAGAAATTGTGCCGCCATGTCTTCGGGTTGCTCGACCAGATGCCAGTCGCCAGGGCTCGCGGCCACCCGCGCGGCAATGGCCGCGCGCTCCTCGGCCGACATGCCGGGTCCAATCACCACCCGCACGGCCAGACCGGACACACCCGCCGCGGCGACCGCGTCGACGATGCGCGGAGTCAGGCGGGCCGGATCGCTGCCGCCCACCGCCACGAGCACGCGCGACACGTCCACGGCGATCGCCCGCGGTGTGGAGGCCGCACGAATGAATTCCGGCCGGAAAATGAAGTACTCCGGCCCCCACAACACCCGGGGGGGACGCGCCTCGACGGGCCGCGGCAGGAGGTACGGATTGACCACCACGTCGGCGACCGGATCGAGGTGGTAGCCGGCCGCGATCACCATCAGGAACCCTGCGTTCTGTTTCAGCGCGGCGTGAAACGCGTCGAGTTCACCGACGCGATCAAGGGCCGGCTTGGTGCAGACATCCGTAATGACCGTTGACGCTCCCACACGCCGCATCAGCACCGACGTGACCACCGCGTCGTCGGCCAACGACTCTGGGCTGACACGTTCGACCTGAAAGCCACGACACGCGTCGGGCAGCGCCGTGGGCCGTCCAGGCGCGTCGGTGACAACCAGCACGGGGGTCAGGCCACGCGCCCTCATGCCCTCTGCGAGAGCGACGCAGCGCATCAGATGTCCGAATCCCACCTCGGCCCCGGCTTCGGCGCGCAGCAGGACCGGGGCGGCGCTCATCGACGCGCGCCGCAGTGCTCCGCTTCGTGCGGACACGGCGTCGCCGGGCACGTCTGATCACACGCGTTGTACCTGCGGAAGACCGGACGGGTGGGCGGGCCCACCAGGTAGTCACCGATCCCGTGATCGAGGGCGGCCTTGTAGACACCACACGCCGCGTCAAACGCCTCGATGACATGCGCCACGTCGGCATCCGTGTGCGAGAAACACGGCAGGAAGATCCCCTGGAACAGCACCCCGCGCGCGATCATCTCCTGCAGCAGCAACGTCCGCATCGGAATGGAGACGCGACCCTCGCGGTCGCGGCAGACGGTGATGACACGCCACGGTGCGGCATGTACTTCAAGGTGCGACTGCAGTCCGTGGCGCGCTGCGGCCGCGCGCCAGCCCGCAGTCACGGCAGCCGCGAGGCGGCGCTGGTGTCCGATGACGTCGTGGGTCTGATACGTCTGCAGCACGGCGAGGGCGGCGGCAATCGCGTGCGCCTCGCCGCCATGGGTGGTCGACACCAGAAACACACGGGGCCGTTCCAGTTGTTTGATGCCGCCCAGGTCCATGATGTCGGCGCGACCGGTCATCGCGCAGAAGGAGAACCCGTTGCCGATGGCCTTGCCCCACGTGATGAGGTCGGGGGTGATCCCCAGGTTGGCGTATCCGCCGGGCCACCCCGCGCGATAGCCGGTCACCATCTCGTCACAAATGAAGATCGCCCCGTCACGCTGGGTCATTTCCGCCACCGCGCGGATGGCATCGGGCGGGGCCGGGATCACTTCCTCCGGTTCGGAAATCACCGCCGCGATGCGGCCGGGGTACGCGCGAAACAACGCGGCCAGCGTCTCGGGCCGCAGGGAATCGTAGGTCACCGACAGCGCGCGGACGTCCTCCGGCACTCCGGCCGCGCACGCGGTGCGGCCGATGAACCAGTCGTCGTAGCTGTAGAAGGCATGGTTGCCGGGAAACGCCACCAGATCACGTCCAGTGAACGCGCGCGCGAGCCTGACGGCCGCACTCGTCAACGTCGATCCGTTCTTGCCGAACTTCACGCGCTCCGCGCCGGGCACGGCAGCCATGAACGCTTCGGCAAACTCGAGTTCGATCGACGCGGGACGCTGGAAGTTCACCCCACGCTCCACCTGCGCATGGACGGCGTCCACCACGGCCGGGTACGCATGACCGAGGCTGACCGATCCGAGCGCCATCGAACAGTCGATGAATTCGTTGTCGTCGATGTCCCACACGTGGGAGCCCTTCCCGCGGCTGATCGCCGCAGGCGCACGCACAGGGAACTGGTCGTCCCCCTTGGAATAGGTATGGGCGCCACCGGGGATCGCCTGGTGCACACGAGCGCGGTAGTCATCGGAACGGGAGAAATTCGTGATCGTGGGCTTCACTTGAACCACCTCTCAAAGGCGCAATAGGGTTGCACCAACTGCTGCAGCTCCGGATGCGCGTCCACAAACTCAACAATCTTTCGCAGGGGAATTCTCGGCGCCTCGGCCTGCAGCGCTTCGTAAATGCGGCGGCACAACACGAGGTCTTCGGGGTAATCGATCGTCAGGCGCAAGTCCATTCGGTTCACCTCGGGAGGCGCCTCTATCGTCTCGACGCGGAATTCATCCTGGTGCTCACGGATATACAGGGAACACAGCTCGGACCGATGGCGATCTTCGCCGTTGGCGTGACTGCGCTCCAGCGCTTCGAGGCGGATCATCTCGAAGCCGGGGCCATCGGGCACACCGGCCAGCGCCGTGATGTCATTGTCATGGGCCAGGTGACGCGCCCAGGCATCCGGAATCGGCTCGAAGTAGATGAACGGCGACTCGGTCGTGATGCGGAAGACATCCGTCCCGCCGCCGGCCTGGCCGCACAGAATCAGCCGGTGCAGCACATCCGTTTCATCGCCGACAATCGACTTGATGCCGTGGCGTGTCGCTACCTCGTGGAAGGGCTCGTTTTCAGCGCCCTCGGCTACGCCCAACACGACATCGCTGATCGTCGGCTCCGACTGCACGAACTTGATCATGTAGTCGATGACCGAGATCTGCTGGGCGACGTCAAGCGCCTGCAGGGGTTTGCCATAGAGGCGAGTGCCATGGGCGCGACAGGCCAGCGCCGCCACCAGTTTTCTCATCGCAGCCACTCCTTGTACACCGGTGTTCCACTCCTCAGATCCCGAGCCGCCGTCCGGCCGACCGCATCCGACATCATCCGCGCCGGCGTGAGCCCGTCGGTCATCGGCGCCCGCAAACCGATGACGTCGTCCTCGGTGATGCGGGTGCCGACCGGCACGTCACGCGTCATGACCAGCACCTTGACGGACCGCTGACCGTAGGCCGTCTCGCCCGCCGACAACTGGAGCTCGGGTGATCCCAGCGCGAGCATGGCCGCCCGGAGCCGGCCGACGTACACCGCGAACTCGTCGGGTTCGAGTGCCGATACGGCGTCCTCCAGCCCGAGGGCGCGGTGCAGTGTCACGTGTTTTTCGATCACGGTGGCGCCCAGCGGAAGGGCCAGCAACCCGAGCCAGCCGGCCTCGTCGAGCGAACCGTCCGCGTGATCCATGAACCCCAGACGGAGTCCCGGACAACGCGCAGCAATGGCCGGGATTCGCGCGATGTGATTTTCGCCAATCGGCGTCGGTTCCCCCTGATACCCGAACATCAGCGTTGCCCGCCCGGGCGCAATCGCGTAACTCTCCAGGGTGCGCACGATGTCATCGTACTCAATGCCGCCGGCCGACAGGTACACGTGCGGGGCACGCGCGATGGCCGCGCGGGCCAGTCGCGTGTTGTAGAAATCCGTGGAGTGCAACTTGACGCCGGCCGCGCCCAGCTCCAGGGCGAGACGCAACGAGCGTTCGCCGAAGATGTCAAACACGAGGCCGATGCCCGCCTCGCGGGCGGCCTGCGCGACCCGGCCCCACGACGCATCGCTCATCTCCAGCTGCTTGAAGAGACCGAAATACGCGTAATCGGGTGTCGCCAGTTCCTCCGCGTACACCAGTTGAAACTTGACGATGTCGGCGCCGCCGGCCTGGGCCGCGCGCACCAGCAGCAGCGCCAGGCGCTCGCTGCCTTCGAAGCCCTGGGCTGCCTCGGCGATGATTTCCAGATCGCCCGTCATTACCGGCCTCCGGCCGGCAGGTCGATCCGGAACCCGGCCTTCACGGCGTCGTCACGGAACATCTTGACGGTCTCGAGCGAGAACTCATCGAGATCCTTGCCGACACCCGACAGTTTCTTGAGGATGTCGTTGGTGACCGTGATGATGTCGCACCCCATGTCATCGGCCTGCATGATGTTGAACAACTCGCGGGGGCTCGCCCAGATGAGTTCGGCGCGGGGCCGCGTCCGCACGAGGTCGAGGGACGCCTGCATGATGGGCAACGGGTCGCGGCCGGTGTCGGCGATGCGGCCGGCAAACACCGAGATGTACGCGGCGGCGTCGCCCTGCAACGCGTCCATCGTGCGCTGCACCTGATCGGTTGTCATGATGGCGGTGATGTTCAGCGCCACGCCCTGGCGGGACAGGCGGCTGATCAGCGGCCCGCTGAACTCGCGACGGGTGTTGGTGATCGGAATCTTCACATTCACGTTGCGGCCCCACGAGGCGATTTCCAGCGCCTGCGCTTCCATCTCGGCAAATTCGTCGGAAAACACTTCGAACGAAATCGGCCGATCGGGCACGGCGGCCAGCACCTCCAGGGCAAAGGCGCGATAGTCACTGATGCCGGCTTTGCGCATCAAGGTGGGATTGGTCGTGAACCCCTTGATCCACGGCTGGCGGGCGAGATCGAGAATGCCCTGAAGTTCGGCCCCATCACCGAACACTTTGACGCGAAGCTGCTCTGCTGTTTTCATGATTGGTTTCACTCGAGTGACGGCCAGTTGGCCGGGTTGATCAAATCCCTGTCGTCTGAGGCCAGCGAGGCCGGCGGAGGGAGGACGGAGCCCTCGGCCGCTCGCAGAATGTCGGTGAGATGCGCCACACTGTCCACACCCACCACCACACGGGTGATTTCCGCCGGCGCGAGCGCGGTGCGCAGACAGGCCTCAAGGCGGGTCACGCCGGCGCTCCGCACCCAGTCGTCGTAGAGCCGCCAGCGTTGATGCCACCGCGCGAATGTGGCGGGCCTGTGCTCTGGACTCATGAGCAACAGCCCCTGCAGAAACGCCGAGCGGGTGTGCACCTCAATGCCGCGGGCCGCGAGTCTCGCCAGCCAGCCGGTGCGCGCGAAGCGATCATCCAGCACGTTGAACGGCAGTTGCACGATGTCGATGTCGAAACGGGCCGTCATCACATCCAGTTCCGCCGGTTCATACACCGAAATCCCGATCTTGCGGGCCAGACCGTCGGCCTTGACCTGCTGCAGCGCCGCAAACAGATCCTCGCCGCCGGGCTCCAGCAACTGGCCGGGACGATGGAGCATCAACCCATGAAGCTGTGGGCACCCGAGGCGGTCCAGCGAGGAGCGGGCGGTGGACACCACCCACGCCCCGATGTCGGCACAACCGGCTGGACATGCAGGCAGCTTCGTGACGACATCCCAGGTCGAGACACCAATCTCACCCAGGCGTGCTTCGCTGTCGCCATACCCGACGGCGGTATCGAGCGTCGTGATACCGTGCGCCTCAGCCGTTCGGACAATGGCCGCCGCCTCCGGGAGGGGCATCCGGCCGGCCGTGTTGGCGATGCCGTAGTTCAGTCCGAACTGAACGGTGCCGAGCGCGAGTTTCACCCGAGGACTTCCCGCAAGGACGCAAGGACCAGTTGCTGCTGCTCGTCGGTCAGGTCGTAATAGAGGGGCAACGTCAACGCCTCCTGGTAGTACTCGAACGCGGCCGGGGAATCTTCAGGACGGAACCCCAGACGACGGTAATGCGGATGTGCCGTCACGGGAATGTAGTGGACCTGCGTCACGATCCCTTTGGCGCGCAGCTTGAGCATCACGTCGTTTCTGGTCGTGCCTGCGGCGGCAAAATTGATCCGGACGACATAAATGTGCAGCCCGCTGGTCGTGCCTCCCACCGGCTGCGCCGGACGGATATGCGGCAGCCCCGACAGGGCGCGGTCGTAGGCCGCCGCGAGCGCGCGCCGACGCGCCAGGAACCGAGCGAGCTTGCCAAACTGTGAGAGTCCCAGCGCACACTGAATATCGGTGATCCGATAGTGGTAGCCGAGCTCCTGCATCTCGTAGTACCACGGGTCCCGCACGCCGTGGGTGCTCGCCTGTTCTGGCACCTGGAGCGCATCGTCCAGTTTGTTGATGCCATGACTGCGTAGACGGAGCAGGTCGCGGTAGGTCGCCTCGTCATTGGTCATGATCATGCCGCCTTCGCCGGATGCAATTGCCTTCACGGGGTGAAAGGAGAACACGGTCATCAGCGAATGCGCGCAGGAGCCGACGCGCCGTCCGTCTGGGTACACGGCGCCGAGCGCGTGCGCTGCGTCCTCGATCACGACGGCACCGGCCGCATCGGCGGCGGCCTTGATGGCCGGCATGTCGCAGGGCAGCCCGGCGAAATGGACCGGCACCACCGCGCGCACATTAGGGTGGGCGGCCAGGACCCTCACGAGGCTTTCCGCCGACAGGTTGACCGTCGAGGGATCGACGTCGGCAAAAAGCGCGTCGCCGCCGACATACAGGGCGGCATTGGAGCTGGCGACAAACGTGATGGGAGATGTAACCAGGGCCGTGCCCGGGCCCACGCCGGCGGCCAGCGCCGCGAGGTGAAGCCCCGCGGTACAGCTGGAGACCGCGACGGCGTATCTGGCGCCGACATACTCGGCCACCGCTCGCTCAAACGCCTCGACGGTCGGCCCCTGGGTCAGTTCGCCCTTTCTCAGGACATCCACAACCGCCTGGATGTCCGCTTCATCGATATGGTGCCGTCCGTAGGGGATCATAAATTCTGCAGTTCCTTCGCCTGCCCAGTAAGTTCCTGCTCGCGCAGTCTCACAAGATGTGCCTCCACGCCGCCCAGAGGTCTGCCCAGGATGCGGCGCACCGCACCATTGGACAGGCTCATGTCGAGAGGCCGGCGGACCAGGCTGGGGTGATCCACCAGCCGGCCCTCGCGTATCAGCGACGCGTCGAGCGCAAACGCGCTCGCCAGACGACGACCGAAGTCGAGCTTCGACACACGGTCGTCACCAACGACGTGCAGAATGCCGGTCGCCCCGCAGTCGAGCAGTGCGTGCACCGCTTCAATCAGCGGCTCCGCAAGCATCGGGGTGTAGAACACATCGGAGAAGAGCGTCAACGGGTGTCCCTTGCGGAGGGAGTGGATCATCTGTTCGCTGAACGACCATCGATAGCTGGGTCCCCAACCGTAGAAATTGGTCCGAACCACGAGCGCATCGGGCAACACAGCAAGGACGCGCGTCTCTGCCTCGGCCTTGGTGCGTCCGTACACATTCTGCGGCGCCAGGGCATCGGTTTCGACGGCAAGGGCGCTCTGCCCCCCCACCAGATGGTCCGTGGAGATCTGGACCATGCGCATGCCTCGGGAGGCACACGCCAGCGCGACGTTCGCCGCGAGTTCCACATTCACATGGTGCGCAAGCGCGGGGTCCGCCTCGCACGCTTCCACATTGGTGAGCCCCGCCGTGTGGATCACGACGGCGGGCTGCACGGCATCAAGGGCGCCGACGATCTCGTCCACCCGTTCGAGCGACAGCCGCCTGGAGGTGACGCCCTCGAGCGCGACGTCGCGCCGATGCATCGCCAGCGTCACAGCGTTGCGCGACCTCCGGGTGAGCGCCCAGTTTAATGCGAGCAGACCGGACCCGCCGGTGATGAGGACCGTTTCAGTCACGTCGTCAGATCGTGGTGAACTTGGCCTGGTTTGCCCGGATCCACGACTGGAGGGTGGCGATTGGCATCCACTCGGTGTTGTTGTCGGAGGTGTAGGTGAATCCGTCGGCCACCCGGGTGCCGCCGCTGTTGCGCGCCGGATCCGAGGACCAGCCATGAATGGCCGGCAGGATCTTGTAATGGCTGGAATACTCGAAGGTGTGCAGCGCATCCTCCGCGCCGATCATCTGTTCGTGGATCTTCTCCCCGGGCCGAACGCCGATGATCCGGTGGGTCGCGTCCGGCGCGACCGCGCGCGCGATATCGAGAATCGTCATCGACGGGATCTTCTTGACGTAGATTTCGCCGCCGGTCATGTCCTCGAAGGCGTGCCAGACCAGTTCGACACCCTGCTCGAGCGTGATCATGAATCGTGTCATCCGATCATCGGTGATCGGCAGTTCGCCGGTCCTGGCCAGGTTCATGAAGAACGGAATCACCGATCCGCGCGAGCCCATGACGTTGCCATAGCGCACGACTGAAAACGTAGTCCGGTGGGTGCCGGCGTAGGCATTGGCCGCCACGAACAACTTGTCGGACGCCAGCTTGGTAGCGCCGTACAGATTGATCGGATTGCTCGCCTTGTCGGTCGACAGCGCCACCACCCGCTTGATGCCGCGGGCGATGCACGCGTCGACCAGGTTCATGGCTCCGTTGATGTTGGTCTTGATGCATTCAAACGGGTTGTACTCCGCGGTCGGCACAATCTTGGTCGCCGCCGCGTGCACCACGTAGTCGATTCCGTCCAGCGCCCGTGTCAGACGTGACTGGTCGCGCACATCGCCGATGATGAACTGCACCCGGGGATCGCGCTCGAATTTTTGCGCCATATCCCACTGTTTCATCTCATCTCGCGAGTAGATGACCAGCCGTGCCGGATTGTATTTCGTGAGGGTCATTGGGACAAACGCGTGGCCGAATGACCCCGTCCCGCCAGTAATCAGTATCGATGCGTTACTCAACATGATTGTTCACACCCAAATGGCCGGCTCTCCGGAGCCAGCAAGCGCGGCCAAATCCGCGCGAATCTTGTCTGTCTGCGCCAGCGACATGACGATGATGCGTGCCGAGGCGGCCGAGCCGGGCAACCCATGCGCCAGATCCCCCGCCGCACAAACCGGGACCCCGAAGAAGCGGCCGCGCGATTCATCGTCAATCGCCGCGACCAGGGTAAGGTCGGTTTCCTGCAGGCAGATGTACCCGATTTCCGCCACTTCCCCGGTACCGTAGAACACGACGGGTTTGAACCGCGAAGCCTCGGGCCATTCGGCAGACACACGCTTAAAGGTGTCTTCGACGCGTTGCCGCGCGACCCGATACCGGCCGACGGAATTGCGAAACGCGTTCTGCGACAGCCGGGCTTTTTCAGCGATTCCGGCCGGCGTGATGAGATACCGAACCCGATGCGGCTTGATGGTGGTGGCCCGGACCCAGCCACGGCGGATCAGGCCGCGCACAAGCGAATTGGTCAGCCCCAAGGCGATACCCAGGCTGGACGCCATCGACCGCTGTGAGACATCGGGACGAGCCTCGATCTCCGACAGCAGTTGGAACGTGGCGTCTGGATTTTCTGTGGGGATTCGGCGGGACACTTCGTGCCTGTCAGTCACATTCCACCCTGCGGGCCAGAGTGTTCATGGAATGAACGCATGATTATTCGCCCCAGAGGGGCGAAGTGTCAAGGGACCGACCAGCCTCTCACCGAATCGGGATAGGCCACAACCGGCTGACCACGTACTCTGCGCCATACCGGTTGAGGTGGTCCGCGTCTCGATACAACAGTTTGCCGTCCCGGATGCCGTAACAGGATTCGCGGTCACACAAGGCATCCTTGAGGTCCACCACCGTTGCACCGCCTTCTTCTGCCGCTTGGCGAGTGACCTCTTCGTACCGCCGGTTCAGTTCCTCAACACCGCCCCGGGGCAACACACAATCGGGCCGCCGAACAAATGGTGAACCGTACGGACGCACGAGGTCCAGGCAAGACGTCGGGTCGTAGGGAAACTCCGGGGCGTCGAGCAGGACCACGACCTGTTTTCCGGCCTGCCTAAAGCGATTGAGCGTATCAGCCAGGCCGCTTCGGTAGAGTGCCGGTTTGGATTCGGTGGTAGGCCCGGTCACCCGCTGGAGGAGCCGTTCCCCAGGATACATGGCGCTACTGCCCTCAACGTGGAACGGACCACGGTTCAACAGGATGACCGTGGAGATTGAGGACGCCGTGCGCAGGTACTCCAACTGCGGAGCCATCTTGGCGTCGCAACCGTTGGGGTCTCCCGGTCGTCCCGCCTCAAAGCCCCAGAACGGGAGGCACCCGGCACCGCCCAACTGAAGCAGATTGTGCCCCAGCAATCGAAGACGCGGGCTCAGCGCACCGAACAACCGGTTCGCGTGGCTGTCGCCAAACAACGCGACCGTCGGCGGCATTGATGGATCGGCCAGCAGGCAATACCGCACGCCTTTGACGGGCACAGCGTTCTTGCACTCATCCGTCGACTCCTCCACCGTCCGAATCACGCTGAGTTGCTCCTCGAACGCCTGCAGTCGCGTCGGGAATCCCTCAGACTTGAACGTGACATATCCAGCCGCACCAACAGCCGTCAAGGCGATTGTCAGCAGCAGTGTTGTCACCACGGTCGGCGGCTTGCGTCGGATGGGACGTTCGACAAACCGGTAGGTCAGCCACGCCAGGACACCGCTGAAGAGCACCACCACAAGCCGATGCTCCCCGGACGCCGTACCGATGCTGACGATGCGCAGGAACGACAGCAACAGCCAGTGCCAAAGGTAGAGGGGAAAACTGATGAGGCCCACAAACGTCAGGACGCGCACGCTCAGCATGCGCTGGTTCACCCACCCCTGGGGGCCTGCCAGGATAGCAAGCCCGCAACCAACCGTGGGCAGCAGCGCCGCCCATCCTGGATAAGGAGTGTCGGGCGTCACACCCCACACCGCGGACAGAATGAGCCCCAGCCCAGTGACACCGAGCACAGTCCCGGTCGCTGCAGACCGGGTACCTGGGGCACGACCCACAGCCGCCGCCACGAGTCCCCCCAGCGCCAGTTCCCACACCCGTGACAGCGGGTTATAGAACGCCGCCACGGCCGCGTTGTCCATCAAGGTCTGTGAAAACAGAAACGACCCGACCGCCACTGCGGTCATCGCGAGCCCGGGAACCTGGCGAACACGCCAGGCGCCCCACAGCAGCAGGGGCCAGACGATGTAGAACTGCTCTTCGATGCCCAAGGACCAGAGGTGCAGCAGCGGCTTCTGATCCGCCGCAGTATCGAAGTATCCGGACTCTGCCCAGAGCACAAAGTTCGACCCAAACCCGGCGCCGGTCGCGACGTGTTTGCCGAACTCCGCAAACTCCTCCGCAAACAGCGCGTGCCATCCCAGCACCATCCCGGCCGCGAGCACCACAACAAGCGCCGGAAAGATGCGACGAACGCGGCGCGCGTAAAACGCCCAGAAAGAAAAATCGCCACGCTGGAGCGCCTGCAGGATGTGCTGCGAAATCAGGAATCCGGAGATGACAAAGAAGACA
>Ga0194132_10008837_pt1 | contig 14222 bp, 8 predicted proteins | sample TA2KigOf80mmetaG_FD_148612 | JGI IMG/M metagenome (GOLD analysis project Ga0194132, IMG submission 148612) | Freshwater microbial communities from Lake Tanganyika, Tanzania - TA2015054 Kigoma Offshore 80m | ecosystem: Environmental > Aquatic > Freshwater > Lake | place: Tanzania: Lake Tanganyika... | reverse complement strand
CGTTCGTCACGCTCGGTCCCCAACCTTTGGAGGTGCCCCATGCAGTTTCATGAGGCGCAGTTGGAAAACGGACTGCACGTGATCGCGGAAGCAAACGAAGAGTCGCATGCCCTGGCGGCCGGGTTTTTCGTGCGCGCGGGAGCCCGGGACGAGAACGACGCTGTGGCCGGCGTGAGCCACTTCCTGGAGCACATGGTCTTCAAGGGCACGCCCCAACGTTCCGCTGAGGACGTGAACCGCGAGTTCGACGAGATGGGGGCTCAGTACAACGCCCAGACCAGCGAGGAAACCACGATTTACTACGCCGCGGTGCTGCCGGAGTATCAGCACGACGTGGTGAGCTTGTGGGCCGACGTGTTGCGTCCCTCGCTGCGGGAAGATGATTTTACGATGGAAAAAAAGGTCATCATCGAAGAGATCCGCATGTACGACGATCAGCCGCCGTTCGGCGCGGACGAACGCTGCCGGGCGATTTTTTTCGGCACGCATCCCTTAAGCCGCAGCATCCTGGGGACGGTAGAGAGCATCACGAACTTGACCGCGGCGCAGATGCACGATTATTTTGCCACCCGTTACAGCCCGGCCAACATCACGCTCGTGGCCGCGGGCCGCGTCGATTTTCCAGCCTTGGTCGAGACGGCGCGGCAAGCATGCGGCAGCTGGCCAGCCCGCAGTGCCCCGCGGCTGCTCCCCACTCCGGCACCGCAAACCTCCTTTGTTGTCATCGAGAAGCCGCAATCCACGCAGCAGTACCTGTTGCACATGGCGGCCGGCCCCGCGGCCGACGATTCGCGCCGCCACGCGGCCAAACTGCTGGCTACGATCCTGGGGGATGACACCGGGAGCCGGCTCTATTGGGAACTGATCCATCCTGGCCTGGCGGAGTTTGCAGCCCTGCACCATTACGAATATGAAGGAGCAGGCGCGTTTTACACCTACATGAGCTGCGAGCCGGAGCAGATTCAAGAGAACGTGGACCGCCTGCAGACGCTCTTCCGCCAGGCCGAGCAGCGCGGCATTACGGCGGACGAATGGGCGCAGGCCCGCAGCAAGATCGCGTCACGCGTGGTGCTTGGCAGCGAGCGCACCCGCAGCCGGATGTTCCACGTGGGGGCCAATTGGCTCTACCGCCGCGAGTATCGCACCGTCCGCGAGCATCTGGACGAGCTTAATTCCGTCACCGTGAGCGACGTGAACAGCCTGCTGGCCGATTTTCCTTTAAGCCAGGGGACGACGGTGGTCATCGGCCCCAAGAAAGTAGGTCGGGCTATTGCCTGACAAAGCGAACTGCTCCAACACAACTCTGTTTCGTTCGCACGGCCGTGCGTCAGGCAATAGCCTGACCTACATCTGACGAGACAGGAGGGACACGAGCTGACGCACTGCCCCGCCTGATCCGTTACCGTTGTCGTGCGATCGCACGGCCGTGCGTCAGGCAATAGCCTGAACTACGTCAGAAGTCGTACCACAAGCCGAGGCCGACTTTCTGTTCGCTGAGGTTGTAGAACTCGTACTGCTCTTCGTTGCCATTGTAATACTGCAAGCCGATCCGCATCCGGTGGGCCGTTTGCGGCGAGGTCCATTGCCAGCCGGCTTGCATCACGAAGTTGCCGCCGAAATCGACTTCTTGCCGCAGATGGCCGTTGAAGGCGGCGAAGGGTGCCCCCCAGCGGCCGTTGCAGATCGGGCTGTATTCCACGCCAAACTGCGTGTCCCACGGCTCGCACACATCGCAGTAAACAGCATAACCCACTTCGAGATAAAGCCGCAGGTCCGGCGTGGCGTAGAGCGAATGGCCCCACACCAGCGCATCGCGGCTGTAATTGAGCCGGCCGGCCAGACCGTTGCGGATTGCATACTCGTCACCCAGGTGGGAGCTGAGGTGCGAATAGGCGAACTTCATTTGATACCGTCCCCACCCATACGTCAGTGGCACGCCGAACTTGTAGTCGGTGGCCTCCATGTCCATTTCCTCTTCCGGATCGAGACGCGTGAACGCCGCGCCTTCCACGTCCAGTTGCCAGCCGTCCGGTTCGAATACGTTGCGCGTGCCGTAGCGGATCAACCCCACCCGGGCCCCCGCCGCCAGATCGAGAATCGCGCCGCGATTGTTCTCGCTGTTGAACACGGCCGCGAGCCGCGGCTCCTTCACGCCCGCCAGATAGGTATGGTAGATCAAACTTTTGGGGAGCATCTGCCACGACCACGTTCCGTCGTCGGCCAGCATCTCGTCCGGATCGACGCTGGCCAGCGGCTCGGCGACCAAGGAGGGTGCGGCGATCGGTTCCGGCGCAATTCCGGGATCGGGCGTCCGCGTGATGGGGTGGACGGGCCAGCCATAGCCGTTGTAATACGTTGTTGCCGGCTGCTCGGGGAGAGGCGCGGTCGGCGGCACGGACGATTGCGGAGACAATGTGGCGGCGCCTTGATAGCTTGTCTTTGAACCCGGCAGAGCCGCCAGCCTCGGCGGGGGCGCAGTTGGCGGCAGCCCGAGTTGCGCGGATGCAGGCAATGGGGTTTGGGTTCGAGGAACCGATACCGCTGTGCGCATCGTGGATTGTCCCGGCATGGCGTCGAGAGACCAAAGGTCGCGCTCGAACCAGGGCCGAGAAACAGGAGCCGCGCTGGCTTCTGATGCGGCAGGCGTTTTGGCTGGAGGCTGCGAGGTCGCCGGCACGGCGGCGGGGCGGGGGACCCCAGCGGTTCCGTGCCGCGGGGTCGTCTCGGCACCCTGCGAGGCCTGTCTCCCGTAGGGCCAGAGCCAGCTCGTCCAATCCGTTTGAGCTGGCTGGGCAGCGGGCGCCTGCGGAACCGGCAGATAGCTCTCCGTTTTCCACGGCGGTTTGCCGGAAACACCGCCATCCGGCTCCCAGCGCGGCTGCGTATTCCACGGATCCGCGGCGCCAGTTTGGCCGCACAGGAGGGTGCAGGCAAACGCCACTGCGATGATGAGCGCACGGACCGTGCGCGCACAATCCCTGAGGGGACAATCTGGCAGGAAAATCATGAAGTCGTCGGAAGAGACAGGGGGGCGAAAGAGGAGGGTCTTGGCGGGCGCGGCGGAACGGATCGATCCGTTTTCGCTTCTATCGGCAATATCGTCACAACCCAATCCACACTGAAACTTACCGCCAACCAGACCGGTGCTAGCAGCACGCTAGGCAAAGTGGAGACGACCTTGCGGCGCGGGGATGTTGAGCATCCCGTCCAATTGGGCTACAATCCGCCGCATCGCAACTTAAAACTTTTGAGAGACCAATATGGAACGCACGCTCATACTGCTCAAGCCGGACTGCGTGGAGCGCCGCCTAATCGGCCGCATCCTGGCTCGATTTGAAGACAAGGGATTCAATCTGATCGCGATGAAAATGCTGCACGTCACGCCGGAACTGGCCCGAGAGCATTATGCGGAGCACGTCAGCAAGCCGTTCTACCCTGCCTTGGAAAAATTTATCACCGGCGCGCCCGTTGTCGCGGCGATTGTGGAGGGCTTGGAAGCGATTCGCGTGGTTCGTGATCTGTTGGGAGCGACCAGCGGATTGAAGGCCGCCCCGGGGACGATCCGCGGCGACTTTAGCAGCAGCCGGCAAATGAACCTGGTCCATGCATCGGACGGTCCCGAAGCAGCAGCACGGGAAATCTCCCTCTATTTCCGCCAGCAAGAAATCTGTGCCTACGCGCCGACGGTAACGCCGTGGCTGCGGGCGGCGGATGAAAGCTAGGCGCTGCCCAGCGGGAGGCACAGATTGGGACCGGGCCGCGAGTTATCGGATCAAATTTACGCCGCCTGCTCATCCGGCTTTTGGTTGACCTCCGGATGCTCCTCCCGGGTGCGGAGAATCTCGCCGGTTTCGCTGACATCTTCAAAGCGGACGGAAACCCGCTTGGAGATGCCGGATTCCTGCATCGTGACGCCATAGAGCGTGCCGGCACAGGTCATCGTCTTCTTGCTGTGCGTGACCACGATGAACTGGGTCCACGCCAAAAACTCCTGCAGCACGGCGACAAAGCGGCCGATGTTGGCTTCGTCCAGCGCCGCGTCCACTTCGTCCAGCACGCAGAACGGGCTCGGCTTGCTGCGGAAAATGGCCAACAGCAGCGCCACGCAGGTGAGCGTTTTTTCGCCGCCGCTTAACAGCGAAATACTCCGCGGCTCCTTGCCAGGGGGGCGGGCCACGATTTCCAATCCGCTTTCCAGCAAGTCCACGTCCTCCTCGACAATGATGTCGGCCTGCCCGCCGCCAAACAGCTTGCGGAACAGTCCCTGGAAATGGACGCGGATGGTTTCCAGCGTTTCGCTAAACAGCCGGCGGCTGTCCGTGTTGATTTTTTCGATGATCTGCTCCAGCGAGTTCTTGGCGCTGGTCAGATCGCGAAACTGCGTGGACAAGTCGGTGAAACGGCCTTCCAAGTCGTCCAGTTCCGTCAGCGCTTCCAGATTGACGCTGCCGACGTTGGCAATCTTGCGGCGCAGCGAGGCAATTTCGTCTTCCACCTCGGAGCGGACATGCTGCTGTTCATCCGTTTCCGTATGCCCGATTTCGGCCAACTCGATGCCGTAATCCTCGCGCAGCCGGTCGGCCAGCGCGCCCCGTTCGTGGCGCAACTGTCCCGCGGCCAGTTCTTGTTGATGCATCTCTGCTTCCACCTTGCGGGCGGCGCTCCGCAGGCGCTGCGCGTCGGCCGTCAATTCCTGGCGGCTGTTTCGGAGCGATTCGCGGCGCTCGGTGGCCGCGACAATTTCGGCGGCCATCGCTTCCTTTTCCAGGAACATCGCGGCGACCTCCGCCTCCACCTCCAGAATGGCTTGCTCCGCCTCCACCGCCCGTTGCGAGGACTGCTCCAGATGATGGCGGCCATCGTCCACGGCCCGCTGCCGTTCGTGCTGGTCTTGTTCGATCTGCCGAAACCGGGCGCGGAGATGGTCCAGCCGCTGTTCGCTCTTGGCCAGTTCCACCTTGGCCAGCGTCGCCTCGCGCGTCCGCTGCTGCCGGGCCTGGTCCAGTTCCGTCACGGCCGCCTCGTCGGCAGCCAGCCGCGATTGCGCATCGGCCAGGGCGGCCTCAACCTCCAAGCGCTGCTGACTGCTGAGCGTCAGTCGCTCCGTCGCCGATTTTTGCTCCGCTTCCGCGGCTCCCGCCTCCGCCGAAAGCGCGGCAAGCTGCTGCTGCAACTGGCTGTGCCGCTCCTCGTGCGCGCCGATCGCCAACCGTTGATTTGCCAGAGCGCTTTGCAATCGCTCGCGGTCGGCGGCCAGGGAGTCTACGCGGGCCCGCTCACCGTCCATCTGTTCGCCCAGGCGCTCCGCCTGCTGTTGGCGGCCGGTGAGCGCAGCGGTCAATTCCTCCGCCCGCTCAGCCAAGGCTCGCAACTCGCTGCGCCGGGAGATCAGGCCGCCGCTTGGATGGGCGGCACCCGCCAGCACGGTGCCGTTCGGCTCAATCAGATGTCCGGCCGCGGTCACAAAACTGATGTTTTCAAAGCGCGCCGCAAGCTGCAAACCTTGCTCGACGCTCTCGACTATCCACGTTCGCCCCAGCATGCGGCGGCAAATACCTCGATAGGGCGCATCGCACTGCACCAGCGTGTCGGCCCGGCCCAGGACGCCGGGGGTGCCGCTAAGGTCCGTTTGATCAGCGTCATTCCGGTCGGCAAAATCCAGCGCGATCAATCCCACGCGACCGGCGGCAGCGCCGGTGTCCGGCGCCAGCAATTCCTGAACCGCGGCGGCGGTTTCGACAAGGACGTAGCCGGCCTTTTCACCCAGGGCCGCTTCCACCAGGGCCGCGGACTCGACCTGGGAACGGAACACGTCGCACAGCAGGCCGCGGACCTGGGAGAGCGGACCCGTCTGGGTGCCGGCAGCCCGGGCGATCAACTCCCGCGTGCCCGCGCTAAGTCCTTCTTGACGCTGTTCCAATTCCGCAAGCACGGACTCCCGCTCGCGGGCGGCCGTCAGCCGATCGCGAATCTGCGCCAGCGCGTCCTGGCAGGCCGCCTGCTCGGCGTCCAGTTTTGCCAGCCGCTCTCGGGCTTCCTGCCACTGTTTTTGCCGCTGCTGAATTTCCGCCGCGCGCTGCTGCGCCCTGGCTTTCAGGTCGGACAATTCCGCGCTCACGGCGTCCCGACTGGCGGTCAACAGCTCGATGCGCTGGCCGCACCGCTGGCTCGTTGCGGCGGCGGCGGCGGCGGCCGATTCCAACGCCGCCACGTCGCTGGCCACCTGGGCGCTGCGCCGCAGCAGATCGTTGTGCGCATAGCGGTGCGCTTCGCCGTGCTGTCTAAGCTGGTCGAACTGCTGGCTCAAATCGGTCAACGCCCGCTCCGTATCGGCCACTTTCAGTCCCACCTGCCGGTGGTCCGCTTCGGCCGCTTCCACCTCGGCCGCGGTCCGGGTCAGGAGTTCCGAGAGATCGCCGGCGCGGGTGCTGAGCGTGGCCACCTGGCGGCGCGACCGTTCGATCTCCTGCTCCAGGTCGCGGCTGCGGGCCCGTTGGTGTTCGATGGTTGCTTCCGCCGCGGCAATTTTCTCCCGCTGGTCCGCCAGCCGCCGCTCGCCGCCTCGGATCACTTCGTCTGCTTGCTCCGCTTCCTCTTGCATTTGGAGCGATTGAACTTCGGCCGTTTCCGCCTGGGCCGACGCAACGGCCGCCTCTTCCCGCAATTCCGCCAGCCGCTTCTCCAACGCCCCGAGTTGCTCGCTCAGCCGCCGCCAGTCCGCCAGCCCGACCTGGGTGCGCAGCTCCTGCAGCCGATCGACATAACCCTTGTAGCGCTTGGCCTTGGCCGCCTGAAGCCGGACCACTTTCAAGCGGTTCTCCACTTCCTCGACGATGTCCGAGAGCCGCAGCAGATTCTGCTCCACGCGCTCCAGCCGCCGCTGGGCTTCGACCTTCTTGGCGCGGAACCGGCTGATGCCGGCTGCTTCCTCAAAGATCAGCCGCCGGTCGCGGGCCGACGAGGAGAGCAGCACGTCCACCTTCCCCTGCTCGATGATGCTGTAGGCCTGGGTGCTGACTCCGGTTCCGGCAAACAGATCGCGGATGTCGCGCAATCGGCACGGCTGGCCGTTGAGCAGATATTCCCCCTCGCCGCTGCGGTAGACCCGCCGCGTGACATGTACTTCCGGGGAGTCCATCGGCAGCAGTCGCTGCGCATTGTCGAAGGTGAGCGTCGTCTCGGCCGAATTGACCGCCCGGCGGCTGCCGGAGCCGTTGAAGATGACGTCCGCCATCTCATGGCCGCGGAGGCTTTTGACGCTCTGCTCCCCCAGCACCCATTTGATGGCATCGACGATATTCGACTTGCCAGAGCCGTTCGGCCCCACGACCACGGTGATACCCGGGGGAAACTCAAACCGCGTCTTGTCGGCAAAGCTTTTGAAACCGACGAGTTCGAGGGCTTTGAGCATAATGGGGGATCGCAGGGTGTGCGGCCGGTGGTTGGGTAGGAAGATCCACCCGGCGGACGCCATACTAACTCGAAGCGTCAACGAGGAAATGCCGCGGGCGGACCTCAGGCAGCCTCGCTGACGCTTCGGTTTAGTGTTCAGGGGGCAGGCAGCAACTGATGGATCATTTTACCAGCCGGCCGGGTCAGGGGCCACGTTGGATCTTCCTCCTCCGCGGGCTCGACTGGACCTGTTTTAGCCTCTTTTTCTGAGCCGAAACCCGGGCGTTCACCAACTGCCCGGGGCCGTTTTTCCTCCGGATAGAGGTCCGGGGAGGGTCCATCGACCTGATATCCGCCTGCCTCGTCCCCCTTGGCCAGTTCGGTGGCCGCCTGGGTTTCCGCCTCGACTTCCCGCTGCTCCGGCTGATAGAGCCGGTCGGTTTTAGGCACGGCGTCGATTTCCAGTCGCGAGACGAGGGAATGGCAGGCCTTGGCCTGAATCAGCGCCTGAACCACTTCCGGATAGGTTCCGCCGACGGCCGCCACGGCCTGGACCAGTTCCATCGCCGAGGAGCCAATTTCCCGTTTTTGATCGGGCTCGTTGGGGGCAAAGCGGCTGACCACGATTCGGCCGCCATCTGCGTCACGCACCACAATGCCGCTGCCGAGATTGAGAATCATGGGAATCTTGATCGGATGGTCCGCCCCAAAAAAGACGATTTCCGGCCGATAGGTCCGGGTCACGTGAATCATGGCCGGCCCTTTGCTGCGGACCAGGTGCATCGAGAAGTGGCCGGCCACGGCTTCGCCCCGGATGGCCGGATCGCGAGGATTCATGGCCCACAGCGCGCGGAACGCGCCATAGCGCGTTTCAGCACTGGCCACGTCCATCAGGCCTACCAATTCGTCGTAGGCTTCCGGGGCATCCATGGCACTCAGCGCCGCAAACGCCCGTGCGCGCAGCGCGGAGTCGTCTCGGGCAGCCAGCGCCAACGGGGCGGCAGCATCCTGCTCGTCCAGATACGCCAGCGCCTCCGCCGCGTAAAAGCGAACTTCCGCGTCGGAGGAAGCGATTCCTTTTTTGAGCACGTCCACAGCATCCTTGCCGATGGCCTCCAACCGCACCGCGGCGGTGGCGGCAGTGACGCTGTCGAGCATTTGGCGCTCCAGCAATTTCAGCCGCAAATGCTGTTGCGACGGGGATTCCGACAGGGCGATACTGCGAATGACCTGGAAATAGCGATGTACGTTGTCCTTGTAGCGAGGATGAATGGTCAACTCGATATAGCGGTCTGTCTTCGGCGTGGCCACTCCGGTCGGCAGTCCGTTGCGACGGAGATGGAATCGTTGGTTGATGGCAGTCCCGATTTCCGCAGCCGTTTGTACGGATCGCTCTTCCGGCTTGATCATCAGCCCCAGCGGGCGCGACTTCAGCGCCACGCCCCCCTCGACGATCCTCGCGGCCAGCCGTTTGTTGGTTTCGGTCGCATTTTCCAGCGGATCGATCAGCAGGGCCCCCTTGGCCAGTCCAAAGACGTGCCCCTGATGGACCTGCTGGCTGACGACCGCCATTTCTCGCAGGCGGGCTTCGAGCAGATTGCCGCCGCGGAGGCTGGTGGTCTCGCACTGCGACGGCAGCGTGACTTCAACGTCAAATCGGTCTCCCTTTTCCAAGCCCGGCTTGAGATTGGCCCGCACGATCACCGCGGAGGTCGTGGGAGACTGTAAAACCTGATTGGGGTGCTCCACGCCGCGGCGCTGCATCTCGCCGATGAGCATGGCCCGGGCGGTGGAGGGGGGGAGATCGCGGCCGGTATTCGCCAGATTGGTGACCAGTCCAACCGATTCGACCACCAGCGGATGCATGCCAAAGGGAATGCTTACGTCGCCGGCCAACCGCACGTCGGCCAGCACTTTCTCGAATTCTTCCGGGCTCTGAGAGCGCATCGCCGGCTGGGAACAGCCATAGCCCAGGGCCGAAAGCCCCAAACAGCAGCACTGGGCCACAAAGCGGCGTCGCCCCCGCAAGCGATGTATTTTAGGCACCATGCCCGTTGCACTCCGTTGCCAACCGGACAATCATTTCTAGACGGATTAAGGGGGCCGAAAGGCCTACAGAGGGCGAGACAATAGCCGACGCCGCCAGCCCGGTCAAGGCAGGACGCCGGTGCTAGCAGCTATTGGAGCAAGAGAAAGACCAGGAGCAGGAGTAGGAATAAGAGGAAGAGCAGGAGAAAGAGTAAGATTGGGATTAGGATTACGGTTCTGGTGGAGGACGAAAGTGAGCGACCAACGGATTACCTTGGAGGACTCCAGCGGCGGCACCACCGCCACCGTGTTGCCTGCCCGGGGTTTTAACTGCATCAGCTTTGAAGTGCCTCAGGCGGGCGGGCCGCTGGAGATTCTCTGGACGGCCAAGGACTTTGTCAGCGGCCAGGCGCGTCCCGCCTCCAGCGGCATTCCGATTCTGTTTCCCTTTCCCGGCCGGCTGGCGGGTACCCGCTTCAGGTTTGAAGGACGCGACTACGAGTTGGAGGGAGAAGATGCCCTGGGCAACGCCATCCACGGTTTTGTGCTAAAGCGCCCCTGGCCGGTGATCGAGCAATGGCCCCATCGCCTTGTCGGCCGGATCACCGCATCGAAGGACATTCCAGATGTATTGAGGCGCTGGCCATCTGATTTTCAAATCACGGCCGCCTATGAAGTTACTGCCGGACAACTGACTTTATCGATTGAAGTGGTCAATGTAGGAGATGGGCCGCTGCCGTTCGGACTGGGAGCGCATCCGTATTTCCGTGTTCCCATCGGCGGCACCGATGCCGACGCCTGTCGCATAAACGTGCCCGTCCGCCAGTGCTGGGACTTAAGAGACATGCTCCCTACCGGGAAGCTCATTCCGGCCGCTGAAGCGGGCCTTCCGCCGGCTGGCATTCAGTTCAGCGCGGCGAGGTTCGACCATGTCTTCACGGACGTGATCACCCAGGACGGCCACGCCACCGCCACGATCGCCGACCCCGTCAGCGGCCGCACGACGCGGCTGACATTTGACGACAGCTTCCGCGAGTGCGTCGTGTATACGCCGCACCACCGCGAAGCCATCTGCATCGAGCCGTATACCTGCGTTCCGGATGCCTACGGCCTTGCACAAGCGGGCCACGAGACGGGGTTGCGTGTCCTGGCTCCCGGGGAATCCTTCCGAGCGAAGATGGACATTGCCGTGCAGTGACGTTTTTTGCCTATGACAGCCGTCGAAGATTTCGGTGTTCAAGTCCACAAACAGGGAGTGCAGGTTGACGGTGGTTGACGAGTGCCCTGGGTGATTTTTACTGAAGTATCTCCGCAGCCGCCAGCGAAACCCGGGTAGCAGTTCGCTCGTCAAGATGTCAACCGTTTCCAAATGTACGCCGCGGCCGCTGAGCGTGCAGATTGACGCGATCCTACGCTGGGGGTCGCCTACCCCTGGCAAGCCGTCGTCGCCTAACCCGACGCAAAATGGTACGATGGTGTAGGAAGTTGATCCGTAAGCACTAATGCAGTTCAACGTTCGGTTTTTTGGCATGATTTCCACTCTTCACGTCGCTATCGCCCTGGGACCGTTGGCCGTCTATATGCTGGTGCTGGGGGTGCTCAATCTCTCGCGCCGGCCCGTGCTGACCACCGGGTGGCGCGATCTGTTTGCGGTGGGGCTGGCATTGTCCGGTTTCATCGTGATCGGCCCGCTCGATTTGTTCATGCCGGCGGCCGCGGCACAGCGGCTTGGCCCCTGGATCTGGCCGCCACTGGTGGGGCTTTACGTTCTGATCCTGACGCTCATTGTGCTCGTCAGCCGGCCTCGGCTGGTCATTTACAACCTGTCCCCGGCGGAGCTGCGCACTATTTTGGAAGGGATGCTCCAGCGGCTGGGCCTTGAGCACGCCTGGGCAGGGGAGAGTCTCTCAATTCCGTTGTGGGGAATCGAACTCCACGTGGCGTCCTTCCCGGTGATGCGGAACGTTTCGCTGGTGGCCACTGGCTCCGCGCAAGACCTACACGGCTGGAACCACCTGCGGCAGCAACTGCAACGCGAACTTGCCGGTGTGCAGTTGCCCCCCAACCCAATCGGCATGACGCTGCTAGCCTTCAGCCTGGTGATGCTGGGCACCATTGTGATGCGGCTATTGCAGAATCCGTCGGCCATTGCCCGCGGCTTGCGGGAGATGCTGCGGCTGTAGCAAGCAGCCCCAAACGCAAGCTTTAGGCAGACAGGAATGTCTGTCCCATGTGGCGGTTTGGGGTCTTAAAGCTTCTTCAAGAAACTGCTCAGGCCCGAATCGTCCGTGGAAATGGGATTGGGCGCTTCCTCACCCAGGGCGGCCAGATCAATGCGCGATTGCGAAGAGGCCGGAGCGTCCTTGGGCTTCGACTTGTTGACGGGCTGGGTCTTGGGCTGCGGGGATGGCGACTTGGGGGCCGGTGCCGGTTTCGTTTCCGGTTTGGCGGAAACCGTAGGCGTAGTCTCCACCGGCTCAATTTCAGCAAAATCGAGTTCCTCGAGTTCTTCCGCTTCGATCGGTTCCGCGATCTCCGGCTCGACAATTTCGGGCTCAATGACTTCGGGATCGGCGACTTCCGCCTGTTGCTGCGGCGCGGCAGCGGGGGAGGCCAAGGATGACGCCGGAGGAGGCATCAAGGGTTCCGCCTCTTTATCGACGAGCACTTCGAATCGCGCTCCGCCGATCGTCAAAATGTCTCCCGATTCCAGCGCCGCTTCGGTCACCCGAAAATCCCCGACAAACGTGCCGTTGAGCGAACCGAGGTCGCGCACGCAGAGGGTTCCCTCCACTTCATACAGTTCACAGTGGTGGCGGCTGGCCAGAGGATGGGCCAGGGTGAGGTCGGCGTCGCGGCCTCGGCCGATCACCGTCGGCACTTTTTTGAGGCGGTAGACCGTCCTCTCCCCTTGGTCGCCGATAAGTACAAGTTTCACCCTCATGGCACTGGCCTGGATTGGGTGTGAAAGGGTGGCCGCCGTCAAGTCGCGGGGCGCAGGTAGGTGGACGGGGAGGATGGGAGTTATGCAACCATCTACTTTAACTTGGCGGCAACCCGCTGGCAACGATTGCTAATTGGCCACTTGGCCGCCGCCTGCCCGGACATCTGGCTGGACCTAGCCGATGCCACCACGTGCAAATAGTGCCAAGCGGCCCATGACACCGCGCTTTCCCTCGATTTCCGCCCCGGCAGGGCGGACCTGCGCTGCCCGCCCCCTTGACGGAGGATTGGCATGGGCTTTACGCTTGCCAGCAGTCCGGATCAATTGGGCTTGCGGCTCCCTCGGCGGGACCTATAATTCACGCCCTAATCTCGCCCCCCGGACGGTTCGTCATTGCGCGGAGGGGTGCGTCGATCGCATTTTAGCCAGCAAAACGCGGGTGTAGCTCAGTTGGCAGAGCACAACGTTGCCAACGTTGTTGTCGTGGGTTCGAATCCCATCACCCGCTCTTGCCGATCGACGTGCCGTTTTGGGTGTTGCCTGTGTTTGGGCCTTGCCCTGACGAGCAACAAACGGGGGCGAGTTGAAGTCCAAAGTTGACTGACCTAGCGGAGGCCGTTTTCAGACGGCCAGATGATCGATGGTGCTTGAAGAATTGGAAAACGCGGAAACGGAAGAGGCGGAAAAGAAGCCGCTGGATCTGAAGGTGGACGTCAGCAGCCCCAGCGCCTGCCAGCGGCACATCTCCGTTACCGTCCCTCGGGAGGACATCGACCGTTATTATGACGAGGCATTCAGCGAGATGATGGAGACGGCCGTGGTACCTGGCTTCCGCGCCGGCCGCGCTCCGCGGAAGCTGGTGGAGACGCGTTATCGCAAGGATGTTTCGGAGCAGATCAAGAACAAGCTGCTGCTGGACAGCATGGAGCAGATCAATTCCGCGCAGAAGCTGGCGGCCATCAGCGAGCCCGACTTTGATCCCAAGGCCATCGAGATTCCTGACGAAGGGCCGATGACGTTTGAGTTCGATCTGGAAGTGCGGCCCGATTTCGAATTGCCCAACTGGAAGGGGTTGTCGATCGAGCGGCCACAGCGGCCCGATAATGAAGCGGACGTGGAGCAGGCCTTGAATCGGCTCCTGGCTCCGTACGGCAAGCTGGTCCCATACGATGGGCCGGCCAAGCCGGGGGACCATCTGACCGTCAATATCGTGGTCAAGCAGGCTGGGGAAGAGCTCGCGCGGCATGAAGAAGTGTCGCTGGCCGTGGCTCCCACATTGAGTTTCCAGGATGCTTTAGTCGAGAAGTTCGACAAACTGGTCAAGGAGGCCAAAGCGGGCGATCGGCGCCAGGCTGAGGTCAAGCTCAGCGGGGACGCCCCCAATGAAGACGTGCGCGGCAAGAAAGTCCAGGTCGAGTTTGAGATTCTGGACGTCAAGAAGTTCGAGAAGCCGGAGTTGACCAGGGAATTTCTGGAGCGGGTTCCGTTCGGCCCTCTGGAGGACGAGAAACAACTGCGCGACGCGATCCGGCAGAACCTGGACCGGCAATTGGCTTATCGCCAGCACCAGTCGGTCCGCCGCCAGGTGACCCGGTTGCTCACGGAAGCCGCCCAATGGGAACTGCCGCCGGAGCTGTTGAAGCGGCAGAACCAGCGGGAATTGCAGCGGGCCGTGTTGGAGCTACGCCGCAACGGATTCAGCGATGCGGATATCCGGGCGCACGAAAATCAATTGCGGCGGGACAGCCAGGCGGAAACGGCCCGGGCTCTGCGCGAACACTTCATCCTGGAGCGAATTGCCGAAGAGGAGGGGGTCACAGCGGTGGGGGCGGACTACGACGAGGAAATTCGCTTGATA
>Ga0194132_10008833_pt1 | contig 14231 bp, 10 predicted proteins | sample TA2KigOf80mmetaG_FD_148612 | JGI IMG/M metagenome (GOLD analysis project Ga0194132, IMG submission 148612) | Freshwater microbial communities from Lake Tanganyika, Tanzania - TA2015054 Kigoma Offshore 80m | ecosystem: Environmental > Aquatic > Freshwater > Lake | place: Tanzania: Lake... | reverse complement strand
CTCGCTCTACCTGGGGCGGCGATACGCCGGGGCGATCGCGGGCGTCCTGTTCGCACTGCTATGCGTCGCCGCGGTGTTCGAACTGGTCGAGCTCATGCGCCGTGCCGAGGGCCGCGACGAGGCCACCTTCGTCGTCCTCGTCCAGATGGCGCTGCTCAAGCTGCCGCTGCTCGGCCAGAAGATCCTGCCTTTCGCGGCGTTGTTCGGGGCCATGCTGGCGGTCGACCGCTTGACCCGCGGCCACGAGTTGACGGCGGCCCGTGCCGCCGGGGTTTCGGTCTGGCAGTTCCTCGCGCCGGCCGTGGCCATCGCTCTCCTCCTCGGCGTTTTCGTCGCGACCGTGTTCAATCCGCTCGCCTCGGCCACGGTCGCCCGCTATGAGCAACTGGAAACGACCTACCTGCACGGCCGGCCAAGCTTCCTCGATCTCTCCTCCAGCGGCCTGTGGCTGCGCCAAGCCGATACGGATGGCCAGTCCGTGATCCACGCCCGCGAGGTCAACCAACCGGGCCTGCAGCTCGGGCACGTCACGATCTTCCAGTTCGGCGAGGCCGATCGGTTCCGCGGCCGGATCGATGCGCGTACCGCGGTGCTTCGCCACGGCTACTGGCTGCTCACCGATGCCCTGCTGACCGGGCCGGATCGTCTGGCCGAATCCATGGCAAGCTACCGCGTCGCCACGCCGCTGACCGCGGCCCAGATCCAGGACAGCTTCGCGGCGCCGGAAACGATGTCGTTCTGGGCCCTGCCGAAGTTCATCGAGACCTTGCAGTCGGCGGGCTTCTCGGCGTTGCGCCACCGGCTCTACTGGCATTCGGTGCTCGCCGGGCCGCTGCTGTTATGCGCGATGGTGCTGCTCGCGGCGACATCATCGCTGCGGCTCGGCCGCCGGCGCCGCGCGCTGCCGCTGGCGGTGATCGGCGTTCTCGCCGGATTCGTCCTCTACTTCCTCTCCGACGTCGCGCTCGCTCTGGGCTTATCGGGGAGCATCCCCCCTGTGCTCGCCGCATGGACGCCGGCCGGCGTCACCACGCTCCTCGGGTTGACGATGCTGTTGCACCTCGAGGATGGGTGATGCCGCCGCGCCTCTTGCGCGCCGTCGCGCTCACCGTCGTGCTCGCTCTGGTGCCGCTCGCCGCGATCCGCGCGGCGAGCGCGGACGAACCTCCGCTTCTGCTTGCCGCCGACCGATTAACCTACGATTCCGCGCTCGACGTGGTGACCGCCGTTGGCCACGTCGAGATCGAGCATGGCGGGCGCATCCTCCGCGCGGAGCGGGTCAGCTACGACGTCCGCCGCGACATCGTTCGCGCCGAAGGCAACGTCGCGGTGCTCGAGCCGAGCGGCGAGGTCGCGTTCGCCGACCAGGTCGAGCTCAGCGACAAGCTCCGGCAAGGCTTCATCACCGGCATTCGCATCCTCCTGACCGACAACTCCCGCATCGCCGCAACCGGCGCGCAGCGGTTCGCCGACGAACGGACCATCCTCGGCAAGGCCGTGTACTCCGCCTGCGCGGTGTGCCGCGACGATCCCACGCCCCTCTGGCAGATCAAGGCGGTCCGCGTCATCCATGACAAGGCGCACCAGCGCATCGACTACGAGGACGCGTTCCTCGAGTTCTTCGGAGTTCCGGTAGCCTACACGCCGTACTTTTCCCACCCCGATCCAACCGTCAAGCGCAAGTCCGGATTCCTTGCGCCGAGCTACGGCAGCTCGAGCCAACTGGGATTGCGTTTCGAACTGCCCTACTACTTCGCGCTGGCACCGCATCGCGACGCGACGCTCACGCCAGTGCTCACCAGCCGGGAGGGTCCGGTGCTGCTCGGCGAGTACCGGGAGCGGTTTCGCGCCGGGCTCCTCGAGGCGCGGGGCAGCATCACCCGGCCGGGCCGGCGCGATGCGAACAACGCGGAGGTGTCCGGCCACGATACCCGCGGCCACATCGATGCGTTCGGGCGCTTCGACTTCGATGAGCGCTGGCGCTGGGGATTCGATGCTCAGCGCACCACCGACGATACGTATCTCCGCCGCTACGACATCTCCAACGCGCAGACCCTGCAGTCGCGGCTTTTTCTCGAAGGGTTCGACGACCGCAGCTACTCCCTGGTCGATGCCTTTGCCTTTCAGGGTCTGCGCGAGCAGGACGATCCGGGCGACACGCCGGTGATCGCGCCCGAGGTCAGCCATCACCTGGTCGGCGAGCCCGACGCCTGGGGCGGGCGGCTCGACGTCGCGGCCAATCTCCTGGTGATCGAGCGCACCGAGAGCACCGACAGCCGGCGGATATCGCTCGGCGGTACGTGGCGACTTCCCTTTGTCGCGCCGCTCGGTGATGTGTACGCGCTGACCGCGAGCGTGCGCGGCGATGGCTATTTCGTCGACGAGGTGCGCACCAGTGCCGACCCGACCGTGGATGCCGAGGACGGCTTTGCCGGGCGCCTCGCACCGCGGCTCGCGCTCGACTGGCGGTTTCCCTTCATCCGCGAGTGGCGCGGCATTCGCCAAGTGGTCGAACCGATCGCCTCCTTCGTCCTCGCACCCTACGGTGGCAATCCCGACCGCATTCCCAACGAGGACAGCCTGGCGTTCGAGTTCGACGACACCAACCTGTTCGAGCACGACCGCTTTCCCGGCCTCGATCGGGTCGAGGGCGGACCGCGCCTGACCTACGGCGTGCGCCTCGGCGCCTACACGGCCGCGGGCGCCAACGCGAACGCGATGTTCGGGCAAACGCTGCGGCGCCGGGCGGACAGCACCTTCGCCGATAAAACCGGCCTCGAGGACAAGCGCTCCGACTTCGTCGGCCGGATCAGCATCGCGCCCAACGAGTACTTCGATCTCATCAATCGCTTCCGCCTCGATCGCGATACGCTGGTGGTGCGGCGCAACGAGGTTAGGCTCAGTGCCGGCCCGCCTTCGCTGCGTCTCGACCTGGGCTACGTCGTCCTCGATCGCGAGCTCACGGCCGATGGGCTGGTGTCGCGTGAGGAGCTGCTCGCGGTGGGCAGGGCGCAACTAGCGCGCTTCTGGTGGGGGCAGGCTAGTACGCGCCAGGATCTCGGCGAACAAGGGGGCACGCTGCACTACGGCGTCGGTGTCGGCTACGAGGACGAGTGCTTCATCTTCTCGACCGAGCTCGTGCGCCGGTTCACCGAGGACCGCGACCTCAAGCCCTCGACCTCGCTGGTGATCCGCGCCCGCCTGAAGAACCTCGGCTGAGGGGTTGCGCGGACCGGCGCGCCGTTGCACTGTGAGAACCGCACACCAATGCCGCCGCTGCGCCGCGTGATTCTCGTTGCCGTCCTGCTCGGCATGAGCCTGAGCGGCCCGGCCCTTGCGCAGGAGGTCCTCCGAATCGCCGCGGTCGTCAACGATGAGGTGGTCTCGGCGCTCGACGTCGAACAGCGCCTGCGCCTGATCTTCGCCACCACCAACATCCCCGACAGCGCCGAGAGCCGCCAGCGCCTGATCCCGCAGATCCTACAGAGCCTGATCGACGAGCGCCTGCAGCTCCAGGAGGCGACGCGGCTGAACATCGTGGTCACCGCGGACGACCTCGACCGCGCCCACCGCACCGTCGAGAGCCAGAACGGTCTTCCGGCCGGCAGCCTGAGCGACTTCCTCGCCTCGCGCGGGGTCGACCCGGCGGTGGCGGACGCCCAACTGCGCGCGCAGGTGGCGTGGCAGAAGGTGGTCGGCTTTCGGCTCCAGCCCACGATCATCGTCGGCGACGACGAGGTCGATGCGATGCTGGCACGCATGAAGACGAACGCCGGTCAACCCGAGGTGCGGATCCGCGAGATCTTCATTGCCGCCGACACGCCGGACCAGGAGCGCGAAGCCAGGGCGACCACCGCGCGCTTGGCCGATCAGATCCGCGGCGGCGCGCCGTTCGAGGCCGTTGCGCGCGAGTTCTCCCAAGGCTTCAGCGCCGCCGACGGGGGCGAGATCGGCTGGGTCCCGCGCGGTCAGCTCGCGGGCGAGATCGACGCGGTGGTGGCCGCGATCGACGTCGGCGAGGTCTCGGACCCGATCGCGGCCGAGGGCGGCTTCTATCTCGTTAAGGTGGTGGACCGGCGCATAGCCGGCGCCGCGCTTGACGCGCCGGTGAAGCTGACGCTGGCCCAGATCGTGCTGCCTATGCCGGACGGCGCCGACGCGGCGGCTCGGGCGCGCGTCGCAAGGGATGCGGAGGATGTACGCAGCGTCGTCTCCTGCGCCAACATCGAGTCTGTGGCACAGCAGAGGGGTGGACCAGGCTCCGGTCGCCTCGGCACCGTCGCTGCCGCGGACCTTCCGGAGGACATCCGCGCCGCCGTCACCGACCTGGCGCTCGACACCGCTAGCGCCCCCATCGACACGGGGCCATCGCTCCACGTGCTCCTGGTATGTGAGCGCTCGGGCGGAAGCAGCGGTGGCGATCCGGATCGCGCCGCCATCATCAATACGCTGGGGCGCGAGCGCCTGAGCATGTTGGCTCGTCGCTACCTCCGCGACCTCCGGCGCGACGCCGTCGTGGACGTCCGCTTGTGAGGGCACCGCTCGCGCTGACCATGGGCGACCCGGCCGGGATTGGCGGCGAGATCGCGCTCAAGGCCTGGAGTGAGCGGGCGGCCCGCGGAACGCCCTGCTTTCTTCTGCTTGACGATCCCGACCGGGTGACCGCCCTCGCCCACCGGATAGGCATCGCCGCGGAAGCGAGGGCGATTGCGGCGCCGGGCGAGGCCGCGGATGCGTTCGCGTACGTGTTGCCGGTGCTACCGATCGGGATGCTGCCCGCGGTCGTACCGGGCCGGCCCGAAGCGCGCCACGCCCGCGCGGTGATCGCCGCGATCGATCGCGGCATCGATCTGGTGCTGGCCGGCGCCGCCGCCGCGCTCGTCACCAACCCCATCCACAAGCACAACCTGCACGAGGCCGGCTTTACCCATCCCGGCCATACCGAGTACCTGGCCGAGCGCACCGGCCTCGCGACCGCGCCGGTGATGATGCTCGCGTGTCCCGAGTTGCGGGTGGTGCCCGTCACCATTCATGTCGGCCTGGCCGAGGCACTCTCGGCGCTCACCTCCGCGGCAATCGTGCACTGCGGCCGAGTGACCGGCGCGGCTTTGCGGCGCGACTTCGGCGTGGCCGAGCCGCGCCTCGCCGTGGCCGCCCTCAATCCCCACGCCGGAGAGCAGGGCCTGATGGGGTGCGAGGAGATCGAGCTGATTGCGCCGGCGATCGCAGCGCTGCGCCGCGAGGGGTGGTCGGTTTCGGGACCCCACCCGGCCGACACGCTGTTCCATACGGCAGCGCGCCGCGCCTACGATGCGGCGATCTGCATGTACCATGACCAAGCGCTGATCCCGCTCAAGACCATCGACTTCGAGCGCGGCGTCAATGTGACCCTGGGCCTACCCTTCGTCCGCACCTCGCCCGACCATGGCACCGCCTACGACATCGCCGGCAGCGGCCGAGCCAATCCGGCGAGCCTTGTCGCCGCGCTGAAGCTCGCCGCAGAGATGGCCGCACGGCGGGCCGGTGGAGCCTCTGGCGAGCGCGGCTGAGCCCGCGGCGCTACCACCGCTTGGCACGGTGCTGCGCCGGCATGGCCTGAGGGCGCGCAAGCGGCTAGGCCAGCACTTCCTGCTCGATCCCGCGGTCTGCGCAAAGATCGCCGCCGCCGCCGGGGACTTGGCCGACCGCACGGTTCTCGAAGTTGGCCCCGGACCCGGCGGTCTGACCCGCGCGCTCTTGGCCGCGGGTGCTCACCACGTCGTCGCGGTCGAGCGCGATGAGCGCTTCTTGCCGCTGCTCGCCGAGCTCGCCGATGCCTACCCAGGCCGCCTCACCGTGCTTGCCGGCGACGCCCTCGGCATCGATGAGGCAAGCGTGCTGGCCGGCGCGGCCGCGATCGTCGCCAACCTGCCCTTCAACATCGCCACCGCGCTCCTCCTCAAGTGGCTGCCCGACGCCACCCGCTACCGCAGCCTGACGCTGATGTTCCAGAAGGAGGTCGTGGCGCGCCTGGTCGCCGAGCCGCGCACGCCCGCCTACGGCCGGCTCGCGGTCGCGACGCGGTGGCGCTGCACTGCGCGGCGGCTGTTCGATGTCCCCGCCGGCGCCTTTGTGCCGCCACCCCGAGTGACCTCGAGCGTGGTGTCGCTGGTGCCGCGCGCGGAGCCGCTCGCCCCGGCCGATCCGGCGCTACTGGAGCGCGTCGTGGCGGCGGCCTTCGGCGGCCGGCGCAAGATGCTGCGCCAGAGCCTGAAGCGCTTGGCGCCTGTGGATCCGCTCGCGCTGTTGGCGGTCGCGGGGATTGCGCCCGAGCGCCGGGCCGAAGAGCTCTCGGTGTGCGAGTTCTGCGCCCTGGCCCGCGCCTTCGCCGTGCTCTCGATCGGGGCTACTTCGACTCGACCTTGAGCGCAGCGATGAAGGCTTCCTGCGGGATGTGCACCTCGCCGACCTGGCGCATCCGCTTCTTACCCGCCTTCTGCTTCTCCAGGAGCTTGCGCTTGCGCGTGACGTCGCCGCCGTAGCATTTGGCGAGCACATCCTTGCGCAGCGCTCGCACGGTCTCGCGCGCGACAATCCGGCCGCCGATCGCCGCCTGGATCGCGACCTGGAAGAGCTGGCGCGGGATCAGGTCCTTGAGGCGCTCGCACAGCGCCCGCCCGCGCGCCTCGGCTCGGGCGCGGTGGACGATTGTCGCCAGCGCATCGACCGGCTCGCCGTTAACCAGGATCGACAGCTTCACTAGGTCCTCCTCGACATAGCCATCGAGCTGGTAGTCGAAACTCGCATAGCCCCGGCTCACCGACTTGAGCCGGTCATAGAAGTCGAACACCACCTCGTTGAGCGGCAACCGATACACCAGGAGCGCGCGGTTGCCGACGTAGGTGAGATCGCGCTGAATGCCGCGCCTTTCCTCGCACAGCTTCAGCACCGCCCCGAGGTGCTCATCGGGCACCATGATGGTCGCCTTGATCCACGGCTCCTCGATGAAGGCGGTCCGGGTCGGATCGGGCATGTCGACCGGATTGTGCAGCTCCACGACTTCGCCGGACGTCAGATGACAGCGATAGATCACACTGGGCGCGGTGGCGATCAACTCGAGTCCGAACTCGCGTTCGAGCCGCTCCTGGATGATCTCGAGGTGGAGGAGCCCGAGGAAGCCGCAGCGGAAACCGAGACCGAGCGCGACCGAGGTCTCGGGCTGGTAGACGAAGCTCGCGTCGTTGAGCCGGAGCTTGGCCAGCGACTCGCGGAGATGGCCGAATTCCGACGCCTCGGCCGGGAACAGCCCGCAGAACACGACCGGCACGCTCGGCTTGAAGCCGGGCATCGGCTCGGCCGTCGGACGACGGTCATCGGTGATCGTGTCACCCACGCGCGTCTCGGCGACCTCCTTGATCGCCGCCGTGAGAAAACCGACCTCGCCCGGTCCCAGCGCCTCGATGGGAATCGGCTTCGGCGTGAACACTCCGACCGTCTCGACTTGATGCGCGGTGCCTGCCGCCATCATGCGCACGCGCATCCCCTTGCGCAGCACGCCATCGCGGACGCGCACCAGGATCACCACGCCGAGATAGGCGTCGTACCAGGAGTCGACGAGCAGCGCCGTCAGCGGCGCCTCCGGGTCGCCCAGAGGCGGCGGCAGCTTGTGCACGAGCGCTTCGAGCACGTCGGGGACCCCCTGGCCGCTCTTCGCCGACGTGAGGAGCGCCTCGCTGGCATCGAGGCCGATCACGTCCTCGATCTGCCGGCGCACCCGGTCGGGCTCGGCGGCCGGCAGGTCGATCTTATTGAGCACGATGATGATCTCAAGGTTGGCCTCGATCGCCTGGTAGACGTTGGCGAGCGTCTGCGCCTCCACCCCCTGGCTCGCATCGACCACCAGGATTGCGCCCTCGCAGGCCGCGAGCGAGCGGCTCACTTCGTAGGAGAAATCGACGTGGCCCGGGGTGTCCATCAGATTGAGCTGATAGACCTCGCCATCCCTTGCGCGGTAGGTCAGGCGTACGGTCTGCGCTTTGATCGTGATCCCGCGCTCGCGCTCGATGTCCATGGAATCGAGGATCTGCTCACGCATCTCGCGCGCTTCGAGGCCGCCGCACGCCTCAATGAGGCGATCGGCCAGAGTCGACTTGCCGTGGTCGATGTGGGCGATGATCGCGAAGTTGCGGATCCGCGCGCGCGGCGTCATGGCGCCGCCGCCAGGTGGCGCTGCCTGCTCACGTCCGCAACGTACCGCCGGTCGTCTTGCCGACCGCGGCGATGATCTTGCGCGAGACCGCCTCGATCTCGGCCTCAGTCAGCGTCCGCTCGGTCGGCCGCAGACGGACCGCCACCGCAAGCGACTTCCGGCCCGCGCCCACCGCCGCACCGACATAGACGTCAAACACCGCGACATCCACGATCAGCGCTCTGTCGGCACCGCGTGCGGCCCGGACCACCGCATCGGCACTGACCGCCTGCTCGACCACGAACGCGAAGTCGCGCTCGACCGCCGGCAGATCGCTGGTCGCCAGCGGCGGCCGCATCCGGCTGCCCCGCGCGCGCGGCGCCGGCAGGCGGTCGAGATAGAGCTCGAAGGCGACGAGCGGTGCCGCGACATCAAGCGCCTCGAGCACCCGCGGATGCACCACGCCGAAGTGGCCAAGCACGGTCTTCGGGCCGAGCTTCACAGCGCCTGCCTGGCCGCCGTGGTACCACGTCGGCGTCGCGGTATCGTGCTGCAGGCCTTCCACGGATGCGCCGGCCGCTTGCAGGGCCTCGACCAGGTCGGCTTTGGCATCGTAGACGTCGGGCGCGCGCTCGGCCGCGGCCCAGTGGCGCGGCGCCGCTGCCCCACAGCGGATGCCGGCCGCGATCAGCGACTGGCCGTCGGGAGTCGTGTCGGCGTAGCCCGCGCCAATCTCGAACAGCGCCACGCGGTCGTGACCGCGCGCCAGGTTGCGGGCGGCCGCCGCGATCAGGTTGGGCAGCGGGCTCGGACGCATCGTATCGAGATCGGCGCTGATCGGATTGCTCAAGTGGAGCGCGGGGTCGCCACCGCCGAACAGCGCCGCCTGACGCGCCGCCAGGAAAGACCAGGTGACCGCCTCGCACAAGCCACGCGCGGCGAGCGCGCGGCGCACCATCGCCGTGCGTCGTTGCCTTGGCGCGACCGCCGGTCGGGTCACCCTGGCCGTACGTGAGAGCGGCACCGCGGGAACGCGGTCATATCCGTGGACTCGAACAACCTCCTCGACCAGATCGGCTTCGCCGTGGATGTCGCTGCGCCACGAGGGCGGCGTCACGGCGAGCTCGGCACCGGCTCCCGCCACCGCGAAACCCAGCGACGCGAGGATGCCGAGGGTCTCGTCCTCCGGGATGTCGAGACCGCCCAGGTGCTGGACCCGGGCCGGACGGAACCGGATCGAGCGGCGCCACGCCGGGACCGCGCCGGCGCTGACCGCCTCGCTCGGCTCGCCGCCACACAGCGCGAGGATCATCTCGGTCGCCACCTCGATCCCCGGCCACGCCGACTCGGGATCGACGCCGCGCTCGAAACGGTAGCGCGCGTCGCTCTCGATGCCAAGGCGGCGGCCGGACGCGGCGGTGCGCAGGGGATCGAACAGGGCAGACTCGACGAACACGTTGACCGTCGATTCGCGGCAGCCCGAGCCCTCGCCGCCGATGACGCCGCCGAGCCCGAGCACCCCGTCATCATCAGCGATGACCGTGACCTGGTCGTCGAGCACGTATGTGCGGCCGTTCAGCGCGGCGATGCGCTCGCCGGTCCGCGACAGCCGCACGTGTATGCCCCCGGCCAGCGTGTCGGCGTCGAACACATGCAGCGGGCGGCCGAGGTCCATGGTGACGAAATTGGTGATATCGACCAGCGCCGAGATGGGTCGCAGCCCGATCGCCTTGAGCCGATCCTGCAACCAGCGCGGGCTCGGGCCGTTGCGCACGCCACGGATGTAGCGGCCGCAGAACAGCGGGCACGCGGCGGCGGTCTCGGCGCTGAACGCCAGCCGCACGCCGATCGGGCTCTGAAACCGTCCAGGGATCGCCGCCATCGCTCGTGGCTTGAGGGTGCCCTGGCCCGCCGCGGCGAGATCGCGGGCGATGCCGCGCACGCCGAGGCAATCGGGTCGGTTCGGCGTCACCGCCACATCGATCACCGGATCGTCGAGCCCGAGCGCGCCGGCGGCCGGGGTGCCGACCACTGCCGCGGCGTCGAGATCGATGATCCCTGCGTGGTCCTCGCCCAGCCCGAGCTCGCGCTCGGACAGCAACATGCCGTTGCTCTCGATGCCACGCATGGTGGAGCGGGTGAGCTGAAGCCCGGTGCCGGGAATGACGGTGCCGGGCGGGGCGAACACAGCCTTCATGCCGGCGCGTGCGTTGGGCGCACCACAGACTACCTGAAGCGGTGCGCCGCCGGCGTCGACCACGCACACCTTGAGGCGATCGGCGTTGGGATGCGCTCGCGCCTCGATCACGCGCGCGACGACGAACGGCGCCAGCGCGGCCGCCCGGTCGATGATGGCCTCGACCTCGAGGCCAAGCGCTATCAGGCTCTCGCTCAAGCGCTCGAGCGACTCTGCTGCATCGAGGTGCTCCCCGAGCCAGGACAGGGTGAACCTCATCGCGCGAGCCCCATGGCAAGCCCTGGAACATCGAGCGCCGCAAAGCCGTAGTGGCGCAGCCAGCGAAGGTCGCTCTCGAAGAAGGCTCGCAAATCGGGAATGCCGTACTTGAGCATGGCCACGCGGTCGATGCCCATGCCGAAGGCGAACCCCTGATGGGTTTCGGGATCGAGGCCGACATGTTCGAGGACGCGGGGGTGCACCATGCCGCAGCCCAGGATCTCGAGCCAATCCTCGCCAGCGCCGATGACGAGCTCGTTGCCCTTGCGACGGCAGCCGATGTCAACCTCGGCCGAGGGCTCGGTGAACGGAAAGTGGCTCGGGCGGAAGCGCATGCGCAGGTTCTCCACCTCGAAGAACGCGCGCCCGAACTCTTCGAGGCAGCCCTTGAGGTTGCCCATGTGGGTCGAGCGGTCGATCACCAGTCCCTCGACCTGATGGAACATCGGAGTGTGGGTCTGATCGGAATCGCGGCGGAAGGTGCGGCCCGGCGCGATCACGCGATAGGGCGGCGGTCCGGCCCGCATGGCGCGGATCTGGACCGGCGAGGTATGGGTGCGCAGAACCATCGGCGCCGCACCGGGCGCGGCCTCGAGGTAGAACGTGTCGTGCATCTGCCGCGCCGGATGCTCAGGGGGGATGTTGAGGGCGGTGAAGTTGTGGAAATCGTCCTCGATGTCCGGCCCCTCCGCCACGGTGAACCCCATGTCCGCGAAGATCGCGATGATCTCCTCGGTGACCTGGCTCACCGGGTGGATCGTGCCCCGGTCGGTCGGCCGTGGCGGCAGGGTGACGTCGAGCGCCTCGGCGCGCAGCCGCGCCTCGACCTCGGCCTCGTGTAGCGCCCGCTGGCGGGCGGCGATCGCCGCGGCGATCCGGTCTCTCACGGCATTGAACGCCGCTCCGGCGCGCTTGCGCTCGGCGGGCGCCAAGGCGGGGAGGCCGTGCATCAGCTCGGTGATGCGGCCCTTGCGCCCCAGCGCCGCGACCCGCACCTGCTCGAGCGTCGCGGTCTCCCCGGCGGCGCCGATCGCGCGCATGAGCTCCCGCTCCAGCGCCGCGACCTCCGTCTGCAATGAATCCGCGTCCGTCATCGCTACCCTCGCCCAAACTCGAAAGGGGCCATCCCTGGCCCCCCCCTTTAGGATCGCCGAGCGGGCGTGGGATCAGGTGGCCGGAATCAACACCCGCTTGGCATGCTCGATCAGCGAGCTGAACGCCTGCGGCTCGCGGACGGCAAGGTCGGCCAAAAGCTTGCGATCGACCTCGACCCCGGCGCGCTTCAACCCATTGATGAATCGACCGTAGGTCAGTCCCTCTTCGCGTACGGCAGCATTGATGCGTTGAATCCACAGGCCGCGAAACTCGCGCTTGCGCGACCGCCGATCGCGATAGGCGTACTGCAGCCCCTTCTCGACCTTCTCCAGCGCAATGCGATAGGCCGTGCTGTTGCGGCCGCGATAGCCGCGCGCGAGCTTGAGGATCTTCTTGTGACGAGCATGCGCGGTCGTGCCGCGCTTGACGCGGGCCATGGCGGATCTCAGCCGTAGGGCATGTGCGGTTTGATGATCGCCTCATCGGCTTTGTCGAGGAGGCTCGAGCCGCGAAGCTGCCTGATCTGTTTCGGCGAGCGCTTGATCATGCCATGACGCTTGTAGGCCTGGTTGCGCCGCACCTTGCCCGAGGCGGTCAGGCGGAACCGCTTCTTGACGCTGCTCTTGGTCTTGAGCTTCGGCATCGCGCGCCTCGAAAACTGCGGCACGGCCCCGCGGGCCGATGCGGCGTGGGTTATACCGACTGGTCCCCGGCTTGGCAAGCGGCGGCGCGGCGCCCGCGGCGCGGCGCCCGCCGCCCGGGTCAGCGCGGTGAAATCACCATGGTCAGGGCCCGCCCCTCCATCATGGGGAATTGCTCGACCTTGGCGAGCTCGAGCAGGTCGTCGCGGACGCGTTCCAGCACGCGCTGGCCGAGATCCTGATGGGCCAGCTCGCGACCGCGGAAGCGAACCGTGACCTTCACCTTGTCGCCCTCCTGCAGGAACTTCGCCATCGCGCGCATCTTCACGCCGTAGTCGTGATCGTCGATGCCGGGCCGGAGCTTGATCTCCTTGACCTCGATGACCTTCTGTTTCTTGCGCGCTTGGCTCGCCTTCTTCTGCGACTGGTACTTGAACTTGCCGTAGTCCAGAAGCTTGCACACGGGCGGCTGGGCGGACGCCGCCACCTCGACGAGGTCGAGCGAGGCCTCCTCGGCGCGCTGCAATGCATCCCTGATGGTGACTATTCCGAGCTGCTCGCCGTCGGCGCCGACGAGGCGGACGGTCGGCGCGTCGATCATGCCGTTGACGCGCGGACCCTTGGACTCGGGCACGGGGCCCGGCATCGGTCGTCTTGCTATGTAGTACGCTCCTCTTGCTGACGGCGCGTCCCCGCCGGTCTCCCCGCCGTCGCGGAGGACGCCGCACGCGTTGTCTTCCAACTCACTCGCAGGATCGTTCAGCGCACCGGCCCGGGGGGCCGCGCATGCTCGCTCAGTCTAGCCACCGCATCGTTAAGAGCAAGTGATTCTTGCTCTTTCGCCCCGAGCCGGCGGAGCGCCACGCGGCCGGCCTCGGCTTCGCGCCGACCGACGGCGGCGATGACCGGGACCTTTGCCAGCGAGTGCTCGCGCACCTTGTAGCCGATCTTCTCGTTGCGCCGGTCCGCCGCCGCGCGCAGCCCCGCCGCCTCGAGCCGGCGTACCACCTCCTCGGCGTAAGGGTCGGCATCGTTGGTGATGGTGGCAACGACCACCTGCAGCGGCGCCAGCCACAGCGGCAGATGACCCGCGTGCTGCTCGATGAGTATGCCGGTGAAACGCTCGAGCGAGCCGAGGATCGTCCGGTGCAGCATCACCGGGCGGTAGCGCGCGCTGTCTTCGCCGATGTAGGAGGCGTCGAGCCGCTCGGGCAGGACGAAATCGACCTGCAGCGTGCCGCACTGCCAGTCGCGGCCGATCGCATCGGTGAGCACGAAGTCGAGTTTCGGGCCATAGAACGCGCCATCGCCCGGGTTGTGCTCGTAGGCGAGGCCGATGGCCGCAACCGCGTTGCGCAGGGCGGCTTCCGCCTTGTCCCACACCGCATCGCTCCCGGCCCGCACCGCCGGACGGTCGGAGAAGCGGATCTTCACCGCGGTGAAGCCAAGGTCGTCGTAGACCGCGCGCAACAGCGTCACGAACGCCTCGGTCTCCGTCTGGATCTGGCCTTCGGTGCAGAAGATGTGAGCGTCGTCTTGGGTGAAGTTGCGCACCCGCATGAGGCCGTGCAGCGCACCCGAGGGCTCGTAGCGGTGACACGAGCCAAACTCCGCCATGCGCAGCGGCAGATCGCGATAGCTGTGCAGTTTCTGGCGAAAGATCTGAACGTGCCCCGGGCAGTTCATCGGTTTGAGCGCGAACGTGCGCTCCTCCGACTCCACGGTGAACATGTTGTCGCGGAACTTCTCCCAGTGGCCCGACTGTTCCCAGAGCGAGCGGTCGATGAGCTGCGGCGTGCGCACCTCGATGTAGCCCGCAGCGTGCAGGCGCCCGCGCATGTAGGCTTCAAGAGTGCGATAGAGGGTCCAGCCA
>Ga0194132_10008832_pt1 | contig 14233 bp, 10 predicted proteins | sample TA2KigOf80mmetaG_FD_148612 | JGI IMG/M metagenome (GOLD analysis project Ga0194132, IMG submission 148612) | Freshwater microbial communities from Lake Tanganyika, Tanzania - TA2015054 Kigoma Offshore 80m | ecosystem: Environmental > Aquatic > Freshwater > Lake | place: Tanzania: Lake... | reverse complement strand
GACCCGAACAATCTGTTCTTCAGTAAAACGCTTCTTCATGGACTCCTCCGTTAAGGAATCCTAACTCAGCAACTGGACCGATTATGAAAGGGCTAACCAACAGAAAAATCAGGACAAGCTCATACGCAGTCACCCCTACCAATCCTTCCTTTGATCTACTAGACTTGTTTAACGCATAAAAGCGGGAGTGGTTCACCTCACGGACCGGGGGATTTCACCGAATTGCGACCCCGGGCATTCCGCCCAATCCGCTAAAGAGGAAAAGACAATGTATGTTACCCACGTCGATCTTTCTTTCCGGCCAACAAGTTACTTCTGGCCCATCGCCCACGAAACCCACGTAATCGCTGCCATTAAAGGTGAGCGGAGACGGAACGCCATCCGTAACGCCTTTGACTCAAACACACTGACTCCGCTTGATCGGTACTATTCGGTTCCAGTGTTGCAACAACAGGATCGACTCGCCCTTGGCCGGTTGCACCCGTCATTCATGGGCGGCGAGTACCTGCCCAACCGGAAGGAAACCGAGCTCGAAATTGCCCGGATCAATATCGATTCAACCACGAGCGATGTCACGAGCGTCTATGCCAGGGCGGGAAGAAGCCGGATCTACTACCGGGTTGTTGATGAGTACTCTGGGGATACCCTCACGGAAAAGTCCACCCGGACGTCGAAGAAGCCTCTGACGCTTGCCGAGTTGATCGTGTTTTTCCTGACAGCCTGGCCCTTGGACGCAGTCTTGGAGGGCAACGATCTAGACGGCGAAGGTGCTCACGATTTCGTACATCCATCATCCGAGTTTTATCCGCAGTTCAGCGCGGCTATACACGCGAAAATCGATGAGTGGTATCACAACGAGAGTTAGCAGGTACGATTGAGTGAAGCACGAACGTCCAACGGTCCTATTGGGGTTTCAGCACGAAGCCCGATGACGGCGTGGTCACTCTCCACAAAGTTTCGTGACTTCAGCGTTCATTCGTATCTGAAACGTGGGGTATTGACCTCCGACCTCAACCAGAAAGTTGAGAAAGTCCCACTTGGTTAGCCCTTTCATAATCGGTCCAGTTGCTGAGTTAGGATTCCTCAACGGAGGAGTCCATGAAGAAGCGTTTTAATGAAGAATAGATTGTTCGGGTCTTGAAGGAAGCCGAAAGTGGCTTCATCGCACGCGAAGAAACGCCGTTTATCGAGTACCGGGATGGTCAACAGATATTGTTCGGACTGACCTGGGATAGGATCATGCCCGAGCTCGGGACGGTACTTTCGAACAAACCAGTCGTTGACTCGATCATCGTCGCCAAAGGGCAGGTTCGACCGTTCAACCCTCTCAACCCTCGAGATCGGGTGGACCTAAGCCGCTACGGTAAGACCTACGGCAGCACGATCTTCGAACAATCAGTCAGCGAAACGTGCGGGCACACTCCTTAGGACAAATGCACGCTTTGACCACGTCTACCTGACCAGGGACTTATTCCGCGGGTCACAAACGAACATACGGTGTGCCGAGTTCGCATGAACCCCTCTACATCTCACGTTCACAGCGCTGGCCACTATCTTGTCCAGTCCAGCCCAGTCCCGCCGCGTCGTTGTTTACCGGCAACAAAGTACCGCGGAGGGGTTGCCCGAAGCGTAATGTGCGGTGACAATCACGCTCATGCAAAAAGCACTTTTCCTCGGCGGCTTCTTTTTTGGTTACTGGTCCGTGACCTGACACGCCTTTGCATTCGTGCGCGAAGGCAGTGAGCAGAAGCTGCCTTCGATGGAACCCCGTCCGGCAGCGAGCCCGACGGGGTTTGTGCTTTCTGGGACCTGGGTTCTAGTCCCGTGAGTCGTAACAAACCGGAGATCGAGGTGCACTTGGAGAATACCAACGTGACCCGGCAGGAGAGACTGATCACACCGGATGAACTGAAAACCACTTTACCGGTGGGTGACGCACTTGAAGCCGCGGTGAACGAGCATCGCCGTGCTGTCGACAAGATCGTGCAGGGTAAGGATCACCGGCTGCTGATCGTGACCGGCCCCTGCTCCATCCACGATCCGGTGGCCGCACGCGAGTATGCGAAGCGGCTCGCCCTACTTGCCGATGAGTTATCCGGTGAGCTGTTGATCGTGATGCGCGCATACTTTGAGAAACCACGCACCACCATCGGCTGGAAAGGCCTGATCAACGACCCGCACCTCGACGACAGTTTTCGCATCGACGACGGTTTCCGAATCGCACGGCAGCTGCTGCTCGATCTCGCGCGTCTCGGCTTGCCCCTCGCCACCGAGGCGCTTGATCCCATCACACCGCAGTACCTGCATGATCTCATCAGCTGGTCAGCCATCGGTGCGCGCACCACCGAGTCCCAGACCCATCGGGAGATGGCCTCCGGTCTATCCAGTGCGGTGGGTTTCAAGAACGGCACCGACGGATCGCTCGAGACCGCGATCAATGCACTGAAGAGTGTGGCAACGCCGCATCGATTCCTCGGTATCAACGCCAGCGGCGAAGTCTCTGTGTTCCACACCCGAGGTAACGCCAACGCGCACATCGTGCTGCGCGGTGGCAGTAACGGGCCTAACTACGATGCCGCCAATGTCCGTCGGTGTGAGGCACAAATGAAAGCCGCCGGATTATCGGCGCGGATCATGATCGACTGTAGTCATGCGAACTCATCGAAAGACCACAACCGTCAGGTGCTGGTGGCGAAAGACGTGGCAACACAGATCGAGCAGGGCAACACCTCAATCATCGGATTGATGGTCGAGAGCCATCTGCACGCCGGCAATCAACCGATGCGCACCCGTGATCAGCTGCGTTACGGCGTATCGGTGACAGATGCGTGTGTCGACTGGGAAACGACCGAATCACTGTTACGGGAACTTGCCAGTCGGGTGCAGCCATCACTGCTCCGACGAGTGGCGTGACGAATGGCCTGACGAATGGCGTGACGAGTGGCGTAAGCTGGACATGATCCATCGGATTTTCCGCAAGACGGCGCGTGGCAAATACCGGGGTCAGGCCGGGAGTCGATAGACTTGTGCCGCCGTGCCACTGAAGATCGCCCCTTTCTCCGACGGGCTCAATCCAGCGCGCGCAGCGATCCGCTTGAACGTATTCCACAACGTTCGATAGGACACACACTCCTTGTCCACCGGGAAGTTGCTTTCAAACATACAACGCTCCGGTCCGAACGCTTCGATCACGTGCTGATAGTAGGGATACAGAAGCTCACACAGTTCTTCTGAACCGATCGGCGTTTTGCGCTGGTGCATATGGAAAGGCGGTTCCCAGGTACCGACGCGCTGTTGTCCGCCGCCCACCTTGATCACCGCGTTTGGCGCCTGGGCGATGGCATCGATGTTCTTTCGCCATTCGGCAAAAGCTTCTACACCTGCGGCGGGATCGACCTTGCCACCGAGGTGATTGACGATAATCGTCACATCAGGACAAGCGTTGGCGAGCCTGGCGAGGGTCGGCAAACGTCGATGGTCCGGCGAGTAGTTGTCGAAGGACAGGTTGTACTGTGCCAGCGCCCGATACCCTTCCAGGAACTGGGTATTCAGATCCCTCGGGAACGCGGTGCGAATACCCCTGAAGTTGGGTGATGCGGCGAGGTGTGCCTTGAGCACCTTCTCCACCACTTTGCCTGGCCGCAGATCGGCCGCCCCGAAGATGCCGGTACACAGGCGTGTTGCTCCGTAAATACCGGATCGGCTCATCGCTGCGATGCCATGCACGAATTCTGTTTCTCCGACGCAGCGTTCCTCCTCAGGTCCATCCGCGCGATAGAACGCACCGCACTGCGCGAATACGGTCTGCACGACGTTGTGACCCGAACGACTGATCTCCTGGGTGATCTCTTCACACAGGTAGACCTTCTCTTCGAAACTCAGATAGGGCTCGGTGTTGGCTGTTCGCAAATCCCAGAGGTGGTGATGCGGATCAATGATCGGCAACTCGGGTTCAAGCACCGGCTCAGGTGTTTCTTGCGCGAGCCAGAGGGTGAGACGCTGGTTTGCTGGTTGGATCATGTTGCCGCCCCCGTATTGGAATCGGATTGGAATCGGGTTAGATCAGGGCGCCGTCCTGGCCTGGGGCTTCCATGCCTTCGCATCCATGCGGGCAAACGAAAGTACCGGAGTTGATGGTTGCGTCAAGGCTTCCACCGGTTTCCCGGCCCATCGGGCCGCAGCAATCATCAGATCGGCGTGGGTGCGCCCACCCAACGTGAACCTGTCGATCACCCCTGAGGTGATGCCGAGTTCGTCGGCAACCTGTGTCCAGGTTAGTTTGCGTTTGCGGCGTTCCACATACATCGCCTTGTGCAGCGCGATGGTATCGAAGCGCGCATACAGCGCCGTTGGCGGTCTTTGAGAGACCCGCCGGCGCATCGTTTTGTCTTTGAGCGGCGGACGCAACGTAAAGTCCTCACATCGCGCTTTGAGCCACTGCAGTAAAAGACAAACCGCATCGGCTTCGATGCGCCTGCACGGGTCATCGTGCGAAGCGAGGAGGTGCTGTAGTGAGCCTCGCGCGAGAGCGCAGCCCAGCTTCATCCACGGCGAACACGCTCTGCATCGACTACCTGCGCCAGGCCCTCCACATCGAGTCTGGGCAGTACAGGATTCAAGCGTCCAGGTGCAGGAACTGCGCCGGGTGTGCGCGCCACGTCGGGCTACTGGTAATAAGCGTGTTCGGTGTTGGTATGGTCAGTCGCGTCACGGATGCCAACAAGCTCGGGCAGTTGATCCATAAGCGTCTTCTCGACACCGTTCTTTAAGGTGATGTCGACCGCGGAACAGCCCTGGCAGCCACCGCCGAACTTCAGCACGGCGATCTTCTCTTCGGTGATTTCGACCAGCGAAACCTGACCACCGTGTGCGGCAAGACCGGGATTCACTTCGTTGTAGAGGATGTAGTTGATGCGATCTTCGAGAGGTGCATCGGCGCCCACCTGGGGAACGCGCGCATTGGGTGCCTTGATCGTGAGCTGCCCGCCCATACGATCCGCCGCGTAATCGACGATCGCACCCTCAAGGTACTTCTGGCTCCGACCCTCGAACCAGGCACGAAAGCCGCTGAATTCGACTGGCTCATCACCGTCCTGCTCTTCGCCAGGACGACAATAAGCGATACAGGTTTCGGCATGCGGCGTCCCGGGTTGCGAGACGAACACGCGGATGCCGGTGCCTTTGTCATCCTGTTTCGAAAGCAGCTCTCGCAGGTAACCCTGCGCTGCTTCGGTGATCTGGACCATGACTAATCCTGACTAATTTACTCAGGTATTGTAGGAAGGCCTTTCTGGCGGCACAACCCGAAAACCAAGTGGATCAGCTCGCCTGGGCGAGCGCTGTCCTCTGCGCAGGTGCTTCGTGCAGGTATCGTCCTGCGAGCCAGTAATGCCACGCGCACCAGAAGTTCACCACGCCGAGAAGCAGCAGCGACATGCGCAGCGATTCGTTGCCATAAGCCGGGGCAAAGAGATCCGAAACGATGCCCACCAGTTGTGGACCAAAACCCATGCCGACGATGTTGAGGATGAACAGCGTAATGCTCGATGCCACTGCCCGCATGCGCACATCAGCCAGGCCCTGGATCAATGCGAACGTCGGTGCCAGATAGAAGCCGCCAAAAAACGCTGGCACAAGGTAGACCAGCATCGCCCACTTGAAGTCGTCCATCATGAAAAAGGCGACGAGGAACGGCACATAAATCGCCTTGCCGACGGCAACAACCCAGGCACGCCAGCGTTCATCGCGCTTCGCCAGAACATCGACGAGCTTGCCCGCTACAAAGGTGCCAATCCCGCCTACCACCCCCGACATCAACGCCAGCGTATAGCCGGTCTCTGAAGGACTCATGTCGTAAGACCGCTGCAGGAAGGTGGGCATCCAGAGGACGAAACCATAACCGGTGAAACCGGCAAGAGCAGCACCTGCGCACGTATGCCGCATGGCCCTCACCCGCCACATGTATCGCCAGGTTTCGCGGAAGGAAGGTGGTGCCCCTTCGATCTTCGGTTTGAGCGCTTCGCTGGCACCACGCAACGGTTCGCCCACCGTGAAGAAGAACCACACCGCGATGATGAGACCCGGCAGGCCCACGGCAATGAAGGTCGCTCGCCAGCCCCACATCTCGCTGAGCACGCCACCACCCAGATAGGCGATGAGCAGGCCAAAGTTCACGCCGAGGGCGAAGATGCCCATGGCAGTGCCACGCGTTTCCTGCGGGAAGAGGTCGGCAATCAGGGAATGTGAAGGTGGCGTCGAGCCCGCTTCACCAATTCCCACACCGATGCGGGCGAGTGCGAGCTGGACAAAGTTGGCCGCAAATCCACACAGCGCCGTCATGCCGCTCCAGACGACCAAAGCGCCGGTGATGATGTTCCGGCGGTTGCTGCGGTCCGCGATCATGGCGATAGGCATGCCAAGCGTTGCGTAGAAGAGCGCAAACGTCAGCCCGACCAGAAACCCCATCTGCGTATCGGTTGCACCGAGTTCGAGTTTGATGGGCTGCAGCAACATTCCCATGATCTGGCGATCGACATGGCTCGATGTGAAGACCAGGGTCAACAGCCCAAGCGCGTACCAGCGATATCCCGAAGCAGACTCGATTGTTTGCCGAAAGCTCATAGCGAGATCTGCCAAAAAGTTGCCAATAAGCGGCCCAATGCATCACTGGATGCCAATCCCATCACCCGTTCTCCCCCTGTCATCCCCACGGCCAAAATACACAGCCTTCACGAGGGTACCACGCACCTCATCTTTGGCCCCCAGATTGAGCCCGGCTCATGCGGAATTGGCACCCGTTCAAGGTGCTGGTTATGAGGCGCGGCTAGACTGCCGGAACCGCTCCGGAAGGTCTCTACCCGAACTCTCCCATGCCACAAGTAGCGTCACACGCAGCGCGACACGTTGAGCCATACGCCCGCCTGGCGTCGCGCCATGCCCTGCTCGAAAAGATCCTCAAGGAACGGATCGTCATCATCGATGGCGCCTACGGCACGACCTTCCAGCGCCTCAAACTCGAAGAAGCAGACTTTCGTGGTGAACGCTTCCGCGACCACGGCACCCCCCTCAAAGGCAACACCGATCTTCTCTGTCTTACCAAGGCGGATGCGGTTCGCACCGCCCACGAGAACTATCTGAAAGCCGGCGCGGAGATCATCAAGACCAACAGTTTTACCGCCACCACCATCTCCCAGGCCGACTACGATCTCGCCGAGCTGGCTGTTGAAATCAACGTCGAAGCCGCGCGTATCGCCCGCGAGATCTGCGATGAGTACGAAACACCGGACAAACCGCGGTTCGTCGCGGGCTCCGTTGGCCCAACCAATCGCACCTGCTCCATATCCCCTGATGTTTCTGACCCGGGCGCACGTAACGTCGACTTCGAATCACTGCGGGTGGCCTACCGCGAAGCAATTGACGGACTGATCCGCGGCGGTGCGGACCTGATCCTGCTCGAAACGATCTTCGATACGCTCAATGCCAAGGCGGCGATCTTCGCCATGCTCGAACTTGGCCGCGAATACGGCGTTACCATCCCGGCGATCATTTCCGGGACGATTACTGATCTCTCCGGCCGCACACTTTCCGGCCAAACCTGTGAAGCGTTCTATACCGCCATCGCCCATGCGCGACCCGTCGCCGTTGGCCTCAACTGCGCACTGGGCGCCGAGCAGCTTCGCCCCTTCGTCGGGGCGTTGGCAAAGGTCTCGGAAACCCGGGTCAGCGTGCACCCGAATGCCGGCTTGCCTAATGAGTTCGGAGGTTATGACCAGACTGCGGAGATGATGGCAGCCCACATCCGCGACTACGCGGAACAGGGCTGGGTCAACCTGGTGGGTGGGTGTTGTGGCACCACACCGGAGCACATCGGCGCCATCGCCAACGCGGTGGCGGGTATGAAACCGAGATCCACGCAGTCGCCGACACCGGCCACCGTTCTTTCCGGCCTCGAGCCCCTGCGTATCGATGACAGCAGTCTCTTCGTCAACGTCGGTGAGCGCACCAACGTCACGGGTTCGGCGCGCTTCGCCAAACTGGTGCGTGACAACAAGCTCGGTGATGCCCTCGCGGTGGCACGCCAACAGGTTGAAAGCGGTGCGCAAGTCATCGACATCAACATGGACGAGGGCATGCTCGACAGCCAGGCCATCATGGTGCGTTACCTCAATCTGCTCGCGGGCGAACCAGATATCGCCCGGGTCCCGATCATGGTGGATTCTTCCAAGTGGGACGTGATCGAGGCGGGACTGCGTTGCATCCAGGGCAAGAGCATCGTCAATTCGATCTCTCTCAAAGAGGGAGAAGCACCGTTTCTCGAGGCGGCCCGCAAGTGCCACGACTATGGCGCCGCAGTGGTCGTGATGGCCTTCGATGAAAAAGGTCAGGCGGATACGTTTGCCCGCAAATGCGAGATCTGTACCCGCTCATACCGGTTGCTGGTGGACAAGGTCGGTTTCAAGCCATACGACATCATTTTCGACCCGAACATCTTTGCCATCGGCACCGGCATCGAGGAGCACAACAACTACGCCTTGGACTTCATCGAAGCGTGCAGCTGGATTCGGGCCAACCTGCCCGGCGCCCGCATCTCCGGGGGGGTATCCAACGTCTCGTTTTCATTTCGTGGTAACGAACCGGTGCGCGAAGCCATTCACACCGTATTTCTCTATCACGCGATCCGCGCCGGCATGACGATGGGCATCGTCAATGCCGGTCAGCTGGGTGTGTACGACGATCTTCCAGCTGAGCTCAAGGAACACGTCGAGGACCTGGTGCTCAACCGCCGCGCCGATGCGACCGAACGGCTCCTGGCAATCGCGGACCGCTACAACACCAAGAAAAAGGACGTGGAAGATCCGGCGGCGCTCGCCTGGCGTTCCTGGCCGGTGCGCAAGCGAATGGAACATGCGCTCGTGAAAGGCATCAACGAGTTCATCGTTGCCGACACGGAAGAAGCCCGTCAGCAGGTTACCCGTCCCATCGAAGTCATCGAAGGGCCGCTCATGGACGGCATGGACGTCGTCGGCGATCTCTTCGGCAGCGGTAAGATGTTCCTGCCCCAGGTCGTCAAAAGCGCCCGAGTGATGAAGCAGGCGGTTGCCCACCTCATTCCGTTCATCGAAGCGGAAAAAGATGCCAACAGCCGCAGCAAGGGGCGCATCATCATGGCTACGGTCAAGGGTGATGTGCATGACATCGGTAAGAACATCGTCGGCGTCGTCTTGCAGTGCAACGGTTATGAGGTCATCGATCTCGGGGTGATGGTGCCGGCGGAGACGATCCTCGCCAAAGCCAGGGAAGTGAACGCGGATATCATCGGCCTCTCCGGTCTCATTACGCCGTCACTGGACGAGATGGTTACCGTTGCCGGCGAGATGGAGCGCACCGGGTTCTCCATTCCACTGCTGATAGGCGGTGCCACCACGTCGAAGGCGCACACCGCCGTGAAAATTGAACCGGCCTACGCACGTGGGCCTGTGGTTTACGTGAGTGATGCGTCCCGCGCGGTCGGTGTGGCCACAAAACTCCAGTCCGATGAACAGCGCGACGGCTTCATTCGTGAAACCAAGTCGGATTACGTCGAGGTGCGCGAGCGAACCGCAGCCCGGGCTGAAAAACGCGAGTTCATGTCGCTCGCCGCAGCACGCAACAACGCGCCGAAGTTGCCGACGCATACGCCGCACCAGCCGAGACAACCGGGTGTTCACGCCGTGCCGCTGGACCTCGCCACTCTGGCGGAGTTCATCGACTGGACACCGTTTTTCATGACCTGGGAGCTGGCCGGCAAATATCCCCAGATCCTTGAGGACGCTGTGGTCGGTGAAGCCGCCCGTAACCTCTATCGGGACGCCCGGGCGATGCTTGATCGATTGATTGCGGAAGGCGATCTCAAGGCGGTTGGCTGTTTCGGATTGTGGCCGGCGCAGAGAGTGGGTACAGATGATGTGCGGGTCACGACCGATTCGGGCCAGCGAACCCTTCACTTTCTGCGGCAACAAACGCCTAAACCTGACGGCCAACCAAGTCTTTGTCTGGCGGATTTCATCAGCCCCTCTGGTGACTGGATGGGCGGTTTTGCGGTAACTGCGGGAATCGGTATCGAGGCCGCGCTGGCCCTCCATCCAAACGACGATTACGCCAGCATCATGATCAAGGCGCTGGCGGATCGGCTGGCTGAAGCTGCGGCAGAATTCCTGCACCGGGAAGTGCGCCGATCGTATTGGGGATACGCGGCGGAAGAGAATCTCGACAACGCCGCACTGATCAGCGAGGCCTACAAGGGTATTCGACCGGCGCCCGGCTATCCGGCCTGCCCGGACCACACCCAGAAATGGGCACTCTTCGAGATGCTTGATGCGTCGAACCGCACCGGTATCCAGCTGACCGAGCAACTCGCCATGACCCCCGCTTCTTCGGTATCAGGCTGGTACTTTGGCCACCCGGACGCGCGTTACTTCGGTGTTGGCAAAATCACCGAGGAACAGCTCACTGATTATGCGAACCGTCAGGGTCAGGACCTGGAAACCACCCGCCGGTGGCTCCGGCCCAATCTGGCGGACTAAAGGTCTCGCGGGCTAGAACGACCAGCCGGAAACGAAATGCACCGCCATCAGGATGATGCAGGTGAATACGATCAGGATGCCGTTGGCGTCAGCACGCTGATCCTCGTCGTTTGTGGGTGAAGTATCCGGGCTGTGGTGGCCGTGGTCGCTCATGATCAAAGTCCTGAAAAAACGCCGCGCAGTCTACCCAATGACCGCCGGGCGGACACCCACTTGATGCTCATTTTCCGCGGCCCAGATCGCCCGCAGCAAATATGTATAGATGCACGAACCACTTCGGCTTTAACGACGCCGCTGTTATCGTGCGGACCTCGGCGGAGCGCCGGCTCAACCAGCCCCGGTCCCCCGCCCGGACCAGACGCCCATACCGAAAGAGAGCACCCTACTCCCATGTACCGTTACGATGCATTCGATCAGGCGTTCGTCGATGAACGAGTCGCCCACTACCGGGACCAGACCCGCCGTTATCTCGCCGGCGAGTTGACCGAACAGGAGTTCCTGCAACTCCGCCTGCGCAACGGTCTTTACATCCAACGGCTCGCGCCGATGCTCCGGGTGGCGGTACCCTACGGCACGCTGTCGTCGAAACAGCTGCGCATGCTGGCGCACATCGCGCGGCACTACGATCGTGGCTACGGCCACCTCTCCACCCGGCAGAACATGCAGTTCAACTGGCCGGAACTGGAAGAGGTTCCAGACATTCTTGCCGATCTGGCCAGTGTGGAGATGCACGCCATCCAGACCAGCGGCAACTGCATTCGTAATGTAACTGCGGATGAGTTTGCAGGCGTCGCAGCCGATGAAATCATTGATGCACGCCCGTACTGCGAACTGATTCGCCAGTGGTCCACATCGCACCCGGAGTTCGACTGGTTGCCCCGCAAGTTCAAGATCGCGGTCAACGGTGCACGCAACGACCGCGCAGCGATCGCCGTCCACGACGTCGGTATTCAGGCCAATCGCGACAATGCGGGCAATCCGGTCTTTGACATCTACGTGGGTGGCGGACTTGGCCGTACACCGGTAATCGGCGAGCTGATCAGGGCTTCCTTGCCGGTAGAAGATCTGTTGACCTACCTCGAAGCCATCATGCGGGTCTACAACCGCTATGGTCGCCGGGACAACAAGTACAAGGCGCGAATCAAGATTCTCGTGCGCGCGCTCGGCGCCGATGAGTTTCGCAACAAGACTGACGCCGAGTGGACGCTGATCCGAAGTTCCGCCCAGCAGTTGACCCCGCAGGAAGTACAAAGGGTCGCGGCGCACTTCGAACCGCCTGTCTATGAGAAGCGGGCTGATGCAACCTCGCTGCTGGCGGATGCACGTCTCAAGGATCCGGCATTCGATCGGTTCATGCGCCACAACGCCAAACCGCACCGGGTCGCGGGCTACGCCAGCGTCATTCTCTCCACCAAGGTCACGGGTATCCCACCGGGTGATGTAACCGACGTACAGATGGACCTGGTCGCCGACTGGGCAGACCGTTTTGGTCACAGCGAAATCCGCATCAGCCACGAACAGAACTTTGTCCTGCCCGATGTCCGGCAAGCGGACCTTCCCGAACTGTTCAAACTGGCCAGTGCCGCCGGCCTCGGCGAGACCAACCCGGGACTGCTGACAAACATCATCTGCTGCCCCGGCGGTGACTATTGTTCACTCGCCAACGCAAAGTCGATACCGGTGGCGGAGGCCATCCAGCAGCGCTTCGATGACTACGATTACCAGCACGATCTCGGCGCTCTCGACATCAACATCTCAGGCTGCATGAACGCCTGCGGCCACCATCACGTGGGCCACATCGGCATTCTCGGTGTAGACAAAAAAGGCGAAGAGTTTTACCAGATCTCGCTGGGCGGTCACTCCGGTCATTCGGCTGCCAACGCATCCCTCGGCGAAATCGTCGGCCCATCGTTCTCCCGAGCCGAAGTCACCGATGCCATCGCCACTATTCTCGACACCTATGTCGAACGGCGCATCGAAGACGAGTCCTTCCTGCACTGTTACCGCCGGATCGGCATCGCGCCGTTCAAGGAGAGGGTTTATGCCCACGCTGATTAAAGATGGGGCGGTAACCACTGATGGCTGGTCGACAGGGGAAAAGAGCCTGCTTGCTCCTGACGCATGGCTCGAACAAGCCACCGCAGGATTGTTGCTGCAGGTCGACACAGAACCCGACGCAGCTTTCGTCAAGGCGCCGCTGATCGCTATCGAGTTCCCGGAATTCAAGGACGGCCGCGGACTTTCTCTTGGTGCACTGCTGCGAAGCCGATTCGGATTCACAGGTGATCTGCGTGCGGTCGGTGATGTGCACCCGGACCTCGCCCACTATCTCATCCGCTGCGGTTTCTCGAGTTTCGTGCTGCCGGATGGTCGTGACGTCGCAGTCGCTCTGAAGGGAACCACGGTTTATAGCCACTACTATCAAGGCAGCGTGCGTGATCCGCAGCCGCTGTACCGAAAAACCAGCCGCTGAACTCGGCCGACGAAGCAGCAGGTGCCTTGCAAGCACGTGACCGTTCGCGCATGGTTGTGACCTGACGGATCAGCCTTTCTTTCAAGGACTCCTTCCAGGACGACCCAATCGTGCATGGTGACGTCTCCATCGTCGGTTCGCTCTTTCTCATCTTCACCGGTGCCGCTGTCCTGGCCACCGTGGCGTTGTACTCACGACAACCGCTGATCGTTGCCTATATTGCCCTCGGCGCTCTTCTCGGTCCCTTTGGCCTGGAAATGGTGACCAGTGCAAGCCTGCTTCCCCAGATCGCCGAGTTCGGTATCGTATTTCTGCTGTTTCTGGTCGGCCTGGACCTGCCGCCACGCAAGCTACGCAACCTGTTCGGCGAAACCATGCTGACCGCGGTCGGCACCACAGCGGTCTTTTTCGCAATCGGTTTCGGTGTGATGTGGGTCTTCGGTTACACGATGCTGGAAGCATCTATCACCGGCATGGCCGCCGCGTTCTCGAGCACGATTCTCGGCATCAAGCTGCTGCCGACGACGGTGCTGCATCACCGGCACGTGGGCGAACTTGTCATCAGCCTTTTGCTGATCCAGGACCTGCTGGCAATCTTCGCACTCATCGTCATCAGTGGCATTGGTACTTCCTTCGATGCAACCGTAGCCAGCCTGGTTGAATCACTGGTGGCGCTGCCCGTATTGATTCTGATCGCCTGGGGTCTGGTGAAGTACGTCATCCTGCCCCTGCTCATCCGATTCGATGCCTTCAAGGAATTTATCTTCCTGCTGCCACTCGGCTGGTGCCTTGGGCTCGCATCCCTCGCTGACTGGATCGGTCTGTCCTATACAATCGGTGCGTTCGTCGCTGGCGTATCCCTCGCCGCCAGTCCGATTTCGCAGTACATCGCCGAGAGCCTGCGACCTCTGCGCGATTTCTTCCTGGTGCTGTTCTTCTTCACGGTAGGCGCGGGCATCGACCCTGCGGTGCTCATGGAGGTACTGGCGCCAACGCTCCTGCTCGGTGTCACTCTCATCACAGCGAAACCTGCCGTGTTTGCCGGCCTCCTCATTTGGCAAGGTGAAGACAACCGGTCAAGCTGGGAGGTCGGATTCAGGTTGGGGCAGCTGTCGGAGTTCTCACTGCTGCTCGCCTTTACTGCAACGGCTTCAGGACTGATCGGCACCCACGCGGCTCACGTCATCGAAGGTACCAC
>Ga0194132_10008829_pt1 | contig 14237 bp, 13 predicted proteins | sample TA2KigOf80mmetaG_FD_148612 | JGI IMG/M metagenome (GOLD analysis project Ga0194132, IMG submission 148612) | Freshwater microbial communities from Lake Tanganyika, Tanzania - TA2015054 Kigoma Offshore 80m | ecosystem: Environmental > Aquatic > Freshwater > Lake | place: Tanzania: Lake... | reverse complement strand
CTGTCGTAACCACCGAGCGCGCAACCGATCGAATCGATGATCACCCGCTTGGCGGTTTTGATTACCGCCGGCGGGAGGGATTCGTAGCGCAGGTTCGTGGCGTAGTGGGTGATTTGTTCGACGAGGCTCATGGTTTTTACTACGGAATATCCTTCAAAGCACTGCTTACGGGGAACGCCAATCGCGCTTAACCAATATCGTCATTCCAGCGAAGGCTGGAATCCAGGTCGTACACCGCGCAAAGCGCATTACAGCAGTGCTTCGCACTGATTCCTTACGACCTGGATTCTGGCCTTCGCCAGAATGACGGTTATGGTTTGCGGTTGTCCTCTGTGTTCTCTGTGACCTCTGTGGCAAAGCCGTTGAAGTTACACCTTCAAAAAATCCCGCACACTCGCCTCATCCCGCAACCGCCAAACCCGCTGGATCACCCGCCCCATTTCCGACTCACCCGCCCCGCCCGCATACCCCGCCAGCCGCACCGCTTTATCTTCAATCTCCGGCCGCGAAAGCGTGTTATCCGGGTCGCCCTTGGGCGATGACACCTTGCCTTCAAGCTTGCGGCCATCCTTGGTGGTCGCTGTCACATGACCCAGCCAGCGCTTGGGGTAAGCGCCATCAACAACAGGATCAAGCACCATCTTCACCTTGTCGTGAAACGCACGCGTGGCTTTGTCTTTCAACGCGACTTCGGTGAAATCCGCCAGCCCCGCGCGGCCATGCAACGCAGCCAGCGCCAACACAAAGCCCATCGAAAATTTGGATTGATGTATCGTTTGCGGGTCGGTCACCGGGCCCAGCACGTCGATCGCGCCTTGGTGCACATGCGCGGTAACGGCGGTAATGTCGTCGTGCTTTAGCTTGTTGTCTTGCATCACTTTCAATAACGCATCCGCCGCGGGGTGGGTGTGCCGGCACGAGGCGTGAAACTTAAACGAGGTTTCGGCGAGCCCCCAACGCGTGCCGAGGCCATCGACCAGCTTCGCCGGATCGGCATCGCTCGACATCCCCGCCGCCATGCCCTGCGCGCCTTCGAGGATGCGCTGCGCGCCGGTAAAACCATCGCGAGTAATGTAGGCGGCCATCAGGCCATCGGCGGCGGCTTTGGCGGTGTGCAATTGTTTGGAATCCGCCGCGTCACGCAGGAATTCCCACAACCCCGCCGCCATGGTGCCGGCCGAGCCGATGCAATGTTGCATCTGCTTCGCATCGAGTTTGAGGAGATGCGCCACCCCCGCCGCTGCCGCGAGTTTGCCCGCGGTGCCGGTGGTGTGAAACACCTTGTAGTGCGAGCGGCCGAGAAATTCGCCCACGCGCACGCCGCACTCGTAACCGGCGACCGAGGCGACGATCAAATCGCGGCCGGAGGCGCCGACTTCCTGCGCCGCCGCCAACACCGCCGGAAACACCACGGTGGCCGGGTGATACACCGAGCCGTTGTGCACGTCGTCCTGCTCCACCACATGCGAGGCCGCGCCGTTGATCAGTGCCGCGAAAAACGGCGAGGTGCGTCCGCGCGTGGTGAGAATTTCCGAGGGGCCGGTGGCCGGGCCCATCGCCTGGGCGAATTTTTCCAGCGCCAGCACCGGGCGCGAACCTTTGCCCGCCAGGCCGGAACCGAGCCAATCCAAAAAGAAATCTTCGGTGCGCGCGACCACATCCGCCGGCAGCGACTCATAACGCAGCCCCGCCAGAAATTCGCACAGGGTTTGTGTCTCACTCTTGGCCGCGGCCAGTGTGCCTTGAACAGGTTTTTCAGCTTGATCCATGGTCAATCTCCTCGTCGAGAGCCACATTGTAGTGCAATGGGGCGCAATCCCTCGGCGTACGTTTGCATGGAGCGCCGCCCCCCGCGGCACGATGATCCGCGGTGCCGTTGGGCGTGGCACAATAGCCGCCAAGGGGGGCACCATGCAAGGCAAGACCATCGTTTACGATGCCATTACCGTCAAGCGCGAGGGCGGTTTTGCGTTCGACGTGTGGCATCAAAATCACTACCTGCCGTCGATGCTGGCGGGCGGCCCGTTATTGAATGTGCAGTGTTATTTGAGCCCGCTGCGCGCCACTTACGTCGCGGTGTTTGAATCGAATGCAAGCGCCGCCACGCTGCACGGACTGCTGCCCGCGGCGGAACACGAGTCGATCCTTTCCACCGAGCGCCATGTCGCGGGGTTCATGAACGAACAACAGGCGCCTGGCGCGATCGCGCCGTTTCGCGAGGCGGCGATTTTGTATCCGGTGTTGTTTCACGTGCCAGCCGAAGGCGAAAAGGATTTCAACGCCTGGTACGACGAGGAGCACCTCGGCATTTTGTTGCGCTCGCCGTACTGGCCGATGTGCCGGCGCTTTAAGATTTACAAGCCGCAGCCGCAATCATGGACGCACATCGCGCTGCATTACTTGACCGACTTGCGCGCGCTCGAATCAAAAGAGCGCGACGAAGCGCGTGCCACGCCGTGGCGCGCGCTGCTCGCGCAACATGCGTGGTTCAAAGGTGACTATCGCGTGCTCTACAAAGCAGGCCCGCGCCGGCTGCCGGACGTTAAAAAAAATATTCAATAAAATCAAATACTTACGTATTTTCGCGATTCAGGCAAGCACAGCGCGGCAGGCCTTTACTTCGGCAGCAGCATATCCACGATCACGCGCACGAGTTCCACAAACGCGCGCATCAGCAAAAACAAAAACACGCTGGCGACCGCGCCCGCCACCATCACCCACGGCGTCACGGCAAAAATCACCACGCATGCAATGCTCGCCAGCAACGGCAACGCGCCGCACAGTATCGCAATCCAATCGCCGTGCTTGACGATGAAGTGCAGCATCCAATAGGGCGACGGCGGCGTTTCGATGATGTCGTTCATGATCTTGAGAATTTTGTAAGTATTTGATTTTATTGATATTTTTATCCAGCATGGCTATCGTGTGACAGGCCGCCATACGTGCGATCGGCAAGCGATAGACACGCGACAGACACGCGCTTTGCAGCCGCGAACAGTCGCAAACAGGCACAAACAATCACAAACGCCGCGCGTAGCAGGCTACACCACTTTGTTCGCGCGCAGCGCCGCGATCTCCCCCTCACTGTAACCGATGTCGCTCAACACGCGGCTGGTGTCTTCGCCCACCGCCGGCACCCGATCCATGCGCACCTCAAAACCCGCGGTGGTCACCGGCGGCAACAACGCCGCGATGCGCCCGCCCGGCGTGTCGACTTCACGCCAGCGCTTGCGCGCCTTTAACTGCGCGTGATCCCACACCTCCAACGGCGAGTTTAAGCGCGCATTGGCGATATCCGCGGCATCGAGCTTGGCCACCACCTGCTCTGCCGTCATCGTTGAAAACACCTGGGTGATCAACCCGATCACTTCATCACGCGCGGCGAGCCGCTTGGTGTTGTTGTCGTAGCGCGGGTCTTTGGCGAGTTCGGGTTGTTCCAGCACCTTGGCGCAAAACGACGCCCATTCACGCTCGTTTTGAATGCCGAACATCACCTCCTTGCCGTCGCCCGCGGTAAAGCGGCCATAGGGCACGATAATCGCGTGATCGGTGCCGGCGCGCTGCATCGCCTTGCCGCCGAAGTGCTCGTACATGATCGGGTGGTTCATCCACTCCACCATCGCTTCGAACATGGTGACTTCGACACGCGCGCCCTTGCCGGTGCGTTCGCGCTGATACAGCGCGTTCATAATGCCGGAATAAGCGTAAAGCCCGGTGCCGATGTCGGTGAGCGACACGCCCACTTTCGCCGGCGATTCCTTGCTGCCGGTCACCGCCAAAATGCCCGCTTCGCTCTGGATCAACAAGTCATACGCTTTTTTCCGGGCGTAAGGCCCGCTGTCGCCGTAGCCGGAGATATCACACACGATCAAGCGTGGGTGCTTCGCCATCAGCTCGTCCGCGCCCAGCCCCAAGCGCTTGGCCGCGCCGGGCGCGAGGTTTTGGATAAACACATCCGCCTTCGCCATCAGCCTCGCCAAAATTTGTTTAGCCTCGTCTTTTTTGACGTCCAGCGACAGGCTTTCCTTCGAGCGGTTAAGCCACAAAAAATACCCCGACTGCCCATGCACCGCCTGATCGTAACCGCGCGCGAAGTCTCCGACTTCGGGACGCTCGATTTTGATCACGCGCGCGCCATACTCCGCCAGTTGACGCGAGCAGATGGGGGCGGCGACGGCTTGTTCGAGGGAGACGACGGTGAGGCCGGAGAGGGGCAGATTGGACATGAAATTTATGCTTTCACTTGCAGCGTGATGATTGGAAAGTTTACTTCGCCCTCATGCGAGCTTCGCTATTGTAGTGCGCGTTTCGGCTCTTGCCGCCACGCGCGTCTGCATAGGGGACAAATCCGTGATTGTCGCCGGTCAGCAACTGCATATACTTGGGATGAATGAACAGCTTTTCCCGCCCCACCTTTTCTTCCCTCAACACGCCGTTTTCAACCAGCGATTTCAAATAAACCGACGCGGTCTGGCGATGGCCTATGCCTGCGTCAACCATGTTTTGAATGCGGCAATACGGCTGGACGAATATCAACTCAATCAGTTCCCGGCTGTAAATCTTCGGCGCGCAAGAGCGCACATGGTCGGCGGTATGCGCCATCAATTCGTGGACGGCCCCGATCTTATCGGTGGTCCACGTGGCCGTGCTGCGCACCCCTTCCAGCATGAAGTGGTGACGATGTTTTCGATCTCGGTACTGGCCTGCGCATCCAGCACGGGAATAGTGTTGATCAGCACGCTTGGGTTGAGGATCTGCGCCCCGGTGCGCTTTAACCCCTCCACCGCCGCGCGCGCGCTTATGCAGGCCTTGAGGATGGGCTTGGTTTCGATGTCGGCAGCGGGTGGCAGGGCCGGCAGGCCAGCATAGGGCCGGGTTGGATCAAGTTCAATAAATTTATTTAAAAACAAATACTTATTTTACTCCACCACGCCTAAGATGGATGGGGCGGTAGCGCCGCTCCGGCCTCATGTCGAGCGCTTCGACGTGACTCAAAATCATGTCGAAATTATACGATTTTTTCGACAAATTAAACCCGTCTCGGGCACGGCTCGGCAATTTCCGCACCGCATCATTTCCAACCAACGCCAACCGCGACGCCTTAGCTCACAATCTGCATCAGCTTCCCAAAGCTGTCGACGACGTCGTATTTCACGTTCTCCGGCGCGAAACGCAAGTTCATTTCTTCAAAAAATTTGCGCGCGCATCGAATCTTCGTTTTTTCAATTTCTCGCAGCTCCAGGGAAGACATGGAACCTTTGGTCTCGGCGACGAAGTAGACGTGTTTGACGACACCTTCCTTGAACGTAATCGCCCAGTCCGGGTTGTAGTCCCCCACCGGCGTGGGAATCTGGAAGCCGCGCGGGAGCTTTGCATACACCACGACCTCCCCGCTGCTATCCAGCTCTTTCACAAACTCCCGTTCGACTTTGGAATCCGTGACCACGTAGTCGTAGATATGCCGCGTCAGCTTCTCGCCCGCCTTGCTGAAATCCTGCTTTGCCTGACCGAGGGTAAAAATATCAAGATCGAACTTCTCTTCGACTGGGTCATAGGCCAGATGTTCGATGATCACGGCAGCTTTCTGCTCGTTAATATGGCGAACCGCCTCGGCGATAAAGCTCTCCGGATTAGTTCTGAATTGCGAGAAAACCGCAGCGTTTAGACCTTTAAGTATTTCAGCGACAGCATGTCGCGTCAATTGCGTGCCCTGCGCTGGGTGCGATTCAAACCGATGTGGACAGAACCTCATGCGGCCTGTTTTGAAGGGGCATGCCAATAGGTGTGCCACTGACGGTTGGCGATTCAGCAAGCGCTGGTAACGCGTTTCGCGGTCGCTGTAGGCATCGTTGTTGCGAAAATTATGCGACTCGTCGATGACCACCAGATCGTAGTTGCCCCAGTTCACGCGGTTCAGCGGCAAGCCCAGGGATTCCCCACTTTCACGCAGTAGATCAGTGTGGCAGAGCACGTCGTAACCGAAGCGGTCCTTGACGAAAATATTGATGGTCAGGTTGCCTTTGTAGGTCAGCCAGTTGTCCGCCAGTTTTTTGGGGCAAAGCACCAATACGGATTTATTGCGCAACTCGTAGTATTTGATGACAGCCAGCGCGGTAAATGTTTTTCCAAGGCCGACACTGTCTGCCAGGATGCAGCCGTTGTAGGTTTCCAGCTTGTTGATGACCCCGTTGGCCGCGTCGCGCTGGAAGTTGTAGAGCTTCTTCCATACCAGACTGTCCTGATAACCCGTGCGGTCATTGGGCAACACATCCGCCGTTACGTATTCCAAAAATTCGCTGAAGATGTTGTAGAGCATCAGGAAATAGATGCGCTCGGGCGAATTTTCCTGATACACCGATGCAATGTGCTCGCAGAGCTTTTCGGTCACATCTTCAAGCTTGTCCGCGTCTTGCCATATCTGGTCGAACAAGGCCAGATAAGTGCCCGTCATCGGCTGTTCATCAATTCTGTTTACGAAACTGGAAACCGCGTTTCCCTTTTCGTAGCCAAGATCGACCGCCGTGAATCCGCGTAATGGCAGGTAAACCGATTCAATCTGATCCGCGGAAACGGCAGCAAATTGCTGCATGGGGGCTTCGCCGCGGTTGGAACGAAAAACGGCCTTGCGGCGAATCCAGTCCGCGCATTCCTTCGCGATGGCTTTTTGCGTAAGCTCATTGCGCAGGCGAACTTCGAAATCGCTTCCGTAAAGACTGCGCTCCCGTTCGAGCTTGGGAATGTGAAATTCGCGATGCTCCCGCCTTAACTTGTCAACAACCTCACCGGGAACAAAGGTCGGCGATGTAAATATGAACTGGAGCAGATCGATTTTTTCGAGCTCGCCCTTCAACGCTTCGAAGGCATAAATCGAAAAACATGACGCCGCCACCCGAAGCTTTGCCCCAGGCCGAACGCTTTGCTTGAGATCATCGCCCAAAAGGCGATTGATATTGTCAATTAGTTCCAAACCAACTCCATGTTCAGCAATTCCACATACCGCCGATAGCAAAACACCCTTCCGCGCCGCCGCTCGTTAAATCGTCCGACGATACCCAGTTTTTCCAAATGCGCCAACGATTTGTTGACGGTGGCGGGCGTGAGTCCGGTTGTAGTGACGATGGACGCCGAGGTTGCAATCGGTTGGCGCTGCATGGCCTGATGCACGGCCAGCGCCGAGGCAGTGGCGCGTTTGAGTGTCGCGATGCGCTCGCGGTCGGCGTTGACCAGTGCCAACAAGGCATTGGCCGTGGCCACGGCCTGCGCGGCGCTGGTCTCGATACCCTCGGCGAAAAATTCAAGCCACGCCTCCCAGTCGCCCTCGGTGCGCACGGCATTGAGCAGTTCGTAGTAGCGCGCGCGATGCGTCTTGAAGTACAGGCTCGGATAAAGCATCGGTTCGCGCAGCACGCCGTCCGCCACCAGTTGCAGCACGATCAACAGCCGCCCGATGCGGCCGTTGCCGTCGAGAAACGGGTGGATGGTCTCGAATTGCACATGCGCCAGCGCGGCTTTGATCAGCGGCGGCGTGGCCTCTGGCTGATCGTTCAGAAAGCGTTCAAACGCGGCAAGGCAATCGGGCAACGCATCGGCCGGCGGCGGCACGAAGGCGGCATTACCGGGACGCGTGCCGCCGATCCACACCGGCGAACGCCGCACTTCGCCCGGCGCCTTGCCCTGGCCGCGCGGGTGATCGAGCAGCGCTTTGTGCATCGCGTTGAGTAGCCGCATGCACAGCGGCAAGCCGCCGCCCAATTGGGCCAGGCCCTCGTCCAAAGCGGCGACACATCGGCTGACTTCGCGCGCGTCATCCAATGGCACGCCTGGCTGCTCGTCGATCTCAAAAAGCATCAAGTCAGCCAAAGACGATTGCGTGCCCTCGATTTGCGAGGAGAGCACCGCTTCTTTGCGCACAAAGCTATAAAGCAGCAGCGCGGCATTGGGCAGTTGCCCGCTGATCGCATCCACACGCCCCAGCGCGACCAATGCATCGTCGAAACGGCGGCGCAGCGCGGTGTTCCACTCGATCGGCGGCGCCGGCGGGAGCGGTGCCGGCACATAAGCTGGGTAAGGTTCCGTGGCCGTCGTCACGCGGACGTAACGGCCTGGCGTGGGCCTACGCATGGTCAGCCGAACCTAAAATAAGAAACGCCTTTATTTTACGATAAATTACTATCGTAAAACAATGCCATTGATTATTTTAGGATGCAGGGCAGGCGTCCACTCCAATATAAGTATTTGTTTTAATTGTATTATTTTAAAACGACCGCGGCATCCCCAACACATGCTCCCCCATATACGACAAAATCAAATTCGTCGAAATCGGCGCGATCTGGAACAACCGCGTCTCGCGAAATTTACGCTCGACGTCGTACTCGGCAGCGAAGCCGTAGCCACCGTGGGTTTGGATGCACGCGTTGGCTGCCGCCCATGAGGCATCGGCGCCGAGCAACAACGCCATGTTGGCCTCTGCCCCGCAGGGTTGGTGTTCATCGAACAATTGCGCGGCGCGGTAGCGCATCAAATTTGCCGCTTCGATGTTGGCGTAAGCGCGCGCGATCGGGAACTGGATGCCCTGGTTCATGCCGATCGGCCGATCGAACACCACGCGATCGTTGGCGTATTTGATGGCGCGGTCGGTAAACCAGTAACCATCGCCGATGCACTCCGCCGCGATCAATATGCGCTCAGCATTTAAGCCGTCGAGGATGTAACGAAAGCCCCGGCCCTCCTCGCCCAGCAGGTTTTCCGCGGGAATTTCGAGGTTATCGAAAAAAAGTTGATTCGTATCCTGATTCACCATGTTGCGGATCGGGCGGATGGTTAAGCCATTGCCCACGGCTTCGCGCACGTTGAGAATAAAGATCGACATGCCGTCGGCCTTGCGCTTGACCTGATCCAGCGGCGTGGTGCGCGCCAGCAAAATCATCAACTCGGTGTGATTCATGCGCGAGATGTAAATTTTTTGCCCGTTCACCACGTAACGGTCGCCTTTTTTCACCGCCACGGTGCGCAGCTTGGTGGTGTCGGTGCCGGTGTTGGGCTCGGTCACGCCCATCGATTGCAAACGCCATTCGCCGCTGGCGATCTTGGGCAGGTATTTTTGTTTTTGCGCCTCCGAGCCGTGGCGCAGCAGCGTGCCCATGTTGTACATCTGTCCGTGGCAAAAGCCGGAGTTGCCGCCGCTGCGGTTGATTTCCTCCATGATCACACTGGCCGCGGTGAGCGACAAACCCGAGCCGCCGTATTGCTCCGGAATCAACGCCGATAACCAGCCGGCTTTAGTCAGCGCCTGCACGAACTCATCGGGGTAACGATGCTCGGCGTCGACTTTCTGAAAATACGTGCTGCCGAATTCGTTGCACAACGCGCGTACGCCTTCGCGGATATCCGCGTGCGATTCGTGATCAGAAATACCTTTTAGCATGACGGAACTTTGATTGCGGGTGGGAAGGCGGACATTATAGCAACCCCCCGCCGCTGTCCGCATCATGGCGCCGTGGTGGATGCCGCGCACCGCCTGGCGTAAAGTCGCGCGCGGCGCGGCGGTTTGTGATCACCATGCGTTTCATCAACACGCGCTGTTGAACACGGCGCACCGCAGCCTCGTCATCACGTCATCACGTCATCACAAATAGCGGCGCCGAGCTTGCCGCGCGCAACCTGGCGTGGGTAGCGCTGATGGCCCACGGGCGCAACGCTGCGCCTGGCCGCCGCCCGCGCAAGCGGTAAACCTGCGCGAGTAATGGCAACGCTTCCAAGCCTTAAAAAAATATTCAATTAAATCAAATACTTACAAAAATATTCAATTAAATCAGATACTTACAAAAATACTGCAGTGTTCTCTCTAGCACCACTTACACCGCATAGCGGCGCCGCCGTCAGCGGGCTTGATTTATCACGCGCGCCCGATCACGCGGTGGCCGCCGCATTGTTGCGCGAACTTGGCAAGCACGGCGTGCTGTTAATCCGCCAGCAACAACTCAGCGCCGCGCAATTCATCGCATTTTGCCGCGCCCTTGGCGAACTCGCGGTGCAACCGCTGCACAAGTTTGCGCACGCTGAATTTCCCGAACTGCTGTTGCACTCGAATATCGTCGACAACGGCGCACCCATCGGCTACACCGACAGCGGCCAGCGCTGGCGCATGGACGGCGCGCATTTGAAAATGCCGCCGCGCGCCACCGTACACTACGCGGTGCAAATTCCCGTTGAAAACGGAACGCCGCGCGGCGACACCTGCTTCGCCAACACCGCCGCCGCCTACGAAGCGCTCGCACCCGCGCTGCAAACGCAATTGCGCGGCATGCACGCGGCCAACCCCTACCGCCCTGGCCAAAAGCGGCGCGCCATTCCGTTTTACATGGATGCGGGCCTAAGCCAGGCGTTTCGCCGCGGCGTTGAGCACCCGGTGGTACGCACGCACCCGGGCACCCGGCGCAAGAGCCTTTATGTGAGCCAGGCTTGCACCTCGTTTATCCGCGGCATGCACGATCACGACAGCGATGCGCTGCTCGCACAACTCTACGCACACATCGCGCGCGATGCATTCATCTACCGCCACCAGTGGCGGCGCGGCGACGTGCTGATCTGGGACAACCATTTCATTCAGCACCGCACCGAGTGCGATTACGCCTTGCCGCTGCGGCGTTTGCTCTACCAGGCGCAAATCAAGGGCGGCCTGCATCGCTGAAAAGCGCACCGCGCCGTTGGGCGGGTGGCGCCACGGCAGCCCGGCAATTTTTAAACCCGTCGTGTCTGGTCAATCCAGTGCAAACGATGCACCGTTTTCCCTCACCCTGCCCTCCCGCAGGGCGAGGGCTCAAAGCCCTTCTCCCTTTGGGGGAAGGATGGGGATGAAGGAAGGGGTTGCGTTTCCCGCACGCACCGAATAGACACAATCTGCCAAACCAAAATTCAGTCATTTATCACGTTTGGACCTCTCAATACCGGCACGTGCCGAGAGCGGCACGGAACATCTCAAGCCACACGCTTGGTCAACTCATTTGCCAGCATCTCCGCCTGCTTGAGCACGGTCTCGGTCGCCAGCTCCTGCATGTCCGGCGGATAGCCATACTGCCGCAGCGTGCGCCGGACGATCACCCTCAACTTTGCGCGCACGTTTTCCTTGATCGTCCAGTCGATCGAGGCATTCGCCTTCACACGCTCGAACAACACTACCGCGAGTTCGCGCAGCTTTTCTTTTTGCATCAATTCCCTGGCGCTGTCGTTGTCCGCCACGGCGGTATAGAAAGCAAACTCAAAATCGCTCAAGCCCATCTCTTCGGCTTGCTTGTCGGATTTGACGATCTCCTTGCTGATGTGGATCAGCTCGTCCATCACCTCGGCGGCGGTGAGCACCTTGGCGTGGTAGCGCTTGATGGCGTCTTGCAACATCTCCATAAAGCTGCGGCTTTGTACCAAATTCTTTTTCGCACGCGCCTTAATCTCGTCGTTGAGGATTTTTCGCAACACTTCCAGCGCGACGTTCTTGTGCTCTTTATTTTTGAGTTCGAGCAAAAACTCTTCCGACAGAATTGAAATATCCGGCTTTTTGATACCCGCCGCGTCAAACACATCGATCACTTGCTCCGACACCAGCGCCTTATCGATCACCTGGCGAATCGTCGATTCGATTTCCTCGTTGGTGCGCCCTTCACCAGTGCTGTCGAATTTCGCCAGCCGCGCCTTTACCGCCTGAAAAAACGCGATTTCATCTTTCACAGCGAGCGCCTGCTCGTGCGGAATCGCGATGGCGAATGCCTGTGACAACGCCGTCACTTCGTCGATGTAGCGCTTTTTGCCGTCGTCGAGCCCGAGGATGTTTTCCTCGGCGGCCAGTATCAACACTTGTTCGCCAACTGGTCGCGCAACATGCGCGCGCCCATGAACGGGTGTTGCAGGTGCAGCTCGTCCAGCTCGCGCATCAGCGCCAAGTCAGCCGGGCTCACCGGTCGCGGCAGGTAATACACCGTGCCACGGCTGATGTCGAGCAACTGGGCTTGGCGCGTGAGGCTTAATTCGTGGTTACGGTCGATCATGGCTTTGCGCTCAGCAATCCCGCCTTGGTGAGCGCGCTTTCTAAAAAATCGTTCTCCAAGGCCAATTGCCCAATCTTGGCATGCAGCGGCGCCAGATCCACCGGATCGGCCGCGGGGCTTTGGTCAAACACGGTAGCGGCCCGCTCCAGCAACTGCTTTTTCCATTCGCTAATCTGGTTCGGGTGCAGTTCACCTCTGGGTGTAGCACCACTACCTATTTTCCAAGCGTCGCTCTAGTCCAGTCAACCATCAGCACCCACCTTCGCCAGATTCTTTGCAATCAAGGCGTTCAGCTTAATTTCTTCCTCCAACTGCATTTCAAACTCCGCTCTGAGCTTCGCAAAGCGCTCCTCGAAGTCAAAATCGTCTTCGTCGTCCGGCAGCCCGACGTAGCGCCCTGGCGTCAGCACGCAATCCAGCTCACGCACGCGCGTGAGATTGACCGAAGCACAAAAGCCGGCCACGTCTTGATACTTGCCGTCTGTGTTGCGCCACGCGTGGTAAGTGCCGGCGATTTGGGCGATGTCTTCCGCCGAAAACTCGCGCGTGCGGCGGTTGATGAGGTGGCCGAGGTTGCGCGCGTCGATGAACAGGATTTCGTCGGCGCGGTCTCTAAAACCCACTGGATTCCGGCCTGCGCCGGAATGACGGCCTGATTTGTTGCGGCTCAGGAACCACAGGCTCGCCGGAATCTGCGTGTTCAAAAACAGCTTCGCCGGCAGGTTGACGATGCAATCGACCAGCCGCGCTTCGACCAACGCCCTGCGAATGTCGCCTTCACCCGAGCTTTTGGAGGTGAGCGCGCCCTTGGCCAGCACGAAGCCCGCTTGCCCGTTGGGGTTCAGGTGAAACAAAAGTGTTGTATCCACGCGTAGTTGGCGTTGCCCGTGGGCGGGGCGCCGTGTTGCCAGCGGCCATCGGTGCGTAGCAGATCGCCGCTCCAGTCGCTGTCGTTAAACGGCGGATTGGCGATGACGTAATCCGCCTTCAGGTCCTTATGCGCGTCGTTCAAGAACGAGCCTTCGTTGTTCCATTTCACCTGCGAGCTATCGATGTGGCGTATGGCGAGGTTCATCTTGGCGAGCCGCCAGGTGGTTTGGTTGCTTTCCTGCCCGAAGATGGAGATGTCGTTGACCTTGCCCTGATGATCGGCGACGAATTTTTCGCTTTGCACGAACAGGCCGCCGGAGCCGCAGCAGGGGTCGAGCACGCGGCCCTGGTACGGTTCGAGCATTTCCACCAGCAACTCGACCACGCTGCGCGGGGTGTAAAACTGCCCGCCCTTTTTGCCCTCGGCCAGCGCGAATTCGCCGAGGAAATATTCGAACACATGGCCCAGCACGTCGGCGCTGCGCGCCTTGGCATCCCCCAGCGCGATGTTGCCGATCAAATCCATCAGGCCGCCCAGGCTGGTGGGGTCGAGATTGCCGCGCGCGAACACCTTGGGCAACACATCGCGCAGCGACGGGTTTTCTTGTTCAATGGCATCCATGGCGCCATCGACCACCTTGCCGATGTCGGGCTGCTTGGCGCGCGTGAGCAAGAACGCCCAGCGTGCCTCGGCGGGCACGAAGAACACGTTCTCGGCTTTGTATTCGTCTTTATCCTCCGGGTCGGCGCCGGCGTAGTCGCCCTTGCCTTGCTTCAACCTCGCGTAGAGTTCGTCGAAGGCATCGGAAATGTATTTGAGGAAAATCAGCCCCAGCACGATGTGCTTGTACTCGGCCGCGTCGATGTTCTTGCGCAGTTTATCGGCGGCCTTCCATAACTGCTTTTCGATGGGTTCTTCTTGTTTGGGTGTGGCTTTTTTGGCCATGGATTTTTCTGTGAGGGTGGAACGGATTTCGCAAGCATTATGATGACGGTTGCGGGGTATATCGTAAGTATCTGATTTTATTGTATTTTGTATAAACCAACCCATGTAAAGCGCGGCCAATTCGCGCCCTGCACAAGCACCGGCTACGCGACGCGCAGCAGCGAGTTTAGCGATAATCCAGCGAAGCGAAAATTTTCATCCGCAACAAACTTCAAACTTAAGGAGGCCGATCCCGTGCCCATCGACTACATCAAGCGCGACGGCGTCGCGTACATCACGCTTAACAATCCGGCGAAAGCCAATATCCTTGATAAGCAGACGTCGGATGATATTTCGCAGGCGTGGATCGACATGTGGGAAGACCGCTCGATCCGCTGCGCGAT
>Ga0194132_10008827_pt1 | contig 14239 bp, 15 predicted proteins | sample TA2KigOf80mmetaG_FD_148612 | JGI IMG/M metagenome (GOLD analysis project Ga0194132, IMG submission 148612) | Freshwater microbial communities from Lake Tanganyika, Tanzania - TA2015054 Kigoma Offshore 80m | ecosystem: Environmental > Aquatic > Freshwater > Lake | place: Tanzania: Lake... | reverse complement strand
CGTTCTCCACCTGGCGCGCAAAGGTGGCATTCTCGCTGAGGAAGCCATAGCCCGGATGAATTCCTTCGCAACCGGCGGCCAACGCCACCTGAATCAATTGCGTGCCATCGAGGTAAGCCGCTGGCCCCTGACCCCTCAGCGCATGGGCGACATCAGCCTTGCGTGCATGATCGGCGCCGCCATCGTCCTCGGAGAACACGGCGTGTGACTCAATGCCGTGCTCGGCCGCGGCGCGGGCAATACGGATGGCGATCTCGCCGCGATTGGCGATAAGCAGTTTGCGCAAGGTCATGGGATGTCAAGAGGGCTCATCAGATTTTTGTGCGAGTCTGCGGCCATGAATGCGCCCCTCTCCCGCCGGGAGAGGGATTGGGGTGAGGGAAAAGACAGTTCGAAAGGACGCATCAAATCTCCCTCACCCTCGGTCCCTCTCCCGGTGGGAGAGGGGAGCAAAACCTTATGCCAACTGCTACAGATGACATTGCGACTGTCTTGTGAACCATGCGATCACGTCAGTATCGCGAGGCGCTTGCGCTCGATGAGTGCGAAGTCGATGTCGTAACCCAAGCCCGGCGCGGTGGGGGCGATGACCTGCCCCTTGTCCACCACGATGTCCTGTACCAGACCGTACTTCTGTGCGCCGTCGGGCAGCAAAACCTCGAACATTTCGGTGTTGCGGATCGCCATGATCACGTGCAGATTGGCGACGTTGTTGAGGGAGTTGCCGCCGTGGTGAATCTCGTAGTTCATGCGGAAAGCTTCGGCCAGGTGTGCGGTCTTGACCAGCGTGGTGATGCCTCCCTTGACCGCGACGTCGCCGCGTAGAAAGTCGGTGGCCTGCATCATGATCCAGGGGGCGTAGCTGTCGTAGCCGGTAATGGGATATTCCGTGGCCAGGATTGGGATGTGCAACTTCTGTTTAAGCTTGACGTAGTTGTACAGATCCTGATCGGCGAGGGGGTCTTCGTACCAGTGATAGCCCATCTCCTGGATCGCCAGTCCCACGCGCACGGCGGCGGGGAAGTCGTAACTCCAGGTGGAGTCAAGCATGAGGGTGTAGTCGTCTCCGACGGCCTTGCGCACCGCCTCGCATACCTTGATGTCTTCGCGCCACTGGGTGGGCGGATGAATCTTGTACGCGGCCCATTTTTGCGATTGGTGCTGCAGCGCCTCGTCGGCGTAGGCCGAGGGCGAGGGCAGCACGGCCGATGAAGCATAGGCCCCGATGCGATCGCGATAGCTGCCCAGCAGCCGATGGATGGGTTGACCGAAGGCTTTGCCGGCGACATCCCACAACGCCACATCGACGGCGCCAATGCAACGCACGGTCGTGGCCCGCTGGCGTTTCCACAACTCCTGATTGAGGCGCTCGCGATCCAATGGATTGCGGCCGACCAGCAAGGGTTTCAGATGGGTGATCAGACCGTGGCCATCCACTTCCGCGGAATTCATCGCCGAACCGAGGAAGGCATGGCCCTCGATGCCCTGGTCGGTGATCAAGCGCAGCAGACCGAGCGCGCTGCGCCCGGCGAATCGACCGGTGTGGGCGCCGTAGGTGGTGGCCGGGATGTCATCCCAGGCGAACAGCGTCAGCGTTACGTCCGTGATCTTCATTGGTGTGATCTCCAGGCACAGGGCGGGCATGATAGCAATCAATCCTCCCCCGCAGGGGGAAGAAACGGCATGATGCCAAGCTACAATCGCCGCGACCTTCAGTTGGACTGACCGCATGACCTCACCGCATCACCCGTTGCCGCCCGCCTTTCTGTCTGCTCGCAGTATCGCCGTCGTCGGCGCGGGTGACCGTCCATCAAGTTCCGGCGGCGCAGTGCTACACAACTTGATCAAGGGCGGCTATCGCGGCCGTATCGTGCCGGTCAATCCCAAGGGCGGTGTACTGTTTGATCTGCCAGTGGCGACTTCCTTGTCAGTGGTGTCGCCGCCCGCGGAGCTGGCGGTGATCGTAGTGCGGCCTGATCTGATTCTGGACGTGGTGAAGGAAGCGGCGGCCAGCGGCCATCGTCATCTTCTCATTCTGCCGGGGGGATTCGCCGAGGGCGCCGAGGAGGGCCAGGCGCGCGATCGCCAGCTGCGCGATCTGGCACAAACTCACGGCATGAAGATCGGCGGGCCGAACTGTGCCGGTACGATCAATCTGCTCGATACGGCGGCGCCCTTTCCGGTGACTTTTTTTCGCGACCTGCCGCGTGGCGGCAAGGTGGCGCTGATATCCCAATCGGGCGCCATCGTCGAGGAATTGATCGGTGCATCACACCGCATGCGCCTGCCCTTGGGAGCGGTGGTCTCAGTGGGTAACGCCTTGCACTACGGCTTGACGGATTATCTCGAGGCTCTAGGCCGTGACGACGCTTGCGAAGTGATTCTGCTCTACGCCGAATCGTTTGGCGACCCGGAACGGTTTGTCCAGGTGGCGCGTAAAGTCGGGGTGAACAAGCCCATTGTGGCGCTGGTCGGCGGGCGCACAGAAGCCGGTGCCGCGGCGGCATTCCGCCACACCGGGTCGAGGGCCATGGGTGACGCCGAAGCGGCGGCGTTCTGCGCGAGCGCCGGCATGCTGCGCGTGAGGTCGTTGCGCGATCTGGTGCTGGCAGGCAAGGCATACGGGAGTTTTCCGCGTGGCATGGGCAAGCGTGTGCTGCTGCTGTCCAATTCGGGAGGTCCCGGCGTGCTGGCGAGCGATCGGGCAGTCTCTTGCGGCCTGGAACTGGCGCCGCTACCGGCAGCGCTGATCAAGCGCCTGAGTGAAATCCTGCCGCCCGAAGCCACCATTGCCAATCCTTTGGATCTGCTGGCGGATGCCCGCGAAGAGCGCTTTGGCGATACTCTGCAGGCGGCGTTGCAGATGGCCGGTGACGCCTTTGATGCGATATTGATGATCCACGTCATCCCCTTCATGGTGAACACCGCCGCGGTGGTGCAGAGGCTGGCCGAAGGCGCCAAGGGCGCGCCGCTGCCGATCATGCACACCATGATGGGCACGCTTGAACACAAGGACGCGTGGTTCGAACAATTGGAGGCCGCGCAGGTACCGGCCTTCGACAACGTCGAGGATATGGTGTCGGCGGCCGCGCTGCTGGCTCGCACGGATCACAGGGAGATGGCATGAAGCTGTACAACTACTTTCGCAGTTCCGCCGCCTATCGGGTGCGCATCGCGCTGGCGGTGAAGGGCTTGCAGTTCGAACATGCGGGCGTGCACTTGATGAAGGGCGAACAGTATTCCGACGCGTATGCGGCGGTCAATCCGCAAAAACTGGTGCCGGTGCTGGATGACGACGGCGCGCGCCTGTTTCAGTCGCTGGCCATCATCGAATACCTCGAGGAGACCTGTCCGGAGCCGCCGTTGTTGCCGCGTACCTCAGCGGCACGCAACCGCGTGCGATCGCTGGCCATGTTGATCGCCTGTGAGATTCATCCGCTCAACAACCCGCGAGTGTTGAAGTATCTGACCGAGCAGTTTGGCATCGACGAATTGCAGAAAAATCAGTGGTACGCCCATTGGGTGACGCAAGGATTCACCGCGCTCGAACAACGTCTGGCACAGGAGTCCGATACCGGTCGCTACTGCCACGGCGATACCATCACGCTGGCCGATTGTGTGCTGGTGCCGCAGGTGGCAAACGCCGTGCGATTCAATGTTGATCTGACGCCTTTTGCCACCATTCGACGGATCGAGGCGGAATGTCAGAAGCTGTCTGCATTTCAGCGCGCCGCGCCAGCGAATCAGCCCGACGCCGCGGCGTAGCGTACTCGGCGCTGCTCGGTGTGCTGGCAGCGCTGGCCGGCTGCGCCAGCGCGCCCTCGGGCTCGCGGGCGGGGCTCGACGACGAGGCGCGTGCCTGCCTGCAGCAGTTCGAGGAAACCGACCGTCAGGTGCGCGCCGCTGGCGTGCGTGACGGCGGCGATGCAGCCGTAAGAGGATTTCCTTACGTTCGGGTGACACGGCCTCTGGCCGCGCTGGAAGCGCGGGCGGAGAACGAGACGCAGTGGCGAGTGTGGGCTGAGCATATGCGCATGACGGATCTGCGCGCCCGCCGAGCTGAGCTGCGCAATCTCGATGCGGCGCAGGCCGATGCGCGCTGGCGGCGGCTCGACGAGTGCGGCCGCAAATTGGTTGAGGTCGATGCGCGTGATGCCCGGCGACGGACGATGCTGAGGCAGGCGGCCCGGGTACCTGACGACTACGCGACCTGGCAGCGCGCTGCGGGCCTGTATGCGTTGAGCCGGATTCCCTTTGCTGCAGGTGTGCGCGACTATCAGCGCAAGACCGAGGCAGTGTTTTCCGCGGATGAAGCGGCGCTGCCGATCCAAGGTCGGCTGCGGCGCTATGGCGTGGCGCTCGGCAGTGCAAGTGAGGCGCATGAGTCCTTGCCCGTGGATGCGCTCGGTGTGCCGGTACCCGATCCGCAGCACCTGGCGCGATTGTTTGAGCGTCATGCCCCAGTGTGGGATGTGGACGAAAGCGGGGAACACGATCGCATCGGGATGCTGGTGTGGCGTAACCGCGTCGAGGCTGACACCCGCCTCTCGGTGGTCTACCAGCGCTCGGTATTCACGCACTACCACGGCCGGATTTTTCTGCAACTGGTCTACACGGTGTGGTTCCCATCACGCCCCTCGCGGGGCGCGCTTGACCTGCTGGCGGGCAATCTAGATGGGCTGATCTGGCGCGTTACCCTGGATCAGGAAGGCGAGGCGCTGATGTACGACACCATCCATCCCTGCGGGTGCTACCACCAGTTCTTTCCGACGCCAAGGGCGCGCCTCAAGCCCGCGCCCGACACGCTCGACGAGTACGCCTTCGTGCCGCAGAGGTTGCCGGCAATCGAGCCGGGTCAGCGGCTGCGCCTGCGGGTGGCGGCGCGCGGGCACTATCTGCAGAGGGTGATGGTGGAGGCGGCGCCTGTTGCGGTCGATGCGCCGCTCGCCGTTATGGATGACGACGAGCCGCGCGCCCTGGCGCAAGGTGGAGGTTTCCGCAGCGTCTATGACTGGCACGGCCTGATTCGCGGCAGTGAGCGGCTTGAGCGCTTGCTGTTCTGGCCCATGGGGGCGCGTAGCGCGGGGGCCATGCGGCAGTACGGGCGGCAAGCCACCGCATTCGTTGGACGCCGCCATTTCGACGAGGCGCGTTTGCTGGAGCGATATTTCGAGTTCGAGGGAATCAAGTGAAGAGAGTCTGTGTATTTTGCGGGGCCAACCGTGGCTTGCGTCCCTCCTATGCCGCGGCCGCCCGCGATTTCGGCGGCCGACTCGCCCAGGCGGGCGTGGGACTGGTGTACGGTGGGGGTAATGTCGGACTGATGGGGGCGGTGGCGGACGGCGCTCTGGCCCAGGGCGGGGAGGTCATCGGGGTGATTCCCCGGCAACTGGTGGAGCGTGAGCTGGCCCATGGAGAGGTGACTGTGATGCATGTGGTTGGCAGCATGCACGAGCGCAAGGCGCTGATGGCTGATCTGTCCGACGCCTTCGTTGCGCTCCCGGGGGGCTATGGCACCCTGGATGAGTTCTTCGAGATATTGACCTGGGCCCAGCTGGGATTACACGACAAGCCCTGCGGATTGCTGAACGTCGAGGGTTACTTCGATGATTTGCTGCGATTTTTGGACCGGGCGGTAGCGGATGGACTACTGCAGGCTGCAAATCGAAATCTCTTCGTGGTGGGCACTGATACCGAAAAGCTGATGTCAGAGTTGCGCGCGGCCGGTAGCCGCGTAGCAATTAAGGGTGGCGACTTTCGCTAACCCCGGTAGAATCCAGGCCTCTGTCGCTCTGTGCCTACAGTAACTGGCGCAGTCGAGAAGCGCGCGCGGGCGAATTCTTAAATGTAGTGTTCAATTCTTTTACAGGTGCTTCCTATGAATCGGTCAAAAGTGTTGCGGGTGGGACTTCTTGCCATGGGGCTCACGCAATGGGCCTATGCGGAAGGGGATCCAAGACCCACGATTCAGCGCGAACTTGCCATGCAGCGCTACAAGAGCTGCAAGTTTACGGACGAGATGGGCAAGTACCTCTATGAATGTGTGAAGAAGAACGATGGATTCGGCACACATTGGTGCTTTGATGAGGCTCTTGAGTTGCACTGTCCGAAGACGGAAGCCGCCGACGCATCCGGCGCCGCTGCGCCAAAGTAGCCGGACAGCGCACCCTTTAGGTGCGCGCGATCGTGAGTTCATCGGAGGGCCGCATTGCGGCCCTCGGTGTTTTGGTGATGTGATAGCGAGACGCAGGGGATGGCAATCCCAGCGCGGATGGGGAAATCCAGGTGCCGCGGCGCGGTGAGTGTCATCCCGCGGCAGTGAGAATGGAGTAGGATGGGTTCGCGTACCTCAATAACAAAAAGAAAAGGGGTGTACGCGAGGAGGGAGTCATGGATTGGATTACGCGTCTGGCGTCCTACGCCAACGCCTGTCTGGCGCAGCCGCTTGGTTACCCCGATTGCAATGCACTGTGGGGCGGTCTATTTCTGGCGGTCATCAGCCTTGCCGGGATCGTTGCCCTGCGCGTCATCTACAAGAATCAGCACAGCCACCGTGAAGAGCAGCGCATCATCGAGGAAATCATTCGCGGCCGTAGGCGCGCCGCGGATGCCTTTGCGTCTGAGCGTGATACCTCCAGGAAATCACCATCCGCCGCGAACGGCAGCTACGCTGGGCAAGTGCGAGGGGAAGCGGATCACAAGGACGCCTTTCCCTGAGCCGGAAGATTCAGCCTCCTAATACCACCCCTCGAATACGGTCGCGCTTGGGCAGCGCTGTGCTGGCTATGCTGACGTGACGTATGCCCGTGGCCGCCAGGCGCTGGGCATTGTCCTTGGCGCGTGCTATCGACTGGTGGCCGTGCGTCAGATCGAGGGCGCAAACGGGATCGAAGGCGCGATTGCAGATCAGAAAGCCCACCCGATGGGCGCCTTGGCCTGCCGGCAGGTTGCGCAGGAAGTCGCCCAACTGTGCGTTGGGCAGTACGTGATATTCGCGCAGAGTGGTCTTGAGTAGCAGGTAGAGCAGCCGGCTCGCGCCGCTAAAGACAGGGGTCGCCGCGGCCCGCTTCAGATCGATACCGAGTTGATGATCGGGCGCGGCGTCGAGCAGAGGCGCGGCCAGTGCGCTGCCCTGTTGGGCACGGTAGTCCGAGATAAAGCGCTCCAGATCGTTGGGCCCTTCCTTGCGGGCCCGTCCGATCCCACGGCTGACCAAGGGGGCGGCCGGCGCGCGCCCGCGCAGTGCGCGATGGACGCGGTGCAATCCAAACAGCAGGGCCACGATGATGGCCAGGGCGACCCACAACGTCACGTCAAACATATCGGGCAAACCAGGCGGCGCGTTCGAACGGGTCCGGTGTCAATTCGATGGGCGGGGCGCGTCCTGCGGGACGACACTCAACAGCTCAACTTCGAACAGCAACGCGGCGTTCGGCGGCACCTCTTCCGGTGCGGGATGCTTGCGGTTGTCGTAGCCCAGCTTGGGCGGAATAGTGATAAGCCGTTTGCCCCCGACGCGCATGCCTTGCATGCCTTTTTCCACGCCGGCGATGGCGCGCTGGCGGCCGTACACCCAGGTGACCGACTCACCCCGCTTGCGCGAGTCGCCGAATTGCATCCCCTTGTTTTCCGGCGCCTGCTCGTCGTAGACCCAGGCATTGAAGTGCATGACGGCAAAGGCGTGCCGCTTGATGGTGTCGCCGGTGCCGACAACGAGATCCTGCACGATCAGTTCCGTGGGCGGTGCTGCAGTCACGACGGAGGGTGCCAGGTTCGCCAGCAGAATCAGCGGCAAGAAAAGCAGTGTGGCCAGGGTCGATTTCATACGGCCATTCTATGGGCAAATCACTGGAACCTGGGTGGTGAGCGCGATGGCTTTTGGCGACACTTCAGCCCGCCAGGCGTAGGCCTCGACACCGCGGGACAGCGCCTCGCGCAAGATGGCACCGTAGACTGGGTCGATGGCATCGGCTGGGCGTACTTCGTCGACGTCTTCCCGCTGCACGCAGAACACCAGCACCGCGCGTGCGCCCTCCGCCACCACGTTGATCAGCTCGCGCAGGTGCTTGCTGGCGCGCACGCTAACTGAATCGGGAAACAGCGCGACACCGTCGGACACGGCGGCGGTGACATTCTTCACTTCGACGTAGCACAGCGGACGGTCCGCTGTGCGCAGCAGCAGATCGATCCGGCTGCCTTCGCGGCCGTAGCGCACCTCGCGCTCAATTCCCGCATACCCCTGCAGTTCGGGTATCACCTGTTGATCAATGGCCTCGCGCACCAGAGCATTGGCGATGTGGGTGTTGATGCCAACCCGGGTGCCGTCGGCGGTACTGACCATCTCCCAGGTGTGGGCGTACTTGCGGGTGGGCGACGCGCTGTGACTCAACCACACCGGCGCGCCTTCGCGCAGACAACCCAGCAGTGACCCGGTGTTGGGGCAGACCACCGTTAACTGCTGGCCATCGGGCAATTCCACATCGGCAAGAAAGCGCTTGTAGCGCCGTAGCAACCGGGCGGCGATGAGGGGCGGATCAAAGTGCATGGGCCTTGAAAGGACTGTGCTCGTTGAGTTCGTCGACGTAATGGGTGATGCCGCCATCTTCCTGTCGCAGGTACTGCGCAATCGCGCGAGAGAACCCTGGATGGGCGATCCAGTGTGCCGAGTGCATGCGCACGGGCAGCAGGCCGCGGGCGAGTTTGTGCTCGCCTTGTGCGCCGCCCTCAAAGCGCTGCAGTCGATGGGCGATGCAGAATTCGATCGCCTGGTAGTAGCAGGTTTCGAAATGTAGACCGGACAAGAATCCGACGCTGCCCCAATAGCGTCCGTACAGCGTATCGGCGTCGATGATGTTGAGCGCGCTGGCCACCGGCTGGCCGTCGAGCAGGGCGACGATCAGCAACAGGTGCTGCGGCATGGCGGCCGCCAGTTGACCAAAGAATCGCCGGTTGAGATAGGGCGAGAAGCCGTGAGCACGATAGGTGTGGTGATAGCAGCGGCTGAAGAAATCCCATTCCGCCTCGCTGGCCTCGCCGCCGGTGCGCCAGACAAAGTGCAGGCCGGCATCGCGCACGCGGCGGCGCTCCTGTTTGATCTTCTTGCGCTTGTCGTGATTCATGGTCGCGAGAAAATCATCGAAGTTAGTGAATCCAGTGTTGTGCCAATGAAACTGCACGTTCGAGCGGGTCATCATCTGTGCCTGATCGAGTTCCGGCAGGATTTCATCGGGCGGGAACAGGATATGCAGCGACGACGACGAGGTTTCGCCGGTGAGCTGGATCGCAGCCTGCAGTAGCGCCGCGCGCAGTTCCGTGGTGGGGGCCAGCAGGCGAGGCCCGCGCACAGGGGTGAATGGCACGGCGCACAACAGTTTGGGGTAGTAGTCCACGCCATGTTCGTGATATGCGCGCGCCCAGGCCCAGTCAAAGACGTACTCACCATAGCTGTGGTCCTTGAGGTAGAGCGGCATGGCGGCGACGAGGCGGTCGCTCTCCCAAAGGGTGACGAAACGCGGCGTCCAGCCGGTCTTGGGGCCTACGCAGCCGTTGTCTTCCAGCGCGCTCAGGAAGGCGTGCTTGAGAAAAGGCGTCGGTTTGGTGGGCAGATCGTCCACCAGCGCATCCCATTGCGCGGACGGTACCTCGCGCAGGGAATCAAGAATGCGGGGACGAAGCGCGGGGCGAGAAGGCATGCGGCTATACTACGTGATGTTGCCGTGGGCGGCGGTGCGCGATTCTGCGAGCGAGCCCATTTGCACCATACCCCAATCCCCCATTACACGAAGGATCGGCGATGAAGAAAGTCGAGGCGGTCATCAAGCCCTTCAAGCTCGACGAGGTGCGCGAAGCACTCTCCGAGATCGGCGTTAGCGGACTTACCGTTACGGAAGTCAAAGGCTTCGGCCGTCAGAAAGGGCATACAGAGTTGTATCGTGGCGCCGAGTACGTGGTGGACTTTCTGCCAAAGGTGAAGGTGGAACTGGTGATTCCCGACAATCTCGTCGAGCGCGCCATCGAGGCCATCGTCAAGGCTGCCCGCACTGGAAAAATTGGCGACGGCAAGATTTTTGTGACCAGCGTCGGGCAGGTCATTCGTATTCGTACTGGGGAGACGGACGAGGCTGCAGTTTGATTCGAACCCCTCTCCCGGAGGGCGAGGGGTTGGGATGACGGAAAAGATTGTGCTGGGGGATACCTCAATTCTCCCTCACCCTCTGTCCCTCTCCCGGAGGGAGAGGGAAGAAAAACGGCGCCGGTCTCAGGCTAGCTTTTGACCAGTACCACTACCGCCCCGGCGCCGCCATCCGCTTGTCGCGCTTCGACGTAGGCGAGGACTACATCCCGTTGCGCCAGCCACCCGGCAACCAACCGTTTGAGCACGGCCGTGCCGTTGCGCGAGCGCATGCCCTTGCCGTGAATGATGAGGACGCAGCGCAACCCTCGCCGCACGCTGCCGGATAGAAAACTGGCCAGCAGCGGGCGCGCTTCATCGCCGCGCAAACCGTGCAAATCGAGCCGATCCTGAATCGACCAGTGTCCCGCGCGTAGCTTGCGCAGAGTCTGGCGGGGGATGCCGTTGCGCAGGAAGGCCAGACCCTCACCAACGTCAAGCGCCATGTCAGCGCTGAAGGCATCACTGAGACTGTCCTCCAGCACCTGGGCTTCGTCTTTCAGCCGTTGCCGCGGTACCGGCGCTGGCGCCGGGCCCTTCACCACCCCGCGCCTGGGCGCGCGGATCGGGGCGACGTCCTTTACGGCGTCGCGGAATAGCTCCGCTGCATCAGGTTCCGGAGCCTTGCGCTTGTCGGCCACTGAGACGTCACACGCCGTGACCGAGGGCGTCGAGGTAACGCTCGGCGTCGAGCGCGGCCATGCAGCCGGTGCCGGCGCTGGTGACCGCCTGGCGATAGATGTGATCCTGCACGTCGCCGGCGGCAAACACGCCGGGAATGCTGGTAGCGGTGGCGTTGCCCTGGCGACCTGCCTGAGTGATGATGTACCCTCCCTCCATGGTCAGTTGACCCTCGAAGATCTGAGTGTTGGGGGTGTGGCCGATGGCGACAAACAATCCTTGCAACGCCAGGTCGCGGGTACCGCCCTGCTGGGCGTGCTTGATGCGGATGCCGGTGACGCCGGTTTTGTCACCCAGCACTTCGTCCAGGGTGTGGTTCCACTCGATGCGGACGTTGCCGGTGCGGGACTTTTCCAGCAGCCGGTCGATCATGATTTTCTCGGCGCGGAACTTGTCGCGGCGGTGGACCACGGTCACCGTCTTGGCGATGTTGGCCAAATAGAGGGCTTCTTCCACCGCGGTGTTGCCTCCGCCGACGACGGCCACATCCTGACCACGATAGAAAAAGCCGTCGCAGGTAGCGCAGGCCGATACACCCTTGCCCATGAAGGCCTGTTCCGAGGGCAGGCCGAGATACTTGGCGGACGCTCCAGTTGCGATGATGAGCGCGTCACAGGTATAGGTGGCCTGATCGCCAATCAAGGTGATGGGCTTGGCGGCGAGTTGGGCGGTATGGATGTGATCGAACACCAATTCAGTGCCGAAGCGCTCGGCATGTTTCTGAAAGCGCTCCATCAACTCAGGGCCTTGCACGCCGTCGGCGTCGGCGGGCCAGTTGTCCACCTCGGTCGTGGTCATCAACTGGCCGCCCTGGGCCATGCCTGTGATGAGTACGGGATTGAGGTTGGCGCGGGCGGCGTAAACGGCGGCACTGTAGCCGGCGGGGCCGGAACCCAGGATCAAGAGGCGGACGTGGCGTTGAGGCATGCGATGGAGGGGTTCGATGGATCGGTCCCGCATTCTAAGGGAGCGAAGTTCTGTGGCTCGCCTCTATCCGAGTGACCAAGGTGCGTCGCCGGTGGCCACGGGTGCCAAATTGCTTAACCCGCTCATCAACTTCGCTGGCTATAATGCTGTTTGCATGGCAAATCCCGCGACCATGATTTTCAATAGAGCCAAGGCGAAGCCGCGACGCGAGCTGCCGCCCAGGCTGGCACGCCTTGTCAGCGAGTCCTGGTGGCTGGCGCTGGTGGGCGTGGGTCTGTATCTGTTCATGGTGCTGATCACCTATTCGAAAGGTGATCCGGGCTGGTCGCACAGCATCGGCGTGGACAAGATACACAACGCCGGCGGCCGCTTTGGTGCCTGGCTGGCGGATGTGCTGCTCTATCTGTTCGGGCTGTCGGCCTACTGGTGGGCGTTGTCCTGCTGGTTTGTCACCTATTGGGTGTACCGTCGCCTCGGGCAGGACGCGGGCGATGAGGCGAGCGAACGCTACCCGATGATTCCCATCGTCGGCTTCCTCTTGCTCATCGTCGCGAGTGCAAGCTTCGAGGCACTGCGACTGCATAGCCTGAATGTGGAGTTGCCCTATGTTCCCGGCGGCATGCTGGGCGTGGCGCTGTCCGATTCGCTTTATGACTGGTTCGGCTTTGCCGGTTGCACGGTGGCTTTGTTGATCATCATGGGCATCGGTCTGAGTCTGCTTACGGGACTCTCCTGGCTCACCATTTTTGAGAAGGTCGGCGAATTCGTCGAGTACGTCTGGTTCAGTTCCATCGAGCGCTGGCGGGTCATGCAGGACCGCCGCATCGGCGAAGTGGCCGCCTTGCAGCGCGAAGAAGTGGTGGCCGAGGACAAGAAGCACCTGGCCGAAGAGCGTGAGCCCTTGCGCATCGAGGTGCAGACGCCAGTCGTACCCAAGTCAGAGCGAGTAGTGAAGGAGAAACAGCGCCCCTTGTTCGAGGATCTGCCTGACTCGCCTTTGCCGCCACTGCATTTGCTGGATGAGCCGCCCGCCACGGTCGAGATCCTGTCGGCGGAAACGCTCGAATACACCTCGCGTTCCATTGAAAAGAAGCTGCTCGACTTTGGCGTCGAAGTAAAGGTACTGGCGGCGTATCCGGGACCCGTGGTCACACGCTTCGAGGTCGAACCGGCGGTGGGGGTCAAGGGCAGTCAGATCACCAATCTCAGCCGGGATCTGGCGCGCGCGCTGTCGGTGAGCAGCATACGCGTGGTGGAGAATATTCCGGGCAAGAGCTGCATGGGCCTGGAAGTGCCCAATCCGAAACGCCAGGTCGTGCGGCTGTCCGAGATCCTCACGTCCAAGGCCTACGGCGATAGCGCCTCGCCGCTCATCCTGGCGCTCGGAAAAGACATCGCGGGCAAACCTGTGGTCGCCGATCTGGCGCGCATGCCGCACCTGCTGGTGGCCGGTACCACGGGTTCAGGCAAGTCGGTGGCGGTGAACGCCATGATCCTTAGTATTTTGTACAAGGCCACGCCCAAGGAGGCGCGTCTGATCCTGGTGGATCCGAAGATGCTCGAATTGTCGGTATACGAGGGCGTGCCGCATCTGCTGGCACCCGTGGTCACCGACATGAAGCAGGCCGGCTACGCCCTGACCTGGTGTATCGCCGAGATGGAGCGGCGCTACAAGCTCATGTCGAAGCTCGGCGTGCGTAATCTCGCCGGCTACAACACCAAGGTGCGCGATGCCGAGAAGGCGGGCACACCGCTGAAGGATCCGCTGGCGCTCAATCCCGAGGATCCGCCGCCGCTCACCGAATTGCCGCTGATCGTGGTGGTGATCGACGAACTGGCCGATCTCATGATGGTGGTCGGCAAGAAGGTGGAAGAACTCATCGCTCGCCTGGCACAGAAGGCGCGCGCTGCCGGCATCCACCTGTTGCTGGCCACGCAGCGGCCCTCGGTCGACGTCATCACTGGTCTGATCAAAGCCAACATCCCCACGCGCATCGCCTTCCAGGTGGCGAGCAAGGTGGACTCGCGCACCATCCTCGACCAAGGGGGCTCAGAGGCGTTGCTGGGGCAGGGCGATATGCTGTTCCTGTCGCTTGGCAGCCGCGATCCGCAGCGCGTGCACGGTGCCTTTGTCGCCGACGAGGAGGTACACCGCTTGGTGGATTGGCTTAAGGCCCGCGGAGAACCCCAGTACATCGAAGGCGTGCTCACCGGTGCCGATGAGGGCGAGGATAGCGCCGCGGGCGGTGAGGAACTTGCCGACGCGGAAACGGATCCCATGTACGACCAGGCCGTGGAGATCGTCACCAAATCGCGTCGCGCCTCCATATCGCTGGTGCAAAGGCATCTACGGATCGGCTACAACCGTTCGGCGCGGCTGATCGAGCAGATGGAGAAGGCCGGACTGGTTTCGTCCATGGCCACCAATGGCAATCGGGAAGTGCTGGTCCCGGCGAGAGA
>Ga0194132_10008825_pt1 | contig 14239 bp, 8 predicted proteins | sample TA2KigOf80mmetaG_FD_148612 | JGI IMG/M metagenome (GOLD analysis project Ga0194132, IMG submission 148612) | Freshwater microbial communities from Lake Tanganyika, Tanzania - TA2015054 Kigoma Offshore 80m | ecosystem: Environmental > Aquatic > Freshwater > Lake | place: Tanzania: Lake Tanganyika... | reverse complement strand
ATTGCAGGACCGCCGCTGTTTCTACAGCGGCGGTCGGTTGAACGGCCCGCGTTCAGCGGAGGTCGATCACTTCATCTCGTGGGCGCGGTGAGCCATGCGACTCGCCGTTCAACTTGGTGCTGTCGAGTCGCGCCGAGAACAATCGGATGCGCGACATGCTGAAGCCGCTGGGCATGCGGCAGCGGTGGGAGCAAGGGTCGGGGTCAGTAGAAACGCCACACCCAAGCACACGCCCGATCGATTGATTCGCTGCTGCATACGGGAATGGTGACCCGCGCGGCGGGGGGACCTAGTGCCCTACGCGGATGTCGGTTGTTGGCTGCCAGCATCACCGCCTCGTAACAGAGTCTTGAGGCCGCGAGAAACCAAGTGTGGGGCTGCGATCCGTCAATTGCGGCGTTTCAACTCAATAACGATCGCTCTCGTGATTACATTCGACCGATCGAATCCAAGGTGCTCCTTAGCTTTGGTAGCCCACTATCCTACGGCTTGGCGGCGTGTTGGTGATTGTCGTGGCTCGGTTGGACTTGCGCGCGGCATCGACTTTTGTAAAGGTGCGTCATAATGAGTGCAAGGACTGCATCCATGAACCAGCTTTTCCCGGAATCACGTCGCGCAAAGACGCGGCGCTCGTTGACAGTGTTCGATTTGTTCTGTGGTTGCGGCGGACTGTCCAAGGGTTTCGAGATGGATGGCTATCGAGTGTTGGGTGGCGTTGATCACGACGCCACCGCGCTGAAGACCTACGCGCTCAATTTCCCTAAGGCGAAGGCTTTCGATTCGGACCTCGCGGCGAGGTCGATCGGCAAGGACCTCATGCGGCAAATCGGCGGTTCGACGGTGGATGTCGTGGTCGCAGGTCCGCCGTGTCAAGGATTCTCGTTGACTGGGCCAAGAAACTTCGATGATCCACGCAATCGGCTCTATCTGGCCGTCTTCGACGTAGTGAAGGAAATGGCTCCGGTGGCGTTCGTGATCGAGAACGTCCGCGGAATGGCATCGCTCTATGGGGGCCAAGTCCGCGACGAGGTGGTGCGTCGGTTTGCCCGTCTTGGATACTCGACGGTCTCAAGAATCCTCTGTGCCGCCGATTATGGGGTTCCTCAGATTCGACACCGATTGTTTTTCATCGGCCTTCGATCGGACCTCGGCATTTTTGACTTTCCGGCACCCTCCCACGGAACCCAGCAGGCTTCGCCGTTCGTGACTTGTCGCGAGGCGATCGGCGATCTTCCGAAACTGGAGCCGCCAGATTTTGGCGACGAGGTGGCAACTCTGAGGTCGAGACCATCCTCGCCATTCCAACAACTGATGCGGGGCCGAGGAAGTTGCCTCTTCAACCATGTTGCGACCCGGCACACCGATGTCGTTCGAGAGGTGATCGCCTTGGTTCCTGCCGGCGGTGATCACAAGGACCTGCCCACAGGCATTGGAACCCACCGAAGATTCAACGAGGCTTGGACTCGATATCACCCCGATCGGCCCTCATACACCATCGACACCGGCCACCGCAATCACTTTCATTACTCCCTCAATCGCGTTCCCACCGTTCGTGAGAATGCGCGGCTCCAGTCATTTCCTGACGCATTCCAGTTTGTTGGAACCAGGACGCAACAGAACAGACAGGTCGGAAATGCTGTCCCGCCACTTCTCGCCCGAGCAATTGCCGAGCACTTACGGCACTGGATCTGAGCGACATGGCGCGGACAGCACCACACTTGATTCGATATGTCGATCTCTTCGCAGGATGTGGTGGCTTGAGCGAAGGGTTTGAGGCCGTAGGCGGTTATCGCGGTCTTGCTCATGTTGATTGGGAGGAGGCACCATGCCGAACTCTTGCCACTCGCCTTGGAGTGAAGTGGGGCTATCCAGATGCAGAGAGGCGCGTCCTACGCTCGGATATTCAACAACTCAAGACGCTTTTCTCGGGCAGGCAGGTTGGGGGTGGTTCTTTACATGCGGGGCTTGATCAACTCGTGACCGAAGCGGGGGGGATCGATCTGGTCATCGGCGGGCCGCCATGTCAGGCTTACTCCATGGCCGGCCGCGTCCGTGACGAGCACGGAATGCACCGTGACTATCGCAACTACCTGTTCGAGTCCTACCTCGCGGTAGTGGAACGATATCGGCCACGCCTCGTGCTCTTCGAGAACGTGCCCGGCATGCTGAGCGCACGGCCCGGCGGCGTCAGCATTCAGGATCGCATCCGAGATGGGTTCCGAAAGGCCGGGTATCGGATTCGGGAGGAACTGCGGTCCTGCGTCTTGAACGCGGCGGACTTCGGCGTCCCACAGCATCGCAAGAGAGTGATCATCGTCGGAGTCCGGGCCGACACGAGGGCATCCATGGAACTCATTGACGCGTTCTACGACGACTTGGGTGACCGGGTGATACCCACGCAAAGATCGGTCGGCGAAGCCATAGGCCATCTGGCCCGCTTGACGCCGCTGCGGAAGCCGGAGCGACGAGAGGGGAAGACGTGGTCGCACGCCTTTGTAAAGAAGTCGATCGATGATCATGTGCCACGATTTCACAATGTGCGTGACCAACGGATTTTCCGCCTGCTTGCTCTGGATCTTCGGCGGTCGCGCCCGCGGTTTACCGATTCAGAGAGGCTTAAACAGCTGTACACAGAGACCACCGGGAGAGTCTCAGCAGTACATAAGTACCACGTGTTGCGGCCGGGCGAACCAAGCAATCTGATACCGGCACACCTGTACAAAGATGGGCTTCGGCACATTCACTTTGATCCCGCGCAGGCTCGCTCGATCACGGTTCGTGAAGCTGCTCTTCTCCAGGGGTTTCCCATTGACTTCAGGTTTTTGGGCTCGCAGGGGGACAAGTACAAGATGATTGGAAACGCAGTACCGCCATTGTTGGCACGACATCTTGCGGGCGCCATCTCCACCCTGTTCACGTCAATGTCTCATCGCACGCGGGGTGGAGCGGTCCGAGGCCGAGCGTCGCGCGTTGCCGGTCAGTCCTCGTCAAGGCGGCGAAGTGTGCCCGTGTGCCGAAATCGGCCGTAAACGCGGGTACGGTGATGTTCGATGCTCTCAGGGCACGGTCTAAAGAAATCATGTTCAGGCACCTGCAGGCTGCGACCATCGAATTCCCGCCAGTCTGTGTCAAGCAACTCTGGGTGAACCTCGACTCTCAGATTGTTCGTCAAGGTGAAGGCGCCTTTATCAAAGCCCCAGTGGAGATCCCGCGATAGAGCAATGCCATTACTCGGGAGATTCAAGCCGTCATGCACCCGTGGTTGAATGTGCGCAGCTTCAACGTTCAAGTGCTCGCCCGCTTTCAGTGCCTTGCCGGTAACCGCGCAACGGCTCGCGTAACTCGCCAGTACTACGTCACGAAATGTTTGACTCGACATGCGCATTGCCAAGACTTCCGCCGGAGTTCTTCCGAGGAATCGCACCACATCACCAGAATCCAGGGAAACTGGGCGCTGCCCCCCAAGCGGATCGCGACTCTCAATGCCCTCATCGGGCGCCAGATCGTCTTCAGGCGTGGCCGTTGGGTGGTTGGCGGCAGGATCGTGCGGATCGCTTTGGCTACGTTGCACCTGACCTAAGCCTGAAATCAAGTCGCCAGATATCTCCCAGTAGTTGCGGTCAGTGGATGCCGCAGCGACGAGTTCGGCGTGGATCGATTCACTCTGTCGAACCACTCGATAGCGGAAGTGGTCGTTGAATCCATCGCCATTCGTCTCCGAGAACGGTTGCAGCAGGACGAGATCGCCGGGCTCAGGGCACGGGACACCGGCACGTTCCATGCCAGCTATGTAAACCCGATACTCATCACGCCCGTTTGGCTGATTACGGAACCTCTTGGAGTTGTGCCACACAAAGGGCAGGACCACACGACCGTACCGCATGCAATCCAATACGACGAGCGCAGCATCGTTTTCGTGCGTGGTCGATAGTGCCGGAAAGTGTGCGAGCCAAGCCTTTGAGATCAGCAGATACGGCCCGCGTTGGTTGGGCTTTGAGCCAGTGAATCCCGACTCTTGAGATCCGACCTTCTTTACCAAGATCATCTGACGCTCCTGTCTCGCAGTCGGAATTCTATCGATTCGGGGCGGTGGATCGATTGGGCGGGTCGGCGCCCGCCCGCCCGCAGTACACCGCCGCATCCTTCCTAGTACGCCGCATAGCCACCAACTTAAAACTGTGTTGCAAACTGGTTGCGTTACGATTTGGAGCCCGTCGACGAGGCTCTGGTTCCTTTGATTGTCGGATCTTGGTGACGTGACCGATAGATGCTCCAAGTTTGTACGCAGCCAAATGATGGCGCGCGTGCGTGAGAAGAACACAGCGCCGGAGCAGGCTGCTCGAAATGCGCTGAGGCGACTCCGCATCGGTTTTCAAGTGCACCGAGACGATCTGCCTGGGACTCCGGACATCACTCTGATGCGGCGAAGAGTCGCCATCTTCGTACACGGCTGCTTTTGGCACGGGCATGCCGGCTGTCGATACGCAGCCATTCCTGCCACCCGGCGCAGATTCTGGACTGAGAAGTTTGCTCGCAACGTGGCGAGGGATCGGCGAGTCGCACGCCGCCTTCGACAACGTGGTTGGAGCGTCATCACGATCTGGGAGTGTGCGACTCGCGATAGCGAGCGGTTAGTTCGCTTGCTGTCAAGTCGAATCGCTCGGAGTCGTAACGGAGTGTCAGTTCGATGGCGCCGCCGCCGGGTCGCTGACTGAAAGTTCACCAGAGATCAAGCGCTTGAATGGCGAGTGCAACTCTCCGCGCAAGTCTCGGAGGTACCGAATTGCCGACTTGGCGATACTGCTCCGTCCGGGCACCGCAGAAGTAATAGTCATCAGGAAATGTCTGTAGTCGGGCAGCCTCTCGTACCGTCAGGCTTCGGCACTGCCTTGGATCGGGATGGATGAAGTAGTGCCCGTCTTTGGCTATGTGTGAAGTGATCGTGGTCGAAGGCTCATGCGCGAGCTGAACCCGAAAGCGGTCTGAGAAGGCGACCTCATCGAGGCTTTCGCTCTTCATGGCCTCTGCCACATTCTTGTGATCGGGCAGGAGCCGCCGCGGCAGGTCACTCAGTGAAGGCGAGTTTGCCTGAGTAGCGCCCCAAGCGGAGTAGAACAAGTAGCGCTCCAGATCTGCCGGAATGTGTCCTCTTGTCTCGTGATTTGCGATGAAACCTGAGCCGGCTTCGCTGTCGGACGTTTCGGCACGACGATTCATTGGCAATCGCGATCTGGGCTGCCCGATTTTCTCGAGGAGGGTCGCCATGTCCGCGAGTGACTTCGGCAGGTCATGAGCAAGTCGAAGTGCAAACGAACGTACGTAAGAGCACCACGCGTCGAATGAATCATCGGTCGACAGACCACTCCGGAGCGGTGGCAGATCGCTGATTGCGTCCTGAACCGTCGCTGGCTTGTGCGTCCGCGCTTTGGAGATCAGTTTGAGATGCTTGATCCTCAAGTCCTTGCGTGTGCCCACGATGAACACACGCGCCCGTCGCTGTGGCACGCCAAAGTCGCTGGCGACCAGAAGGTAACTACGGGGATCGTCGTCAGCTCCGAACAACGAGTCAGCCTCGCGCTCGCCGAGGGCGTGCAGGTCGTACCCCGCTTCTGAGAGGTCCGTCAGGATCTGTCCGAAGATCGGCCGGCCGTTGTAAGTAGAGGAGAGGATTCCGCGCACGTTTTCCATCACGAAGACGGCCGGCTGCAGTTCTTCGAGCAGCCGCAGGTACTGCTTGTAGAGGACGTGACGCCCATCGTTCTCCTCGCGATACTCGCCACTCGCCTTCGCGCGAGCCAGTCGGGAGCGGCCGACAAGCGAATACGCCTGGCAGGGGGGGCCACCGATCATCACTCCTCGACGAAAGTCGATCCCAGCACGTTGGATTTGAAGAATTCGATCTGCAATCAGGGCGTCGCCTTCAGCTTCACCGAGCCGTGCGAGGCAAGCCTCTTGTATCGCAGCTTCTGCTTCCTTCGGATGGAGACCGAACAAATCGGCTCGCGAAAGGTCACCGCGGAGGTGTCGGGCGTACGCCTTAGGGAGCCGCTTGCCACTGCCGGTGAACTCTCGGCAGAACGCTCTTAGAGTCAGAGTCTGGTGCGCGAAGGAGTTGCATTCGATCGAAAGGTTCAGGTGGAAACGAGGCTTTCCGCTTAACGCTGCAGAAGCGAAGCCCTCGCCTAAACCGCCCGAGCCTGCAAAGAGATCAATGACGGGTGTTTTCCGGCAATCACAGAGCATGGGTTTTGGGGAGAGTAGTCAGCATGACTTGTGTATCAACACAAAGGCCTGAGTCAAGGCTTGCGTCTACTACAACAATCAGAGATGTGGCGAGAGATTGCACAAAGGGCAACGGCCCGAAGGATGCTGACATTGCCAGAGGCCACCAACTAGCTCAATTCACATTACGGCAAACCAACCCAAAAGATGGAGTTCCAAACACAAGGCAAAGAAGAGTGCCCTTTGGCGGTCGCTAGGGTGCACAGGGTTGACTCAAGCGGTAGCGGATGGAACTAGTTGCCATTCCATCCGGCATTCCGTGCCTTCTTCCAAGCCGCAAGCGCAATCGGCGCCTGCTTTTCGGAAAGTGGCCTTTGGGCTGCAGCTAGTTCGGTAATCTGTTGTTCTTTCGGCGTCAGGATATTCCGACCCATCGCCCACTTCGCTAAACTTTGCCACTCGGAGGCCGAACGGGTTGCGACTTCGATAGTCGCCTCAGCGCCGGAGAGGACCTTTCCATCGCGTTTCGCGGCGAGGTCAGATTCCGTTTGATCCGAGCGTGCGACGGAGACTAAGGTGATAGCCGAGTCGTCTTCGATTTGTAGCTGTGCGATGGTCGCCCAACAACTGGAGCGTTTGGCCCACTCCGAAATATTCTTCTGATCAGACGGAGGCGATAATAGCGTCGCATTTACTCTCGCTGCCACCTGCGTCAGAAGACCATCAAATGTCGTGCCGACACTTTGATTCTCCCAAACCTTGTCGAGGTTGGGAACACGTCCGGAGTCCTCAATCGCCTTTGCCACACGTGCAATCGTGTAGGCGACGATGTTCGCTCGATAGCCACCCGAATACCAGCTGGCATTCTCAACAAGTTTTTCAACATGCGTAAAGACGATTGCCTTTGAAACAAGTCGTTTGAAGTACACCTCGTGAAAGGCGGCAGCGTCACGGTCCCACTCGCCCGTTATAAAGTTGCGCATAAAATAATCGAAATTCTTCTGTGCTCCGCCGCTAACAATGTGGGGCAGCTGTCGCCAAACCATGTCAAACTTGGCCACATTCGTCTTGGTCAAAACTTGTGTCTTTGGATGCTGTGCTTGGAATGAATTCCACTCCGAGGCGGTGAGGGTGTTGCGTTTATCGGTGTACTGACCACGCGCCCGCTCGTAGAACCAGCGAGTGCTCTGAAGACTGCCCGCAACGCGTGGCGCAAAGATTCGCTCTGAATGGCGCTTGATCATCAGTTGATATGGGTGATTGGCATAGAAGTCGGCATCAGTAACCTTGTTCTGCGAATTGGCGAACTTAGAAATGTTTGGCACCATAGTGTCGATGTCGTCCGGGCGGAGGACCACGAGCTTCATCTGCACTGAAATGCTGTCAAGGTTGTCAGCAGGTACATGCGCATGCAAGGCTGCATGCAGGGAGGAGGTGGTCTGGCCACCATTCACGATCTGAAGATTTTCCACCTGAATAATCTCGCGCCCTGCGTTCAATTCGCGAGTTGTCACCGAGCTTGCGGTCGCAGTGATACCGTTGTTGTATGCAAAGAAGCGGTCAGGATCATGTTGGATAGTGCGTCGAATACCTTGATTGACCTTGCCGCGAGCTTGGAGAAACACACGTACATTCTGCTCAAGCAGGCGAGCGCCGTATCGGCGGAAGATGTCCGCGAGCATCCGGCCGTTGATTGCTGCTAGGTAGCCATCATAGAGATCTGCTCGTGTGGCAATCTTTAGCGCAGGAATACCGTGCTTGAACTCCGCAAGCAAATCGATCGCTATGGGCTCGCGAGCGCTGCCGCGCTGTCGCAGTTCGCGAATCCGTGTGAGATCCCAAACAAGGTGAGTAACTGGGCGGCCGTCGAGGGTGTCCGAGTCGATTGTGCGCACACGCTCACTCAGCGGGCGATTGGTGATCATCAGTATCCGAATGGTGTTCACTTCGCGCCATGAGGCAGCGATGAGGGCCGCAACCTGCGCCCCTGGAGATGACTCGTTGATTCCATCGCGCCAGTCAGCATCAAGGGCGTGTGCAATAAAGTTGCGCCCTCGCCGTAGCTGGGCGTCAAGATCACGCCGCGTAAGAGTGGGCGGTGGATCTTCAGATGTGAATTCGCTTACGATAATGGTCAATTCACCGCCTTCCGCCGGGTCACCCGCGTAGCCATCTACTCGCAGGGCTCGCGCTTCATGATGGGCACGGTCAGCCGTCTCTATTTCACCGAGCTCGACAAGTTCATCGGTAACCAACTCAAAGAAGGCATCGGCATGGAATCGGCCCTCAGCTCCCGCACGAGCAACAACCTCCGACATTAGCTCGTGGAAGAACTCTTGGTCCGTATCAGTTGTCAAGAGAGGCCTCCTTTCCTTTGCCAAAGGGGCGCGCTATGTGGGTGATCTCATAATCCCCAAGATCACATTCGTAACTAACACCACTCACACCTCGCGGTAATGATGTCGCGGCGATTGATGGGAAGTTTATGCCGACTTCGATCAGCACTGGAGCCTTGAATGTCCACTTTGCCACTCGGTAAATATCCGCGTCAGCAAATCCTACAGCCATAAGGCGGTGCTCATAGTCGCGTGATGCGCTGCCACCTGCTACCTCGCAGATCTTTCGAATCGAATCAACGAGGTCAGAAAGTGTTTCTCCACCACCATTGCTGCCCGTGCTGCGCGCGACCTCGACAAGCGCTACGGAAACAACATCGCCACCGGCCCCCGCTCGGTCGAGCTGATGCTCGGAACTCACAAAGAATCTCCGTGGATTCGGCGGTTCTGTCGACTTGACTTCAAGCCTAAATCCGGGAATCAAAAAGTCCTGAGGAGCCCCAAAGGGCCCGCGCCAGGCCGCGACCGCTGATTCGACTCCAAGTGCCGGAATGGCCACGTCGCGAAGAGCGATTAGCTCAGCGATGAGGCCACGCTGTTCAAGCTCGCTCAATGAGCGCCTGCCGCTTGAACGTAGCAAATGATGCCATCGAAATGAGCGGTCTATCAGTCGAGTGACCGCATCCTGCTCACAAGGCAGCTGCCCAACTGCTGCAATGAGATCGTCGCAAAACACTTTGAATATATCTGCCTTGTCTGAGTCGATCAGCGATAGGGCAAGCACGAAGCGCTCATCAGTCTTCTCTACACGAAACGCAATGTCCTTTAGTTCTGGCAGACGGCATTCTGATGGATGCAGACGAGCGCACTGCAAAATAATCATCTGGTGCCCCCTATGATCAAGACCCCAAAACATGTCTTGACGAAGGGTCGCGTCTACTCGGCGCATCGCGATCATGCCATCTGCACTTGGGCGGCTGATCTTATTCCATGGAAGAACTGTGCTTGACACTCAGTCCTCCTCCTCGGACTCGTCGTCAGGTTGCCCAAACAGTTCAAGTTGCTTCGCGAGGAAGGTCTGGTTCACTTGGTACTCGACGGCCTCGCCGTCCGAGACTCCTGGCGGAATGCTGATTCCGAAACTTACGTAAGTAGGCGCTGCTCTCTCTGCACCAGGCAGGTTTACGAAGAACAGCATGAACAGTGGCTCTGGACGGACACGACGAAATGCGTGATCTGGCGGGTCCTGATCGGCGTGCGACTTGCGTACTTCGTCGATTTGCAAAGCCGACAATCCGGCAGCCTCAATGCCCCGCCCTGATACTCGATGCTTATCCCCAAGAGAAAGAAGTGTACCGTCACGCTTGCCTTGACTCCGCCGCAGGCAAAGGTGGTCTGCCAGTGGCGAACCATTGATATGCTCGGAGCCTTGGCCGAAAGGAACGAAGACGAGCCAAGAGCTTAAGCGGGGGTCCTTTGAATCGGCGATGAAACGCTTGAGATTTCTCGGATGCTTTGCGGGGTTGAACGGCTCAGGAGTCTTGAAATCAGAAAGGAATTTGAGAAGGAATTCAACGGGAACGTTCCGAACTAGGCATCCGCTTCCCGGGGGCGATCCCCTGATTTGTTCGCCGCACTCGGCATGAATACTCCGTAGGAGTTCGATTGCAATACGAAAGTTGTGCTCCCGCACCGAAGCTTCATCGGACACCTCGTGCAGTTCAATACAACGGTTACTGAGCCCAGTCGAATGCACGTAGGTCTGGCTCGAACCCATCTTGTTGCGAGCCGTGATAAGCAACGACTCAGGATGGGTCCGTACTTTGAGTCCGAAGTCCAAGGGCGTTCCGCCGAAGCGCTCCATGTCAATCAGATCTTGGCGAAGCTCGGTTACCACCTCCGTCACGTGTTCGTACCAACCTTTTGAATCAGGTGTCAGCCAGATACGGACAAGATCCTCGTAGCCGTCTCGGTAACCGAACCACCGCCCCATCTGCATGAGAGTGTCGTACATTTTGCTGCTACGAAGGAAATAGCTGGCTGTAAGTCCTTCGAGCGTGATTCCGCGCGATAGAGAGGTTCCGCCGATTGCCACACATCTAGCCTGTTTGCCGGAAAAGTCTAGGGCATCAGGGGACGCGCCATTGATCACCTTGACGTCGGCACTTGGGACAGCATCTGCGAGCGCGCCACAAACCTGCTTCCATGTCAGACAACAGTTCGGATAGTGAGTTTCGAGTGCCACTTTGATCGCACCCAACCGCAAATCCTGATCTGCCTGCGGCATCCTGGAGCGGGCACGGATAGATTGGATGATTGCGTCGACTCGTTCGCGAACAAGATCAGCTACACGACCCTGTACGTCCACGAAGCGCGATACGTGCACCATCATTGTCGAGTGAAACGCTCCAGAACTTCGGAGGTAACGAATTGTGGTTGCTGCAAACCACGCATCGAGCGCGGATTCAAGGCTCGCAGGTAAAGTGTCAACCACATGACTCCGTTTGTGGTTCAGTGGAAGTAGGTCTTGGTAGTCTGAAACGACCTTCACCTGCCTGTCGGATGTCTCGTGGCAGCCAAAGATCCGCTCCGGCCCGTGATAGTTGGAAGGGGGTTCGAGCGCAACGATGAAACTGCGCGGAAACAGGTCATCCTCGAGCATGTCATCGTTGGTTCGCGGATCGATGAAAATGTTGGCAAAGGGAGTTGCGGTGTATCCGATGTAACTGCTCCTTGGAAACAGCTTGAGGAGTTTCCTAATCTGCCCGTTGATCGCCGATATCTGGCCGTCACGACCAATATTGATAGATGCATTGTCAGCTTCATCATCGATGATCAGCGCGGGGAGCGGAATGCCCCCATCACTTTTTCGGCTATGGTCACTTAGCCAGTCATTCAGTTTCCGGAGCACTTTCGCATTCTTTTTGACAACGAAGACCGCAGGTGATCCTGTGTTTGCTAAATCGAATCCAATTTGATCTGCAAATGCTCCATTGAAATCTCGCACGGCGTTGGTGAAAGTTGTTGGCCGAGGAAGATCATCCCTGATTCTCGCAGCACCGATTGCGTTAGTAGTTCGCTTAAGCGAGTCCCTTCCGATGAATCCCTCGTCAATGCGCTTCTGTGTTTGAGCGCGCAGATTATTGTGGATTCCTGCAATCACAAAGATGGCTCGAAAGCCCGCGTCGACAGCTTTGCAGATCAAGCCGGTGTAATTGGCAGTCTTGCCAGATTGCACTTGACCCACAACAAGGCCACGACGATCAAGTGGCTGTGTTGATGGGTCCCCACACAAGTCCAACACTCGATTCAGCACAGCGTCCATACGCAGTACCACTTGCGGCGCAAACTGTTTGTCCTGCTCTAGATAGCAACGGTATCGATCCCAGTAGGGGCTAGGCGCACCGCGCATGCGCTCCGTGAGCCACGGGCGATGGCCACGCTCAGTCAGTGTGTGCCCAAACTCCATTGTTGTTTGGTACAGCGTTTCCAACTGCCTTGAAGCGCGAACAACATCGGCCTCCGGCAGTTCTAAGCTTGCGGCCAGACGCTCGACTACTTGCCGAATAGTGGAAGCTGTGTGCGAGTGGTCTGGCGAGAGGCGTTTTCGGGCCAATAGAATGAGATCATCGGCGCTGTATGTTGTCATTTCGCTCCTTCCCTCAATTGACTGACAATCTGCCTAACGACATCAACGAACCCGGCAAACTGAGGCAGGCGCGTTATCAGAGTTCGCGTCTCATCTTCTCCCATTCCATCTGCGAGAAACTTCTTGGCCAAATCCGTCACACCCACGCGAAGATCCTCATCATTAAGTCTTGCAAGACTGATATGGGTTGGTTGCTGTGCAAAGTCGTTGAAGATTGTCTCGATAGGAAGCGAGGCAGCGAGGAGTGCGAGAGTATGATCAAGCAACCTCCTCTGGCCTGAATCTAACGATTCCCTTAGGCGGCAAACAGTGGGATGCTTTGAATTGATCGTGTACGTGATCGTGTCACCTGAAACAACGCGACACCAATGGCCCCAATCAACATGAATCGGTGTCATCCGACCCCTAAACTCGTATGTGCGTTTCGAGCCGATTCCCAGATTGTTGATCACCTTTGCCAGCTCTTGTTGCACGTAGGATGGCAGCTGCGCTGATGACTTCTTGATGTCTACGCGCCAATCCGAATCCATTTCCGCCGGTACATCAACTCGGACTCGCGAGAGCTGCGTTGCCGTGGAGGGCCGTACGAGCCCGTGCCACGCGCCATGCATGATCAGTCGCTCGCCCCGGTAGATGTAGAGGCCTTGGCTATTAGGGTGTCCCACGCCAAGGCCCGCGCGCTCATAGTCGCTTGGGCTCATCTTAGAGTGATGTGGAATAGTGAATCCTCGTACTGTAACGCTGCCTTTCTTGAAGTTAAGTACATGTTCCTCGTGAGCCAAGGTCGCGGGATGCTCTTCGCAGAACGGATCGACCGGATCGACAGCTATTCCATTGACAGTCATCGCAACCCTCTCTTTGCCGTTCCGTTGCAGAAATCGGTGGAAGACAAGGGCCAAGTGGGAGCGCAATTCGTCAATCGTGCGATTCGCAGCGTCAGCGTCTCGTTCGTGCAACCGATCAAGCTTCTGCCAAAGTACGGCTGTTCCTTGATAACCAAGTTGGGCGGCAAGCTCCAGAATCAGCCCGCCTTGTGGAATCTCGATAACCCATCGGTCTTGTGCCAATACAGTATCGATGTCCCATGCTCTGCAGCTCACTTCGCCACCAAGAGGTTTTGTGGCGACGGACAGCCTTCTGCACTGTGAGAAAGATGCCGTTTTCAATCCAAGGCCGAAACGGCCAAGGTCCTTGGCGGCCCTACTCGCCAACGCTCCCTTCGTTCCCGGCCGCATCGCTTCGCGCAACTCCTCCATCGACATCCCTGCACCATCATCGAAGAGGGCGACATGAGGTTCGGCGCAAGCAAAGTCTGCTAACACAGCGATTTTCCGAGCCCCAGCCGAGACGGAGTTATCGATGATGTCAGCGACCGCTGTCTTGAAGGAGTAGCCGATGTCTCGCATTCCCTCGATGAGCGTCGCCGCAGAGGGAGAGACTTCTTCAAGAGTTGGATGGGATTCAAGATTTGGGGACACAAGATGACTCAGGAGGGGTGGCTACTGCTTAGTCCGTATATAAGGCGGGGAGTGACAGTTGAGTTAGAAACTAGGACGTGTTCCGCCGCTCAGGGGGACATCAACGGTGCGGATGTATCCCACTGTACTGGAACATGGCCTATCTTTTTACGGGGTACGGGGGTGTTTCCCTATCAGAATCGCGACAAACCCAAGACCGTCCGCGTGATGAAGCTCTTCGGTCAGCACAGGCGCAGAAGTCCATCAACCGCTTTCGCTGTTTCCGCAAGTACTAGCCTCCGTGGAACGATTTTGTCGGCTTTCATTTGGGCGCCGCACCGAAGGCTTCTAGGCCGCGAAAGTCGCGAACAGCGGGTGGACCTGTTCAGCGCAACCCTGTCAGCCGCTTCTCACGCACTGCGTCGATAGAGCCACTCGGACAAGTGCCGCAAAGCCTCGGGTTGCCAGGGCAGTCCAGTTGTTTGTGCGATGTCCTGTAGGGCACCGGCGTGTTCTTCGTTGCGCGCCTGCCAGATCCTGCACTTGGCGGCGGAAGCCAATTGATCAGCCTTCTT
>Ga0194132_10008823_pt1 | contig 14245 bp, 15 predicted proteins | sample TA2KigOf80mmetaG_FD_148612 | JGI IMG/M metagenome (GOLD analysis project Ga0194132, IMG submission 148612) | Freshwater microbial communities from Lake Tanganyika, Tanzania - TA2015054 Kigoma Offshore 80m | ecosystem: Environmental > Aquatic > Freshwater > Lake | place: Tanzania: Lake... | reverse complement strand
AGCGACAGTTCGATTGCCACCACACGTAACCCGCCCGCCGCCCTGGGCGAGGTGCGTCGCGCCATTGACCGTTTTCGGCGCGGCGATCCGGTGGTGATCCAGCACCGGGGCAGCCGCGTAATAGCTCTTGCTGCCGAGACCCTCGCCGAGCCGGCCCTGGCCGAGGCTCAGGCGCTCGCTCCTGAGCTGCTGCTGGTCACGACCGGCTACCGCGCTTCGGCGCTGGGGCTCGGCGCGTCGACGTCGCAGGCCGCACTCATCCGCCTGCCGCGCCGGCCGACCTTGGCGCAGATTCGGGCGGTGACCGATCCCACCACTCTCTCGGGGCAGCTTTCGCCCATCGGCACGGTGCAGGCGGAGGACGAGGCGCAGCGGCCCTTCGTCGCCGCTTCCATCGTGCTGGCCAAGCTGGCGGGCCTGATGCCCGCCTCGGTGATTGCCGGCATCGCGGGGCCGGCGCCAGGCATACCGGCGGTCACCAGCGAGGATGTCATCGATTTCAGCCAGAGCTCGGCGCGTTGGCTCGACCGCGTCGCCGAGGCGCGCATGCCGCTGGCCGGGGCTGAGAACGCGCGCATCGTCGCCTTCCGTCCCTACGACGGCGGGCCGGAGGCGCTGGCCATCGTCATCGGCGAGTACGATGCAGCGCAGCCGGTGCTGACCCGCATCCATTCGGCCTGCTTCACCGGCGACCTGCTCGGCAGCTTGCGCTGCGACTGCGGCGACCAGCTGCGCGGCGCCATCGAGGTGATCGCTGCTTCCGGGGCGGGAGTGGTCGTCTACCTGCCGCAGGAAGGGCGCGGCATCGGCCTGGTCAACAAACTGCGTGCCTACGCGCTGCAGGATGCCGGCCTCGACACGTTCGACGCCAACCAGCGCCTGGGCTTCCTGCCCGACGAGCGCACCTACGCCATGGCCGGGGAGATCTTGCGTCAGCTCGGCATCAGCCGCATCCGGCTGCTCACCAACAATCCGGAGAAGATCGACGCCATCGCTTCGCTCGGCTGCGAGGTGGTGGAGCGGGTGCCGCTGGCCTTCGACGCCAATCCGCATAACTTGAACTACCTGCTGGCCAAGGCAAGGCGCAGCTCGCACAACTTCTGATAAACACCCGCGCGGCGGGTTTCATTCCACGCGCAAACGCGCCAGCGTTTGTCGCGCTAGCGCGCCAGCGATCGCCTTCGATCGCGTCGCGCGCTTCTTCTCCCTAGCCCCCTCCGCCCGTTCCGAACCCCTCTCCGTCCTCCAAGGGGGGAGAGGGCGCGTGCTCCGCGAAACGCGAAGCGTTTGCGCGGTAGCGAGCGGGTGAGGTGGGTTCCGGCGGAAAGACACCTCACCCTCCCATCGCTTTCGCGATGGGCCCCGCCCTCTCCCCACTTCGTGCGGAGAGGGTCACTCGAATCCGCCGCTACCCCGTCAGCATCCTGAGCAGCACGCGGTCCCGCCGCACGAAATGGTGATAGAGCGCCGCGGCGACGTGCAGCGAGGCCAGCCCGGCGAGGGCGAGCCCCGTCATCCGGTGCCAGTGCAGCAGCTGGTCCGACAGCGCGCGGTCAGCGGTGACGAGCGGCGGCAGGTCGAACAGGCCGAAGAACGGTACGGGGGCCGGATAGGCCGAGGTGCCGGCCCAACCAAGCAGCGGCTGGAGGATGAGCAGCGCGTAAAGCGCCCAGTGCGTGGCCTCAGCCGCCAGGCGCTGCAGCGGTGGGATGTCGTCGGGCAGCGGCGGCGGCCGGTGGGTCAGGCGGTAGGCCAGCCGGACGACGACCAGCAGCAGGATCAGCGCACCGATGGATTTATGCGCGTTGTAGAGGACGCCCTGCAGCCTGCCGCCCGCCTCGTTGGCGATGACCAGGCCGAGCGGCAGCATGACCAGCACCAGCGCGGCGGTCAGCCAGTGCAGCACGCGCGCCAGCTGCGTGTAGCCGGCGGCGTGCTGTCCTGGCTCCATCACGTGCCGCTCGCGGAAGCGGGCTAGGCCACCTTCACCTTGAGGTGCGGGAACATGGCGTTGCGCGCCTCGTCGTCCATCTCGGTCTTGAACTTGTGCTTGTCCTTGAGCGCCACCGCGCGCTGCGCGGCCGGCCGGGCACTGATCTCGTCGACCAGGCGCTTCAGGTTCGGGAACTGGGCCCAGGCCCCTTCGCCAAGCACGTTGGGGATGAGCCGCGCCCAGCCCCAGACATTCATGTCGACGATGGTGTAGGTGTCGCCCAGCATGTATTTCCGTTTGCTCAGGCGCTCGTCGAGGATGGCGAAATGGCGCTGCGCCTCGAAGGCGTAGCGGTTGATGGCGTAGGGCAGCTTTTCCGGCGCGTAGACCCGGAAATGCACGGACTGGCCCGAATAGGGGCCGACGCCCGAGGCCACGAACATCAGCCAGGAGAGCAGCTCGCCTCTAGCCTTGGGCGTGTTCTCGGGCAGGAACTTGCCGGTTTTCTCGGCGAGATAGAGCAGGATGGCGCTGCTGTCGAACACGGTCGCGTCGCCGTCGACGATGGCCGGCACCTTGGCGTTCGGGTTGATCTTGAGATACTCGGGCCTGTGCTGCTCCCCTTTGCGTGTGTCCACCGGGATGGCCTCGTAGGGAAGGCCGGCTTCCTCGAGGAAGAGCGCGACCTTGGTCGGGTTGGGCGCGCCGCTGAAATAGAACTTGAGCATGGTTTGGGTCCTTGGTTTGGGCTGGCTCGATGTCCGGATGTTACCTCACCGCGAACGGCGAGTTGAAGGGCCGGCCGAAGGGCACGCCGCCGGCCACGGTCTGCGCCGGCTTGATGTGCACGCGGCCCTGACGGGTATTGTTGCGCGTGTCGACGAACGACACGGGGCCTTCGACCACGTCGAGCAGAGTCAGGTCGGCGGGGGCGCCCACCTGCAGGGTGCCGAGCTTCGCCTGGCGGCCGATCGTCTTGGCGGGATTGGACGTCGCCATGGCGATGATCTGCTCCAGACTGAAACCCAGATTGAGGAACTTGCTCATCACCCAGGTGAGGAACGGCATGCCCGGCGTGTTGCCGGAGAAGACGTGGATGTCGGAGGAGATGGTGTCGGGCGGGGCGCCCTGCTGGATGGCTGCTTCGGCGATGGTGTAGTCGAAGCTGCCGCCGCCATGGCCGACATCGAAGATCACGCCGCGCTGCTTGGCAGCGAGGGCCGCGGGCAGGAGGCGGCCCTCCTGCACGATGTTGGTACCCTGGCCGGCATTGTTGGGCGCACCCGAGTAGCAATGCGTGAGGATGTCGCCGGGGCGCAGCTTGTCCAGCACCTCGGACATCATGGCTTGCGTCTGCACGCCGCCGATATGGCACATCACCTTGCCACCCGTGCCGGCAATCTCGCAGGCGCGGATGGCGCGCTTGAGCGGCTCCAGCCCGTGCGCCGCGATGACGTTTTCCGACATGCGCACCTTGACGCCGAGGCACATGTCCTGGTTCTCGGCCAGCGCCTTGGCCGCGGTCTCGACCTGGGCGTAGTTGATGTTGAACAGCTCGGGCACCGGAAAACCGGTCAGGCCCATATTGGCGATATGCACGAAGGCGTACATGCGCGTGCGCGTCTGGGCCACGATGTGGCGGCGGAAGACGGCGAGGTTGTTGGCCCCGGCGTCGCCGGCCGAGACCACCGTCGTCGTACCCTGGTGGGGGACGAGCTCGTCGGCGGGAATGCCGATGGCCGAGCCGTAGGGGAAGACATGGGCGTGCAGGTCGATGAGGCCGGGTGTGACGGTCCTGCCGCGCGCATCGAGCAGGCGCAGCGCCCGCTCGGCCGGGATGTCGGCCTCTAGCGCCTCAATGGCGCCGAAGCGGATACCGATATCGCGCGCCGCCTTGAGGTTCTGCGAGGGGTCGAGCACCTCGCCGCCCTTGACCACCAGATCGAACTTGTCGTTCGGGCCCATGGCGGCCCATGCAGGCGAGAAGGGGGCCGGCGTCAACGCCGTTGATGCCGCGAGGGCGGCGGTGCCCGTCAGGAACTGGCGGCGAGTGGTGCTGAGCATTGCGGCTCCTCCGGGATCTTGTGATTGGCCGGGACTCTAGCCGGTCGGGCAGGGCCGGGGAAGAAAGCGGCGCCGCTTGGACCCGCGTGGGCGGTTGATGGTTGTGGGCAGCGCACCTCGTCAGAGTCTCTGCGCCTCTAAGGCATCTCGGATCGCCTTGATCGCCGCGTCCACCACCGCGCCGCGCCCGCCCAGCGTCCACCCCAGGCGCACATACTGGCGGGGGAGCCACTTCAGATCAGCCACCATGGCATTGAAGACGGCGTGCGCGCGCCTGTCGATCGGCGCGCGCAGGGTTTCCGCGTCCAGCCTGCCTGCCGGCCAGGCGGGCGGCTGCTGCGTTTCCCTTGCACTGCCGACCAGGGGAACGATCGGCAGATGCGTTCCCGCCTTGGCATCGGGGATGGCCCAAGCCTGACGCTGTGCCGCCGTCCAGCTGTCAAACAGCTTGTTGGCTTCGGGCAGGGAGAAATGCTGGCGCAGGAAGTGCTGGCAGTTCCGCCGCCCGAGAAGATAGTCGTGGACGCGGAACTCCTGGTGGAAGAATCCCAGGAAGCCGCCGAGGCCGCCGGAGGCGCAGGGATGCTGCCCGGGTGCGTTGCCGTCCCGGCTCGGGGCGATCAGGAAGCGGCTGTAGACATTCTCCATGTGCGCCAGCGCCAGATCCGCCGGCTTGAAGCGGCACTGATTCTTCCAAGCGCCGGTCAACGGGCCGATCACCTTGAGAGGTGCGAGATCGCCAGCCGGCCCGGGGGAGACGTCGTCGACGAAGGGATCGATCATCAGGAGGGCACGCTTCGCCTCCTTGCCGTCGCGCGGATTGCGGCCGAGCTTGCCCGCCAGGGTTTCGCGCGCCATCTCAAGCGGCTCGTTGTCGATGATGCCGCCATCGACAGAGAGATAGTCGTAGGGATCCGGCGGCATCGGGTTCGGCCAGGCAGGCGGGACGGCGAGAAGCTGACTGACGCCGTGGACGGGATGGTCGGTCCCGTCGCCGGGCAGGACGAAGCTGCGCGCGGCCAGCCCGGCATGCGTAGGCCGGCTGAGCACCCGGGGCCGGAGAAACAGCGGGAAGGCGCCGGAGGCGAGGGCTGCGGTGCCGAACTTGGCCCAGGCGTCGGTGGCGGCCGAGTTCGGCCGGGCCAGCGGCGTCCAGTCGGGCGGGCTGACCGGGGGTTGGCTGTCCGCCGAGACGAGGAAGGAGGCGTTGTCGCCGTGCAGGGCCATGGCGTGGCCGGCACCTGCACTACCGGCCATGCCAATGCGATAGGGAATGCCCTTGAGATTGCCCACCGACAGCCGGATGGCCAAAGGATTGGCCACCTAGCGGCGCGTCTTCGCCTCGCCGCTCGTATTCAGGACTGCGCTGACGATGGCGAGCAGCCTGTCGGAGTTGAGGAACGAGCGAAGCGGCTGCCCCTTGTCGATATCGGCCGTGTCGAGCAGGTACGAGATGTCGATGTCCTTGACCCAGGACTGAAAGAACGGATTGCTGGCCGTCGTGTAGTTGCCGGCATGCACCGGCGTGTGCTTGTAAGCGAGCGCCGTGCCGGCGATGGCGGCGCACATGCTGCCGGCGGAGGCGCCGGCGATCGCCTTGAGCTGAACGTCGTGCGGCGGTACGTCCTGGCCTGAGGCTTTCGCGTCCTCCCATTGATCCAGGGCCTCGATCAGGAAGTCGAGCGCGCCCCCGGTGTAGGCGCCGGCCGAGATCGCTCCGGCCATGACCAGACCGACCTCGAATGGCTGCTGCGTCATCGGGGCCTCCGAAAAACGGCGTCGCCCGCAGAGGCCGGGCGGTTGACAACCTTAGAACGAATATCGTGTCGGCACTACACCGGACTTCACTTGCGCCGCGGACGGCTGTGGAAAACCGGGTGGCGAGCGGCGTCATGCGGCCCGTTGACTCTGTCGGACGGCCGTCCTAGTTTCCTAGGACGGCCGTCCAAGCGAAGGGGCAACGGATCGTGAGCAGCGGCAGCAAGGAAGCGGGGACGCGCCAGCGCATCGTCGAGGCGGCCGACCGGCTGTTCTACCGCCAGGGCTACGAGCACACCTCGTTCTCGGACATCGCCGATGCGGTGCAGATCTCGCGCGGCAATTTCTACTATCACTTCCGCAGCAAGGACGAGATCCTCGACGCGGTGATCGCGGCGCGGCTCGCGGCGACCGGGGAGATGCTGGCGGGCTGGGAGCGCGCCGCCGACCCGGCCGCGCGCCTGCGCAGCTTCATCCATCTGCTCTTCGTCAACCGCCTGAGCATCAAGGCCCATGGCTGCCCGGTCGGCACGCTGTGCGGCGAGCTGGCCAAGCTCGATCATCCGGCGCGCCAGGAGGCGAACGAGCTGTTCACCCTGTTCCGCGCCTGGCTGGCCCGCGAGTTCGCGCGGCTGGGCCGCGGCCGGGAGGCCGACGGGCTGGCCCTGCATCTGCTGGCCTTGAGCCAGGGGGTCGCCACGCTGGCCCATGCCTTCGACGACGAGGCGCTGATCCGCCGGCAGGTGCGGCTGATCGAGGCCTGGCTGGACGAACAGTGCCGGGCCGGTGCGAGGGAGAAGCAATCCGCATGAGCGACACGGTCCCGGGACCCGACGGCAGGCCGCGTTGCCGCTGGCACGCCGCCGCCCCCGACTTCCTCGTCTACCACGACAGCGAATGGGGCTTCCCGGTCGGCGACGAGCGCCGGCTGTTCGAGAAGCTCAGCCTCGAGGGCTTCCAGTCCGGCCTGAGCTGGCGCACCATCCTGGCCAAGCGCGAGAATTTCCGCGCGGCCTTCCACGATTTCGACATCGAGCGTGTCGCGCGCTTCGGCGCACGCGACGTGGCGCGGCTCTTGAAGAGCGAGGGCATTATCCGCCACCGCGGCAAGATCGAGGCGGTGATCAACAATGCGCAAAGGGCGCGCGAGATGATCGCCCGCGAGGGCTCGCTTGCCGCCTTTCTCTGGCGCTACGAGCCCGAGGCGCTGCCCCGGCCGCAGACGGTGTCGACCTCCGCCGAGTCCGTGGCGCTGTCGAAGGAGCTCAAGAAACGGGGCTGGCGCTTCGTCGGGCCGACCACGGTCTACGCCTTCATGCAGGCCATGGGCCTGGTCAACGACCACGCCACGGGCTGCATCGTGCGCGCCAAAGTCGAGGCGGCGCGCCGCGCCTTTCGCCGCCCCGGCTGAACCGTTACACTCGCCGCCGGTTTTCCCCGCGCGAGTCCTGCCATGCCCGAGCAGCCCATCCCCAACGACATCGCTAAGCTGGGCTTCGAGGAGGCCCTGCAGCAGCTGGAGGAGATCGTCCGTGGGCTGGAGTCGGGAAAGGGCAAGCTGGACGAGGCGATAAAATCGTATGAGCGCGGGGCGTTTTTGAAGCGGCACTGCGAGTCCAAGCTGCGCGAGGCGCAGATGCGCATCGACAAGATCGTGGTCGGCGCCGACGGCAGCGTGAAGACGGCGCCGGCCGACCTTTGAGCCCCCGGTTGCAAGCCGCCCTGGCTGCAGCGGCGCGGGAGATCGAAGCCGCCCTCGACAGCCACCTGCCGCTGCCCGACGGGCCCGAGCGCCGGGTGGTCGAGGCCATGCGCTACGCCGCGCTCGACGGCGGCAAGCGCCTGCGGCCGTTCCTGGTGCTGCAAAGCGCCGCGCTCTTCTCCGTCTCGCACAGCTCCGCGCTGCGTGCCGCCTGCGCCGTCGAGATGGTTCACTGCTACAGCCTCGTGCACGACGACCTCCCTGCGATGGACGATGACGACACCCGCCGGGGCAAGGCGACGACGCACCGGAAATTCGACGAAGCCACGGCGATTCTGGCGGGGGATGCACTGCTTACGCGGGCCTTCGAGATCCTGGCGCGTCCGGCGACGCATGGCGACGCGCAGGTGCGCGCCGAGCTGGTGCTGGCGCTGGCCGAGGCCTCGGGCGCGCAGGGCATGGTCGGCGGCCAGATGCTCGACCTGATCGCCGAGAAAGCCACGCTCGATCTCGGCGAGATCACCCGCCTGCAGCGCCTGAAGACCGGCGCCATCATCGCTTTCGCCGCCGAGGCGGGGGCCATCCTGGGCAAGGCAGCACCCCAGGCGCGTCAGGCCCTCCATGCCTATGCCCACGATCTGGGGCTGGCCTTTCAGATCGCCGACGATCTGTTGGATGTCGAGGGCACGGCCGCGGAAGTCGGCAAGAAGACGGGCAAGGACGCGGCGCGCGGCAAGGCCACCTTCGTCTGGCTGCTGGGCGTCGAGCGGGCCCGCGCGCAGGCGCGGCTGCTGGCCGAGCAGGCCGCCAAGCACCTTGATTTATTTGCCGGGAAAGCCGACCTTCTGGCCGAAGTGGCGCGCTGGGTCGTCGACCGGCGCAGTTAGTCAAGCAGCTGAAACGACAAGCTTATTCATGACCCAAGCGATCGGCCATAACTCGGGAGCCAGCCCGCTGCTCGACCGCGTTGCCGAGCGTCCGGCGGCCGTGCGCGAGCTCACCGTCGACGAGCTCAAGCAGCTGGCCGGCGAGGTCCGCCGTGAGACCATCGACGCGGTCAGCCGCACCGGCGGGCATCTCGGCGCCGGGCTCGGCGTGGTCGAGCTCACCGTCGCCCTCCACCATGTCTTCGACACGCCGTCGGACCGCCTGGTCTGGGATGTCGGCCACCAGGCCTACCCGCACAAGATCCTCACCGGCCGCCGGGCGCGTATCCGCTCGCTTAGACAGGGCGACGGCCTCTCCGGCTTCACCCGCCGCGCCGAATCCGAGTACGACCCCTTCGGCGCCGCCCATTCCTCGACCTCGATCTCGGCAGCCCTCGGCATGGCCGTGGCCCGCGACTACAGCGGCCGCAAGAACAACTGCATCGCGGTGATCGGCGACGGCGCCATGTCCGCCGGCATGGCCTACGAGGCGATGAACAACGCCGGGGCGCTGGACACCCGCCTGATCGTCATCCTCAACGACAACGACATGTCGATCGCCCCGCCGGTGGGCGCCATGTCCGCCTACCTCGCGCGGCTGATCTCCTCCAAATCCTATCGCGGCCTGCGCCACTTCGCCCGCGACGTCGCCGCCAAGTTCCCCAGGCTGATCAAGGACGCGGCCGAGCGCGCCGAGGAATTCGCCAGAGGCATGGTCACCGGCGGCACGCTGTTCGAGGAGCTCGGCTTCTATTACATCGGCCCGATCGATGGCCACAATATCGACCACCTGCTGCCCATCCTGCGTAACGTCAGGGATTCGACGGAACCCGGCCCGGTCCTGATCCACGTGGTGACGCAGAAGGGCCACGGCCACCCGTTCCCCGCGGAATCCGCCGACCGCTACCACGCGGTCAACAAATTCGACCTGATCGAGGGCGCTTCTGGGAATGGCGCGAGCAAGGGCGCGCCGGGCGGCCTCACGGGCACGCTGATCAAGGCGAAACCGGCTGCACCCAGCTATACCAAGGTCTTCGCCGACGCCCTGATAGCCGAGGCGCAAGCGGACGAGCGCATCGTCGCCATCACCGCGGCCATGCCCTCGGGTACGGGCCTCGACCTCTTCCAGCAGAAATTCCCCAAACGCTGCTTCGATGTCGGTATTGCCGAGCAGCACGCCGTGACCTTCGCCGCCGGCCTGGCGAGCGAGGGGTTGAAGCCCTTCGTCGCCATCTACTCGACCTTCCTGCAGCGTGCCTACGACCAGGTGGTGCACGACGTGGCTATCCAGAAGCTGCCGGTGCGCTTCGCCATGGACCGCGCCGGGCTGGTCGGCGCCGACGGGCCCACGCATGCCGGGGCCTACGACCTCGCCTATCTCTGCTGCCTGCCCGGCTTCACCGTGATGGCGGCTTCGGACGAGGCGGAGCTCATGCACATGGTGGCGACCTGTGCTTCGATCGACGACGGTCCCTCGGCCGTCCGATACCCGAGAGGCGAGGGGGTGGGCGTGGAGCTGCCCCGGAAGGGGACCCCCCTGGAGATCGGCCGGGGCCGCATCATGAGGGAAGGCAGCAAGGTGGCTTTGCTCTCTTTGGGCACCAGGCTAGCCGAGTGCCTGAAGGCGGCGGAGCTTTTGGAGGCGAGGGGATTGTCGACCACGGTGGCCGACGCGAGATTCGCCAAGCCGCTGGACCATCAGTTGATCCTCCGGCTGGCGCGGGAGCACGAGGTGCTGATCACGGTGGAGGAGGGCTCGTCGGGCGGCTTCTCCGCCCAGATCCTGCAGCTCCTGGCCACGGAAGGCGTGCTTGATGCCGGCCTGAAGATCAGGCCGATGACCCTGCCCGACCGCTTCATCGAGCACGACACGCCGCTAAGGCAGTACGAAGACGCCGGGCTGGACGCTAAGTCAATCGCGGCGACGGCGGTGCAGGCGCTGGGTAGCAGCACAGGCGCGGCTCGCGCCTGACCCATTCCGTAGAGTGACTCGCGGCGGCAGCAGCTTAGCGCGACGCGAAGCGTCGGCGCGTATTCGTTTCGAATAAGCGAGAGCCGCCGCACGGCGCTTAAGAGAGGGCGAAGCTCCTTGTCTTGGTGTAATATTCTTCAATGACCAAGCTCCTGGAAAAGGCTCTTGAGGCTGTGAGGCAGCTTCCCTCCGACGATCAGGACGAGATCGCGCGGGCGATGCTGCGTCTGGCGGCTGGAGCCGGTGAGCCGGAGCCGGTCGACCCGCCGCATCTGCCGGCCGTCCTGCGCGGCCTGGCCGAAGCCGAAGGCCGGAAGTTCGTCAGCGATGCCGAGGTTGAAAGCGCGTTCCGCCACTTCGACCGATGAAGCTCCGCAAGAATGCTGTGCTCCGAGCGCGAGCGGTAGACATGACGAGTTTAAAGATCCTCAAGCGGAAGCTGCTGCGTAACCCCGAGGTGTGCGCCGAGTATGAGGCGCTGACACCATATCGCGATGCTCCAAGGGCGCGCCTCGCTCGCCACGGACGGCTCGCGGGCGACGAGGAGAGAAGGCTCTCGCGTAGTGCTGCGCACTACGCTGGCGCCGTTCCGGCCGACTTCGGGAAGTCGCCGGGGCCGGGCGCGCGCCGCGCGGCCTCGGAAGGTCGCGCTAGGCTGCCGAGCGTGTCTCGTATTGCTGGACCAGCACGTCGGTGGGGATCTGCAGCAGCGCGCTGAGCGCGCGGACCATCGGCAGGGTGAGCGGCCGCTTGCGGGTCATGATCTCGGAAACACGGCCCCGGCTGCCGATGGCCGGCTCGAGGTCGCGCCGGCTCAACCCCTTCTGCTCCAGCATGAACTCGATCGCCTGGACGGGATCGGGCGCCGGGATGGGGAAGTGCCGGGCTTCGTAGGCCTCGATCAGAGTCACCAGAACCTCCACCCGGTCGCCGTCGCGCGTCCCCGGCTCGGCCTCCCACAGCCGCTCGGCCTCCTTCAGCGCCGCGCGGTAATCGGCCCGGGTGCGGATCGGACGGATGTTCATGGCGAGGGCTCCTCAGACGGTGTCGGCATCGATGGCGTCATACTCGCGGTGCGTGCCGATGAACCGCACGTAGAGCCGCCGGCCGCGGTAGTGAATGGCGGCGACCAGCCGGTATTTGTTGCCGCCGATATCGAACACAACACGGCCGTTGCGCAGGATATCGGCGCTGCGGAACATCTGCTTCACGTCCGTCGGCCGCGACCAGTCCGCCGCCCGGACGATATGCACCCAGGCCCGCAGCGGGGGTTCCGCATCGCGGCGGCCCGGCCGGCTCCAGAACTCCCGCAGCGTGCTGACGGCGATGATCCGCACCGCCCCCTGTCTAGCATGCTCTCACTTTGGGAGCAAGACCGATGCTCTCACTTTGGGAGCGGACCCCCCAACTCTCGCCCTTGAAGGGCTCGCCGGTCCGCAGCGACCGCGTAGAAAAGAAGCGCCTCCCGCACTCGCTTCGCGAGCGCTGCGGTGGCGAGCCCTCGGCTTGCGCCTGCCGCAATCTGGACACAATTTTTCCTCACGGCGGTTCAACGCTCTAACCCCGATTTTCGTCTATAGACATCTGCAAAGTTGAAAACCGCGCGGCTTGGGCCATATCGTCTGCATACGATATGTCTGGAAAGGAAACGCCCATGTCCGAACCCGCCACGGCGGCGCAAACCGCCGAATCCGATCCCCTGACCCTGAACCGGCGGGCGCTCGTCGAGCGCGTGCACGAGGTGTCACGCCAGCTCGGCGGTCGCCGCGTCACCCGCAAGGAATTCGAGCAGCGGACCCGCACGCCGAGCTACCAGATCATCCGCCATTTCGGCTCGTTCAGCGCCCTGCTGGAGCAAGCCGGCCTGCAGCCCTATTGTGCCAACGCCAGGGTGAGCGACGAGGTGCTGCTGCGCGCACTGCGCGACGCTTGCCTGGCCAAGGGTTGCGTGGTGTCGCGCGACCAGTTCGTCAAGGCGGGCCTGCGCGGCGCCGGACCCTACCGCAGGCGCTGGCGCAACTGGCCGGCGGCGCTGGCAGCGCTGCGTGACTGGGTCGAGACCCACGATCCCGATTTTCCCTATCGTGCCGATCTGCCGTCGCAAGATGACACGCCGCCGCCACCGCCGCCGCGCCTGCCCCCGGAGCGGCGCTACGGCGCCCCGCTCAACTATCCGGGCTTCCTGCACGAGCCGGTGAACGAGCAGGGCGTGGTGCTGCTGTTCGGGGCGGTGGCCAGGGAACTCGGCTTCGCCATCGAACGGGCCTCCGACGCCTTCCCGGATTGCGAAGCGAAACGGCGACGCGGCGACGTCTGGGAGAGGGTGCGCATCGAGTTCGAGTTCGCCAGCCGCAACTTCCAGGTTCACCGCCACGACCCGGCGCGGTGCGACCTGATCGTCTGCTGGGAGGACAACTGGCCGGAGGCGAGGCTGGAGGTGATCGCGTTGAAGACCGAGCTGGCGCGCCTTTCGTCTCTCCGCGATCCCTAGGATCGCTGCGGGCGGCTGTCGCAGATCCTAGCACCCAGCGCGGACATCCGGTCGGCTTCGCGGTTCATCACCGCCTGGAGGGCCGGCGCTATCATCGCCTTCCCCGTCTGCTCGCGCAGGAACGAGGACTGGATCGCGTAGGCCTGCTGCTCCAGCTCGCACACCGGCATGCGCGGGATGTGGCCGTGCAGGCATTGCGCGTGATGCACCAGCTCGTGCACCAGAACGGACTGGACGAGCTCCAGATGCAGGTGGAGGCCGAGATCGTCGCGGAGATAGATGAAGCGTTCGCCGCAATTGTAGACGGCCGCGACCCTGAGCTGCGAATCCTCTGGCGCGGGCGAGGGCCCGGCGCGCCTCGCGAGCTCGGCCGCGGGGGTCCAGAGATAACAGGGGCGGGACAGCTCGCGGAAATTCGTGTTGACGCGGATCCAGTCGACGGCGCGGTCCATCGCCTGGACGGCAGCCTGGTCGCGGATCGTGGTGGCGTTGGTCGCGCAGGCCGGAGGGGCGCGCAGGCTGTTGGCGGCCGTCGTCGGCGGGCCGACGACAACGGGTGTCCCGCCGCCGGCGGGTGTCCCGCCGGCGCAGGCCTGCAGCAGGAGGATCGGCAGCAGGGCGATGGCCGCAGGTCCGGGCAGGCCCATCCGGTACCCCACGCTAGGCCGCCGTCCAGGCTTTGACGGGATTCCGCAGCACGCCTATGCGTTCGATCTCGCTTTCGATGACGTCGCCGGGCAGGCAGTAGCGGGTGGCTGGGACCAGGCCGGGCTGCGCGGTGAATTTGCCGCCCAGCTCCTTGTCCACCGACCAGGCCGTGCCCGAGGGCGTGCCGGTGATGATCACCATGCCGGGCTTCAAGGTGAAATTAGTGGAGAAGAAGTGGATGAGCTGGGCGCAGCTCCAGATCATCCGGCCGGTATGGCTGCTCTGCCTGGGCTCGCCGTTGATGCGGGTCTTGAGGGCGAGGTTCTGCGGGTCGCCGATCTCGTCGGCCGTGACGATGCAGGGACCCAAGGGGGCGGAGGTGTCGAAGGCCTTGCCGCGTCCCAGCTCGTACCAGGTGACGCCGTCCTTCTGCCTGACCTGGCGGTCGCGGGCCGTCACGTCGTTGACGATGGTGTAGCCGAACACGTGTTCGAGCGCCTTGTCCTCGGGGATGTAGCGGCCGGCTTTGCCGATGACCACGGCAAGCTCGGTCTCGCAGTCGATCTTCCTGGACAGGCGTTCGTCATGCACGATCGCCTCACCCGGGCCGACCACGCAGTCCGCGGTCTTGACGAAGAACTCGGGCTCCTTGCCGCTGATCGGCGTGTTGGATTTCTCGGCGTTGTGGTCGGTGTAATTGGATCCCGAGCAGAGGATGGTCGAGGGCAGCAGGGGGGCGAGCAGCTTCACC
>Ga0194132_10008822_pt1 | contig 14246 bp, 11 predicted proteins | sample TA2KigOf80mmetaG_FD_148612 | JGI IMG/M metagenome (GOLD analysis project Ga0194132, IMG submission 148612) | Freshwater microbial communities from Lake Tanganyika, Tanzania - TA2015054 Kigoma Offshore 80m | ecosystem: Environmental > Aquatic > Freshwater > Lake | place: Tanzania: Lake... | reverse complement strand
GGCGCGCAGCGGCGTAGCGGCAGCCGAGCTGCTGGCTCGACGGGGGGCGCAGGTGACCGTGTCCGAACAGGGACCGGCGATCGCGGAGGCCGGGCGCCTGCGCGCGGCCGGTGTGGCGCTGGAGACTGGCGGCCACCTGCCGGAGACGTTCGCCGCCGCCGACCTGCTGGTGCTCAGCCCGGGCGTGCCCGCAGCGCAGCCGGCGATCGCGGCGGCGAGGGCGCGTGGCGTGGAGGTCATCGGCGAGCTGGAGCTGGCGTTCCGTTTCCTGCGGGGACCGGTCGTCGCGATTACGGGGACGAAGGGCAAGTCCACGACCGCGACGCTCATCGGCCGGATGCTCCAGGCCGCGGGGCGCGATGTGCTCGTGGGCGGCAACATCGGCGTCCCGCTGTCGGCGCAGGTCGATCGGTCGCGGCCCGGCGTGGTGCACGTCGTCGAGGTGAGCAGCTTCCAGCTCGAGACGACCGTCACCTTCCGGCCGTGGATCGCCGTGTGGCTGAACCTGACGCCGGACCACCTCGATCGTCACGAGTCGTTCGAGGCGTACGGCGCAGCAAAAGCCAGGCTGTTCGAGCGGCAGACCGGCGATGACTGGGCGGTGCTGAACGGAGACGACGCCGAGGTGATGGCGAGGACGGCCGACGTGCGGAGCCGGGTGGCGACGTTCCGGATGGCGGGAGGCCGCTCTTCGAGCCAGAACGCGGGGGATGACCGCCGGGACGTGACCGTGGAGGCCGGCTGGATCGTCAGGCGGACGACGACCGGCGACGTGCCGCTCGTGCCGGCCGAGGCCGTCGAGCTGCACGGACGGCACATGTTCAACAACGTGCTCGCGGCGGCGGCTGCGGCGGACGTGGCAGGCGTGTCCGCAGCGTCGATGGCGGAGGCGCTCCGAGGGTTCCGCGGCCTGGAGCACGTCATGGAGCCCGTCGGCGCCATCGGCGGCGTGCAGTTCGTGAACGACTCGAAGGCCACCAACGTCGACGCGGCCTGCCGGTCGATCGAGAGCTTCGACCGGGTGGTGGCGGTGGTGGGTGGCCGGTTCAAGGGCGGCGACCTCGGAGAGCTGCGGGAGCCGCTGCGGCGACACGGGCGAGCCGTCGTGGCGATCGGGGAATCGGCGGCGCGAGTGGCCGCGGCGCTCGACGGGGTGGTCCCGGTCGTCACGGCCGGATCCATGCGCGAGGCGGTGGAGCGCGGCCATGCGGCGGCACAGCCGGACGGCGTGGTGCTGCTGGCGCCGGCGTGCGCCAGCCAGGACTGGTTCACCGACTACGCGGAGCGCGGCCGCGTGTTCAAGGACGAAGTGCTGCGCCTTCGGCGCAAAACGGAGGAAGCGGCGCGGTAGAGGGACGAACCAGGCGAAATCGTGAGGGGTGAGCAGTCGTCAGTCGGCTCGGCGCGGGTCGGAGCCAACCGCTGGGAGCCCGGACTACCCCGGTCCGGGAGGTCGGTGTCCAGCCCCACGGGCCGGCTGATGACTGCTGACCGCTCACGATAGATCAGCGTCCGCCACGGATCCAGCGGGCGCCGATCGGCACGACGGCGGTGCGCAGGCCGCCGTCAGGGGAAGTGTCGGATCCAGAGGAACCGAACTTTAGGCATGGCCCGCAAGCTGAAGTCCGACAAGGTGCTGTTCATCGCCGCGCTGCTCCTCGTGTGTACGAGCATCGTGATGGTGTACAGCGCCTCGGCGGTCGTGGCGCTGGAGCGGTTTCAGCAGCCCTACCTGTTCCTGACCAAGCAGGCGATGTGGGCGGCGCTCGGGCTGGCGCTGCTCTCGCTGGCCGTGCGCATCGACTACCGCCTGTACCGGAGTGACCCGGTCGTGTGGGGGCTGCTCGGCCTGGTGGTCGTGATGCTGGTCGCCGTGCTCTTCAGCGCGCCGGTCAACGGCACCCGCCGCTGGTTCGGCATCGGGGGGCTGGGGATCCAGCCGTCGGAGATCGCGAAGTTCGCGTGCGTGCTCTTCACCGCCGTGATGCTCGAGCGCCGGATGCACCGCATCGACGACCTTCGCTACGCCCTGCTGCCGATCGGCCTCATTGTCGGCCTGCTGGTCCTGCTGATCCTGGCGCAGCCCGACTTCGGCACCGCCATGTCGCTCCTGGCCATCGTCATCGTGATGGTCTACGCGGCCGGACTCAGCTACCGGTACATCATCGGCGCGCTCCTGCTTGCCGCGCCGGCCGTCTACATCGTCCTGGTGAGCGCCCCGTACCGGCGCCGCCGGCTGATGGCGTTCTGGGATCCGTGGGCCGATCCGCTGGGCGACGGCTTCCAGACCATCCAGTCGCTCATTGCGGTGGGAACCGGCGGCGTGTTCGGCAAGGGCCTCATGGGAGGCGTACAGAAGCTGTTCTACCTGCCCGAGCCGCACACCGACTTCATCTACGCCGTCATCGGCGAGGAGCTGGGGCTGATCGGGGCCACCGCCGTCCTGGTCTGCTTCTTCGTGATCGCGTGGCGGGGACTCCGCATCGCGAGACGGGCCGAAGATCCGTTCGGCGCGTTCGTGGCGCTGGGGCTGACGGCGATGCTGGCCGCCCAGGCCTTCGTCAACATGAGCATCGTGCTGAGCCTGCTGCCGACCAAGGGGCTGACGCTGCCGCTGGTCAGCAACGGCGGCTCCTCCCTCCTGATCAACCTGCTGGGTGTCGGGGTGCTCCTGAACATCTCACAGCACGAGTCGGCCGAGGCATGAATGCGCGTGCTCATCGCGGGTGGCGGTACGGGGGGGCATCTCTATCCCGGCATTGCCGTGGCGAGAGAGCTGCTGGCCCGCGTGCCCGATGCGCGCGTGTCGTTCGTCGGAACGGCACGCGGCATCGAGACACGGGTGCTGCCGCGCGAAGGTTTCGAGCTGGACGTGATCAGAAGCAGCGGCCTCAAGGGCAAGTCGCCGCTGGCGCTGGCGAGGGGCCTCGGGCTGCTGCCCGTGGGCGCGGCGGATGCGTGGCGCGTGGTGAGCCGGCGCCGTCCCGCCGTGGTGATCGGCGTGGGGGGCTACAGCTCGGGCCCGGTGGTGTTCTCGGCGTGGCTTCGCGGCATTCCCACGCTGCTCATGGAACAGAACGCGTTGCCCGGGTTGACCAACCGGCTGCTGGCGCACGTCGCGGATGCCGCAGCGGTGACCTATCCCGAGACCGCCGCCCGCTTCGGAGACCGGGCATTCGTGACTGGCAATCCGGTCCGGCCGGCGTTCGTGGCCGCACAGCGGGAACGGGCGCATGAGGGATCGGAGGGTGCACGGCCGCCGCGTCTCCTTGTGTTCGGCGGTTCCCAGGGGGCGCACGCCATCAACGTGGCCATGGTGGAGGCGGCGCCCCGGCTGGCTGCCGCCCGCCCGGACCTGTTCGTTACCCATCAGACGGGCGAACGCGACGCCGGCTTCGTTCGCGACGGGTACCGGCAGGCCGGCCTCGACGCGCGTGTCGAACCCTTTCTCTACGCGATGGACGACGAGATGAGGGCCGCGGATCTCGCCGTGTGCAGGGCGGGGGCGACGACGCTGGCCGAAGTGGCCGCCGCGGGGCTGCCGGCGATTCTCGTGCCGCTCCCCGGCGCCACCGATGACCACCAGCGCCGGAACGCGGACGCGCTGGTGCGGGACGGCGCGGCGGTCATGGTCCCGCAGGGGGACGGGTTCGCGGATCGGCTGGGGTCGGCGGTGGTGAGTCTCGTCGAGGACCGGGGCCGGCGGATGCAGATGGGCGTGGCCGTGCGGGAGTTCGCGCGTCCGGACGCCGCCGCGCGGATCGTCGATCGCGTCCTGCAGCTGGTCCACCGGTGACCGGCCGGCCGTCGGCGCTGGGCCGCACCCGTCGCGTGCACTTCGTGGGCGTGGGCGGGATCGGGATGAGCGGCATCGCCGAGCTGCTCGCGAATCTCGGCTTCGCCGTGAGCGGGTCGGACGCGACGCGGTCGGACACGACAGACCGGCTGGCTGCCGGCGTCGGTGTGCAGGTGTACGAGGGGCACTCGGCGGCGCAGGTGGGCGATGCCGACGTGGTGGTGTTCTCGTCGGCTGTCCGGCGGGACAACCCGGAGGTGGTCGAGGCGCACCGGCGCGGCATTCCGGTGATCCCGCGGGCCGAGATGCTCGCGGAGCTGATGCGCCTGCGGTTCTCGATCGCCGTCGCGGGCGCGCACGGCAAGACGACGACGGCCTCGATGATCGCGCTCGTGCTGGAACGGGCCGGGCTCGATCCGACGGTGGTCATTGGCGGGCGGCTGCGGGCCCTGGGGGGCAGCGCCCGGCTCGGGAGGGGCGACTACATGGTGGCGGAAGCCGACGAAAGCGATCGGTCGTTCCTGCTGCTGTCGCCGGCGATGGCGGTGGTGACGAACATCGATCGGGAGCACATGGAGACCTACGGCTCGCTGACGGCGCTCGAGGAGGCCTTCTCGGCCTTCGCCAACCGGGTGCCGTTCTACGGCGCGGTGGTGGCGTGTGCGGACGACGCGCGCGTGGCGGCGATGGTGCCGGCGCTCAGCCGCCGGGTGCTGACGTACGGGATCGAGTCCCCCGCGGCGGACGTGTTCGGTGACGAGGTCGCAGTCGGCCCTTCCGGTGGCCGCTGCGTCGTGTATCGGCACGAGAAGCGCGGTGAACCGGGAACGCGACACCGGCTGGGAACGCTCGGACTGACCGTGCCCGGCCGCCACAACCTGCAGAACGCGCTGGCGGCGGTGACGGTGGCGACCGAACTCGGTGTCGGGTTCAACGTGATTGCCGATGCGCTGGCCGGCTTTCAGGGAGCGGACCGTCGCTTCCAGCGATACGACGAGACCGGTGGCGTCGTCGTGGTGGACGACTACGCCCACCACCCGACCGAGATCCGGACCGTCATCGAGACGGCGCGCGCGGCGCTCGAGCGGCGGTTGATCGTGGCGTTCCAGCCGCACCGCTTCTCACGGACCGCCAGCCTGTTCGACGAGTTCGGACCCTCGCTGGACGGAGCGGCGGAAGTGGTGCTGGCCGACGTCTACGCGGCCGGCGAGGATCCGATCCCCGGTGTGACGGTCGAGGCGCTGGCCGATGCGCTTCGTGCGTCAGGGCACTCGGTCCACCTCGCGAAGACGCTGAACGACGTCGTGTCGACGGTTGTGGCGCTCGCGCGGCCCGGGGATGCCGTGCTCACGCTTGGCGCCGGGAGCATCGGTGCCGTGGCGCCCCGCATCGTGGACGCGCTCGGCCGCCGGGGGGCGTCGTGAAGGTCCACGCGCCGAGCGACAAGCGGTTCAAGCGCGCCCGGGCGCACCCCGGCGCCGTCCGCGGCAGCCGTGCGGGTCGATGGATGCGGGTGGCCGCCGCCGTGGTGCTGGGCGCGGTGCTGTTCGGGTCGGGGTTCCAGGCGGTGCGGCTGGCCCTGTCGTCCGGGTGGCTGGTGGTCGGGCGGATCGACGTCGGCGGTACGCGGTACCTGTCTCGGGGAGAGGTGCTCTCGCTGCTGGATGGCCTGCAGGGGCGAAACATGCTGCGGGTCGACCTCGGCGAGTGGCAGGAGCGGCTGCGGGCGTCGTCGTGGGTGGAGCAGGCGTCGCTGCGCCGCGTGCTGCCCGGACGGATCTCGGTGACGGTGGTGGAGCGCGAGCCCCTCGGCGTCGCGCGGCTGGGACAGGAGCTCTACCTGATCGATCGGGGCGGCGTCGTCATCGACGCGTACGGCCCGAACTACGCGGAGCTGGATCTGCCGATCATCAGCGGCCTGGCGCCGGCCGGCACAACCGGCGGTGCGAGGGTCGGCGAAGCACGCGCGCGGCTCGTGACCCGGGTCCTGGACACGCTTGGCGCGCGACGCGGGCTGGCCTCGCGCATTTCGGAGCTCGACGTGTCGAACCTGCAGGACGCGGTGGTCACGCTCAAGGACGACCCGGTGGTGCTCCACCTGGGCGACGAGGACTTCGACGAGCGGCTGCAGTCGTATGTCGAGCTGTCGGCGACGCTCCGGGAGCGGGTGCCGGCGATCGAATACGTGGACATGCGGTTCGACGAGCGCGTGTTCGTCGGGCCGCGGGCCGCGCGGCCGGGCAGGGCGGACGCCCGCCCGGCGACGGACGTGGACGACGGGCGGGGTGAACGGTCGGACGACCCGGTGGGGCGCTGACGGCGGGAGGACGAATGCGAAGGGAACGATACGTCGTCGGACTCGACGTCGGCACGTCATCGGTCTGCGCCGTGATCGGCGAGACGACCGACGAGGGCGGCATCGACATCGTCGGCATCGGAGTCTCCGAGTCGCGCGGCATCAAGCGCGGCGTCGTGGTGAACCTCGAGTCGGCCGTCGAGGCCATCAAGAAGGCGATCGAGGAAGCCGAGCTGATGGCCGGCGTCGAGGTGGACTCGGTGCACCTGTCGATGACCGGCCCGCACGTGAAGGGCTTCAACAGTCGCGGCGTGATCGCGGTGGCCGGCAAGAGCCGCGAGATCACCCGCGAGGACGTGCGCCGGGCGATTGACGCTGCGAAGGCGGTGGCGCTGCCCGGGGGGCGCGAGATCCTGCACGTGCTGCCGCAGGACTTCGTCATCGACGACCAGGACGGGATCGGCGCGCCGATCGGGATGACCGGCACGCGGCTCGAGGTCAACGTGCACATCGTCACCGGCGGCGTGTCGTCGGCCCAGAACCTGGTGGCGTGCGTGAACCGCGCCGGCGTGACCGTGGCCGGCACGGTGATCGATCAGCTCGCGGCGAGCGAAGCCGTGCTGACGCCGGACGAGAAGGAGCTGGGGGTGGCGCTGGTTGACGTCGGAGGCGGCACCACGGACCTCGCGATCTTCGAGCGGGGCAGCCTGTGGCACACGGGGGTCGTGGCCGTGGGCGGCGACCACTTCACCAACGACATCGCCGTCGGCCTGCGCACGCCGATTCCCGAGGCGGAGAAGGTGAAGCGCAAGAGCGGCTGCGCGCTGTCCGCGATGATCGGCGAGGACGAAACGATCGAGGTGGCCAGCGTCGGCGGCCGCCGGCCGCGCGTGATGCCGCGGCGGATCGTGTCCGAGATCCTGCAGCCGCGCGCCGAGGAGATCTTCCATCTCGTGTGGGACGAGATCCGGCGCGCCGGCTGCGAGAAGTCGCTCAACTCGGGAATCGTGCTGACTGGAGGCGGGGCCATTCTCGAGGGCATGCCCGAAATCGCCGAGCAGATCTTCGACCTGCCAGTCCGCCGCGGGTCGCCGGCCGGCGTCGGCGGGCTCGAGGACCACGTCAACAGTCCCACCTATGCGACGCCCGTCGGCCTGGTGCTGTACGCCCACCGCAATCGCGCACCGGAACCCGCGCGCGGCGGCGCGGGTGCGCTGCAGCGGATGGCCGGGAAGCTTCGCGGCATGTTCAAGGAGTTCTTCTGATGGAGGCCGGAATGACCGCAGTTGATGCAGGGCGACTCGCCGAGGAACGGCTCCGCTTGACGCTGGACGCCGACAAGCGGACCGGCGCGAAGATCAAGGTGATCGGCGTGGGCGGTGGCGGCAGCAACGCCGTGAACCGCATGGTCCAGGCGAAGGTGGGCGGCGTCGAGTTCATCGTCGCCAACACCGACGTGCAGGCGCTCGATCACAACGGCGCCGAGACGAAGATCCAGATCGGCGGCAAGCTGACCAAGGGGCTCGGCGCCGGTGCGGATCCGAACATCGGACGGCAGGCGGCGCTCGAGGACACCGACACGATCATCCAGGCGCTGTCGGGTGCCGACATGGTGTTCGTGACCACGGGCCTGGGCGGAGGCACCGGCACCGGCGCGGCCCCGGTGATTGCGAGCCTGGCAAGCGAGCTGGGCGCGCTGACGATCGCCGTCGTCACCAAGCCGTTCGGCTTCGAGGGGAAGAAGCGCGCGCGCCAGGCCGAGGCCGGTCTCGAGGCGCTGGCGGAGTGCGTGGACACGATCATCACGATCCCCAACGAGCGCCTGCTGACGATCATCGACCGCAGCACCCCCATGACCGAGGCGTTCACCACGGCGGACGAAGTCCTGCGTCAGGCGATTCAGGGAATCTCCGACCTGATCCTCGTGCCCGGCCTCATCAACCTGGACTTCGCGGACGTGAAGACGATCATGTCCGGGATGGGTGTGGCGATGATGGGCACCGGCGTCGGAGAGGGCGACCAGCGCGCGCTGACCGCGGCCCGGGACGCCATTTCCAGCCCGCTGCTCGAAGACAGCTCCGTCAACGGTGCGCGCGGCGTCATCATCAACGTGACCGGAGGACCGGACCTGTCGCTGACGGAGGTCGGGGAGGCGTCGTCCGTGATCCAGGAGGCCGCGCACGAGGACGCCAACATCATCTTCGGCGCCGTCGTCGATCCCGCGCTGGCCGGCCGGGTGAAGATCACCGTGATCGCGACCGGATTCGAGCGGGTCGGGAGCGAGCGCGAAGCAGAGGGTCGCCTGCGGACGCCGACCGACTTGGGGGCGTACACGGCGAGCGTGGCGAGGCTGGGTGGCGAACCCGTCCATCGGCCGGCGGTGGCTCCCCTGCCGGCGCCGAAACCGGCGAGTGCGCCCGTGAGCGCGCCGCCGGCGTCGGTCACGCCCATCACGCTGGAACGGCGGTCGGCGCTGGAACTGGAGCTGGCGCTGCCGCTCGGGTCCTCCGGCGAGATCGACACCCGTATCGGCGATCTGGAGCTGTCGTCGCCGCTGGACGTTCCCGCCTTCCTGCGTCGTCAGAGCTGAGGTAGTACACTGCGGGTGTCTACGGCACTCGCGATCGTCTGAGCGGCGTCCGTTCCGTACCGGCAGCCGCAGGGTCGCGGGCATCCCCGACCGTCCGGCTGGCCGTGGCGGCCGCGGCGTCCATCGCCGCGCGGCCGGACCGACGCATGAATCAGCACCACCACCAACACACCCGCGCCCTCGAGATGCTGTCCAGGGAGGTCGGCTACGTGCGCAAGCCGCACGCCGGCCGGCTGCGGGTGGCGCTCGCCTTCCCGAACACCTACTACGTCGGGATGTCGAACCTCGGCTTCCAGACGGTGTACCGGCTGTTCAACGCCGAGCCGGACGTCGTGTGCGAGCGTGTGTTCCTGCCGCCCAAGCAGGAGCTGGCCGCCCAGCTGCAGAGCCGACAGCCCCTGGTGACGCTGGAGTCGCAGACCGAGGTGTCGCGCTTCGACGTGCTGGCGTTCTCGGTGTCGTTCGAGTGGGACTACACGAACGTGCTGACGATGCTTCGCCTGGCGCGGCTGGCCGTGCGCGCCGAGGCGCGGGTGGCACGCGACCCCCTCGTGGTGATTGGCGGCGCCGTCACGTTCGTGAACCCCGAACCGCTGGCGCTGTTTGCGGACGTCATTGCCGCCGGTGAAGGCGAGGCGCTCGTGCCCCCGCTGGTCGAGGCGCATCGCGTGGCGAACGGCCGCGACGATCTGCTGCGCCGCCTGGCTTCGTCGACCGGCTTCTACGTGCCCTCCAGCTACGAGGTGCGCTACGGAGACGACGGCACGATCGAGGCGATGGCAGCCGCACCCGGCTCCGGCGCGCCGGACGTCGTGCGCAAGGCCGCCGTTCCCGTCACCGACAGCGTGGAGCCTCCCTGCACGACGATCTTCACGCCGGATACCGAGTTCGGGTCGAGGTTCCTGGTGGAGGTGGTGCGAGGCTGCGCCAACCTGTGCCGCTTCTGCTGGGCGGGCTACAACTACCTGCCGGTGCGCGCCTTCCCGGCGGATCGCATCCTGGCGCGGGCCGAGGAGGCGAAACCGCACGCCCGCCGGGCCGGCCTGGTGTCGATCGCGCTCTGCGATCACCCGGAGATCGAGACGATCCTGACGCGGCTGGCGGAGATGGGCTACTCGATCAGCCCGGCGTCGCTCAGGCTGGACGACCTGACGCCGACCATCGTCAGACTGCTCAGGGCGAGCGGGGAGCGGAGCCTGACGATCGCGCCGGAAACCGGGTCCGACCGGCTCCGCCGGGTGATCAACAAGACGGTGACCAACGACGAGATCCTGGCGGCGGCCGACATGATCTTCGCGGAGGGCGTGGAGAGTCTGAAGCTGTACTTCATGATCGGACTGCCCACGGAGATCGACGAGGACCTGGTGGCGATTCGCGACCTGACGCTCGAGTTGAAGGCGATCATGCTCAAGTACGCCCGGGTGCGCGGTCGTGTCGGTTCGATCTCGGGCAGCGTCAACCCGCTCGTGCCCAAGCCGGGGACCGCGTACCAGTGGCTGCCGATGGAGACGACGGCCGTCATCGAACAGAAGATGAAGCGGATGCGCTCGTTGATGAGCGGCATCGACAACGTGAGCGTGACCGTGAAATCGGAACGGCACTCTTTCTACCAGGCGCTCCTGTCGCTTGGCGACCGGCGCGTGGCGCCGGTCATCGAGGCCGCCGAGGCGAACGGCGGGAACTGGCGCGCCGCGTGCGCCGAAACCGGGGTGGATGCCGGCTTCTACGTGTACCGGGATCGATCCGGAGATCGGGTCCTGCCGTGGGACATCATCGATGGTGGCATGAAGCGGAGCTTCTTCCGGCACGAGTTCGAGAAGTCGCTGAACGCCGAGTGGACGCTGCCGCCGAAGCGCGCCCGCGAGAACGCGAAGCTCCTGCCCGTCCTGGGAGGGTGAGTCCGGCGCCGTTCAGGCGCCTGCTCAACGCTGCGCTCGCGGCGCTCACCGGAAAGGCGGCGTCGCGGTGGGGAGCCCTGGAAGCCACCCTCGACGCCAGCCTGATCGCGCCGCACGTGCGAGCCGCCGTGCCGCCGCTGATCGCGGAGGCCATCCTGCCGGCGATCCTGGACGACATGTCCCGGGAGCTGCGTGCGGCAGACCCAACGAACCAGCGGTTCGTGGCGTCGGAAGGGCGGCTGATGCTCAGACCCCGGGTACCGTCTTGACCCCCCATGGTGCCTGCATTCCGGACGACGCTCCGCCCCACACGCGGCGGTTCTCGTACCAGTTCTACGTCAGCCCCGCTCTGGATGTCTTCGAGGAGCCGGAGCAGCGCGGTCGATGGTGGAGCCAGAAGACCCACGCCACGGCCGCCGGACGACGAGTCAGCCAGAGGTCGCGCACGCCGCTCGACGCCCGCAGGGCTCGACACGTCGTCCGCCCTGGGCCTCGGGGCCGCCGCGGCGGCGGGCCGGTGGGCCGCCCGTCGGACCGTGCCTGCATCTCCGCTGCCCGGGATCGGCTCACGGCTAGCTGCTGACGGCCGCCTGTTCCTCGAACTCCGCGAACGCCTGCAGGATCAGGTCGCGCACCTTGTCCTGCGCCGTCACGTCGGCAATGGGACGGAGCAGCGCGTAGCTGCGGCGCTCGCCGTTGACCGAGTACTGCCGTGCTGGGAACGTGACGTTACGGCCGTTTCCGCCGCGGCGCTCCCAGATGCCGAAGCCGATCAGCTTCAGCCCTTCCAGGGCACCTTCCGTGAAGTGGATTTCGGCATCCGCCAGCTTGCCAATCGGGTTACCGTTGTCGTTCGGAGCGATCTTGACGAACACGCTCACCTCCTTGTCTCTGTCACCGTCCAGAGGGAGAGCAAGGCGCAGACCGTCGTCCCTGGCAGGATCCGTTCCGGTAATGTGCTCGTGTGCGGGCACTTGCGAACGAACGCCAGCCCCGTTCCGAACGGCCCGGCTGAATCGCCAACCACAATTGCCCCCTCGGGGTCAGACCCGGGTCTGACCCGGGTCTGACCCGAGGGGGACGCGGGAGGCGGGTGATGTCGTTACCTGAGATTCCTGACGGATTCGAGTGGACGGCGGAGCGGTGGGGGGACGGACTGCGCTGCCGGCCGCTGGCCGAGGTGGCGCCACACCTGTTTACGACCCGCTCGCTCCACCTCCGCGCAGCCGACGGGGGGGCGAACGAGACAGGATGGGCCCCGCTGGCGGAAGCGCTCGGGGTGCCGGTCGAGGCGCTGGTACGGGTCCGGCAGGTGCACGGCTGCGGCGTTCGCATCGTTCGCACGAGCGGCCCCGCCGGGGATGCGGACGCAGAAGCGGACGCGATCGTGGCCGACGCCCCGGCGTCCGCGATCGCGGTGCGGACGGCCGACTGTGTGCCGGTGCTCCTCGCCGATCCGGCGACCGGAGTCGTGGCGGCGGTACACGCGGGCTGGCGCGGAACGGCTGCCGGCGCGGTGCGCGCCGCGGTCGAGGCGATGACGCGCGAGTGGAACGTCGCCCCCCATGCGCTGATCGCTGCCATCGGCCCCAGCATCGGGCCGTGCTGCTACCGCGTTGGCGAGGAGCTCGCGGCCGCCTTCAGCCTGGCCGGGCACGGGGTCGACGATATCGGGCGCTGGTTCCAGCGCCGCCCCGGCCTGCACCTGAACCTCCAGCAGGCCAATCGCGATCAGCTCGTCTCTGCGGGCCTCGATCCCGCGCGCATCCGGGACTGCGGCCTCTGCACCGCCTGCCATCTGAACCTGTTCCATTCGTACCGCGCGGAGGGCGCGGGCACCGGCCGCCTTGCGGCAGCGATCAGGCCGCCCGCCCGGTGACGCGGACCGGCGCCGCCGTGCCCCGACCATCGTCACCACGTGAAGGATCATGAAGACGCAGTACTACACGGCCGCGACGCTCGACGGGTACATCGCCACCGAAGACGACTCGCTGGAGTGGCTGTTCGCGCTCGGCGATCCCGAGGAGTCCAGCTACCCGGCGTTCATCGCGGACGTCGGCGCGCTGGTGATGGGCTCGGCCACCTACGAGTGGCTGCTCGCCCATGCAGACGAGGTCATCGCGCAGGCTGGGTCGGCGTGGCCGTACCACCAGCCGACGTGGGTGTTCACCAGCCGGACGCTTCCGGCGGTCGAGGGCGCGGACATCCGATTCGTTCGCGGAGATGTCCGGCCCGTGCACGCCGACATGCGCGCCGCCGCGGCGGGAAAGAACATCTGGGTCGTCGGCGGAGGTGAGCTGGCAGGGCAGTTGCACGATGCCGGCCTGCTGGACGAGATCATCGTCCAGATCGCTTCCGTCACCCTGGCCACCGGCAAGGCGATGTTTCCACGCCGCGCGCTCAGCCCGACACTGCGCCTGACGTCGGTGCAGCAGATCGGCGCGAACATGGTGGAGCTCCGCTACGCGGTAGAAAGGCAGCGTGGTCCTGCCTGACGCGCGGGCTGCGGCGGACTACTGAAGCTCGACCCCAAGCGCGCGCTCGATGTCGCGCAGGTCGTCCAGCTCTTCGGGTGACGCGAGCGTCAGCGCGCTCCCCTTGGCGCCATCCCGCCCGGTCCTCCCGACACGGTGCACGTAGGTCTCCGGCGTGTCGGGCACCTCGAAGTTTACGACGTGCGCGATCCCCTCGATGTCCAGCCCGCGCGCCGCCACGTCGGTGGCCACGAGCACGGGGTAGCGGCCCGAGCGGAACGCCTCGACCGCCGCGGTGCGCTGCTGTTGCGTGCGATCGGCGTGCAGCGCCGTCGTGTGGATCCCCAGGCTGACCAGACGCGAGGCCAGGCGATCGGCGCCGATCTTGGTGCGACAGAACACCAGCGCCGGGCCGGTGGCGTCATTCTTCAGCCACCGCGCCAGCCATTTCGCTTTCTCGCCGGCCGGCATCGTCTGCACCGCGTGCGACAGGGTCTGTGCCGGGCCGCCGCTGCGACCGACCTGTACGTACGCCGGGTCGTGGAGGAACTCGCGCGTCAGCTTCAGGATCTCGGCAGGCATGGTGGCGGAGAAGAGCAGCGTCTGCCGTCCAGGGGGCAGTGCCGCAAGAATCCTCTGCACGTCGGGCCAGAAGCCCATGTCGAGCATCCGGTCGGCTTCGTCCAGCACGAGCACTTCGAGCTTGTCGAACCCGACCGACTGGTGGCGCATGTGATCCATGAGCCGTCCAGGCGTCGCGACGATCACGTCCACGCCCGCCCGCAGTGCGCGCTCCTGCGGGTCCATCGGCACGCCCCCGAAGACGGCCACGCTGGTGACGTGCGTGTGGTAGGTGAGCCCCTGCACCTGATCCTCGATCTGCACGGCCAGCTCGCGCGTCGGCGCGAGGACCAGGGCGCGCGTGCCGGCGGCGCCCTCCGTGGGGGCGCCTTCCGTCAGGAACCGCTGGAGGATCGGCACGAGGAACGCGGCCGTCTTGCCCGTGCCCGTCTCCGCGCACGCGATCACGTCGCGGCCGGCCGTCGCGAACGGGATGACGCCGCTCTGCACGGGGCGGGTCTCCGTCCAGCCGAGGTCCCGTGTGCCCATCAGGAGCCGCTCGTCGAGCGCCAGCCGGTCGAACGGGATGGGAGACGGGTCGAAGACCGCGGCGTCGTAGGGTCTGATCGCC
>Ga0194132_10008821_pt1 | contig 14250 bp, 24 predicted proteins | sample TA2KigOf80mmetaG_FD_148612 | JGI IMG/M metagenome (GOLD analysis project Ga0194132, IMG submission 148612) | Freshwater microbial communities from Lake Tanganyika, Tanzania - TA2015054 Kigoma Offshore 80m | ecosystem: Environmental > Aquatic > Freshwater > Lake | place: Tanzania: Lake... | reverse complement strand
GCCTGGGCGCCCCTTCGCTCGAGGCGCCCCCGGCTGGTGGTGGAACGCCCCGTGGTGGGGCGCCCCCTGGACGCCGACGACCGAGGTCGTCACGCGGACCGAGACCTGCCTGACGTGGGGCGATCCCATCGACGAGATCCCGCCCGCGATGTTGCAGGCCGCGCAGTCGGCCCTCGGAGCTTCGCGCGGGCGCCCGACGACGGTGCGCGGCCCCGACGGTGTGCTGTACCTCTTCTCCTACGATGAGCGGGTGCTGACGGTGCGGCCCTGCGCCGCCGTCGCTACCGCATGAAGACCGCCACCCACTGAAAGAGCACGCACATGAAGAAGAAGACTTCGAGCCCGTGGAAAGCCGTCGCGGTGATCGGCGCAGTAGCCGGAACGATCGGCATCATCGCGTACGCGCAAACCGCATCCGCAAAGAACGGCGCGAAAACTCCGCCCCTACTGACGCCGCTCACATCTCCTTCCGTAGTCCGCATCGTTCAGACATCGGCGGCCAACTCGATCAAGAACGACAAGAAGGGCCTACTGAAACCGGCTGGCCTTTCAAGCGCGAACTACAACATCAACGACGTGGACGGCAATCCGAACAACCCTCGGTGGGTGAGCGCCCTGTCGATCATGCAAACGATCTTCAACAAGAAGGTGCAAGACGCGACCCCCGAGCAGAAGGCGAAGATGGCGCGGTTCTTCCCAGCCGACTTCCCGGCGCCGCTTCGTGCAGACGGCGTACTCGATGACGCCACGCTGTTGATGCTGAAAGAGATGGACTTCTGAGAGCGGGTGCTGACGGTGCGCCCCTGCGCCGCCGTCGCTACCACATGAGGAACCCCGAGATGCAACGCAGACATCCGCCGACTGCTCATCGACTTCCTGGGGAGCGCGAGCGCGACAACACATGGGGGCGCGGCTACATCCCGCCGACCTCTGAGCTGTCGGGCCTCGGGCGCTTCGCAGACGCGCTTCGGCCGACCGAGTGGCTCGACCACAAGGTCTGGCCGGAAGAGCACAGAACGCCGGAGACGCACATGGTCACGATCGCTGCGGGGCCGAGGCTCTCGATCACGGCGCGCGATCTCGAGTCGCTGTTCCGCCTGGGGCTATCGCGTATCCAGTCGAATGAGCCCGGCGAGCTGTCGTTCTACTTCGAGGTCGAAAGTCCGCGACCGCTGATCCCGCACAGGAGAACACGATGATCCGCAGACCACGTCGCTCTACCGCTCGCCCCCACATCGACCGCCCCACTGGCCGCCCCGCCATGCCGAGCGCGGCACCTCGACGCTTCCGCGAAGCGCCCACGTCTGCGTCGAAGCGGAGATTCCTCGAGAAGCTGCGGGCGTTCCAGCTCGCCGCGTCCGACCTCGATCGCGCATGGGCGGATCTCAGCCGAGAAGACCCCAGGGGCGCCAAGACGCTCTGGTGGTACGCCTACCCGTTCGAGCGTTCGTTCGACGAGATCGCGAACGACATCGGGAACTGGTACGACGCGGCCTCGCGCCAAGGGTGAGACGATGCCGGCCCCCAGCCAAAGAAACATCGCCCAATGGTTCCGCGCGTACTTCGAGCACGAAGGACTTGAGGTAGACCGCACCTCAAGTGCGCTCGCCTCTCGCCTGAAGCACGCGAGCACAAGCAAACAGGTCGACGACGCGCTCGACTTCGTGAACCAGACCTTGAACGGCCACGGCGTCGAGGCGATCCGCGGCGACTACCACGTCGACAACTACTACTACGACATCGTCGCCCTCTATGTGAACATGGGCGACACGTACAACTCGACCATCCTCTACGAGACCGACAATGACCGTTTCCTCCTCACGTCCTGGGGGGATTGGGTCGAACGAAACGACAGGAAGTACCGCATCGAGTAGGCCGGCCGATGCGTAAGAAGCAGTGGGTCGAGCAGCTCCTCGAGAAACGAGGGGCCATCGAGCAGGCCGTGCGCATGCCGCTCGGGCACATGCTCGGCTGCGGCCATTGGGGGTGCGTGTTCGAGGGCGAGCCGCCGTGGGTCGTGAAGCTCTCCATCGATCCGACGGAGGGGCCGATCTGGGCGAAGATCACCGACCTCATCGAGCAGGAGCGCTACGGCGACGGCGGGCTCGTGGAGATCAAGAGCCTTCACCGGATCACGCCGGACCTCGTCGTCGGAGGACGGAAGCGGAAGGTCTGGGCCATCGTGCGCGAGGGCATCGAGCCGGTGTTCAAGGAGTACCGCGCGCGTGAGCTTGGACAACATGGCGGCGGAACGATTCTCGCCACGTCGCCGTACACGACCGCGGCGCTCGGACTGGACGCGCTGACGGCACCGACTTGGATGTCAGTGGGCACAGCAGAGACGCCGAGCCAGCAAGACTTCGCCACAGCGATAGATGGCTTGATGAAGTACCGCGACGCGGCGACGGCGTGGCACGTGATGCAAACTCGATCGCGATCTCCTTGGCGCAACTTCTACGTCGAGAAGTTTCGTTCGCCGGACAACGCGGCGCACAGAGCGACTCGCATCGCTGAGACCGCGTTCAACGGCCCGGCGTGGGCGCCACTCGGCGAGTCGCTCGCCATGCTCGCATCGAACGGCGTGTACCTCCGCGACGTGCACCTCCTGAACATCGGCTGGCACATCGCGCGCGACGATGACGATTGGGACCGCGTCGTGATCTTCGACCCGGGGCACACGCCGACGGAGACGACCGAAGGCATCGAGACGGCGCTGGTCGAAGAAGGACGAGAGGCGCTATGAGGCCCGGGGCGGCGACGTGATCGCCAAGAAGCCTCGGCCGCACCGTGCCCTGCGCCACGCTTGACAACCCCGCTCGGCATGGGCATCCTCCACCCATGCACTGCTCGTCCCATTGACCGTCAGCCCTCCGGGGCGGCGTGCACAACGAGCAGCGAACACCCCCCCGTGAGCTTCGGCGAGCGGGTCAGAGCTCGGGATCGAAAGGTCTCGGGCTCTTGTTCATTCCCCTTGCCGGGTAGCTCAGCGGTAGAGCGTCCGTGCGGCCCCTCGGGGCCTCGCGGGAGGTCGGTCGTTCAACTCGACCCCTGGCAGCCACGGGGCAGTAGCTCAGTCGGAGAGCGTCGGGAGCAATCCCGAAGGTCGGTGGCTCGAAACCACCCTGCCCCACCATGTGCGAGTAGCTCAGAGGCAGAGCGTCCGGCGTAATGAACCGGAAGGCCGGTGGTTCGATCCCACTCTCGCGCGCCAACAGCAGGAGACCCCATGGAGAAGCTCTACATCATCACCCGCAGCGATCTCGACCCAGGCTCAAGGTGCGCCCAGGCCGTCCACGCAGCGCTCGCCTACGCGCTCGAACACCCCGAGGCTGCCCGCGCCTGGCATTGAATCCTCCGAGACCCTGGTGGTTCTCGAAGCGAAGAGCGAGGTCGAGCTCGCCACGCTGGCGGGGAAGATCACGCAAGCCGGGGTCCGGCTGACGACGTTCCACGAACCCGACTTGGACGGCACGCTCACGGCCATCGCCGCACACGGTGATGCTCGGCGCCTCGTCTCAAGCCTTCCGCTTGCCCTCAAGAGTCGGCACACCCCACCAGAAAGTGGGCGGGAGGGGGCTACTCGCAGCGCAGGGCCGCCTCGCAGCTCGGGGCGGCCGTGAGGCACCCCACGGGGGTGCGCACGCCCACCTCGGCCTCCGCCTGCTCCGCGTCGTGGCAGTCCTTCTCGATGCGCGCCGGCTCGAGGCCGCACCCGCCGAGCTTGCGGAGGTTCGCTGCGGCCGTCGTGCAGTCGCCTGGCCCGTCGGGGGGCGGGAGTGGCCGGGGCTGGGGGCCGCACCCGAGCGCGAGCAGCGCCGCGGCAATCAGGGCCTTCATGGCGCGGCTCCCTCCCCCTTCGCCGCTCCCAGCGCCCCCCTGTAGGGCACTTGCGGGAGCGCCTTGAGCGTGTGGTGCACGACGGGCGCGAGCGCCCCGCAGACGGCACCGAGCACGGCCGCCCGCACGTCACCCCCGGAGGCGAGCGCGGGGAGCGCGGCGCCGATCACGACCGACGGAAGCGCCTGGACGGCGTGGGCGACACGGTCGTCGAAGTCGGCCGGCAGCCACCCGAAGCACGCCTCCCAGAGCGCCGGGCGCCGGCTTCGGACGAGCCACTGCACGAGGAAGAGGCCCAGGGTGATCGTCGCCCAGGGCGCCGACGGATGCACGGCGGCGAGGGCGTCGCGAACTGCGGCGAAGGGGTTCATCGCCCCACGCTACCATCGCTCGGGATCGGGATCACGGGCCGTCCGATTCGGCCGCAGGAATGGGGCCTTGCGCCTCCACGTCCGTGCGCACGAGCGCGACATCGTCCGAGTGGAAGCGCAGCTCGCACTCGCGGATGACAAGCTCCTCCGGCGCCCCCGGCCTGATCGCCGCCTGCACGATGGCGATCTCCGAAGGATCCGCCGCCGCGAACACGGAGTGGTCAGCGGTGAACCCGACCAGCGGGACGCACTCGACGACGTAGTCCACGTTGGACGCCATCAGTTGTTCGAGCGAAGCGTCGAGGGCGGTCTCGATGTCTTGGATCAAGCGGTATCGCATCCGTCCGCTGGCGTACTCTTGATCGATGCGTTCGGCGTTGAACGACAGCCACTCCAGTTGCGCTGACGTGTCCAACAGATCCAGCGGGTCCATGCCGGGCCACGGCTCCCCGACGATGACGTTGCCGAACAGATCCGCGAGCATCTCGCGGACCTCCTCTTCTGCGCCGCCTTGCAGCGCATCGTCGATGGCTGCCGACCACGGTTCCCCGCCGGGCCAATCGGACCACTCGAACACGGCGCGGACGATGTCGGTCGCTTCGATCTGACCGTGCGCGGCTCGACTGGCGACGCGCATGGCCCCGGCGAGCCACTGCGCGCGGTGCAGGCTCCAAACGAAGCTGATGTGGGCGGGTGCTGTGTCGCTCCATCCGCCGCCGAGCCCGATGATACGTTCGCCGCGAAGCTGCTTGCGCGACTTGAGCCCGGAGCGTCGAACGGACGTGACCCGCGTCGTCACGTGGAAGAAGCCGGCGTCCGAGGGGTCGTAGTAATCCTCGCCGACCGTGCCTTCAACCCAACGGTACGGGTCTAGCACGAACCCGCTCCGTGGGCCGTCCGCGACGAAGAAGCGCGCGCTCATGCGACGCCGGTCGCGATGCACGCGAAAGGTGCCTGCCCGACGCGCTCAGCGGTGAGCCGCACGATCCCGTCGTCGCCGTGCCCGGAACCCCACGAGTTCACGCACTCGATCACGTAGCCGCGCGAGCCCTTGTAGAACATCCAAGGCGTGATGATGTGCTGCCCGCGCGTCTCGTCTGCCTCCGGTCCGACGGGATCGCTCTTCGCGCGATCGAAGCCGGCATCGACGCGCACGACGAGCCCGCAGGGACGCCCTTGCGCCAGCGCATCGACGATGAGTTCGACGAGCCGCGGACCGCGTTCGTAGAGCGGCGTCACGCTCAGGTTGTGCCGCTGCGCTTGTATGCGGAGCAGTGACGGCGGCTGCTCGTCGTACTCGAACCCGGTCAGGCCGGGGCGCCAGGCATCGTAGAAGCAGGCGCCGTGCTTGCGGAACGCGGCGAGCATGGCGCTCGTGCGAACGCCCGTGTTCGAGAGCGTCTCGAGCGCAGCGCCGTCGCGCAGGCGCCCGTAGAGCCAGAGCATCCACGGGGACACCTTGTTCCCGGTGAGCCCGTAGACGAGCTGAACGCCGTTGAATCCGGTGCAGGCGTTCTTCGACGCCTGGTTCAGGATCCACGGCTCGCGCGTCAGGCCGCCGCTCCGGGGGGCGGCCAACGTCGAGAGCCTTCGCACGACTCCGAGCGCCTGCCCGACCGCGCGGCGTGGGCTGCGCTCCGGCACCCACCCTGCGCCGAACGGCACCTCCCTGGGCGTCTCCTCATCGGCTCCGGGGCTCATTCCGAGCACTCCCGCACCCAGCTCTCACCAGCGCTGTCGGAGACGAAGTTGGACCCGATCGCGACGGCGGCGAGCACGGCGCTGCCGGTGATGAATCCGAGGCGCGTATCCTCGTCCTTGATCGGGATCGTCGCGAGCCCGGACGCGCCCGAGAGCGCCCCCGTGAACTTGCTCGTGCCGCCCCAGAAGGCGCGGCGGTCGTCCAGCGTGATGCAGCGGGCGCTCGGCGGCGGTGCGGAGCCGACGCGCTTGGGCGCGCGGGCCTCCTCGAAGGATCCGGCGCAGCCTGTGAGGGCGAGGGTGAGGGCGAAGGCGAGGACGGGCTTCACGCCGGACAGCGTACCGGGCGCCTTCGTGCGCCTCAAGGCTCGAGGCTGGGAGCCGCGGAAACCGGCGTCTTCTCGGGGGGCGGCGCTTCTGGCTCGGCCGGCGGTCGGCGACGCGGACGTTCGAGCGCGCGAAGCGTCCCGGCGCAAGCCTCGCAGTAGCGCACATCGTTGACGGCGCGGAGACGGTGGCAGCGTTTGCAGATCGAGCGGTTCTTCACAGGCGCCACTCTACCATTCGTCTTCGCCCTTGTACCCAGGGCATTCTTCCCCCTCGCCCAAGCGCCATTCGCGGATCTTGTTCTCGAAGATCACTCCCCTGGGGGCCGAGAGGCCCTCCGGGTCGTAGGCTTCGTCCCACCACGCGCCGTCGTACTTGCCGCTCTGCTGGAGCAGGTAGAGGACAGCCATGTCGGCTGCGAGGGTCGTGTCGAGTTCGCCCGTGAACCTGTGACTCCAGTGCAGATCGATCAGCTTGTCGGTCGCGCTGTAGGTCAGGATGCGCGTGACCTTGCCGTCGAGTTCAACGTAGTCCTCGGCCTCGTACTCGGCTTCTGCCTCCGTATCGAACAGCAAGGCTCGACGCTCTTCGATCTCGTCATCCCACCAAGACAGCTCGAACTGCACGATCTCCGCGAGCAACCCCGCGCGAAGGGCTTGGTGCTCGTACGCCGCACGCCACCTCCCGCGCATCATGTCCGCGAACACGCCAGGTCTCTCGTCGCGGCGCGTGAGCGCGTAGCGACCGTATCCTCCTCGACGAGCGATCCTCGTCCAAGCCTCCGGGTGCTCGGACACGGAGATGCCAGGCCCCTCCATCGAACGGTCCGTCCTCGACGGAGGCTTCGAGAGATCGCCGACGTGGTACACGCAGCTCTTCTTGAACGTCGGCACTCGTATCGGATCTGGAGCGCTACGTCGTCGTGCGGCCACGGGCTCTCATGTATCCTTGAGGTACTGGTCGATGCCGTCCCAGAGGTCGCTCTCGCTGACCTCTTCGTCCTCGTAGGCCGTGTCCCACGTGCTGTTCGGATCGAGCACGCTCATCCAGCGGATGAGCGTGTCGGGATCGGAGTTCCACGCGAGCTTCGGGTAGCCGCGCGAGCCGCCGCCTCGCTCGAGTTCGTCCGCGAGATCGTTCGCCCGCTTGGCGATCTGGTCGCGCTCCGCGTCGAACTTCGGCAGCCCACCGCGCGGGTAGAAGTGGAAGCTCCAGGCGAACCCCTGCTCGTAGTAGAGCCCTCGCTTCTTGAGCAGGAGGTTGAAGTCGTCGATGAGTCGAAACTGCGCCCTCGACTCGGGGTAGTTCATCAGGTGGTAGAACGGGCCTTCGGCCGTGATCGTGAAGAGCGCGTTGTTCCCGTGCGGCTCGCCGCGCGCCAACCACTCATCGCGCGTGTAGAACGTCATGGAGTGGAAGAGGTGGTGACGCTTGAGCCAGGCGCGCACCGCCTCTGCGTCTGGGCTCAGCGGCGCCGTCGCCCGGAGCCGTGCCGCTCCGACTCGCATGCGCGTGCCTCTCCTGAACTGCTGCGCCTGGATGTTCTTCATCCACGTGTTCGCGAAGCTAGTGAGGTCCGCTTGGCCGCGCGCGTTGATCCGCGCCGGCACGCCGCCCTCGAACTCGACGTAGCGCCTATACACTCCGAGCCCGGCTTGCGTGATCTCGACCGGGTACACATCGCCCCCGGCGACGTAGAACATCACGTCGGGATCGGCCATGAGGTCGCCCTCCTGCTCGTAGTAGTGGGCGATGGAGTAAGTGTCGTCCGAGAGCCGCTCGACGGAGACGTACATGAAGGCCCCGGGGGCGTTGTCCACTCGACGCGAGGAGCCGACCGCGAGCCCCTCGGTGAGCTTTCGGAAAACCGCCGCTGCGGGCTTGGAGAGGGCCTTCATGTCGGGTTATCCTACCAGCATGGTCCGTGAACGCGAAGGCGCTTTGCCGGGGTGGTTCCCGTTCGCGCTGGTCGCCTCGCTTATCGTGATGATCGGGGCGGGATCCCGGTCCGGCTGGCGGCTCGGGGCGGACATGCCGCCTCCACCCCCACCCCCGCCTCCACCCCCGACACCCCCCGCGCCGGCCCCTGTGCAGCAGGCGGGCATCCTCCGCGATTGGGCCTCGGGCGACTACCGCGTCTAGGCGAGCCCGTGCGCGCGGAGGTTGTGGTGGATCTCTGCGAAGAGGGGCATGTCGCCTGACAGCGCGGCGTGCTCGATCGCTTCGTGCGCGAACTCCTGCGCATCCTCTCGGCGGCCCAGACGGAGCGCGGCCAAGACGCGCCCGTACCAGACCTTCGCCGTCTGACGATGCACGTCGGCGGCGCGCATCGTCCTGAGTTCGCGCAGCGCGGCCTCGACGTGGTCCTGCAAGAAGCCGATCCGATCACCTGCCATCTTGAACCTCTTTCTTCGAGAGAAGCGACCGTACCACGCACGTAAGGAGGCGCACGAGGTCTGCGAGCTCGGACGTGTTCTCGTCTCGGGAGAGGCGCGCGATCTCTCTGGAACGCGCCTCGATGGTGTCGAGTACGGCGGCGGTCAGCGGCCTGGCCTCGAAGCCGGCGTCTTCGAGGTTCCTGTTCGTGCGCACGATGCCGGCGAGCGTTCTTGAATCCCGCGCCGCTTCCACGAGCTCCTTGTCCGCGGCCCCCACTACTGAAGCTCCCGCACCAAGAGGGCAATCTCATCTTCGGTGCGCGCCCTGCCCGCCATGACGTTGCCGAGCGTGCGCGGATCACGGAGCGCCTGCTTGAACTCCTCGGCGTGCTTGGCGCAACGCGGACCCATGAGCGTCTCATGCGTGGCGGCAGCCTGGCAGCGTTCACCGCCGAGCGGCTCGCCGTCGCGTTTCGCCATGCAGCGTTTCTGATCGATCATCTTCTCGACTCGTCGATGAACAGGCAGTGGCAGACGCGGAAGCCCTCGGGCAGTCCGTTGGCGCGCGCGTACTCGGGGTCGGGGACGCAGACGCCCACTTGGTAGCCGAGCACCGTGCCGCACAGGAGGTCGGGGTGCGGCTCGCTCCAAGTCGTGTAGTCGTACAGCGCGTATGCGACCAAGCCGGCGAACATCAGCAGGATGATCCGCAGCTCATTCATGGATCCCTCCGAGCACGTTCATGCTGTCACCGCAGATTCGAGCTTCTGCTTTTTCGCTAGCTTCGCCTTGAGGCACTCGATGCAATCCGCCTTTGCAGCTTCCGCCTCCAGATAAAAGTCGAGTTCTGGGGCAAGAGAACCGTCATCGAACGCTAGGCATTCGGCCCCGCACCACATGCGCCATATGTCGGCCTCCGGCGGCGAGGACTGTTCATGGAGAACGTGCGTGATCACTTCGACGGGTCCTCTCCGAGAGCTACGACCGTCCACGGACGCTCGACCGGGTTGGCGACGGCCCCCGGCGCCATCAGTTCGGCCCGTCCTTCTGCGCGTCGGCCTTCTTGACGACGTGCAGCCAGAGCTTCCGAGCCTCGTCGAGCGGAAGTTCCCCGCCGCCCACGACAACGGCGAGCTGCCCGCTGCACTCCGCGGCGGTCTTCGGGTTCCCCGGCTTGTTCGCCGCGTTCATCACGCGCCGAGTGAGCGCGTGGTCGAGCGGCTCGTCGGTATTGATGTAGCAGGTCACGATGAGCGTTCGCCCGTTGAAGAGGGTCGGGCCGCGGCCCTCCCAGATCGAACACGGCTCTTGAACGGCGACGCTCACAACGACCATCGCCCTCTTCGGGCCGCGCGCGGCAAGCTCCACGCGCCGATAGACGTCGTTCGGATCCTCATCCGTGTTGACGTAGGCCGTGACGACGAGAGTCCGGCCCCCGTAGCGCATCTCCATGCCGACCATCGCCTTCGCGTGTCGTTGGCGCGCAGCTTCAGCTCGTCGATTCTTCCTGTTCACGATGATGTCTCCTTCGACGCGGGTTCTTCTTCCGCAAGCAAGTTCACTTCCGAAACGGCTTCGTGAATTGGCCCAACAGGTCATCGTCCGCCGTCGTCGATGGCGGCGAGGGCGGCGCGGGCGCTGGCGGCGGAGGTGCTGCTTGCGGGCGCGGCGCCCGTGCGAGCGCCTCTCCGATCATCCCGGGCGCCGCAGCTTCTTGAAGCCCTTCGCGGCGCACGTACTCGTGCACTTGCCTCTCCGTGCGGTGGCCGGTCGAAGCCATGATGTCGTGGGTAGACTTGCCTAGCCTGACCGCTGTGGTCACGAACCCGGAGCGCAGCGAGTGCCCCCCGAACTCGGCCGGGTCGAGCCCGAGCAGCTTCACGTAGTGTTGGATCCGACGTGAGACGCCTTCGGGTGCAAGCCCGTCGTCCATGATCGCACCCGTCGTCATGTCCACACCCCGGAACACGAAGCCGCTCTCGATCTTCGAGACGCTGAGCCAGCGACGCAGCGACGCCACGGGGCAGTACCGCTCGTCGCTCTCCGGTTCGAGCAGCACGATGAGCCCCTTGCCGTGCTGGTCGGTCTTGCTGCGTGGGATCGCCCACCGGATCCCTTCGGGGATGTCGGTGAAGTCCTCCACACGTGCGGCGGCGATCTCACTGCGCCGACGGCCGCCGCCCGCCCAGCCCACGAGGATCATCGCGCGGTCCCTGACCCCGCGAACGTCGTCGCTTATCTGATCGCACACGCGGAAAAGCAGCGTCGTGCCGCCGACGGCTTCGAGCCCGCGCTTCTGGCGCTTCGGTGCCGTCCCGAGCCGACGCCCGAGCATGTCCCGCGTTTCTTCGATAACTGGGTGCTTCCATGGGCTTAGGTGCCCGGAGCGCTGGTGGCTGTAGCAGATCGCAGCGAGCGCCCGCATGAGCGCGCTGTACCCGAGCGGCCCCTTCGGCCTGCCCTTCGGCAGGTCTGCCGGATCACGCCCGCTCTCGCACAGCTCGAGGAGGTAGGCGCGCAGTGCCCGCGGCTCGACCGGCACGGGCCGAACGCCGTGGCGCCCGCACCACGAGGCGAAGCAGGCGAGCTCGAACTCGTACGCCCGCCTGGTGTTCGCCGGGACCGACTCGTCGATGGCCTTCTCGGCGCGCTTGTCGAGCGCGAGGATCTTCGCCTGCGCCTCGACGATCGCGTCGGGCGCCGCCTTGGTTATCTGCGTCCCACCCGGCGGAGGCGGCTCTTCGGGGCTCACAGCGCCCCCTGATCGCGGCCCCGAGGGCCTTCCCAGCCCCCATAGAGCCTCTTCCCCCCTGAGCAGCCAGGAGCGCCGGCTGGGGCGCCCGAGCGCGTCAGCGCGCCCCCTGCGCCCGCGAACAGCGTGTTTCTCGCGCAGTTGTGCGGCAGCCGGGCCGCCGTACTTATCTGCTTATCGTCCGCTTGCATGAGAAACGCAGGTATCACGCAGCCCCCGGGGGGTCAAGGAGCGCCCCCAGCCGGCCCGCAGAGGCTCGATCGCACACGCCGCGCATCCGCACCCCCCGGCTTTTCGCAGGGCCACCGAGCGGCTCGCGCACGGCGTTCACACGGCTTGCGGTACGGACGTGCGCTCGACCAGAGCCGCGAGGGGGCCCGGGAGAGCGCCCACACGGGCGCCCGAGGCACGAGCGGCAGAGCCCGGCTTGGGCCCCGGGCTGAGCCCGCGAGGGGGTACGCCGGCCGGGTCCGGGGGTGTACCCTGCCCTTCATGGCGAACTCGATCGTGCTCGCGTGGACCGTGGATGTTGCAGGGACCCCCTACGGACCCGCCCAGGCCGCCGCCGCCCTCGGCGGAGTGCCGCTCTACGACAACCCTCTGACCGATCCGGTGCTCGGGCAGCTCTTCGGCCTCACCGTCGAGAGCGACGTCACTGGCCCCTCCGGGCCGAGCACGGTGACGCGCACGTTGACGCTCAAGATGACGCCGGAGGAGTCGCCGCCCCCGTTCCCGTGTCACCCGCGCACCTCGACGCCGCCGCAGTTGCCGTACCCGCTCCGTCGAGCTGTGCCGCTCACGGGCTCGTTCCACGTCGCGGACGGCTCAGCGATCGTCGCAACGACGATGCCGATGACCGCCGAGCTCGTGCCGGGCGAGATGGTGCAGTTCCTCTCGCAGATCGGCGTGTTCTACGGGGTGCTCTTGGTGAGCCCGACGACGATCACGCTCACGGCGCCGTACACCGGAAGGCCGAGCAACACGAAGGCGTTCAAGGAGGTGCCCGCGCCCGTCACGCTCGCGGCGATCTACTCGACCTCGCCGCTCGACACGGACGCGGTCGCCACGTCACCCGCGATCCCGCCTGGACCTGGCGCACAGACGATCGAACTCGACTACCGCGACTCGACCGGAGCGCTCTTCAGCGTGGACGTCCCGATCACGGGCAGGCGGCCCGCAGAGATCACGCTCGACCCCGGCAGCGTGGACATCGCCGAGATCGTCGAGTTCGGGGTCGACGGCACCGGGAGCTTCGACAACAGCGTGGGGCAGATCACGCTTTGCTCGCTCAAGAGCCCCCTGCCTCTGATCCCGCCGGACGCGACGCCGAAGGACTTCCGCGGGAAGCTCACCGACGCGGCACAGCTCCTCATCGACGAGCACCTCGCGTACCTGCCGCCGAGCTACTTCGCGCTCGCCAGTCAGGGCGCGAGCACACCAGCGCTCGAGGGCGACTTCTTCGTCACGACCGGCGCGAAGGACGTGCAGGCATCGGACGATCAGACGGCGGCGCTCATCCCAGGCGACATCATCGAGTTCGCCGTACAGCGCGGCACGCTCTACACCGTCGCCGCCGTGACGCCGAAGCTCGTGACGCTCACCACGCCGTACACCGGGTTCGATCGCGGCCCGACGCCGAACTCGCTGATGCCCGTCGGCGGCCAAGCCACGGATGTGAAGGGGGCCTCGGTCAAGAACGAGCGCACCGCGGCCTCCAAGGTGTCGCCCACCACGGCCGCGCCCCCGAGCAACGACGCGCTCGCGGCCACCCTCGCGCAGTTCGTGCAGACGGCGACGGCGGCGCCCCCGCCGAACCCGCCCTTCCCGCCGGCCACGATCCCGACGCCGACGTTCCTGAGCGGGCTCTTCACGCAGGCCCTCCAGCTCGCGCTCGCCGTGCCGGTCCTGCCGGAACCGATCTCGCTCATCTGAGACAAGAGCGATGACCTACGAGTACCAGTGCACGGCGTGCAAGCACGAGTGGGAAGAGGATCAGAAGATCACCGAACAGCACATCGGGATCTGCCCGAAGTGCAAGAGCCAGACGGCGAAGCGGCTGATCTCGAAGAGCACGTTCATCCTGAACGGGAACGGCTGGGCGAAGGACGGATACCGATGCCGCACGGCGGACTGAGCCTCTGGCTTCACCCGCAGCGGCACACGGTCGCCGTTCGACTCAAGCGATTCGCGCACTACCCGCACTACCTCGAGAGTCTCAAGGAGCATCTCTACGCGCGCCCGCTCCCCGAGCGAGCAGCAGTGAGCTGGCGCCCCTACGACGCCTTCACGCAGTACCTCATCGAGGCCGACGACGAAGATCAAGCTCAGGAGATCGAGAGCTTCATCGACGACGTCGCGGACATGATCCGACGCGGTGAAGACGTCCCGCCGCTCGTGGTCGATGGCGCCGAGATCGTGGACGGCCGACACCGCGCCTTCGCCGCCGAGCGGCTCGGGCTAGAGCTTGCCCCAGTCATCGATCTCGCTAGTCTTTGACGCATGAACACGATGGGGCGCATCATCGCGGCGCACCCCACACTCTTCGAGAAGTCGGAGTTCTCGAACGACTGCCCGCCCGGGTGGGAAGCGCTCGTCATGGAGCTCTGCGCGAAACTCACCGCCGAGCACCCGAACGTCCGGTGCGATCAGTGCAAGAGCAAGTTCGGAGGGCTGCGCTTCTACCTCAACGAGCCGGATGAGGCCGCGGCTGCGATCATCGCGGAGTACGAGGAGCGCAGCCGCCGAACATGCGAGGTCTGCGGAAAGCTCGGGCGGCCCCGCAAGAAGAACTCGTGGATCAAGACGACGTGCGAAGAGCACGCGGACCAGTGAACACAACCGAGCCGGTGACGCCGGCAAGGAGGTTCACATGGCTCATCACAAG
>Ga0194132_10008818_pt1 | contig 14265 bp, 8 predicted proteins | sample TA2KigOf80mmetaG_FD_148612 | JGI IMG/M metagenome (GOLD analysis project Ga0194132, IMG submission 148612) | Freshwater microbial communities from Lake Tanganyika, Tanzania - TA2015054 Kigoma Offshore 80m | ecosystem: Environmental > Aquatic > Freshwater > Lake | place: Tanzania: Lake Tanganyika... | reverse complement strand
GGTCAAGCCGACGATCCTGCTGCGAAGGACGTCGTCACTACGCGGTCCCACCTTCCGGAAGAGCAGGAGCTGGGCTATCCTGTCGTCAATCGGGGGCGGATCGGCCGCCCATCTGGGAAATGTCGGTTGATCGCCTTTGAGGCGAGAACGGCTGAAATACCCTTCGCCTCATGGGGCAATCGACTATTGTGGGGACGGGTGGACACATCGGCGGCTTCCGGGGGAGACGCGCGAGGTGCATGAGTCCTTTCTGACCTACAGGGGGTTCCTGTTCCTGAAGGTCGCCGGCGCGGTGGGCCTCCTCGCCTTGGCTCTTTATATGGGCCATGCGCCGATGGAGGCCCCCAACGGCGGGACTTGGCTCGGCTACGGCCTTGGCACCGTCAGCGCCCTTCTGATTTTCTGGCTGGCCTGGTTCGGCGTTCGTAAACGCCGCTATGGCGGCGTGAAACCGCTGCGCGGCTGGCTCTCGGCGCATGTGTATCTGGGCTCGGCCCTGCTCGTGCTGGGGACGCTCCACACGGGATTCCAGTTCGGCTGGAACGTCCACACGCTTGCCTACGGCCTGATGCTGCTCGTCATCGCCAGCGGCATCTTCGGCACGGTCGCCTATACGCGCCTGCCGCGGCTGGTCACGGAGAACCGCCGGCGCCAGACGCTGGAAGCGATGGTTGCCGAGATCTCCTCGCTCGATCGCGAGGCGCGGCAGGCGGCGATGTCGCTCGACGATACGGTCAACGCGCGCGTGGCGGAGGCGAGCGAGCGGCTTCAGCTCGGCGGCTCGCTCTGGCGCATCCTATCGGGGCGCGAGCCGGCCTGCCGCACTGCCGCCTGCGTCTCCTATCTCGAAGGGCTTGCGAGCAAGGGCAGCCTCGGCCCGGAAGAGGGGGCGATCCTCTCGACGCTGGTCCGGCTGCTCTATCGCAAGCGCGAGCTGCTGCAGCGCGCCCGCCTGGATCTCCGCTACCAGGCGCTGCTCGACATCTGGCTGCACATCCACATCCCGGCGACCGTGCTGCTGATCGTGGCGCTGATCGTGCACGTGGTCGCGGTCTTCTTCTTCTGGTGATCGGGCAGTAGATGAAAGCCCGCATCGACCAGATCGTTCGCAAGCGCCGCGGCCTCGCCGATGTCAGCGAACGCGGCCTGGACGTCGCCTCCATCCGGATCGGGCGCAGCGGCTCGGCGGAGCTCCATCTCGCCGATCCGCGGGTCCGCCTCGACCATGCGGTGATCGAAGGCGGCGACGGGCGCTACGAGATCCGCGCCTTCGGCGACGCCATCATCCTGGTCGACGGCCAGCCGAACTCGGTCGGCGTGCTGCGCCCGGGAACGCGCGTCTCGATCGGCCCCTACGAGCTTCGCATCGGCGAACCGCCCGAAGGCTTCGACCTGATGATCTCGGTCGAGCTGGTGCAGCCCTTCGACGCCGAGACGGCCGCCGAGCTCACCGACGAGATGCGCGAGATCTCGCGCCATCTTCCGGGGCGCCGCCTCGTCGCCTGGGCGCTCTCGGCGGTGATCCTCGCCATGTTCCTGGCGCTTCCGGTGATCGCCGCGCTGTCGCCGGGCGTGCGCGAGGCTACCAAGGCCTTCCGGCCGCTCGCCGTCTGGAACTCGGGCCCGATCGCGAACGTCCACCGGCCGATCGCCGACAATTGCGCCGCCTGCCATGCGAAGGCGTTCGTGCAGGTCGAGAACACGCAGTGCCTCGCCTGTCACGCGGCGACGCGGCAGCATGCCGATCCCAGGATCGTCGATCTGAGCGGGCTGCGCTGCGAGTCCTGTCACAAGGAGCATAACGGGCAGAAGCTGGCGACCCGCACCGATGACGGATTCTGCGCCGGGTGCCATGCGAATATCGCCGGCGTCGCGCCGAAGACGACGCTCGCCGCGGTCGGCGCCTTCGCGACCGGACATCCCGAGTTCCGCCCCACCGTGGTCACCGATGCCGCCGGCCCGGCCTTCGCCCGCGTATCGCTCGATGCGAAGCCTGCCGAGAGCTCGAACCTCCGCTTCCCTCACGACAAGCATCTGAAGCGCGAAGGCCTGAGGACCGCGACGGGCGTGGTGACGCTGACCTGCGCGAACTGCCATACGCCCGATCCGAGCGGGATGACGATGCTGCCGGTCCGCATGGAGGCGCAGTGCGGCACCTGCCATACGCTGGGCTTCGAGCGGCGCTTCCCCGACTGGACCGTGCCGCATGGCGAGCCGGACAGGGTTCGTCGCACCATCGCCGGCCTCTACAGCCAGATCGCTCTGGCCGAGCGTCGCGAGATCGATCGCGCGCAGCCGATGCGCCAGCGTCCCGGCGACGTCACGCCCGAGGAGCGCATCCAGCGCGAAGGCGACCGCGCCTGGGTCGAAGCCCGCACCGAGGAGGCCATGGCGACCACCTTCGGCGCCGGCGGCTGCGGTTTCTGCCATGTGACCGAGAAGACGCCCGAGGGCTGGACCGTGAAGCCCGTCCATGTGGCCCGGCTGTTCATGGAGAAGGCGCGATTCAACCACGCGCGCCACACGACGACCGGCTGCGGCGAGTGTCATGCCGCGCAAACCTCATCGAGCAGCGCCGACGTGATGCTTCCGGGCATCGCGACCTGCCGCGGCTGCCATGGCGGCGACAAGCCGGAGGTCGGCAAGGTCGCCTCGACCTGTCTCTCCTGCCATGCCTTCCACACCCATGCCGTTCACATCGGATCGGCGGAGATGACGAAATGACCCGCGCTCTGCTTCTGCTCGCGATCCTGATCGGGATCTCCGGCAACGCCCGTGCCCAGCAGGCGCTGACCGCCGCGGAGGTCACGCAGATCCTCTCGCAGGCGGCGAGCGAGGCGCAGGCGAGGGGGCGGCCCGCGGCCATCGCCGTGGTCGATCGCGTCGGCAACGTGCTCGGCGTGTTCCAGATGACGGGCGCGAACAATGCCGATCCCGGCGTCGCGCCCGTCGGCATACCCGCCAACCCGGCTCTGCGCACCGTCAGGGTGTTCGACAATCCGCGCGGCCAGAATACCGGGCTGAACGGGGCTCCTTTCGTCCCGGATACCCTGGCGGCGATCACCAAGGCGATCACCGGCGCCTATCTCTCCTCGAACGGCAACGCGTTCTCGACCCGGACCGCCGGCCAGATCGTCCAGAACCAGTTCAACCCGGGCGAGCGGAATGCGCCTTCAGGCCCGCTTTACGGCGTGCAGTTCAGCCAGCTCCCCTGCTCGGACCTCAACCTGCGGGCCACCAGCGGCACGACCGGGCCAAAGCGCTCGCCGCTGGGCCTTTCCGCCGATCCGGGCGGCTTTCCGCTCTACAAGAACGGCGAGCTCGTCGGCGGCGTCGGCGCGATCGCCGACGGCGCCTATGGCATCGACGTGAACGTCTTCGATCGCGACCAGGATACCGACGAGCTGATCGCGCTCGCCGGCACCGTCGGCTTCGATGCGCCGGCGAACATCCGCGCCGACCGCATCACTGTCGATGGCAAGCTGCTGCGCTTCTCCGATGCCGCACGCGGCAACCTCGCAAGCGACCCTGCGAACCCCGCGGCGCTTTCTTCCATCGCCGGCAGCGTCGTCGCCGTCACCGGCTACTTCTCCGGCACGATCCAGGCCGGCCAGGCCTTCCTCGCCATCACCTCCGGCTTCGCGCTCGACGGCCATACCTACGGCCTCCTGTCGGTCATCCTCGTCGACCACACCGCGACGCGGCGCTACGATCCGATCGCCGGCGCCGGCCTCACGGCGGCCGAGGTGACCTCGATCATGCGCCATGCGCTTACCGTTGCCGGTTCGGCGCGTGCGCAGATCCGCCAGCCGCTCAACAGCTCGGCGCAGGTGACGGTCTCGATCGTCAGCGGCACCGGCGAAGTGCTGGCGCTTGCGCGCACCGTCGACGCGCCGGTGTTCGGCACCGACGTCTCTCTGCAGAAGGCGCGCTCGGCGGCCTTCCTTTCCTCGACCCAGGCGGCAAGCTTCCTCCGGCTCACCGACACCGCGCGCATGGCCGCGCCCGTGCCGTTGCTGAGCCCGCTCGAGTCGCTCGTCACCACCTATCTTCAGCAGGCCCAGGGCTTGCTCGGTCCCAATGCCTTCGCCGACGGCGTCGCCATGAGCGCGCGCGCGATCGGGAACATGGCGCGACCGACCTTCCCCGACGGCATCGGCGGTACGCCGAGCGGGCCGTTGTCGCGCGATGCCGCGGAAGCGACTCCGGGGTCGACCGGACTGCAGCTCGACCTCGTCTTCCTGGACATCGTCACGCATGTGCTGTTCGTGCGCGGCGATGCGCCGGCCGACGCGGCCTCTCAGTGCACGCGCACGCCGGCGCCCATGGGCACGCGCGTGCTCGCCAATGGCCTGCAGGTCTTCCCGGGCGGGGTGCCGATCTTCCGTGGCGAGACCCTGGTCGGCGCCATCGGCGTCTCCGGCGACGGGATCGACCAGGACGACATGATCGCCTTCCTGGGATTGCACCGCGCCGCGAGCGAGCTTGGCACCGGCCTCAACAACGCACCTGCGGCGCGCCGCGCCGATCAGCTGACGCCGAACGGCGTCCGCCTGCGCTACGTGTCCTGCCCGGTCCAGGCCTTCTTGGGCTCGCGCGCCACCAACGTGTGCAGAGGGCTGTAGGTGCGCCTGATCGCCGCCCTCTTCTGGCTCGTGATGTCGCCGGCCTATGCCGACGACCTGGCGCAGCTGCGCCGTCCCGGCGTGCCGCCGCGCGAGGTTCCCGCCGACGCACCGCTCACCGTCGATCCGGGCGCGGTGGCGCCGCCCTCGCGCGATCTCCGCTACGAGATGGCGCCGGTGCCCGATCGCTGGCGGCTGGTCGAGACCATCGGCGTTCCCGACGATCCTTGGAATCCCTATCGGCAGAGCACGATCAAGGGCGACCGGCCGATCTACAAGGACTACTTCTTCGGCTTCTCGGCCATCCTCGACACGGTCTACGAGCCGCGGAGCTTCCCGGTGCCGGTCGGACTGCAATCCACGGGCAACCCGGGCGACAACGACGCCTTCGGCCGCACGCCGTCCAACGTGCTGTCGAGCAGCCTGATCATCAGCTCCGCGATCATCAAGGGCGACACCGCCTACAAGCCGCCGGATTTCGAGCTGCGCTTCACCCCGGTCATCAACAAGAACCGCGTCGAGGTCGACGAGCCGCGGCTGCTCTATCCCGATCCGTCGCGAGGCACGACGCGCACCGATCAGTTCATCGGGCTGCAGGACGCGTTCCTCGACTATCACATCCGCAACGTCTCGGACCGCTACGACTTCGACTCGATCCGCGTCGGCATCCAGCCCTTCATCTCCGATTTCCGTGGCTTCCTGTTCCAGGACAACCAGCTCGGCGTACGCCTGTTCGGCACGCGCTCGAACAATCTCTGGCAATACAACATCGGCTGGTTCCGCAGGCTGGAGAAGGACACCAACTCCGGCCTCAACGACGCCTGGCACGAGCCGCGGCACGACGATGTCTTCGCGGTCAACCTTTATCGCCAGGACTTCCCGGTGCTGGGATTCACCAGCCAGGCGACCGTGCTCCACAACCGCAATCGCGAGGGCGAGGAAGGCTTCCACTACGACAAGAACGGCTTCCTGCAGCGCCCGGCGCCGATCGGCTTCGAGCGGCCGCGCGACTACGACGTCACCTATTTCGGGCTGAACGGCGACGGGCATTTCGGCCGGTTCAACCTGACCGCCTCGGCCTACTATGCGCATGGCAAGGACAGGAACAACCCGTTCACCGACGAGCAGGCCGACATCCGCGCCTACTTCGCCGCGGCCGAGCCGTCGATCGATTTCAGCTGGCTCCGGCTTCGCCTCTCGGGCGCCTATGCCTCGGCCGACAGAGATCCTTTCGACCGTAAGGAGACCGGCTTCGACGCGATATTCGAGAATCCTCAGTTCGCCGGCGCCGACACCAGCTACTGGATCCGCCAGGCCATCCCGCTGATCGGCGGCGGCGGCGTCGCGCTCTCGGGTCGCAACGGCATGCTCGCCTCGCTCCGCAGCTCGAAGGAGGAGGGGCAGTCCAACTTCAACAACCCCGGCCTCGTGCTGCTCGGCGGCGGTGCCGATCTCGACATCCTGCCGGAGCTGCGCTTCTCGTTGAACGCCAACCGCCTCTGGTTCGCCGACACCAAGGTGCTGGACACGCTGCGCATGCAGGAAGGCATCAGCCGCGACATCGGCTGGGACCTGTCCGCCGCGCTGATCTATCGCCCGTTCCAGACCCAGAACGTCGTGCTGCGTCTTTCCGGCGCCGTGCTGCTGCCGGGCAAGGGCTTCAAGGAGCTGTTCGATTCCTTCGAGGGAAACAAGACCTATTACAGCGTGCTCTCCAACATCGTGCTGACCTACTGAGATGATCCGCGCGACCGCCTTGCTGATCGTGCTCTTGACGGCGCTGCCGGCTTTCGCCGCGCCGCCGGCGCCGCGTGGCCAGACGGCGGCCGAGGCGCAGGCGAAGAGCGCGGGGTGCCTCGCCTGTCACACCGCGACCGACGACGCCACCATGCATGTCAACCCGGCGGTGGTGCTGGGCTGCACCGATTGCCATGGCGGCAACGCCTCGGTGACGGACGACAAGCGCCGCGCCCATGTGCTGCCGAGATATCCGGGACCCTGGAAGTACCCGTCCTCGGCCAATCCCGAGCGCAGCTACACGCTGCTCAACCGCGAGAGCCCGGAATACGTCCGCTTCGTCAATCCCGGCGACTACCGCGTCGCGCGCGAATCCTGCGGCGCCTGCCACCTGGATGTGATCCAGGCGGCCGAGCGCTCGCTGATGTCGACGGGCGCCATGCTGTGGGGCGGTGCCTCGTACAACAACGGCATCCTGCCGTTCAAGAACTACGCGCTCGGCGAGGCCTATACGCGCGAAGGCGAGGCCGCGACCGTCAAGAGCCCGGTCAAGCCGACCGAGGCGATGAAGCGCCGCGGCATCCTCGAGCAGCTCATGCCGCTCCCGGCCTGGGAGGTGATCCCCCCCGGCGACATCTTCCGCGTCTTCGAGCGCGGCGGGCGCAACATCAACCCGATCTTCCCGGAGATCGGCCTGCCCAATCCGCTCGGCCAGATCCAGCGCCTGGAGGAGCCGGGCCGGCCGGACATCCGCCAGTCCAACCGCGGCCCCGGCACCGGGCTTCGCATCGCCGTGCCGGTGATCAACCTGCACAAGACGCGGCTCAACGATCCCTACATGTGGTTCCTCGGCACCAACGACCAGCCTGGCGATTTCCGCTCCTCCGGCTGCACCGGCTGTCATGTCGTCTATGCCAATGACCGCGATCCGCGCCACGGCGGGCCATACGCGAAGTTCGGCAACATGGGGACGACGGACACGAAGGATCCGACCATCCCGAAGGGCGAGCCCGGGCATCCGCTCAAGCACAGCTTCACCCGCGCGATCCCGACCAGCCAGTGCATGGTCTGCCACATGCACCAGCCGAACATCTTCCTGAACTCGATGCTCGGCTACACCATGTGGGACTATGAATCCGACGCCGCGGCGATGTGGCCGGCCGAGCAGAAGAACCCCTCCGACGCCGAGATGCACAAGACCCTCGACCGCAATCCGGAAGAGGCGGCGGTGCGCGGCAAGTGGGGCGAGCTCGATTTCCTGAAAGAGGTGGCGCGCCTCAACCCGACGCTGAAGGAGACGCAGTTCGCCGACTATCACGGCCATGGCTGGAACTTCCGCGCCGTCTACAAGCAGGACCGCAAGGGCAATCTGCTCGATGCCGACGGCAACAAGGTCGACCACAAGGATCCCGACAAGTTCCAGAAAGGCGTGCATCTCTCCTCGGTGCATGTCGACAAGGGCATGCACTGCGTCGACTGCCACTTCTCCCAGGACAGTCACGGCAATGGCTACATCTATGGCGAGGTCGCGGATGCGATCGAGATCCAATGCAAGGATTGCCACGGCACCGCCGACAAGCTGCCGACGCTGCGGACCTCGGGCCCGGCGGCGCCGCCGGGCGGCCGCGATCTCTCCTTCATCCGCAACTCCGATGGCCGTCCGCGTTTCGAGTGGCGCGACGGCAAGCTGTTCCAGCGCTCGGCGGTGACGCCCGGGCTCGAATGGCAGATGAGCCTGGTCAAGGACTCGGTCGATCCGGCTCACGCCAGCTACAACGAGAAGGCGGCGCGGGCGAAGCTGATGGCGAAGGATCTCTCCATGCTCTGGGGGCCGTCGGTGCCGCCGGGAGAGCGTGCGCATCAGGACGAGGAGATGATGTGCGTCACCTGCCACACCTCGTGGACCACGAGCTGCGGCGGCTGCCACCTGCCGATCCAGGCCAACTGGAAGACGCAGCGCCAGCATTTCGAGGGCGGCGAGACCCGCAACTTCGCCACATACAACCCTCAGGTCGCGCGCGACGACGTGTTCCAGCTCGGCCGACACTCGACGGTGAAGAACAACATCATCGCGCCGGTGCGCTCGTCCTCGGCGCTCGTGCTCTCGTCGACCAACATCAACCGCGAGCGCATCTACATCCAGCAGCCGCCGATCGCCGCCTCCGGCTTCTCGAGCCAGGCCTTCGCGCCGCACTACCCGCACACCGAGCGCAAGACCGAGACCAAGACCTGTACCGACTGCCATCTCTCGGCCGCCAACGACAACAACGCGATCATGGCCCAGCTGCTGCTGCTCGGGACCAACTTCATGAACTTCGTCGGCTTCAACGCCTGGACCGGCACGCAAGACGGCGTCGAGGCGGTGCAGGTGACGGAGTGGGACGAGCCGCAGGCGGTGATCGGCAGCCACCTGCACTCCAAGGCATACCCTGAGAATTTCCGCCGCCATGTCGAGGGCGGCCGCCAGCTCGCCGAGTCGCACCGGCATTCCGGCGGCCCCTCGCGCTGCCTGCAGCTCCGCGGCGAGTATCTGTGGTCGGCCGAGGGGCCGCGCGGGATGCGCGTCTACGACGTCGCCTCGATCGCCAACAAGGGCATCTCGCAGCGGATCATCACCGCGCCGGCGAGCGCGCTCGGCCAGGACACCCATATCGCCTCGGCGGATGCCACCTGCGTCGCGCTGCCGACCAACCAGCCGATCGCCCCCGAGCGCAACCGGGGCGAGCTGATGCGGAAGGAGAACCAGGAGCAGCCCTTCCACCCGATCTACCGCTACGCGCTCATTGCCGATGCGCGCGAGGGCCTGATCCTGACCAATGTCGACACTCTCGCCGATGGCGAGCCGCGCAACAATTTTCTCAAGCGCGACCTGACCTGGAACGAAGGCGGTGTGCTGGACGGCGCACGTCACCTGACCATCGCCGGCACCATTGTCTATGTGGCGACTCCCAGAGGCGTCGTCGTGCTCGACCTCGACGATCCGCTGGAGCCGCGCGTGATGGCCAGCATCGCCGTCGAGGATGCGCGGTCGACAGCGCTGCAATTCCGCTACCTCTTCGTCGCCGCGCGGGGCGGATTGCAGGTCGTCGATGTCACGCACCCTGAGCGCCCGCGCCTGACCGGCGCCTCGGTGCCGATCGCCGATCCGCATCGCGTCTATGTCGCGCGCGGCTTCGCCTATGTCGCGGCCGCTGCCGACGGCCTCGTCATCGTCGATGTCGAGAAGCCGGAAGCGCCGCGGATCTACCAGCGCTACACCGCCGATGGCCGCATCGCCGATGCGCGCGACGTCATCGTCGCCACCACCAACGCCTCGGCCTATGCCTATGTCGCCGACGGGGCAGGGGGGGTGAAGGTCGTGTCGCTGACCTCGCCGGTGAACCAGCCGGGCTTCTACGGCTTCAACCCCGATCCCAAGCCGGAGCTCGTCGCCTGGCGCACCACTGCGGCGCCGGCGCTGGCGCTCTCCAAGGGCCTCGACCGCGACCGCGCCGTCGACGAGACCGGACACCAGATCGCCGTCTTCGGCCGCCTGGGCTCGCGCCCGCTCAATCTGCAGGAGATGCGGAAGCTCTATCTGGCGCCGGACGGGCGGCCCTGGACCGTCACCGACGAGGTCAGGCGCCAGGATTATCGCGGGCCCGTGCCTGTGCAGCCGCGCCAGGCGGCGCCGGCGGCCGCACCTCGGGCGACCACGGTGCCGCGCGGCCCCCTCGTCCGCCGGCCGGGAGGATAGGATGGCCGAGCGCGTCGCCATCGCCATCATCGGTTCCGGTCCTGCCGGCCTAAGCGCCGCCTGCCGCGCCGCCAGGCACGGCGTCAGCCACATCCTGCTCGAGCGCGCGGCGCATCTCTGCGACACGATCTCGCGATACCAGAAGCGCAAGCTGGTGATGGCGACGCCGGCGGTCTTGCCTCTGATCAGCGACGCCGATTTCGGCGAAGGCTCGCGCGAGATGGTGCTGGAGAATTTCGCGGACGCGATCAGGGAATCCGGCGCCAAGGTCCGCCTCAATGCCGAGGTCACCCGCATCACCGGTGCCAAGGGTGCGTTCCAGGTCGCGCTTAAATCCGGCGAGACGATCGAGGCCGAGAACGTCGTGCTGGCGATCGGCGTGCAGGGCAATATCCGGAAGCTCACGGTTCCCGGCGCCGATCAGCCCTGGGTCCAGTACCAGCTCGACGATCCCGACGAGTACCAGAACGAGAGCATCGCGGTGATCGGCGGCGGCGACGCCGGCATCGAGAACGCGCTCGGCCTCGTCGCCGGCAATGCCGTCACGCTGGTCGTCAACTCGCCCGAGTTCGTCACCGCCAAGCCGGCCAACATCGCCAAGGTGCAGGACGAGGTGAGGGCAGGGCGGCTCGAGACGGTGATGGCGGCGCAGGCGGCGCGCATCGAGCCGGGCAAGCTGATCCTCAACACCCCGCAGGGCGAGGCGACGGTCAAGGTCGACCGCGTCATCGCGCGCATCGGCGCGCTGCCGCCCAGAAAGTTCGTCGAGGGCTGCGGCGTGACCTTCGCGAGCCCGGCGCCGACCGCGGCGCCGCAGGTGAGCGACAGCTATGAATCGAGCGTGCCGGGCCTCTACATCATCGGTGCGCTCGCCGGATACCCGCTGATCAAGAACTGCCTCAACCAGGGCAGCGAGGTCGTCGAGCACATCCTCGGCAATCCGGTGCTGCCGGCCGACGAGCCCTTGATCCAGATTAAAATCAAGAAGTCTGCGCTCGACTGGTCGGTCTCGGACCTCGTCCATGCGGCGAAGGAGCAGGTTCCGCTGTTCCGCGCGATCACGCCGCTGCAGATCCGCGAGGTCCTGACCTCGAGCGAGGTGTGGGTCATCCAGCCGGGCCAGGTTCTGTTCCGCCGCAACGACTACACCAATTCGGTCTTCGCCGTGATTGCGGGTGCCATCGGCGTCGAGCTCGATCCGGAGAAGCCGGACGAGCTGGTCCGCATCGAGGCCGGCGCCTTCGTCGGCGAGATGGGCCTGATCTCGGGCCGTCGGCGCACGGCTACCGTCAAGGCGATCGAGCCCTCGGTGCTGCTCGAGGTGCCGCGCAACACCATGCTGCGGCTCACCCACTCGGTGCCCGACATCAAGCAGCAGATCGATGCCGCGGCGATCGTCCGCCAGTTCCGCACCCATATCGCGCCGACCGCGACGGAGGCGGCGCTGGCGCCCGTCGTCGAGAAGTCGAAGGTGGTCGCCTTCAAGGCCGGCGAGGCGCTGATCAAGGAAGGCGATGTCGATGACCGCGTCTTCCTGATCCGCTCCGGCGCGGTCGCCGTGTCCAAGCTGGTCGGCCGCCGCGACATCGTCCTCTCCTATGTCCAGGCCGGCCACTATGTCGGCGAGATGGCGATGCTGACGCGCAGCCCGCGCTCGGCCTCGGTCAAGGCCTCGGTCGCCACCGAGGCGATCGAGATCGAGGCGGAGGCGCTGCGCGCGCTGCTCGCGGCGCATCCGGAGGTGAAGGCCGACTTCAGCCGCAGGATGGCCGAGCGCGGCGTCGAGACGGCGCGGCTGGAGACACGCGCGAGCGAAGTCGGCGCCATCGGCGAGCTGCTCAAGCAGGGGCTCGGCGAGGCGACGGACGTGCTGCTGATCGACGAGTCGCTCTGCGTGCGCTGCGACAATTGCGAGAAGGCCTGCGCCGAGACGCATTCCGGCATCTCGCGCCTCGACCGCGAGGCCGGCCCGACCTTCGCCACCATCCATGTGCCGACCTCGTGCCGGCACTGCGAGCATCCGCATTGCATGAAGGACTGCCCTCCCGATGCGCTCAGCCGCACCAAGGAAGGCGAGGTCTTCATCAACGAGGAGACCTGCATCGGCTGCGGCAATTGCGAGCGCAACTGTCCCTACGGCGTCATCCACATGGCGCAGCCGGCGGCACCGAAGCCGAGCCTGTTTTCATGGATACTGTTCGCCTCGGGCCCCGGCCCGGGCAACTCGATCAAGGGCGAGGGCGCGAAGAAGGCGGTCAAATGCGACCTCTGCAAGGGCCTCGATGGCGGCCCCGCCTGCGTGCGCGCCTGCCCGACCGGCGCCGCGAGCCGCGTGCACCCGCAGCTCCTGTTCGACCTGATCAAGGAGCGTGGAAGATGAACCGGCTAGACGCCGCAGGCGATCCTGGCACTGCCGACCGTCTGGCGTTCGTCGGCGGAGAGCCGCGCGCGGTCGGCCGCCCAGGAGGCGGCTTCGAGCGCGGCGAGCACGCGGTCATGGCCGGACTGGCCGAGCGTGGTCGCGAGATACTTGCGCATGCAGGCGCAGCTTCGTTGCGCCAGCACCGGGTCGCTGGCCTTGGCCGCCATGTCGGCCTCGCAGCGCTGCGTGAAGGCATTCTGCGCCGAGGCGGGCAGAGCCATCGTCGTCAGGACCACGAGAAGAAGAACGGCACGCATGGCCGTCATCATAGCATCAGGGGGCAAAGATGAGGCACATCCTGTTCATCCTGCTGATGGCTTTCGGCTTCGGGGAGGCCCAAGCCCAGCTGCCGTCGAAGGGGCAAGACATCCATCTCGGCGTCACCAGCTGCGGCGGCTCGACCTGCCACGGCGCGACCCAGCCGGTGCGCGGATCGCAGGTGCTGCAGAACGAGTATCTGATCTGGCAGCGCCAGGATAAGCACGCCAAGGCCTACGCCGTGCTGCTGGAACCACGGTCGCAGCGCATCGCGAAGAATCTGGGATTGCCGAACGCGCATGAGGCGAAGGTCTGTCTCGACTGCCATTCCGACAACGTCGCCGAGAATCTGCGCGGCCGGCAGTTCCAGCTTTCCGACGGCGTCGGCTGCGAAGGCTGCCATGGCGGCGGCCAGCGCTGGCTCGGCGCCCATGTTTCCGGCGTCACGCCGACGGCGGAGCTGCAGAAGCTCGGCATGTACGCGACCGAGGATCCGGTGGCGCGCGCCGAGCTCTGCCTCTCCTGCCATCTCGGCGACGAGACCAAGTTCGTCACCCACCGCATCATGGGCGCCGGCCATCCGCGCCTTGCCTTCGAGCTCGACACCTTCACCGAGATCCAGCCGGCGCATTACCAGCTCGACGACGATTACCGGAAGCGCAAGACCGTCGCGAGCGGCGTGCAGACCTGGGCGGTCGGGCAGGCGATGGCGGTCGCGCGCACGATGGCGGGGCTCGCCGATTCGAACCGGCGCATGGCCGGCGCCTTCCCGGAGCTCACCTTCTACGACTGCCATTCCTGCCATCACCCGATGTCGAATCTGCGCTGGCAGGCGAGGGAAGGGACGGGGCTCGGCCCCGGCGTGATCCGCTTCAACGACGCCAACCTGCTGATGCTCCGACTGCTCGCCCGCCGCCTCGCGCCGGAGGAAGGGCAGGCGCTGGCGTCGCAGATGCGCGCGCTCCACGCGGCGATGTCGGAGGGACGCGGCGATGCCGGCGCGGTCGCGCGCGAGGTCAAGGCGGTCGCCGACCGCCTCGTGCAGCGCTTTTCCCGGCATGATTTCGGGCCCGAGGACATGCGGGCACTCCTGGGCTCTGTCGTCGCCGATGGGCGCCAGGGCCAGTTCAACGACTATGGCGGCGCCGAGCAGGCGACCATGGCGCTCGCCTCGCTGGCGCAGGCGCTCAGGCGCATCGGCGGCGCAACCGAAGCCCAGTACAACGAGTTGAGATCGGCGATCGAGCAATGCTATGCGGCGACGGCCAAGGACGAGGCGTATGATCCGGCGGCTTTCGCTCGCGCGCTGGAAGGCGTCGAAAGAGCGGTTCCACGAAGCTGAAAGAGGCGTTATGTTCCGCCGCGTCGGCGAACCCCGACGGATCAGCCGGGCCGGATTTCTCCGGTTCGCCGTCGGAGGTTTGCTGGCGACTTCATTCCGTTCCGAGGCTCTCGCCCAGGTGACAGGGAAGATGCTGACGCGTCCG
>Ga0194132_10008817_pt1 | contig 14267 bp, 17 predicted proteins | sample TA2KigOf80mmetaG_FD_148612 | JGI IMG/M metagenome (GOLD analysis project Ga0194132, IMG submission 148612) | Freshwater microbial communities from Lake Tanganyika, Tanzania - TA2015054 Kigoma Offshore 80m | ecosystem: Environmental > Aquatic > Freshwater > Lake | place: Tanzania: Lake... | reverse complement strand
CTGGATTGGCCATCCGGAAATCATCTCAGTTTCGCAGTACCCTGGAAACACCGTTCTTCACTCGGGAAACGCTCGATTTATTCGCGAAATTGACCCACACGACTTCCCGAAGACCCAAAAAGATTAAATCGCACCACGCCGGAAACATGCCGGGCAAGTGCCGCGAGCGGATACACCAACGGCACGTCATTGGCGGGTTCGGCGCGCACATCTACGGCTTCCACACCCCAATACGTTTCAATCGGCGCGGGCGCCGCGCTGGCGGGCTTGGGCAGCTCGGCGGCCCGCGCAAGGTCTTGCGTGGGGTTGGGCGCCTGCGGTTTAGGGTTCTCGACGGTGAGATCCGGCATTTTCGCCTCGGCAGCCGGCGTTGCCAGCGGGGCGGGATCCGCCGCGACATAACGCAAGTCAACCACCAGCGGCCGATGCGGTTGATGCTGGGGCCCATGGCCGATAAAACCCAATAACGCAACGTGCACGATCAGCGACAAGACGCCGCATTGAAACATCCGCAAGTAATCCAGCGTATTTTGATTAAGTCGCGGTTGCACGGGGATTATCGTAGTCAACAGCAAAGCGGCCCATACTGGGCCGCTAGCTGCAACACTACAAGATCACAGGATCGAATACGCGCTACTTGTTACCGATGTCGCGATACCAGTATATACGCGATCGGGGGGCCCGGACGGTGATTTCGACGCCCGCGCCCGCCAACGGTGAACTCGCTGTTCCGCCGATCGGGCTGCCCGCGGCGGGGTTTCCGTTAAGCGGCGGCACACCGCCGATGATGAACGGATAGTTGACGCCATCCACATCCACGATACCCGCGACGGGTGAGGGCGGCAGCCCGCCACCGTCAAAAATCGCAAAGTTGAACTGCCCCGTCGAGAAGTTGATGCCATAGCCGCGAGCGGTACCGAGGTTCGGTTGGCAAACGCCCGGCGCCGGCGGGATCGGCGAGTTCGTGCCGAAGAACGTATTGCCGCCGATGGTGGTGGGTGCGTTAACCGCCTTTTCGCCCATTTGAATTTCCGGGCCGTACTTGATGCTGCCGTCGGCCTGCGGATGCGGCAGCAGATTGAGCAGGTTGACGTAGAACCCATTGCCCGAATCGTCATACGCCGGCCCCACGGTGGCGGGGAAGTCGCTGGGCAGCGTGGTGGGGAAGATCGCCGATGCGTTAAACAGGTTGGTCGGTGCATCCTCGACACACGATGTCGCCGTCTTGGGCAAGGTGGCGGGAACGCAAGCCGTGCTGCTGGTATTGTCCACGATGGTGGGCGTACAGGTGCCGCCCGGGCATGCATCGTTACCCACGTTCACATCCTTTAACATGTAAAAACGGTTAAGAATGTTGACCGCTTGCTGCGTGCGGGTGGGGTGCTCGCGGTCGCCGGTTGCAAACATCACCGCATCAAAGTCGGCGGTCGACACTACATCGGGCGGAAAGAATAGCTTGCGCTTGGTCGCGCTCGTGCCGCCCACCGAGGCAAACTTGCTGACGCGCCAGGTCGAGGGTGCAAAGCCCACGCCCGCACCCGCGGCCGGTTCCAGATCAACACGCCATACGTTGCCGCCAAGGTCAGGCACGTAGAGCCGGTCGATATAGTCGCCAAGATCGGCGGTGTACTTGTCGAGCAGGGTGATGTCCGACGGAATCGGGTAAGGCATATCCAATGAGCACGGGTTGCCGACGCAAGTGGAGGTGCCGGCGGCGGCGCCGGTCGTCGCCTGCCACACCAGGCTGCCATCGAGTGCGTCGAGCACGAATATGCCGCGTCCCATCGATCGCGAGGCTGCATTGGCGGCGGGTTGCGGCTCCTGGTCTTCCACCGGGTCGTAGCCCGCGCCGAAGATCACCACCGGATTGGCGTGGCCTTTGACCTTGGCGACTTTGGGCGTGGACCAGGTTTGGCCCAGTTCAGGCAAGTCGGCGTTGGATTTTTTCCACAAGAAACGCGGGTTCATCGGGTCGCTGACATCCAGCGCGTAAATGATGCGTCCGCCGCGGCGGGCCGACAGGTACAAGTGCACCGTGGCGCCATTCTTATAGACCCCGATGCTGCCGTCAAAGAAATAATCCTTGGGCCGCGGCGCCGGCAATATGGTCGCCGGGGTTCCTTCAAGCTTGACTACCGGCGCATTCAAATGTTGGCGCATCAGCTTGGAGTAGAACTCGGTGGGCACGAAACCCCACAACTCACCGCCCGCCGGGACCGTGCCTATCGCTGCTGTCTGATTGCCGTTGACCGCGTGGAACACACCGCCGTTGCCGCCGTAAAACGCGACCACGCCGATGCTGCCGCCATAGTTCACGATTGCCGGGCGCGAATGCAGCACGTCGCCGTGAACCGACGGGCGCACGTTGATGGGCGCGCCCGGGCCGGCCTCGTCGCCCAGATTGTCTTCGCCGCGTACCCAGTTAATCAAGGTGGTGGCATCGGCGCCGCCCGCCGCCGCGGTTTTGCCGGTGGAGGTGTCGCTACACGGCGTGTCGGTGGTTATATCGTAGGTGAATGTCGTGCCAGAGGGAACGGTCAAGACCTTGACCGGGCCGGTATAAAGTGCGTTGTCGGCGTCGCCACCCGAAATGGTCACGGTTTCCCCGACGACAAACCCATGTGCAGCGCTGGTGGTCGCGGTAGCGACAGCCGCGGGCGTCGGCGTACCGCCGGTGCAGGAGGCGGTGCGGGTAATACTGGTGATGTTTGAGCTCGCGGCAGTTACGCTTGCAGTTCCGCTTGAAAGAACATCAGTAGGCGTGGTGTTAATACTAAAACAAAAGCGCCGATTGTTCGCACCCGAGCCGGGGCAGGTTCCTGCCGCGCCAGTGCCGGTGATGATTCGTGCACCGTTGTAGGTGTTCGGCGAAGCGCCAGTGATGGTTACCGTTTGGCCGGTGGTAAAGCTGTGGTTGGCTGAGAGGACCACGGTAACCGTCGCGGCGAAAGGCGAGGTAGCCGCAGGCGTGCCGAGGGTGAGGCTACTGATGGCGCGGGAAGTAGTGCCCACGGTAGCCGTGCCGCCGCTGCCATTGGCCGGGCCAACGGTGATGTTGATGACAAAGGAATTCGTGCTGGCCGACTGTACGACAGCAGCGCCGTTATCGTAGCCCGCGCCGACGCCGGCAATCTGGATCGTTTCGCCGTTGACAAACCCGTGCGCAACCGTTGTGGTGATGGTCGCGGTGGTGCCGCTGCGTATTGCCGAGCTGATGCTGCGGCTGGCGCCGGGCGTGGACGCGATATAACCCGTGCCGGTGGCCGTGGCCGGCGGCAACACGGTAATCGGGTAGGTGAACTGCGTGGCGGTCGGCGGTCCGCCCGCGGGTTTTTGCCCTCGGTAACGTGGGTGTATGGTCGGGCCATCGATGAACACGAGCTGCCCGTTGCCCAGCACAGGGCTCATGGCGCTGCTCAGTACCGCCGTGGCGGTGGACCCGACTCGTGTCAGGGTGCTGATAGAGGTGCCGGCAACGCCCGCGAGCAAACCAGGGTGGTTGAGAAGATCGGTATTGGTGTGTGCAAACGGAGTTGCTGACAGTAAGCTGCCCGTGCCGCAATTGACCGCGCCGGTCGTGCACGTATAAAGCCGCCGCGGGTTGCCGCTGCCGCCCGGTGTGTTGGCGTAGTTGTTGATCAGATTTTCCAGGCGGATCCGTTGTGAAACACCGCCTTTCTCGACGATTTCGCCGTCGGGTAAGTCAAAGCCTTCGCCCGCGCTTTGCGGCGCGTGGATAAAGAAGCCGCCTTTTACGCCGCCATTGACATTCAGCGCCCCGGTCGGGTCTATATTGTCCGGCGCCGTATTGGTGTTTTGGCTGGTCCAGAAACTGACCGCATTGGGCGAGAAAAAGCCAGTGCCAGCGGAGCTTAGCGCCTGGTGGGGGCGGCCCGTCACCGGGTCATTGGGGCGGGAATCGGCCAGGTAAAGCTGCGGGTGCAACGGATCGCTGTTATCGACGGCAAAGCGGTATTGTTTCAAGTTACCCGCCCAGCGCGGCTGGCCCGCCGGGTCGGGCCGGAACATGCCAAAGTAAATCTGGTTCAGGAACGAACCGGTGGCGTTGGTGCTGATCGGCAAGCTGGCCGCGGCGAACACGCTGTTCACGGCCTGCACTTCGTTAAATATCGCCAGCAACGCTTGCACAAACCCGTTTAAATCGTCGAGATCCACCACGAACGCCTTGCCACCCGAGGCGTCGGCCATGCTTTTCGTAAAACGCTCGTAGTCCGGATTGGGATTATTCTTGTCCACCAGCGTGATGGTGTATGTCGTGATCGAGTGATTTTGCTTGTTAAAACGCGTCCACTAGTCGGCCCAGTAGTTGTTGGATTTCGAATATTTGTTGTTGTTGGTCCATTGGATATAGGCTTGCTGTTGCGCGCTGGCGCCCGCCGCAACGAGTTGCGAAAAAACGTTGTTGGCGTTGGAGTCGCCGGGGTCGGCAGAGGAGCGGGAGATGCCGATGAAAATTACGAAGTTTTTGCCGCAGGTATCGGGGTTGACACCTTTGTACGTGGTGCCCGACATCCCCGTTTTGCCGGTGAAAAATGCGTACGCTTCCTGCATGGCGCCGCCAACGTCCGTGCCATTGGCGGTGTCGCTGCCGCCACCGCTGCTCTTCAGGCCGCGCAGCACGGTTTTCATGTTGGCGATGCCGGTGGCATCCATATTGGGCAGGGCAGCCGGCGCCGCCACGGCGGGGTATTTGAAAGTGCCGCCTTGCACCGAGCCCTTGGAAAACAGCATCAGGCCCATGTTGAGCTTGCCAAGCAGCGCGTCGGTCTTTCCGATTGTGTCCACCGCCTTCCAGATGCCGCAGACTTCGACGCCGCCCGCGCTGTCTGCCAGGGTGGGATCCAAAATCTGTGTGGCGCCCGCCGGCGTGGTGGGGCAATTTAATGCCGGATCCGCGCTGGTGGTAGTCGACGATGCATTCCAGGAGCCTGAGTTATCGATCACCAGCAACAAATTAGAGGTGGCACTGGTATTGTTGGCCTGATAAATGTCGATGTCTTCGGCGATGGCGGATGTTGCCGCCAGCGCCAGCGCGACGGCCGAGATTAACTGTTTAAAGATCGATGATTTCATGTGGATAAAACCTCTACGTAAAACGCGAGTGTGCTAACGCTGAATATCTGAGGGGGTGAACGGCTTTAACAGCTTCCGAGTACGGAGCGAATACCAATGCCCTGGCGTATGGCCACTGTCGCGCCGGAAATGGGGTCCGTGCCGCTGGCGCTGATTTCCCAGCGGGTGTTGGAACACAGCGAATTGATGCCGGTGTAAAAGCATTTCATGTCTTCGGTATTTTTGCGGTTCAAGTCCATATTTCTGATGGGTATGCTGCTTAAGCAGGTGGGGGTGGCCACGACCACGTTGTAGTCCACCGTGCCATCGCCATTGACATCGACCGCCTTGTTGCCGGCGATCGCCGTTGGGTTAAGGGTGAAGGCCACGCTGATGGCTTTGTCGATTTCCTGCTGAATCGCCGCGGTGAGTTGCGCGCGGGTTTGTGCGTTGCTGGCGATTCGCAAGTTGGTGTTGCTCGCGTTCATGGCTGTCAGCGCGAACAAGGTCAATAACACCAGCATTACCATGGCAATGACCAGGGTGGCGCCGCGCTGGGTTTGTAAACGACGGCGTGTCATGGTCTTTCCCTCCGCCCGCTAATGTTTTGAATGCGAACCAAACCGCTATAAACGTGTCTGCGGAAACCATCATTAAACGGCCCGACGGTTCCAGCCGATGGGCCCAGGTTGTAGGTCTTGGTGTCGGTGTGCCCGGGCGATGCTTCGGGATTGCGCGCGAGCAGGTTGATTTGAACGGTGACGGCTTCGGACCACAATGTTGAGGGTTCGACGCCCGCCGCGGTTGCGGCGGTTTGTATGCCGGCCGCCGACAGGTAGGTATCGGCCGTGCCGTCGTTGCCGGCGCTGTCCAGGCCGTAGTCCAATTGCAGATTTTCGATGCCGTCCACCAGAGGCGTCACGTTGCCCAGGCCAGCCCCGGTGAACTCGGCGCGGTTAAGCCGATTGTCTGTTCCAATAAAATAGACATAAATGACATACGGGCGTAGCGCGGCAGCGGTGGTGCAATCCCTGTTTAGATGCACAAACTCCGTGGCGTTGGGGCTGGGCGCCAACGCGTGGGTGGTTGCGCCGGAAGCTGCAGCCACAGGCGGGGTGGCGCAGGTGGAGATCTGGATGTACGGCCTGCCCGCGGTAATGGCGTCGCAACCGGCCGCGCCCGCGATGCAGGTTTTGGCGCGCCGGATCAGGATGACATCGGTGCCGGGTTTGATGCCTGTTAGGCAGGTTAAATTGTCGGGCGCGGCGGCGGCGGCGTTAAAGTTGTCGACACCCTGCACATGCAAGCGCAATACATTCGGCCGGCCACCGGCAGGGAAGGTTCGCTCTTCGAGTGTTGCGCCACAGGGGTCGGGCATCAAGCCGATCGCGCCGGCCAGCGTTGAGGCATCGAACTCGCCATAAAATCCGGCATGTTCGATATCGTCGCGCAGCAGTTCCATCGCATAGCGGCCGTTTTCCTATTGCCGGCTGGTGCGGTCGATTTCGCTGCGCGTGGCGCTTGCGTTCACAAATACAGTGGTTAGCGCAGCGAGAATCAACAAACCCAGCGCAATGGCCACCATCAGTTCGATTAACGAAAACCCCCGTTGCGCGCGCTTGCGCACAACGCTCGTTGCGGGTTGTAGTGCGCTGCGAATCATAGTGTCGTCGCCTCGCAGGTCACGCCATCCGCCTGGCTTTGCAGGCAGCTAAAGACGACGCGCGCCGTTAGCACACGGCGAAAGGCGTCGTTGGCGCCGAATTGATCTTGACCGCAGGTGGAGGCCGTCGGGACGCTGGTGGCGGTCAAGCCCTGCCACGCCACCGCGAACACAAACTCATACGGCATGGTGGCGACCGGATTGGTGATACAGCCGCGCGCGCCGATCATGGCGCCCACCGCCGTGGTAACGCCGCCGGTGGTAATGGATTCAGACGCGCCGAGTAGTGTGCTATTCCAGTCGCACAGGTCTTTTAAATAACCGCTGGTGGGGTTGGAGCTGCAATCAAGGCCGCTGGCGGTGCCGGCGTTTGCGATGTACTGGACCGCCTGGCCACGGTTGGATTTGATGCGGTCAACCATGTCTTGCAGCAGTACCAGGGCTTGCATGCGTTGATAGGCCTCGAGTTCGCTGGTTTGAATGCGGGCTTGTAAGGCGGCGAGCCCGAGTAGACCGAGCGCCACGATAACGATGGTGACCAGCACCTCGATCAGGGTTACGCCTGATTCACGGTGGCGGCCGCGCATGGCAGGTAAATTCATGGGCAAACTCCTTTAGCGGTTGCCGGCCTACCGCTGAGGTCGATGTTGATGCAGCGGCCCTGTACCGTCGGGCTGTCCGGGGCCGATAAACTGATCGAGCCTGCCGCGGCCGTGAGCCGGCCCGCGCCGTTGTAGGCGAGTGTTGCCGGGCCAGTGATGGCGATGCCGGGAAGGGCGTCTTGCGTTTTAAGCGCTACGGTGCCCGACGATGCGGTGATCACCCAGCCATTGGCCCAGTTGGTGCCGCCATTGGGCGTGATGGTAACGGTGGCATTGCGTGTAATCGCTTCATTGCGCGCCGCCAGGATGCTGGTATGGACATCGAACGCGGCGTTCTTGACCCGAGTGGTTGCGATAAAGCCGCTCAAGTTGGGCAGGCCTATCGCCAACAGCACGCCGAGGACGACGAGTACTATGATGAGTTCGATCATCGTAAAACCCTGCTGGCCCCACAAAAACCGGCGAACGAGAGGCGGGTGCGAGGGCGTGATGGCGTTGGTGTTCATGGCTGCAATTTTCTGCGGCTACCAGCCTGCAACACCATTACGGGTCTTGGCGCCAAGGTTATTTAGCGTCAACGTACCATCCGGAGTCTGACGGCCAATAGGTGTTGCAATCAGAGTGAAGGACGGAGGCGTTGTGGCCGTCGTGTCGCAAGGCAGGGTGAGGGCATTCGACGGGCAGCTATCGATGGTATAAAACCCTTGAATTTCGCTCGGCAGCGTGCCATAACCCAGCGCGGTGATGCCCGCGGTGCCCAAGGCGTAGGCGCGCGAGTCAATCAGCGCCTGTTGCTGCCTGTTGGAGATTTCAATCAGCAGTGCCTGGGCGGCTGCGCGGTGGCCCTTGCGCACGTGCTCGACGTAGGACGGATAAGCAATCGCCGCCAAAATGGCGATGATGGCCACCACGATCATCAGTTCGATCAAGGTAAAGCCGGCCGCGCGTTACGTCGCTGGTGGCCAAACACGTTTTGCATGCATCATAAGGTTCTCCCGGGTGCGAGCATGGTAATCAAGGGCGTAACCTGGACACAAACCGGGCTGACGTGCGGTTGATTGGCGGGAATGAGCGGCTGGGCGGGGGGGTGAAACGTGACGGAAGCCACGTTTTTGGGGCGGGCGGGGCCGCTCGCGCAGATGGTTCTTACAGCGTACTACTGACCGCGGCGTGCGGCGGGCAGAATGCGCAGCCGTGATTTGCGTGGCTGCACGAATTTCGTTACAGTTTGCACATCATTGTCACCGGCATTCTAGTCAAGTTCAGTTTATGCGGCTCATATCCGCCACTTTGGCCCCCACCCTGGAGGACATGTTGCGCAAGCTGCGCGACGGCGGTATTACGCCCACGCGCCAACGGCTGGAGATCGCGCAGGTGTTGTTTGCGCGCTGTGCGCACCTGTCGGCCGATCAGTTGCTGGCGGCGGTGAACGCGCGCGAGCCGCGCACTTCCAAGGCCACGGTTTACAACACGCTTAATCTGTTCGCGCGCAAAAAACTGGTGCGCGAGGTGCTGGTCGATCCCGATCGCGTGTTTTACGACCCGAACACCACGCCGCATCATCATTTTTACAACGTCGATAGCGGCGAGATTTCCGATATTCCCGCCGATCACGTTGTGTTCGCGCGGTTGCCCGCTTTGCCGCAGGGCATGGCGAGCGATGGTGTCGACGTGGTGGTGCGCATCCGCGCCGCCGCTGCTGATTAAGCGGCTACTGCAAATCAAATTCCGCAAACAGCGAAGCGAGCAGCGCATTCACGGTTGCGCCGGGTAGCGGCGCGCCGAGTATTTTGCCGTAGGCTGCGATGTTCGCCGCGGCCGCAGCGCGCGGCGCGGCGTGAGTGCCGGTGGTGGCCACGGGGAACGCCCGTTCCAGGGTTAGTTGTTGCAGGCGCTCGGCTTCGAGTTCGTCGCGCTTGATGGCGCTACGCAGTGTGTCAGCGGCGTTGACGTCGATGGGCGCGATGCCGTTTTTGAGATCGCGACGGATGGCGCGTAATGGCTGCACCACACACTCTCGCCAGCGGCTGATGCTGGCGTCGATGCGGCGTACCTCGCCGGGCGTGAGCCGCCGTTTGTTGATTGAAAAAAACACTAATAAAAACAATAGATTAACATCAACCCCGTGTTCGTCTTGCAGCTTCAGGCAAAGTGCCGGCACTTCCGGCCGGCGATAAAAGCGCAGCGAGAATTGCCAGAAGGCGGAGTCGCCGCTCATGGCGCGCCGATGTGGCTTAGCGCCTGTCATGAACTTGCGGGCATTTAAAAAGCGTTTCCCTCACCCCTGCCCCTTTTATGTTCGATTTTGCGGGAAAATGGAAGCTTGATTGTGACGTAGTCTGGCCCGGCATGGCAGCTCGACGGCCTTTTGGGACACCAAGCCCGTGGGAGAGCAAGGAGCGCTGTGCCGGTTTCTCGCTTTCAACCCGAACGGTTGCTTGGGCCAAAAAGCCCGCATTTCTACAAGGATGTGTATGAGCGAGAACGATGAAGAGAAGTTTGTTGGGATTGACGTATCCAAGGATACGTAGACCTACACATCGCGCCGTCTGGACAGACGTTGCATGTAGCATACGATGATAGCGGGATTGGCCAGATTCTTCAGTGGCTCAAGCCCGCTCGCCCGGCGCTGATTGTGGTGGAAGCCACCGGCGGGCTGGAGATTCGTCTGGCCAGTGAAATGGCGGGTGCGGGTCAGCCGTTGGCCGTCACTATGTGAGGGCGGTCCGATATATGGCGGCTCTCTCAGCCATGCGCTGTAATTCCGTGATCAAGGCATTCGCAGCCCGCTTGAAAAAAGCAGGCAAACCCGCCAAAGTCGGGATCGTCGCTTGCATGCGAAAATTGTTGGCCATCATGAATACCATGCTAAAAAGCTATGTTCTGTGGAACCTCAAAAACGCTTGACGTTGAACACGGTTGCTCTCCCGAGGGGAGAGGGGGGAATTCGCGCCGCTTGCTCGCGCAGGCTGGTCAAGCGACGGCGCTTTTACATTCAACAGGAGCTTGATCATGCCCACCATCGAAAAAAACGGCGCCACCATTTATTACGAAGAACACGGCCAGGGTTTTCCCATCCTAACGTTCGCGCCCGCGGGGTTGTTATCGACTATCAAGGTGTGGGACACCGCCATGGCGCCGGTGAAGCCGGTGGCCGAATGGTCGTCGAACTACCGCGTGATCGTGATGGACCAGCGTAACGCCGGCGGCCGCTCGCGCGCAACGCTGACCGCGCAAGACGGCTGGGACAGCTACACCGCGGATCACATTGCCGTACTCGACCATTTGAAGATCGAGCGCTGCCATGTGTTCGGCCAATGCATCGGCGGCTCGTTTATTTTTAATCTCTTGAAAAAGCAGCCGCAGCGCGTGGCGGCGGCGGTGATCGCACAGCCGATCGGGCGCGTGGGCGAGCTAAAACCTGGCCGCCCGGAACGCTTCAACGATTGGGCGAAGAGCCTGGACCCGGCGCCGAGCGACGCGGTGCTCGATGCGTTCTACCAAAACCTCTACGCGCCGGGATTTGTGTATAGCGCCGATCGCGCGTTTGTCGGAAGCCTCAAGCTACCGACTTTGTTGCTCGCGGGTAATGACGAGGCACATCCGCGGCCGATTTCGGATGAGTGTTCGAAGCTGCTGCAAAACGTCGAATACATCCTCGATTGGAAAGTGGGCGATCCGCTGGCCGCGGCGCAGGCGCGTATTAAGACGTTTTTGGCGCAGCACACGCCGAAGTAAAGCCCGTTTAGGCGAGCTTACCGGCAGCGTGTAACGTATCGTAACGCCCCGCCAGCGCCTGATACAGCGCGGCGGGCAGTTGCGCATCCGCAACCGTGAGCGTTTCCAGAATCTGCGCCATGTGTACGTTGTCTTCGGCGCCGTCCCAGGTTTTTTTGTAAGTGCCGGTCTTGTAGCCGCGATCTTGGCGAAAGTGGTTCAACACGTTTTTGGAAACGTAATCGCGGAATAACGCCTTGGGCGCCAATGCGCACTCGGCAAACAGCCGCGCCACCAGCGGCATGCACAAACGGCGCACCGCCGCCAGCGCGGCGAGCAATTCAAGTTGTTGGCGAATGTCGAGCGCGTTCAATTCGTAACGCGCGCCGTCGAAGTCAACGTGAGCGGCTGCGTTCCACTCGGCAAGCAGCATTTGTGTCGCCGCGGTTTTATCGCCGCCCGCGCGCAGCAAATACTCCGACAGCACAAAGTGCCAGATGTCGATCATCTCGATGCGCAGTTGCGCCATGTCGGGCGTTTGTTTTTTCCACCACTTCCAGCCGTAATGTTCGAGGGCCTCGGTGGCTTCCACCAGCACCGCGCGTAAATACGCGTGGCGCTTGGCGAGCCAGTCTGTGTCGATTTTTTGATTCATGTTGGCTTGCAGCTCCAGCATGGCGCCGAGCATGCCGGGCGTTGGTGTATTCATAAGCAGTGCGGTCCAAATAAAGCGTTCGTGAAAGCCGCTGCATTGTAGCGCAAGCAACCGCGGCGGCGTGGCCGGCTAAACCGATACGATGGATCAGCCCGTTCGCGCCCGGCGGCGGCGCGGATATCACCTCGCGCGCGATCGCGCTAAAACTCGGCCCGGCACTGGGTCAACAAGTCGTGATCGACAATCGCGCTGGCGCGACCGATCATCTGGCGGGCGAACTGTTCAAAACCATGGCCGGGGTCAACATGGTGCACGTGCCGTACAAGGGCGGCGCGCCGGCCGGCACGCCGCGCGAGATCGTTGGCCGGCTAAATGGCGAAGTCGCCAAGATTTTGCAGATGTCCGATGTGCGGGCAAGATTGCAGGAATCCGGCATCGAAGCGGCCTCGAGCACGCCCGAACAATTTGCCGCGTACATTCAGTCCGAGATCAAGCGCTGGGCCAAGGTCGTGCGCGAGGCGGGCATGCGCGCGGATTGATCCCGCGTGCAGCGCGTGGTGTTCAATCGGGTACTTCGAGGTCCAGCAGTGGCGCGTAATGCTGCGAGCCGAAGATATCCGGATCGCCCGCGCTGCCGCTCGGCTCCATACGCAAGATGGTGAACTTAATCGCATTGGCCGGATCGAATTCGACAAAGTCGGTGATGCGATCGAAGGGGATGCCGTAAAGCCGCGCCACCGTTTCACGCGTTAGCACCCGCGCGCGTTTCACGCGTTCGTAAGTGTCGCGCTGCGCGAAGATCACATCGAAAGTAATTTTGTCGACGCCGGCGTTTTTGCTGCGCACGGTTTTGGCGAGCTCGGACAGTTTGCGCGCGCTCATGCCGCACCCGCGGTTGTCATGTGCGTGGGGAAAAGCGCCAGCGGGTGTTCGCAGCGCAGCGTGTGATTCAGCGTCCAGCGATAGGCGGGGCTTGCGCGCAGCACTTCGTCGAGCGCGAAGGCCACCGAGCCGGCCGAGCCTTTCACCTCCGGCAGCCGCGCGTAAAACATCTGGCGCGTCCCGATCATGCAGATTTCCTCCGCCATTTCCGCAGTGGGCGCGACCCCCTGCACCAGCACGGCGAGTTCGTGCGCGGGTTTGTGTTTAAAAGGCTCCAATTCGCCCATCACGCCGTTGCGGCCGTAGACGGTGTAGTGCAATTGGTAGCTCCCTTCGTTGGCGTCACCGAAACGCTCACGCACTTGCGTGCGCGCCCAGCCCATCACCGCATCGATATTGGCGATGGTGTAAGGGTCGCGGATGCCGACCATGCCGATGTAACGCTCGCCCACCTTGCCCGCGCCCTCGAGTTTTACGCGAAATTCGGTGCCGGGATAAAAACGCGCGCCGGTGATGCGCGTGGTTTTTTCGCTGTGCTGTTCGTAGTGGCAGGCCGACATGTCGAGCTTGCCGCTGGCGACGAACTCGTAAAACGGATTGGAGCGCTCGTACATGGCGTGGCCCGACACCGAGGCGATGGTGCAGCGCTGCGCCGGGCTCATCGCGGTGACTTTGACGTCGCTCGCGGTGATCTCACCCAGCACGGTTTCCTTGCCGCCGTAGGGCTCGGCGCAAAACGAGGCGCATTCGAGCACCTTGCCCAGGTAATACGCCTGATCCGCGGGGAAGCCATGATGTATCGCGGGCGCGGCGAACACCGCGCTGTCGGAACTGCGCCCGCCGATGATGACATCAGCGCCTTGTTTTAACAGTTCGATAAACGGATGCACATCGGCCATGGCGACGATGCGCTCGGTGGCATCGAGCTCGGCCTCGGTGAGCGCATTGCGCGCATCGAGCCCCGCGACCACTTCGCCGGCGCGCATGCGACTGCGCAAATCAGTCTTGTCGACTTCCGAATAAAAATAACCGAGCTTAAATGGCTTCAGGCGGTGTTTCGCCGCGACGTCCTGAATGATGCGCACGAACAAATCCACGCGGCTGTTGCTGCCGGTGTCGCCGGAGGAGCCGATGATCATCGGCACGCCGAGCCCGCGCGCGGCCAGCAGCATGTGTTCGAGATCGTGGGTTTGCCAGGCGAGCGGGCTGGTCGACGTGTCGCTGCCCAGCGGGATCGGGCCCACGTCGTCGCTGCCGGAATCGGCGGCAATGTAGTGCGGGCGCGCGGCGACGCCGAGCTTGAAACTGTCGAGCCGGATCGGCGCGAAGCCCAGATGACCGTTGGGGCAGATGATTTTGAGAGAATCCATCAGTCGACCTTGATCTTGCGATCTGCCGCGATTTTGCGCCACTGCGCAAGGTCTTCGCGAATACGGGCGGTGAACGCGGCTGCGCTCATTGCAGTGGGTATTGCGCCGTCCGGATCGAGAAAGATGCGTAGTTCGGGCGCGGTCGCGATGTCGTTCACTTCGCGATTCAAGCGCTCGACCCAGGGCGCGGGCGTGCCCGCGGGCGCGAATACGCCGACCCAGATATCGATGGCGTAGCCCGGCACCTGCTCGGCGAGCGGCGGCAGGCCGGGGAACGCGGGGCTTGGTTTGAGCGAGGGTACCGC
>Ga0194132_10008816_pt1 | contig 14268 bp, 14 predicted proteins | sample TA2KigOf80mmetaG_FD_148612 | JGI IMG/M metagenome (GOLD analysis project Ga0194132, IMG submission 148612) | Freshwater microbial communities from Lake Tanganyika, Tanzania - TA2015054 Kigoma Offshore 80m | ecosystem: Environmental > Aquatic > Freshwater > Lake | place: Tanzania: Lake... | reverse complement strand
ATCAATTTGTTATACTGGACCTCCTTTAGCTTTCGGGTCTACAGGACCACTCTAAATAACTTTTCCTTGTGGTCCTAATTTTTCAATTTTGCATGTGTATATTGTTGCCTTCTTGCAGAAATTTAAAAACTTAAAAGATTAAATAAGTTCACTTCCTAATTGACTTTTCAAAGATATAACTCTTTACGCGGTAGTAGGAGCGATTCCTTTTAACTATAATGGATAAACATAATCTCCAAGTTCTGGGGATTTTAATTATACTTTTGATTGCTCATCTTTAGCCAGAAGAGGTCTATATATGACTTCGAATCCGAATTCCTATTAAATTAAAATTTTATAAATTACCGAATGTGCGGGTATAACAAAACTTGTTGGATGGAATTGGATGTTTTCATTGTCCGTGGTTAGCATTTCCTTTTTTATTTCAACAGCTTAATCAAGAGGATTGTCTATGTTGATTATTTTACTTACTGTCTCTCTAACAATAGATTATAATTCAATTTTCTTTTAAGGCTCAGGGGGTGTTACAGTGAGTTTTATATTTAAGAATTTATACTCATAAGTCTTCTCATTCGTGAAATAGACACTTATAATAGAATTAGTTTATTTTAGACCGAATAGACTTAACTTGTATTCTTTAGTTGCCTCACTAGCTATATCTATAGTTTTAGCTCCAGTTATAAAAATTGATGGGTCTTCTTTGTCTTTTTTCCAGTTTACAGTGAGACGTTATAAATTTTTGAGCCAATTTTTAATAGGAATAGTGGCAGTTTAAGAAACTTTAGCTTTTATTTAAATATCTAATGGTGGCCCTTCGGCTTAAGGTGGTGTTGAAATACCAGAAAGATTATATAAAAGTGCGCTTCCATCAGATAATGGGAAGAATAAAGTTCCTTCATGGGTGGCATCCGTTATTTAAGGGGCTTCTTTATTGACAGTCATAGTCAGTGGAGCATATATTATTTCGTAATCTGCCGTTCCATTAGGAGGTAGATCAAAAGTTTCTTTTCCTTTGAAATAACCTTAAAATCTTGGAAGCGTAGCTTGGACTGATACCTTTATCTTGCATGCCTCGCTTGTCGGATTCTTGACAGTTACTTTCTTCTTCTATTCGGTTCTAACTACAGTATTGAAATCAAGATTAGAAACGTTGGAAGTTGGGCATTCGGCGCATTTACCAAGAAGATTTATACATAGAGGCTCATCAGCTCCTTAAATAATACATTTTACATTTTTAAAATTAAAATCATTATCGACTACATCTGGATGGAACGTTATTTGAAAGAAAGTGTCTTCATTAGGTGGTAGGAAACCTTTTGCTGGTAATATTGTGAAATATCTTCCACATATGGAGGTGTCCCATTCATATTTCGCTCCAATATCACCAAGATTAGATAGTTACAACTATTTGGTAGTCTTGGAATTTTTCGTCACTACCCCAAATCCAATAGTATCCTACAATAACTTAAGCTCCATTCCATGACAATTTCCATGAATATTTAATAACTTTTTAGTTTCTTTATTATCCACAATCTTATAGTAAATTTCTTTCTTAAATGAATGAAGTCTAAATTTAGGCGAAAAAATAAAAGTAATTTCTTTTTTTTCTCTCGGATTGATTGTATATTCAAGACTTGGGCTAATGGAAATAAATTATTTCTTAAGTTCTTCAAGTTAATTATCTGTGTCGAAAGTAATTGAAATAACTTTTTTAGACAAGTTAACAAGAGTGCATTGATGGATAGCCTCTTTATTCACTCTTACAACTCCGAAATCTATATTTTAATCTTCAGCCTTTTCAAGTTCCAATTTCAAAGGTATACCCTCTCCGATTATTTTAACACATATAGTATGGAGTCCATTAATATCAAAAGTAATATCTTCTTCATATTTTTTACATTCTCTTGGAGTGAAGGTAATAGGAATTTAGAGTACATTTAATTCAGTTACTTAATTTTTTTCTTTAGTTTCTGTTTGCAATGGCATAATAACTGTTCCAGGTGCCAATTGTACATTTAAGTGTGGTTTTTTCTCGAAAAGTGTTTCAACAGACATAGCAGCAGTGTCTCTATTTCTCATTTCTAGATTAATAGTTTAGTTTAAAGGTTATCTAAATACAAAACAGTTACCAAAATCATATTGATAAAAGCTCAGATCTATTGCTGGTTTCTTAGCAGAACCTTTGAGTTTAAATGTATAGGTTGGTCCTGATGTGATAGACAAAGTAAGTTACTATTTATTATTGAATCTAAATTATTCAATGGGATGGAACTTTAATTCGATCTTCTACCTTTCTTTTTATTTAGCTGTTCCGTTCTCGGGATTAATTTGCAAAAATGTTATTTATTATGATTTTTTGATATTATAGTCAAAATTAAATTCTCCTCTGTTTTCTATCTCGAAAAATCTTGATCTTTTTTCATTTATATAAATATCACCGAAATCAACAACAAATGGTACCAAACAATCTAGAGGAGAAGTTGATTATCCATAATATACACTATGATCAAGGATGTAACCAGTACCTTTAATATTTAGAGAAATAGGTCTGCTTTTCCTTTTCATGTTGCAGAGAAGATTGTAATTATATTTAACTTCAGATTATGGCTGGAATGTTATTTCTATTGCTATTTCGCTATTTGGTTTAATCTATCCACTTAAAGGGAATACGGTAAGAGAATTTCCGTAATCAGATTCACCTGAAATTGAAGCTTTGTCAAAATTGAACGAAATGGGAACCTCTTCAAGATTTTTTAGTTTGACAGTCTCTTTATTTTTGCCTCCTATAAGCAATGGTCCAAAATCAACTTTTCCTACATTGAAAAAAACATTTGGCTCAATTACTGTACCTACAAGCATAAAGTTTATAGATATGTTATGCATAGGAACTTCAAATGTATAGTATGCTTCATGAGTTCCTACTTAATCTGGAGTATATTCAAATATCATTTCAAATTTTTTACCACTCAAGCAAGATCCTTTTTGTATAAGACACTTGAAGAAAGATTCATATTAATTATTAGCGGTTGGTGGTAGTTTATCATCTTCTTTCTTTTTCCATTCAAATTCATATCCTCCAGAAGTTGGGTTAACAACATAGAATCGTTTGGTGTTTTTAACCTTCATACCTAGACTCACAAATTCGATGATGTTGTAACTCGAATCAATATCAGGTTTCTTTTCCCTATATTTAGAAGGGGCTAGTTCGAAATGGCATATTGGTCTTTCTGCTTCCCCATCAAGTTCAATTACTAAAGGTTCAGCTTTTGGTTCCATATTTTCTATAGAAATATGAAGATATCTTTCATTATTTTACTAAACCTCGGTAGGAGAGAATCGAACTGTAAAGGATTGATTGCAATTGGGCGCAAGAGTGCCGTCCTTAGGACTTATATAAAAATATCCTGGATCAATTTAAGCATTTTAATGATCTTCATTTTCATATTTAATTATACGACATTTATAGTTGATGTTTATCAATGAAGTGTTTTTAACATCGAACTAATGGACTCTACTTGTATACATGAGGGTAGACTTAAAGAAAATTTCTTTTGAAGCAACTTCATAGCGGGCATAGTCGGCGACAGCGCTCACTTTCAAAGTAACGTTCTTGTCAGTCTTATCGATTTGTTAGTAATCTGGCTCAAGAATAGCTTCTTCAAGGGGTTTGTTGGCTTCTTCGCCTGGTTATGGTAGTGGAGGTTTTTCATCCTTGCTTTCTTCTTTTTTTGCTTGTTTTTTGTCTTGCTTCTTAGCCGCTTTTCCTTTCTAGCCTGCTAGATTTCTTTCTTCTTCCATTCTTCTTTCTTTTTCTTCCTCTTTTCTACGTTCCCACCAATCAAATTCGGTTTAAGTCACATATCTTATATTATACATTGAATCATCCCAGTCTACAAAATCATCAGCTGATCCTTATTGTTTAATTTATTTTGTTTCAAGTATTAAACCAAATTTCTTATGTTGGATTGACATTTTAGATTTAAAGATAAGAGTTATGTTTTTAGATGATTTTCCTTTAAGATGACCGTTTCGAGGAATTAGTTAGAAGTCTTCACAACCTTGAGTATTCCAATTAAATCTAATTGGTTCTGCCGAATTATTTTTGACTGCAAATGTTAATTTCTTCTCATAATTCAAAATGCAATCACCTAGATTAACTTCATCTTCTAATTCATTGGGTAAATCTTCAAACACAATATCTTCATAAAAGCCTTCTCCTTGAACCATTATCTTTGTTATTTCATAAGGATTAAGAAGTGTTTGGTAAGCTATTTACCATTACTTGACTCCTGGTTCTCTAGGTTTGAATTCAATATTGAATGTAGCATAAGTTTTAGGGGTTAATGTTAGGGAGTTTTAGTCGATAAATCTGAAGTTTTCATTTGTTGCTAAATCAAATTTGACAGTTGCCGGAACTTATCCATCATTTTTCAAAACAATTTATTGAATCAAGTCTTTTCCTATTCTTACTTTTGGGAATTTAAGTAGGACTGTACTTTCGTTGAAATATTCTTTAGGTTTCTCCAATTTAAGTGTTGGCATAGCACCTTCACCCCTTATATCGAATACCAATTTATGAGTCTTCGGATTTTGCTCACCTTATTCTACAATAGCCTCGAAAATACCAGAATATTGAGCCATAATTGTAGGCTTAAAATACACTTTAACATAAGTAGATTCATGGGGTGGTATTTTTGCAGTTTTGGTTGCAATTTCGAAGGCAAAATTTTCAGTTGAATTTGGATTTCTTTTTCTTACATCAAACTTCACATTACAAGGAATTTTATTTGGATTAATAATCTTGAATTTTTCAAAAACACCATCTGGATGTTTACTAGAAACTAAAGAACCAAAGTTAAACATTTTTTCTTCATAATAAAATACCCTTGAACTTATCATGGAGGTAATGTTTTGACTAGACATTTAATTGGGTACAATAATCTGTTCTTCGAAAATTTATTCAAATGCATCACAAAGGATACCAGGTACACAACTCTCACCCACAAGATCGTAAAGAATACCCTTTTCCTGATCTGTAGGATTCCTTCCTGAAATGTCAATGGCAAGTTTTTTCTCTAGTAGATTAGATCCTGATCCAGCAAAAATAATTTCGATGGTTGCTGAACTATCAGGTAAAATGCTACCGCTGCAAGGGTTAATTGCAAACTATCCCACTCTGAGCATTGTGGTAGGATCTGCATCCTTTGCTCCTTTTCCTGGTTTACCGGCAGCCTTTTTTTCTTGTTTCTTTTCTTCTTTTTTACCTTTTTTAGAATCCTTGCCTTATTATTGTTATTATTAATCTAGGGCTTTTGCAGCCTCTTTTCTGAGTCTTTTCTCCTCTTTTTAAGTTTCCATTAATTCATTTCTAAATTCTTCATTAAAATAATCAAAAATTGTGTAATTGAATTCAAATTATCCTTCATTTTTAATCTCAAAAGTTAGAGTTCTTGAATCGTTGAATTGAATTGGTCCAAAGTTAATATTCTTCATAGGGACGATTGCATACTAGCTGAAAACTGCATTGACATCTACGTTTATAGAAATTTACTTAAAAAGCTCTAGACTCTTTCCCTCCAGGATCTCCATTGTAATCTCTGCATTTTCTCGAGATGTTTTAAGTTCCAATTCTCTTTCAGAACAAAATCTGACCAAAATTTATTTTTCCTAGTCTTTTTCTAATTCCAATTTTTCTGGGAAGATAGTGAAACAATCTTTATTGACTGATTTTTTTTTTAATACAAATGATAATTGAACAAGATATAATCCAATGTTTTTTACTGTAAAATATTAATCTTTAATGTCTCCAACTTTAACAAACCCAAAAGGAAGCATATTATTATTGTTGTTGTCAGGGAATTTAATGTCTACAGTTATATCAAATGCCTCTGCGTCTATTTATATAATTTTAGGGTCTTGTTTGATTTGCATGTTTTCGACATCTTGAACCTCCAATGTAATTTAATTATTGTATTTCTGTTATTTTTTAGCCATAAATTCAATCATTATGGTAACTTCTTCATTGGGTTCTAATCTACCACTGAAAAATTTATTAAGATCATATTCTTCTGGTAGGTTTTCCGCGTTGAGAAGCTTCCAAAAGCAAGGGATGCAACCATCGTTTTTTAGTTTTATTTCTTTTCTTGATTTCTAACCTAATAATAATCTATCAAATTTAACATGCTGTCCTTCTAATATAACAACTACTGGTCTAGATCCGAGAGCTATCATAGGAAGTAATACAGGAGTCGGGTTATCCTTTATCATTATTATTAAATCATCTCTGAATTTACGTGCTTCATCAGGAATACACCAAACTCTTATCTCTTAAGGTATATCATTTTTTTAGATTTACAATTTTTCAGGTTCGAACCAAAAAATTCCTTTTTTATATTCTTTATTATTTTCCATTACTGTGCTTAGCAAATTGAACTCTAATGATGTATCAAATTTACCTTAATTGCTTATTCTGAAAGTAATTGAATTTACTTTTCGAAGATCAGATTCATTTCGTTTATCTGGATTTTTTCCAATAAGTAAAGGACCAAAGTCAAATTATCCTTCAGATGTTACAAAAACTTTACTTAGATATGATTCATGTGGTTGAGGAGGTCTAAGTTTTTTAACACTCCAATACAAATTCTTAGGTAATTATGAAATCTAAGGGAAATCAGCTACTCCTTATAGTTCAACTGTATATTTTTTTAAACTAAAAGAGCACTCAAAATCTAATTTTCCATCAAAATCTCCAACAACCTTAGTGAAGAACTTGACTACCAAGTAAAGAGTCCTCTTGGAGGGAATAATCCATCTCGTCTTATCAGACACAAGGTCTTTTTATGCAAAAGTAACTTTAGGTGTAAGATCTTCTTTTTCTTTTACTTCTAATTTTTGTTATTTAGGCCTTTTAGGTTTTACTATTTTTTTTTCTGGTTTTTTATCTTCTTCTTTAGATTTTTCGACATCTGGGGGTTACTCCTCTCCTTCTTGGGTTACCTATTTTACTCCTTCTTCTCCTTCGAGATTTTATGTTATTTCTTGGGTTTTCATCCTCTCCACCTCCTCCTATTTGACAACTTATATCTCTTCAGGAGCATACATATTATCCCTCGGTGTAAGAATCTAGAAATATTTCATTGTATTACTGCCTAAATCAATTTTTTTTCTGCTAACATAGGTAGAGGGTTTTGTAACGACATGATGGTATATAGGTTAAGGTACTGGCAAAGTATTTGGATCCGGATATACTGGAGATGGAATAACTTAAAGTCCAGTTTTTACTAATTAATTCAGGTTATAATGAATAGGAATTGGTGTAAAAGATCGTTTTCCTGTGTGCAAAATATTAGTGTAATCGATTACTTCCTCCGCATTTTCCTACACCTCTTCAACGACATCTTTACCCTTTTTAGTGGCCTTTTTTTCTTCCTTCTTTAATTCCTCAAGAACTGGATCATAAATCTTTGGCAATTCTAATTTTTCTTTGAATTAATTTGTCATAATTCTTTCCATGTCAAACACTATTTTTTCCCATTAGGCTTTGGCTTCATTGCTGTTAAATTCTTTTGGTTCAAAAATATCAAATAAAGTAGCGTTTAATTCATTATTTATGTCGTCTTAATTTACTTGTTGTTCTTATACACCCTAGTTACCACTCGCTTGGGATCCCTTCTCCCCTTCTTTTTTTGGTTGTTTTTTTGCTTCTTTTTTTTTAATTTTGTCCTTAGGATCTTCCTTTGGTTCTTCCTTTTTATCCTCTTTAGCACCTTTTTTGGATTTTTACTTTTTTTTTCCTTGAGTATCTTCTTTTTTTTCATTTTAAGCTTAATTTTCTTCTAATTTTTATTCCATTCCTTCCCATTCAATCATTTTCCAAAGTTCTAAACCATTTTCATCAGTCTAGGGTCTTATCAAAACAAATTAAACACTTTAATTACCAATAGCCTTTAGTAAAACCTTTAAACCGAAAATTTCAGAAGGATAATATTTGCTTGCCAAACCATCTATTATTACTCCTGCATTAGCTTCTTCAGTACTCATAGCATCCCGTATACATTATTCAAGGATATCTTCAGATAAATATTAAAATTATTCTTGATTGATTGGGCCCCATTTTTATTCAAGTTCGGGGGCTTTTTTTCCAGCCTTCTTAAGTAATTTTTATCTTTCTTAATCAATATTGTCTTTTTCAATTTATCTATCTTCTAAGAATTTTCGAGCTTTTTATCCGGCATTTGTATTATTTTCTATGCACCAATCAACAACTGTGCCTAGATTTATAATTTATCTTTTATGTTATAAATTTAATTATTAAGCGAGATGCGTTTTTCCAACACCTGGAGGTCCGTATAAAATAATATGATGTTTAACGTTATCTTCAACTTTATTAGGAAATTCAACTTTTCTTTCAACTGATTATAAAAGGGTTAACTCTCTTTATAATTTGTTTCTTTCATTCTCGGCTATATCACTTACTGATAATTTTTATTAGATTACATCTCTTTATTTCTTTTTTTCTACTGATTTCTTTATGTAATCCCAAATTTATTGTCCTGGTTCCCTAACTTATAAAAACTACTGAGGGTTAGTATCAAACTCTTCATATTCATTAAGTATTTGCTCTTCTTCAATATACAGTTTATCAAAATCAACAGAATAAACCTCAGTGTCATAGTCTGAGGGATTTTTTAATTCTAACACACAATGAGCAAAGTTGTCATATGGTAAAACTGGCCCAATAACACATTAATTAGGATTGAAAACTAGATTAATAGAAGTACCTGTTCCTTTGCAAAATATCGGGAATGGTTTAGGATTCTAATTGATATTTATGACAAATTTATGATTATAATCTTTTTCATAGGATGGTGAGAAAGTTATAGTTACAATCTATTTATTTCCTGATGATATTACCCCACTAGTTGGTAACAGCTCAAATTTGCAAGGTTCCTTCTTCTTATCCCCTGCTAGGTCCGATTTGACGCTTAAATTCCATTCACAATCGATTTCTTTTTCATTAATAAGTCTAACGTAGACAGTTTTCCTCTACCCGCACAAAACCTTTCGAAAATTTACACAATCGTCTACTACATTCTCCATTATTATTTCAGGAATTGTGATATTTGCAAGAAGTTCGATTTGGTATTTAGCTCCATTTTTAATTTCCAACGGTAATAAAGTTTTTGTTTTCCCAAATTTCATGTTTTTTTTTGCTTAATATGAAACGAAAATTTCTTATTCATCTCCAGGGACTAACTTCTAAGTTTTCTCAGGCAAGATTTAGTATCCTTGACTACGACATTGACGAGTGTCAAATTGGAAGTCAATAGGTGTTTGTCCAACATTGATAATTTTGAAAGATTCTTTCCTAATGTTATTTATGACTACGTTTCCAAAATCAACAATGTAAGTAGAGAGATTAATTTTATCATATAATTTAGTTTCAACTGTCGCATTAAGTTTCGACCCAGCCGTCATAGTTCTATTCAATTATACCTCTGGCAGATTTTTATCCCTCTGGTTTTCATCCCTACTTTCTCTTTCAATTTTGTCTGGATTGGTGTAGAGCTTTTCTTTTTCTTTTTCTTCTATTGCGGAACTTATCATCTCGCAATAAATGATTCTATCTAATTCTTTTTCGACCTCACTTTTAATTTATTCTAAGGACTTCACTCCTGCACCCACTTATTATTTTTTATCACTTCCTTGAGCTTTCGCCATAAGTTGTTATCGTTTTAAAGTGTTTTCTCTTTCTAATTTTTTTTTCTTGAATTCTATATCAAATTTTTCCTAAAAACTGGGATTTTCTACTCTAGGAACATCTAATAATATCGCAGGGTAGTAACCTTTTCCTGTTACAGTTATTGGCTCAGGTTCAAAGTATCCAACTTAAACATTTACTATTTCCTTAAATTCATTAGGCATTACTGGACACATTCTAAGTGTGATTTTTTACTTTTCTCCTCCCAGAATTTTTCCTGATGAAGGTGTACAATTTAGATAAGATTTGCTTTTGACCTGGTGATAAAGAATTTTGAATTCAAAGGTAACTTTCCCTGTATTTTCTATGAAAAAGTCTCTTTAAACCCAATCACAGAATCTTACATCATTAAATTCTATATTATATGTAGATAGATGGTATGTTAATAGTGAAGAATCCCCGATTAATGTTATTTCATAATTAGGACCTCCTTCAACTTTACATCTAATTTATATAAATTATATAGTTATACATAGCTGTAGTCTTAAAACGTTACCCTCCGAAGGCATTGTAGACGAATTCGACTTGTTCAGTTTCATTTACTTTTAAGTGACCTGATAAAGGAAGAATGTCGAATACCTCATTAATAGGGACAGTCTTTTAGTCTTATCTAAGAGAAGCTCTACTTTCATTTGAATGCTTTTCTATGTCTTGTTATATGACATTGGACTAAACTAACTCTTCTTCAATAAATATCCATTCATAATAAATCGCCATTTCAGAAATATTCTACAAATTAATCACAATTTTTTTCGATGTATCATTGAGAATAGAACCAAAATTAATTAGAGTTGAATCCAATTTGATATTTGGAAAACAAACTTCTCCAATCAAATCCACTTACTATCTATATGGATGATCTTGGTGCACAACAGTAATTTTTCCAGCTAATTCCCCGCTCACTCTATTTGACTTATGACTAGGATCAAAGTCAACTCTAACATTCGATGATTTTCCAGGAAGTAATTCGAAATTTTCTCTATTTATTGAGAAAGGAGGTTGTACCTTTAGATTAAAATTAACTGGTTGTTGGGAACCACAAGTAAGTTCCAAATTTCTAGAAATAGGCAGAAATTGGATATTTTTCTCCCAAGTATATTTGAAATACAAATTTTTTTCACTGAAGACCAAAGTAGGTTATATGAATTCTCCTTGAATTGTAGTATTGTGAAGAGTCTCGTTCTTTCGTTCCTAGAGACCTGAACACTAAAGTGAAAAAAATTCTTATATTTTTTCTCTTTTTGTGCTGAAAGCTCTAAATTAGAACATTATTCCATTTTTTTTTGGAAGGACTATAGTTTCAGGAATAATCTGGAAAATATCAGGGTCTTCGACAAGTTCAGAGTCTTTCGCATTTTAGCCATTAGTTTTCTTTAACTCATCCTTTTCTTAAACATTTTTTTTTGCAGGCTTTTTTCGTTGCCATGTCAATTTTTAATCCTTTCTTCCTTTGTTCTCTACAAAGATTTCTCGAGAAAATTATTTAAAGGTATGGCAAACACCAAAATTGATTAGATTCAGATCCTCTTTACAAAAGATTGTGGAACCTGTTCCTTTAGACTTTAGAACTATGTCAATATCCATACCCTCCTTAATAACAAAATGAAGAATATCCGAGAATTTCGTAGCATCATCACAACAACAAACCACCTCAATTTCCTTCTATTCATCAGGTTGGAGGACACCTTTCTTTTCAATTGGTTTAAAAACGGAATTTTTATTTTTTGTGAATGCATGGAAATCAGCCACTATTCTTGAATTATTCTTGATAGTTATTTTTCTTGAATAATCTTTTAAGACATCGCACTAACCAAAATCAATTTCTTTATCTCCTATGACTTCAACTCGCGGGCCGATTGAATTTGCAACAATATTAATAACATAAGGCACCCCATTGTTTGCACCTACTATACTGATAGAAAGGGGTAGTATTATTTCTCTTAATTTCATTGTCATAAGAGTTACTTTAATAGTGACATCCTTTCCTGGTTCAATAGTATCTGATTCGACATCTACTTTGTAAGTTGCTAGAGCCTTAGACTCATCATTCTATGGCAAAACGATGAATTTAGCCTTAAGAGTTGAATTATTAATGATAGTTATTCCTCTTGTATCAGGATCTCTAAGGAAGATCTCATCAAAATTAAGGGTATCCTTAGGTTTAATTTCAACAACAGGAACTTCTGACTCTGCCTTAATTGGAAGGGAATACATGTCTTACCCAACTCCTTCAATGTCGACAACCATAACCATTTCATATTTTTTGCATGATTTTGGAATAAACGTTATTATTATATCCTTTTCTTAACCTTTTTCTATCTAATCCCTTTGAGGACTTATCTCAAATTCTTTATGAAGAGTTTGTTTTCCATCACCTGGGATTCGTAAATTATACCAAAATGATACATTACTTTGATTTGTGAGTCTGATCTTTCTTTCAACAGAGAAACTATATGACACTTTACCAAAATTTATTTAATCAGTATCAAAGCTAAATTTAGGAGCCGTTACGTGACCAAAACAGGTCAAAGCTAATAAATCAGTGGAACCCTCTAATCTAAATCTAAATGTTTCTTTGAATTCTCCTGGAATTGTCGAGCAGAATTCAATTCCAATGGTCTTTCTAGTGCCTACTCCTAGTGTGCCTTTGGTATCTTCGAATTTAAACATCTTTCCAAAATTTCTTTCATTCGGTAATAACTCAAATTTGCATTCGATTTCTCCTCTATTTTCAATTGTTATCTAATATTTTTCTTTTTCATTTACATTCTTATTTCCAATAGGTAGATCTGTATTTAATAATAATGCCTTTGGACCTATCCCCTCACCTCCAAGATTTAAAGCCAGTCTTTCCTCCGAGCAAGAAATATTACAAAATGCTATACAAGAATATTAAAAGGCACCCTTAGGTACGAATGTAAGAGTAATAGTCATTTCAGAATTCGGCCAAATTTATCCTTACTATGGTTCAATCGAAAAAATATCATCTTAGAATAAGAGTAAGTCATCCTCGATTGCTTTTCGAATATTTTTGTATTTTCTTGCCAACATTAATTCTGCTTTTTTTTGTCGTTTTTATAAAATCGCTTTCTCGTCTTTGTCCTCTTCGTCAGAGTCGTCATGATCTTCTATCTCGAACTCTTCATGAATTGCTTCGTTATTGACGATTTCTTTTAGAAGCATCCTTTCCTCTGCCTCCTCTTCCTCTAATTATTGTCTTAATCGATTCTTTTTTTCTTACTCTTCTTTTTCGGTGGCGAATGCTCTCCATTCAAAATCTACCTTAACTTCACTTTTATTTATTATTTAAAGGGTTTGTTGAGTCTAAAGACCAATATAAGCATCCTCCATAGCAATACGGTTTTTTGATAAATGAACTATACTATTATTAGCTATGCCCATTAAAGGGATGTAAGCCTCCAGTTTATCATATTAAAGAACAGCCTCACTTTTAAAATTCTTTATTTCATGGGGGAAGAATTAAACAACAATTTACTCATTTTTTCCATATTCTAGGACTCCTTCTTTTTTATCTGCATCGAATCCTTATGGCAGCTTTAAAAACCATTTTGTCGTTTTCTCTCCTAAATTTCTAATTATAATTGGTTTTTCCGTTATATATTTTACAGGACATTTTCCGAAATCAAGAAAATCTGGGAAATCTATCATAGCTCGCTTACCGACAGCATAGATAGGAATAATAAACTACTCTCTCTCAGTTATAACAGTAAGATCGTAATAATAATCAATTTTTGCTTCAGGAGAAAATTTAATATAAAAATTGGCTTCTAAACTAGGGGCAACCTAAAATTTAATTAATATCAATTACTTTATTTCCTTAGTATAACTGATCATATTCTTCTTTTTCTTTTACATTCTCTTAAGATGTTCTTCTTTTGATGGTATTTGTTGGAGCAGGAATTACCTTTTAATTATTTATGGATATAAATACTTAAAAAAGCCTGGAATCTGGAGGAAGAATCTTAACTCTTCTAGCTACTTTGTCTTTATTTCTAAGTTTTAGAAGTTTTTATTTCGATTATAAAGGTTCATAATCAATGAATTGTATGATAGGTGGTATAGCTTCGAATAAAGGCTCATCGATTGGCACGTTAGTATCAGTATAAATGCTGTAATCAGCCAGATTTAGAAACTTGGTGATTTTGGATTTTTAATGGAAATCCTCACTAATGTTTCCACTCAGTTATTTTTAAACTAATTGTGATGGTGTCTATTAAAAAATAAGTTGTAAAAATTGTTTTTAAAATTACTAATTTTACTACTGATGTCTTATTCTTTTAAGAACTTTTAGATGCCGAGTTTTAAGGAAGTTATTGCATTTTTGTTGGTTATTAATTTGGTTTGTTTCCTTTTAGATATAAAAATTATTATGAAAAATAATAATAGCAAAGTTATATTATTTTAACTATTTATTAAAGTTTTAAAAATAAAAAAATATTTTTAATTAATCTTTAAAAATTATAAATTTATAATTTTTAAAGCATTAT
>Ga0194132_10008814_pt1 | contig 14268 bp, 6 predicted proteins | sample TA2KigOf80mmetaG_FD_148612 | JGI IMG/M metagenome (GOLD analysis project Ga0194132, IMG submission 148612) | Freshwater microbial communities from Lake Tanganyika, Tanzania - TA2015054 Kigoma Offshore 80m | ecosystem: Environmental > Aquatic > Freshwater > Lake | place: Tanzania: Lake Tanganyika... | reverse complement strand
AGCAGGCCGTCGATAACACTTCCGATTGCCTGTTCAAGGATTGCACCCGTGCGGTCAAATCCGGCGGCTGACCTGACTGCGGCAATCAGCTCGGCCCGCGCCATTGCTTGCCCATCGGCGAGCACATATTGGACGAAGCCGACGTATTCCTCTGGCGCGATCCTGTCTCCTGGAATCCCCGAGCCAGCGCGGGTGGGCGTCAAGGTGGGCGTCAAACATTAGTGTCGCGATAAACGCGACGTCAAATTTTGTCGTTTTGTTCGGAGATTTTGGTGAGCCCGGAAGGAATCGAACCTTAGTCCGGCGACTTGGTTAACTCATTGACGGCGTGCGAGTTCTGGCCCAAGTCGTTGTCGGTGAATGGTTTGTGATCTGTTCGGGCGTCGCCACGCCTCAACGCCAATCGACTGCAGTCAACCTGATTCATGGAGAGATTCGGGCAACGCCGTTGAAGTTGGTTTCGGGGGCACGCAACCAACGATACCGCCGGCCCTCTACGTGGTGGAGGCCAAACAGACTGCCCCTCAAAGGAAACGACGCTCTACTTTGAGGAGCGACTATCGCCGGTGAGGTAGAACCATCTCCGAGGTAGGCACACGATCTTGCGCGGCCAATCAATCGCCATTCCAATGGCGCCAGAGCGGCTAGGCTGACGACAGTGCCTGCGAAAATCAGGCTCAAGAGCAGGCAATGCCTCGACACTCCACATCCACCAGCTTCCGCCCTGGGCAATCCGGCAACCCGCGCGGGCGCACACCTGGCACGCTGACGCGCAAGACCGTCGAGGTGCGCGAGGTCTGTAGCCGCCTGGTGGACGACCCAGCGTACCGGGACGGGCTGCGCCAGCGCCTGATCAACGGCACGGCTGGCGCGATGGAGGTGCTGATCTGGCACTACGCCAAGGGCAAGCCGGTGGACAGGGTCGAGACTGGGGCGGCAGGTGCCTTTAGCCAACTGTCTACCGCAGAACTGCGCCACAGGCTGAGCGAGGCACTTAGCGGCCTGTGAGGTTTGTCGGAGCGGTGACCGACGAGTCTCTCTGCTTCATCGCGTGGTTTATCCACTATGGAAGCAGGTCTGCCACTACGCTAGGCGGAGTTGAAGCCTTATGATGACGATAGACCGTATTAGCGGCCTCAACTGTTAACGGAACGCTTGTTCTCAGACCCTGAGCCGACGTGGTCGCTTCTCAATGCATACCACGCGGGGCACACTCCGGGCCGCTCGCTGGCGCGCGTCAGCTGAACCCGCACGCCGCCGTGAACGCGGCGTAGATCGTCACCGAGAGCGCCAGCGCGCGCGTGCGCCCGAGCCGGTCGGCGACCAGGCCGAACACGATGCCGCCCGCCGCCGACGCCAGCAGCGTCAGGGACCCGATCTGTCCGGCGGTGCCCAGGCTCATGCCGAAGGCCGCGATGAGCTCCGAGAGCACCATCGCGTAGAGCATCACGTCGAAGGCGTTGAGCAGCCAGCCGCCCGACGCCGCCACGAGGGCGCGCCTGGCGTCGGGCGAGGCCGCGGTCAGGAAGCCAAGCACGGGTGGCCTTTCGTCAGAGGCGGCGGCGACGCGCAATGGTGCGCGTCACGGGAACGGCGATCGCCGCCGCGATGACGGCGGCGATCGCGAGCAGGATCCGCTCGGTGGGCAGGGCCACGCCGAACGCGCCGCCCGCGGCGCGCATCACGCTCGTCACGCCGAGGACGATCGTGATGAACACCACCAGGGCCATCACCCCGTTCTTCAGGCCCCGATTGAGCTCCGCATCTCCCATCAGGGACCGGTCGTTGACGGCGATGAACAGGAACACCGCGACGAACGGCAGCACGATGCCGTTGAGCGCCTGCGCCGCGATGATCGCGGGAATCGGCTGCACCTCGGCGAGGCCGAACGCGACGCCGGTCGCCAGCACCGCGCCCCACACGAGGCGGTACCGCGGCGAGCCGTCGGCCCACCCCGGCGCGTCACCAGACGCCCCCAGCACGCTGCGCGCCGTGATCGCGGCGGCCAGCGGCGCGGTGATGGCCGACGAGGCGCCCGCCGCGAACAGCCCGACGCCCAGCAGCCACGGCGCGGCTGCGCCCACGCGCGTCTCGAGCGCGGAGGCGAGCGCGGGGTACGAGAATGCCCCTTCGGTGGCCGTCCCCACCACGAGGATGCCCATCGAGATGAGGCCCCCGAGGATCACCGCGACCGCAAGCCCGAAGCGCATCTCGCCGATCTGCTGCGAGTGCTTCAGCCCGGAGCCGAGGAACAGGTTGTAGGGCACGACCGTCGTGCCGATCAGCGCGAGCACGAGCAACCCGGTCCCTTCGGGCATCACGGGGACGAAGCTCCCGGTCAGCAGGTCGCCGACGGGCGGTCTCAGCGCGACCGCCGCCGACAGGAAGCTGACGCCCAGCACCGCGACAATCCCGCCGAGCAGGTTGGCGACCACCTTCGTCGATCCCAGCCAGAGCACCGCGAACGCGAACACGCCGATGCCGGCCGTCAGCACGCGCCTCGAGACGCCCGCGACCAGCTCGAGGCCGGCGACGGCGCCGAGGATGTTGCCCGCCTGATACGCCGCGCACCCGAGCACGATGGCGGTCATCACGAACGGCGGAATCATCCACGCCGTCGTGCCGCCGTACTGACGGGCCAGCGCCTGTCCGAGGTTATGCCGGGAGACGACGGTGATGCGCGCGCCGGCTTCCTGCAGGACCAGGCACGCCACCGTCGAGAAGGTAAGCGCCCAGAGCAGCGTCAGGCCGAAGCCCGCGCCGGCGGACGCGGCGGTCGTGACCGTGCCGGGCCCGATGAACGCCGCGGCGATCACCGACCAGAAGAGGATGCTCAGCAGGCGCGACCGTATCGTCATGGGCGTGGGGAAGAAGCGGTCAGAACTGCAGCAGGCGCGTCACCTTGATCACCAGGCTCTGCCCCACGAGCTGGCCGGCGCGATCCCGGTCGTCGCTCGTTCGTCCGAACACGACATAGACGTCGCTGCCGGGCCGGTAGATCCAGTTGAACCGCACGTTGGCGTCGAACACCCGCGTGCTCGAGTTCCACTGCAGCAGCGCTGACGTGAATACGCGGGTCGTCGCCGAATGGCTGACGCGCACGCCCGTCAGGTGCGTGACCGCCTCGCCGGCCGGCAGGTCGATCCGGCTGAGCTGGTAGTTCACGTCCGCCTGCATGTGCCGGGCCGACTTGACCACGCTCGACAGCGTGACCTCGTGACGCGAGCCCCCATAGTATCCCCCGCCGCGATACTGCACGCGGCCGGCGGTCCGCCTCAGCGCCGCCAGCGTCACCGCCGCCGTCACCTCCGAGAAGCTGTAGACGCCCGGTTGGATCGTCAGCGTCCGGGCGACGCGGAACGGCGCGGCCGGCGCGTCGAGACGGCGCGCCCCGATGATCTGCACCTGGTCGGCGGAGTGGAAGTCGAACCGGACCTGCGCCTGCGCGTCGCGCGTCTCCAGCCGGCCGCCGCCCGTGCGCACGTAGTCGAGGCTGCCGATGGCGAACCACTGGCGCACCGGCCCGGCCGAGGGCCGCGGGCTCATCTGCGCGCGGCCGTACCAGCGCTCGATGTCCACCCGTCGCACATACCCGGCCCCGGGACTGAAGTCGCGGCCGACCCGCAGGTAGTCCACTTCGCCCCCGTACTTGTCGGTGTCGTTGAACACGCGCAGGCGGCCCGCCCACGCATCCTCGGACGTGTCGTGGCGCGACGAGGCGACGAGGAAGCTCTCGACCCGGGCGTTGGCCCGGAACGCGAGGTGGGCGTCGGCGCCGAACACGCTGTTGCCGACGCCGTCCGCGCGCCGGTCCACGGCGATGACGCCGATACTGGAGCGCCGGAGGATGTCGCGACGGACGCGCGCCACCGTGAACGTCGACCCCGGATCGCCCTCGAGTCCGTCGCTCCTGAGCGCCAGCGCGCCGACCGAGTAGGCGCCGACCTTCCCCGTCAGGCGCGCGCCGCCCTGCAGGCGCACCGCCTGGCCACCCTCGATGCCGATGCGACGGCTGAAGAACGGCAGCAGCCGGTAGTCGCCGGTCGTGACGCCGAAGTCGAAGATGCCCTTCCCCTCGAGGAAGAACTGGCGCTTCTCGGGAAAGAACAGGCTGAAGCGCGTGAAGTTGACCTGCTGCTCATCAGCCTCCACCTGCGAGAAGTCGGTGTTCCAGGTGGCATCGAGCGTCAGGTTGGGCGTCAGCAGGTACTTGGCGTCGAGGCCGATGTCACGCACGCCGTCGGCCGCGCAGGCCTCGCCCGTGCACGGCGCCTGCGCCGCGCCCGCCAGCACGTACGGGTTGACCTCGAGGTTGAGCCCGGCGCGCTGCACCTCGACGCCGCGCAGCACGCCCGCCGACGAGAACTTCCCGATGGCCGACGTGCCCCACTCGGGCGGCACCGCCCCGGCGTAGCTCCACTCGTTCTTCGCGAGCACGATGCGCCGCAGGTTGATCCCCCACGCCTGCGGCCCCGGCTGCGCGAAGCGGAGGCTCCTGAACGGCAGCCGGATCTCGGCGCTCCAGCCCCAGTCCTCGATGACCGTCCGCACGTCCCACACCGTGTCCCAGTCCTGCGACCACACGCGGCCCTCGTCCCAGCACGCCCAGTCGGCCACGGCGCCGAGCGGACTCACGTAGAACACGTAGCCGTTGCGCCGGTCCAGGAACGTGTCGAGCGCGATCGTGAACGTGTCGTTGCGCTCGTGCATGCGCCCGGCGTCGCGCCGGAGTTCGTCGGCGATGATCGGCAGCCCCGGCGGCTGGTGCGCCAGCACGCCGACGTACAGCGCGTCGTCGTCGAAGACGATCCGGACCTCGGTGCGGACCGTCGCGTCGGCGCCGCTCTGCGGCACCTGCTGGATGAAGCGATCGAACACGGGCGCGGCGTCCCACGCGCCTTCGTCGGGACGGCCGTCGAGCACGATCGGCGTCGACGCGCGGACCGCGCGGACTTCGGGGAACCCGTCGAACGCCTGCCCCGCGGCGGGCGCCGGCCACCCGGCCGCCAGCAGCACGAAGGCGCTGACGGCCGCGAACCGGAGAAGTGTCAGGGGCCGGCGGGGGCGGGGACGCGGCATGACGTCGCTTCAGTCGGTGGCGCCCGCCGACGGTCCGTTGTGTTCGCGAAAGAAGCGCTCGACGCGCTGGTAGAGATCGCGCACCGAGCCGATCTGGCGGAACCCGTGCCCCTCCCCGGTGTACGCGACGTAGCTCGCCGTCTTGCCTTCTTTCTTCAACGCGTCGAGCAGCGCCAGGCTCTGCTCGGGCACGACGCCATCGTCGGTCGTCCCCTGCAGCAACAGGAGCGGCGCCTGGACGCGCGCGGCGTCCCGGATGGCCGCCGACCGCTCGTAGAACGCCGGGTTCTGGCGCGGGTCGCCGAGCTTGGCGATGAGCCGAAGGCGCCACAGCTTCCGCTGACTCTGGTCGAGGAACACGTCCCAGTCCGACACGCCGTACAGCGAGACGCCGGCGCTGAACGTCTCCGGCGACTTCGCCAGGGCCAGCATCGTCATGTAGCCGCCGTAGCTGCCACCCCAAGCGGCGATGCGCTTCGGATCGACGCCGTACTCGCGGACCAGGTATTCCGCGCCAGTCACGACATCGTCGAGTTCTCCGCCGGCGTAGTCCTGGTAGTTGGCGCGCTCGAACTCGGCGCCGTAACCGATGTGCGTACCGCGCCAGTTGACGAAGAGGATCGTGTAGCCCTGCTGCGCGAGGCGCTGGTGGAACGCGTAGTGCGGCAGGCCGCCCCAGCCCGTGAGGTTGATGCCGCCCTTGCCGTGGAACCACAGGAGCGCGGGCCCGTTGCCCGGCGCGTCGGGGGCGCGCAGGATCACGCCAGGCACGTCCATCCCGTCGCGGCTGGGCCACCGTACCGCCGTCGGCGTGTAGAAGTTCGCCGTGGCCTCCGGAGACGGGCGCGACTCGGTCAGGCGGCGGGCGGACGTCTCCCCCGGCGTGACGACGGTGACCTCCGGCGGCTCGGTGGCGCTCGACCGGAGGTAAGAAAGGCGCGTGCCGTCGGCTGACCAGGCAGGGTTTGAGGCGAACCCATCCGGCGACACGCGCACCGGGTCGCCGCCGGAGGCTGCGACGACCCAGATGTGACGTTCTTCAAGATCGCGCACGCGACTGCTCACGAACGCGATGCGGTCGCCCGCGGGCGACCACACAGGGCTGTAGTCCACGAACGCGCCGCTCGTGAGCGGCGTCGGCGCGCGGCCGTCGGCATGCGCGATCCACAGGTGGTTGTAGCCGGCGCGGCTCGACAGGTACACGATCCGCGTCCCGTCCGGCGACCAGTGTCCGTTGCCCTCGAAGACGAACTCTTCGACGCCGCGCTCGTAGTGCTCGGTGGCGATTACCTCGGCGCGGCCGCTCTCGACGTCCGCCACGCGGATCTCGTAGCCGCTCCAATCCATGGTGCGCCGCTGGAACGCGAGGCGCCGCGAGTCGGGCGCCCAGATCGGTGAGTCCTCGTCCACCTCGTCACGCGCGATCAGGCGATCGTCCCCGCCGGCTGCCGAGACGACTCCGACATCGGTCTGGTCCTTCTCCTCCGAGACGAACGCGATGCGCGTCCCGTCGGGGGACCAGTTCAGGCTCGTGTACCGGCGCTCGGTGGTGGTGAGCTTCTGCGGCGCGCCGCCGTCGAGCGGCACGCGCCAGATGTGGCGGCCGTCCACGTAGGCCATCGCCGACCAGTCGCCGGAGACGACCGCCGAGGCGCGGCCCGCCAGCGGCGCGACCTGCCGAACCGCCGCCTCACCAGGCGCGCCGGGTGCCGCCGCGCGCGGGTCGGCGGCCCACATCTCGCGCTCGGTGCCACGGGTCCAGAAGAACCCGACCGACGCGCCGTCCGGAGACCAGAAGGGCGCGCCGGCCTGCCGGATGTCGAGCACGCGCTCGATGTCCACCGGCGCCGGCGCGGCCGCCGGAGGCGCCGCGGGCTGGGTGCAGCCGGCCGCGGTCAGGGCCAGCGCGGCCATCCATGCGTGTCGGGTTCGTCTCATGCGTGTCCTCGTGGTTGCGGCCGGCCCGCGACTGCTGCGAAGTTGTGTCCGTGTCGCGTGCGGCTACGGGGCGCCGTAACCGCCGCCGCCCGGCGTCTCGATACGCAGGCGATCGCCGGCGGACAGGCGCAGTTGCGCCTTCGACCCGACGACCCCTTCCCGCCCGTCCGCGTGGACGACGGTGTTGCGGCCGCGGCCGCCGGGTCCGCCGCCGGCCGCGCCGTACGGCGGGCGCTCGCGGCGTTCGGACAACACGGTGACGGCGGTGTCGCACAGCATCTCGTACTCGCGGACGATGCCCTCACCGCCGGGGAACCGTCCGCCCCCCGCACTGTCGTCGCGCAGCCCGTAGCGCCGGATGCGCACGGGCAGGTAGTGCTCGATGGCCTCGACCGGCGTGTTGCGCGTGTTGCTCATGTGGGTGTGCACGCCGCTGATGCCCTTGAGCCCGTTGCGTCCGCCCATGCCGCCGCCGATCGTCTCGTAGTAGGCGAAGCGCCGCGCCGTGCGCGGGTCGGTGCCGCCGAGCGTGACGTTGTTCATCGTGCCCTGCGACGCCGCGGGGACCCGGTCCGGCAGCGCCCTGGCCAGCGCGCCGAGGATCACGTCGGTGATGCGCTGCGACGTCTCGACGTTGCCGCCGGCGACCGCCGCGGGCCGCTGGGCGTTGACGATCGACCCGGGCGGCGCGATCACGCGAATGGCGCGCGAGATGCCCGCGTTGTAGAGCGTGTCTTCCTCGATCAGGCACCGGAACGCGTACAGCGTGGCCGACAACGTGATGGCGTAGTTCGCGTTGACGCCGCCGTCGGTCTGCGGGTCGCTGCCCGTGAAGTCCACCTCGGCGCCGTCGCCGGCGATGCGGATGCGCGCGGCGATCCGGATCGACTGCCCGCCGAAGCCGTCGCCGTCGAGCGTGTCCTCGAAGGCGTACTCGCCGTCGGGAATGGCGTGGATGGCCGCGCGGACGACGCGCTCGGTGTAGTCCTGCACGGCGGAGGCGTACACGGACACGCGCTTGCGGCCGTACTTCTCGACGATCTCGCGCAGCCGGGACTCGGCCACGCGGTTGGCGGCCACCTGCGCCGTGAGGTCGCCCTCGCGCTCGTCCGGCGTCCGCACGTTGGCGAGGATCAGCGCCATCACGTTGTCGTCGATGACGCCCCGCCGCGCCAGCTTGATGGGCGGGATGATCAGGCCTTCCTGGTACACCTCGCGCGCCAGCGGCATCGAGCCCGGACTCATGCCGCCGACGTCGGAGTGATGCGCGCGGTTGGCCGTGTAGAACGCGGGCGGGCCCGACCTGGTGAGGAACACCGGCGACACCAGCGTGATGTCCGGCAGGTGCGTGCCGCCCTGGAACGGGTCGTTGAGCACGACGATGTCGCCGGGCTCCATCGACACGTGGTCGATCGCCGCGCGCACCGACAGCGGCATCGCGCCGAGGTGCACCGGCATGTGGTCACCCTGCGCGATGGTCTCGCCCGCCGCGTCGTAGATCGCGCACGAGTAGTCGAGCCGCTCCTTGATGTTCGGGGAGAAGCCGGTGCGGCACAGCGTCACCCCCATCTCCTCCGCCACCGAGACGAAGAGGTTCTTGAAGATCTCGAATTCGATGGGATCGATCCGCATGGCGCCGTCTGTCGCTCCTGGAAGGCCGTCCGCCTGGCGGCTAGACGGCCACGTCCGCGGTCTGCCTGGCGCGTCGCGTGTGGCGATGAGGTTGCCGAAGCCGTCCACCCGCAGGCGGAACGCCGGCGGAATCACCGTGGTGGCTTCCTTGCCGATGACGACGGCCGGACCCGCGATCGTCGTGCCGGCGGGCAGGTCGTCCTGGTGGTACACGGCCGTGGGGACCTCCACGCCGTCGAAACACGCCGGGCGCACCCGCACCGGCTGCACCGAGGGCGACGTCCGCTCGTCGTCGCGCGGCAGCGAGGGCTTGTCGGTGAGGCCCGTGGCCCGCACCCGGAGGTTCACGACCTCGGCGGCGCGCTTGGGGTTCGCGTAGCCGTAGAGGCGGGCGTGCCGGCGGTCGAACTCCTCGCGGAAGTCCGCCGTGAACGGCACGGTGATCTCGTAGGCCTGGCCGACGTACCGTACGTCGAGCGACCGTTCGACCACGGCGCGCGGGCCGGCGAAGCCCTCGACCGCAAGATCCGTCGTCGCCTGCGCGACCAGCGGCGCGAAACGCGCGTCGAGGTCCTCGACCGACGTCTCGTCGGCAAGGCGCAGCACGGTGAGCGAGTAGTCCTTGGTCACGTCGGCCAGCAGCATGCCGAGCGCCGACAGCACCCCGGCGTGCCGAGGCGCGATGACCGTGTTGATGTCGAGCGTCTCCGCGATCGCGCACGCGTGCATGCCGCCGGCGCCGCCGAAGGCCAGCAGCGCGAAGTCGCGCGGGTCGAACCCGCGCTGGACCGAGACGACGCGAATCGCGCGCTCCATGTTGGCGTTGGCGACGCGGACGATGCCTTCGGCCAGTTGCAGGACCGTCAGGCCCAGCTGCCGGGCGAACCGGTCCGCCGCGTGGCGCGTCCGCTCGAGGTCGAGCGCCATGCGCCCGCCGAGGAAGAACTCGGGCTCGAGGCGCCCGAGCAGCAGGTTCGCGTCGGTGACGGTCAGCTCCTCGCCCTTGCCGTAGCACACCGGACCCGGGTCGGCGCCCGCGCTGCGGGGTCCGACCCTGAGCGCGCCGCCCCTGTCGAGGTACGCTATCGACCCGCCGCCCGCGCCGACCGTGTGGATGTCGATGATCGGCAGCCGCACCGGGAAGTCCCCGACCGTGGACTCGGTCGTCATGCCGAGTTCGCCGTTGATCAGCGTGACGTCGGTGGACGTGCCGCCCATGTCGAAGCCGATGACGCGCGTGAACCCGGCGGCCTCCGCCACCGCGCGCGCTCCGACGGCCCCGGCCGCCGGCCCGGACAGGAGCGTCTGCACCGATGCCGCCTTCGCGCGCGCCGCCGAGATCGACCCGCCGTTCGACTGCATGATGCTGAGCCGCGCCCCGCCGAGTTCCGCCTCGAGCGCCGCCAGGTAGCGCGCCATGAGCGGCGTCACGTACGCGTTGACGACCGTGGTGCTCCAGCGCTCGAACTCGCGGTACTCGGGCAGCACGGCGTGCGACGCCGAGACGACGAACCCGGCCTCGGCCAGGCGCGCGGCGACGCGCTGCTCGTGCGCCGGGTTCACGTACGAGTGCAGCAGGCACACGGCCACCGCGTCCGCGCCGCGGGCCTTGAGCGCGTCCACCAGCCGGTCGATCTCGGCGTCCTCCAGCGGCTCGACGACCGAGCCGTCGTAGGCCAGCCGCTCGCGAACGCCGAAGGTCAGCCCGTCCTCGACCAGTGGTCGCCGGTCCTCGACGAGGAAGTTGTACAGCTCGCGCCGGGTCTGGCGCCCGATGCGCAGCACGTCTTCGAAGCCCGCGGTTGCGACGAGCGCCACCCGCGCGCCGCGCCGCTCGAGCACCGCGTTTGTCGCGACCGTCGAGCCGTGCACCACGTCGTCGGCGCCGGCCTCGCCTGCCAGCTCGCGGATGCCGGTCAGGATGGCGCGTGACGGGTCGTGCGGCGTCGACCGCACCTTGTGGACCCGGACCTGCTCGTTGTCGAGCAGGACCAGGTCCGTGAACGTGCCCCCTGTATCTACCCCGATCCTCACGATTGTTCCTCCCGCCGCCTTCTGAGGGGCGGCCGGTGCGTCTACTGCGGCGGCGGCGTCCCGCCCGTCGCGCCGTTCTCCCCATCGGGCTGCGGCGGCCGCGCGCGCGACAGCGTGATGGTGGACCCGCCCCAGAAGCTCTCGCCGCGACGCTCCACCTTGTGCTGTCCCTGCACGAGGTACTCGAGAATCGCCTTGTCCCACTGCAGGCCCATCGTCGCCACCAGATCCATCCACTCGCCGTAGGCGGTCTCGTCCGGCGCTTCGGTGCCGCCCGTCCAGATGGTGATGTTCGGCTGGCGCTGCATGAAGTCGCCCGCCTGCGCGCTGGCCCGGCCGCCCTTGATGGCCGTGTAGATCAGAATGTCGTCGCTGAAGTCCAGCTTGAAGTTCTCGTCGTCATGATCGAAACCGTAGCGCTGGTATCGCGCGTAGGCGCGGTCGTTCAGCGATCGGATATCCGGCACGGCGTTCATGTTCCGCGTGATGCGCGAGCGGATGTCGAACGCCGCGTCCTTGTGGCGCGGATACCGCGGGTCATCCAGATAGCCGAAGCCAGGAATGAACCAGCCGCGCATGCCCCACCAGTCGCGCGACTCGGTCGTCCTCGACCGCACCCAGCCGGCATACTCGGAGAAGAGCTGCACCCACTCGTGGCTCGGATAGCCGTGCGGGTTCAGGAAGATGTCGGGCAGCCACTGGCGCCAGATCTTCGGCCGGTGCGACGTCTCGGGGTACACCGGGTCGGTCGCCCACTGGTTCGAGGTGACGTCCACGCCGAGCGACCCGAGATAGCCGGCGTGCAGCATGTGATCCGGCGTGATCTTGTACAGGTCGTAGGCGAGCTGCGCGCCGTCGGCGTTCGTGATCGGGTGGACGACGACGTTGACCTTCTTGAGCTGCTCCTTGAAAGCCGGATCCGTCAGCATCAGCTCGGCCAGCTTGAGCACGTGGCTCGTCGACGACACCTCGTTGGCGTGCTGCCGCGCCGAGTAGATCACCGTCGGCTTCAGCGTCGTCGCCTTGGCCTGCGACCAGTGCGTCGCGTCCATGGGCGACATGATGTCCATCGCCCAGATGTCCTTCCCGAGATAGGTCTCGCCCAGCTTGTAGACCGTGGCTTCCGGGAACGTGTTCATCGTCGCCAGGATCTGCGCCGCTTCAGGCGGCGGGATCGGCGTGTCCCACTGCACGAGCGGGCCGCTGCCCGCGCGCCAGCCGGCCGGCAGCAGCCGGGTGATGTCCGGCAGCGGCGCCGGCGTGCCGTTGGCCGGCATCGTCGCGACGCGCTCGGCATCGGCCTGGCGGTCGTGCGTCCAGCCGGCGGCGAGGCGCACCTCGCCGAGGTCGGGCCACGCGAGCTGGTCGCGGTAGAGACCGGCGCCGCGCAGGCGCGCGACGTTGGCCAGCACGGCCTCGACCTGCTCGGCCGACAGCATCGTCGCGTCCACGCGCTCGCGGCGCGTGCGGCGGATGAGCGCCTCGCGCTCGTCGCGGTCCGTGTCCACCTTCACGCGGAGGTCGAGACGCTCGATGCCGGGCCGTCCCGCGCGCACGAAGGCCGCCAGCGCCTGCGGACGCTCCACGGCGATCTTCGGCACGTCGAGTCGCTCGGTCCCCGTCCGGCCGCCACGCGCGGTCCAGGCCACCTTGACCGCCGGCCGGTTCGAGGCAAAGCCGGTAAAGGAGATCTTCGCCACGCCCGGACGGCCGTCGCCCTTCGGGCGGACGATCGGAATGACGCGGCCCGGGTAGTCGAGCGCGGGTCCGCGCGCGGTGCGCCCCATGACGTCGAAGAAGTGGAGCACGCCGAAGTAGATCTCCTCGTGGAGCGACTCCATCGGCGAGATGTGTTCCTTGTCGATGCCCAGCTGGTACTCGGGCTCGCTCAGCGTCAGGTCGACCGTCAGCTCGCCGAAGTGCGGCGCGTCCTCGGCGCGCGGCGCGCCGTCGCTGATGCCCATGACGTAGTCGTAGATGGCGGGCAGCGTGACCGCCTGGAAGTGGTCCCAGAACCGCTCGGGGTCGGTGACGATGCGCTGGTCGACGAGCGCGCGGCCCTGCTGCATCGCGGTGATCCAGCCGGTGGTGACGCGCACCTTCTCGTAGTCCGGGAAGCGGTCGAAATACGGCCGCACCACGAACTTCGGCTCGAACGTCTGGCGGTAGAGCTCGCGGCCGTCAGTCGCCGTCGCGATGACCTCGTAGGCGGGTGAGCCGATCGGCTGCTTCTCGAACCGGATGCGGTCGAGCGGAACGCGCAGGTCGCGCGCGAGCACCTCGTCGATCGGGAAGGCTTCGAGCAGCCACCGCGTCGGCGCGTACATCGCCTGCTGCTGCCACTCCGGCGGCGGGCCGATCTCGGCGAACCGGATGACGATCTGCTGGACCGGCTGGCCCCGCAGCGCGGGCTTCACGACCTCGTCCATCCAGCTGAAACCCTGCTTGTAGGCCGAGATGACGCGGACGCTCGACGCGGGCCCGGCGCCCCGCCGCAGCAGTTCCGCGCGGGCCTCTTCCTCGATGCGGCGCCGCACGTCGGGCGGTTCGCTGAGCCGCGCCTCCACCGTCACCGCCTGCCCGCGACGCACGCCGGGGATGACCCGCGAGCGGAACACCTGCCAGAACTCGTCCACCTCGGACGCGATGACGACGTCTTCGCTGATCGGCCGGCCGTTGACGGTGATCGGCGTGGCGTTCTGCACGTCGAGGTTGTCGATGACGACGGTCCGCGTGGCGTTCGGGAAGAGCCGCGCCGCGTCCTGCTCGACGAGCGCCGCGAGGCCCGCGTCGGCCTTCGCGACGTGCACGCTGACGCGCACCGACTCGAGGTCACGGCCCGACAGCGTGCCGCCGATCTGGTTCAGCTTGTAGAGCGCGGTCGCGGCCTGGCCGAGCGGCGTCCGTCCGCCGAGCGCGCGCCGCAGTTCGTCCTCGACATCGTCGAGCGAGGGGCGGTCCTTGCCGCGCTGCCAGATGTGCGGCAGCTGCTCGGCCAGCTGCTCAAGCGCGCGGTCGAGGCCGGCCGCGTCGCCGCCGGTCACGACGACCGCGCTCTTCTCGCCGAAGGCCTTCTTCACGACCTCGATCAGCCCCTGCCCGGGCGCGAGCGCGGGCCGCACGTACTTCTTGTCCGCGATCAGCTTCTCGACGATGGGGTGCGAGACGCCGATGAGGACGAGCGTCGGCTCGTCCTGCGGACGCGCGACGGCGTCGGCGGGGCGCGCGAGCGGCACCGTAATGCCGGCCGCTTCGAGGCCAAGGCGCGCCGCGACGTCGATCGTCCGCCGGGTGCCCTCGCCAGCGGGCACGAGGAGCACGTCCACGCGATCGGGGATCAGGTTGTTGTCCGAGTCGCCGAGCATGCCTTCGTTGGCGTACACGGACGACAGATCGAGCGACTCCTTCGCGCCGGCGCCCGGACGCCGGCCGATCGGACCCGGGTCCGACGCCCTGGCGCGCGCCAGCTCGACACGCGCGTCCGGCGCGCCGGATGCCGTCACGCGCACCTCGACGAGCCGCACCGTCTCCCACGACAGCCGCGCGCGGTCCTCCTCGCTGGCCGTCCGCGCGCGCAGCGCCGTA